>Ga0187883_10000985_pt1 | contig 17704 bp, 16 predicted proteins | sample June2016WEW_20_1_2_FD_132966 | JGI IMG/M metagenome (GOLD analysis project Ga0187883, IMG submission 132966) | Peatland microbial communities from SPRUCE experiment site at the Marcell Experimental Forest, Minnesota, USA - June2016WEW_20_10 | ecosystem: Environmental > Terrestrial > Soil >...
CCCGGTCACGATCACGAGTACGGCGGAGTTGATCAGCCGCGGCTGCACCAGGCCCCAGACGGCCTGGCCGCCGGCGAGTGAATGGCCGAGATTGCCAGTGAACAGTCCGGAGATCCAGGTCCAGTACTGATCCACCAGGCCTCTGTTCAGGTGCAGCTGCAGTGAAAGTGCCCGCACCCGGGCCGGCGTCGCGTTATGTCCGAGGATGGCCGAGGCCGCGTTGCCTGGCAGCACCTCGGTGGCGACGAATACCGTCACGGAGACAAGGAACAGCGTCAGGAGCCCGATGACCAGCCGCCGGCCAGCCAGGTCGAGCAGCGGGTGGGCTCGCCGCACGCCGGTCCCGCGCTGGCGGGCCGGCGGCACGGTCCCGATGGGCCTGCCCGGCGGGGCGGTACGGGCGGTTGCCACGTTCTCGATCCTCTCCCTTCGCCGGTATTGCCCGTCCTGACGAGACTGGCCCGTCCTGAGCACCCGGCCGAGGATATGTCCTCACGCAGGCAGCCACTGGCACGCTGGCCCAGCCGGGTCAGTTCGTTCGGTGCCATTTGTAGCGTAACCGGGTAATCGAAGACCGGGCAATGAATGGCTTATCGGCCGGATGTGCGCTCCAGTGCCTAATGCGGGCGCAGGTAGCGGCCGCGGCCGTCCGGGTCGGCGAGCTCCCCGGCTGAGACGGTCAGCCGTCCGCGAACCAGCACCGCGCGGATCCGCCCCCGCAGGGGGAAACCGGCGTAAACGCTGTCGCCAGTGCCGTCATCAAAGGTGGCCGCGGTGACCTCGGAGTTCGCGGCCGGGTCGAAGATCACGATGTCCGCGTCGGAGCCAGCGGCGATAGCGCCTTTCTTCGGATAGTGTCCGAACGCCCGTGCCGGGTTAGCCGCGGTCAGCTGCGACAATCGCTCGATCGGCAGCCCCCTGGCCAGTCCTTCGGACAGCAGCAGCGGTATCCGGGCACCGATGCCCGCGATCCCGAACTCAAGGTTTTCGCCGGTAACCGAGAACTCGGCAGCGGCGGGCGAGCGAACCTGGCAGTGATCGGATCCGACCGTGTCGATCGTGCCGTCGGCGGCGGCTGCCCAGAGTGCCTCGAGGTGCCTGCTGGAGCGCAGCGGCGGCGCGACGAGGAAACGCTGCGCGTCGGCGCCCGCGTACCGGTCCTCGCCGAGCAGCAGGTGGTGGGTGCAGGCCTCGGCGATGACCCGTGGCTGGCCGCGCTTGCGGGCGAGGCGTACCTGCTCGATCGCCTGCGCGGTCGACAGGTGAACGAGATAGCAGGTGGCGCCGGTGAGCGACGCGACCGCGAGGGCGCGGGCCACCGCTTCCTCCTCCACCTCAGGCGGCCTCGTCTGCGCGAACGCCCGCGGGCCGGTGGCGCCCGAGCGCAGCGCATCGGCCACGAGTGCCTCGATGAGGTGACCGTTCTCGCAGTGCACCTGGACCACCAGGCCCAGCCGCGTCGCGGCGGACATGAGCTCGAACAGCCGGCGCGTGGAGCACATGATCCCGAGTTCGGGGTAGGCGAGGAATACCTTGACCGCCGCGGCCCCCGCCCGCCTGGCGGCGGCGAGATCAGCCGGGCTGGCCTCCTGCGGGTGATAGAGCATGGCATGCAGGCCCACATCGACGACCGGACGGACGCCCGCCAGCTCCCTGCGCCGGCGGAGCAGGCATGCCACGTCGCCTTCGCCGGCCGCCGGGTTGGTGAACGACAGGGCCGTCGTGGTCCCGCCCAGCGCGGCACCGACGGTGGCATGCCTGACATCCGCCATCACGTGGGCATGCGGATCTACCCCGCCGGGAAGGACGAAGCAACCTGCCGCGTCGATCCGCCCCCCGGCGGCGGCTCCGGGGGCTCCGGCGGCTCCGGCCGCTCCGCCCGCGGTTCCAGCGGTTCCCGCATCCCCGAGTGCGGCGACCTTCCCACGGCTGATCAGGACGTCGGTCCGGCGGGCTCCGTGCGGCGTGATCACGGTGCCGCCCACCACCGCGGTGACATTGACGGCGGCTGAACTCCTATCGAGGTTGATGGCATCGCACCTTTCCGGCGGGCCGCCGCCTCATTTCGGATAGGGCGCCGTAGTTGTTGACATAGTGCCGGGATCTCTATGCTGGCTGCCACCGCTCGGCGGGCGGGCTGAGCGCGCAGCAGGCGCGACGGCCGGGCCCGGCCAGCTGCGCGGAGCCGGCCCGACGAACACGCGGGCAGCCGGTGCCTGGACGGGGGTACGGTGGATCATGACGGCGGGCGGCCGCCCGGCCCGGTTCGCGACTTCGTCGGCTACGGCCGGCGGCCGCCGCGGGTGCGCTGGCCAGGCGATGCCAGCCTGGTCGTGAACGTCGTGATCAACTACGAGTCCGGCGCAGAGTACTCGCTGCTCGACGGGGATGAACGTAACGACAGCTGGGGCGAGTACTCCTATCAGGTGGGCGCGCACATCAGGGACATCGGGACCGAGACGCATTTCGAATTCGGCAGCAGGGCCGGGATCTGGCGGCTGGCCCGGCTCATGGACAGGTACGAGGTGCCGGTCACCGTCGGCGCCTGCGCCGTTGCCCTTGAGCGCAATCCGGCGGTCGCCGAGTGGATCTGCGAGGCGGGCCATGACGTCCTTGCCCATGGCTGGCGCTGGACCGAGAACTCGGAGCTGACCAGGGAACAGGAACGAGACCACCTGTACCGGGCGATCGAGTCGATCGGGCGGCTCACCGGAGAGCGCCCGCTCGGCTGGTACGTGCGCTCGTTCCCGAGCGTGCACACCAGGGACCTGCTCGTCGAGGAGGGCGGGTTCCTCTATGACTCCGACGCTTGCAATGACGAGCTGCCTTACTTCGTCGGCGTGGGCTCCGTGCCGTTCCTCGTCGTGCCCTACTCTAAGGTCTACAACGACGTCAGGTACCTGCTGAACCCCACCTTCGGCACGCCGCGACATTTCTTCGAGAACCTGCGCGCGGCCGTCGACTATCTCTGCGACGAGGCTGCCGCGGGCCACGGCGCCCGGATGATGACGGTGGGGCTGCACGAGCGCTGGAGCGGCCAGGCCGGCCGGGCCTCGGCGGTCCGCGATTTCATTGAGTACGTGCAGTCCCGCCCGGACGTTCGCTTCATGCGGCGGCTGGACATCGCGCGATGGTGGCTCCACCATCACGCCGAGTGGGATCAGCCAGCCGCGGCCTCGCCGCTGCCTGGCCGATCCCCGACGGGAGGCGGTCCGGAATGAGAGCCGTGACGTTCACCGGGCATGGCGGCAACGAGGTCGTCAGCGTGCAGGATCGCCCGGACCCTGAGCCCGCCGCGCAGGAGGTCCGGATAGCGGCCCGGTTTGCCGGTATCAACTGGGCTGACGTGGCGCAGCGCATGGGCAGCTATCCCGCTCCGGCCGGGGCGCCGCAGGACATACCCGGGCTCGAAGTAGCCGGTGTCATCGATGCGGTGGGGTCCGGGGTGCAGGCCTGGCGGGTCGGCGACCGGGCGTTCGGCGTCGTGGGCGGCGGCGGGCTCGCTGACCGGGTGTGCGTGCATGAGCGGCACGTCGCCGCGGTCCCCGACCAGCTGGCCGAGGATGTCGCGGCCGCGGTTCCTGAGGCCTACATCACCGCCCATGACGCGGTCTTCACCAGGGCCGGGCTCGGGCTCGGCGAGGTGCTGCTCGTCAACGGCGCCAACGGGGCGGTGGGATCGGCCGGAGTGCAGCTCGGCCTCGCGGCCGGGGCCCGGGTTGTCGCCAACGTCCGGTCGCCGGACCGGGCCGGGATGCACGCCGAGGCGGGCGCGCTGGTGGTCTCGCCGGAGACGGCGGCCGATCAGCTGGCCGAGCTCGGCGGCGCTGATGTGGTGCTCGAACTGGTCGGCGCGCCCAACCTCGAGCTCGACTTCGGCATCCTCGCGACGAAGGGACGGATCGTGGTGGTCGGCACTATCGGCGGCGAGCAGACCGGCATCTCGCTTCGCAGCCTGATGGCGAAGCGGGCCAGCCTGTACGGCACGATGCTCAGGGCCAGGCCGGTGGAGGAGAAGGCCGCGGCGGTGCAGGCGTTCGCGCGCTCGGTGGTCCCGCTGCTGGCCGCGGGCCGGGCGCTGCCGAAGATCGACCGGGTGTTCCCCGCGGCGGCGGTCACTGAGGCATTTGACTATCTCGCGCAGCCCGGGAAGTCGGGGAAGATCCTGCTGGAGTTCTCCTGACCGCCCGGCCGCTCAGGGCGGGCATCATCGGGGCTGGCTGGATCGGGCGCCTGCACGCGCAGACGCTCGCGCGCCGGCCTGACGTGACAGTGAGCGCGGTCTGCGACCTCGATCGCGCGCTGGCCCTCGAAACCGCGGCAGCGAGCGGCGCGGCTGTCTTCTCCGACTGGCGGGCGATGCTTGGCACCGCCGACCTGGACCTGCTCTGGGTCTGCACGCCTCCGGCGGCCCATGCGGAGCCCGCCATCGCCTGGCTTGACCGCGGGCTGCCGCTCTACCTGGAAAAGCCCATCGCCCGCTCGCTCGATGACGCCAGCGCGATAGTGGCCGCGGCGGCCGGCAGCCGCGCGGTGTGCGCCGTCGGGTACCAGTGGCGCGCCCTGGACATCCTCGGGGACGCCCGGCGGGCTCTCGCCGGGCAGACTGTCGGCTGCCTGGTGGGGCAGAGCGTCGGCGGCACCCAGGCCCGCAGCTGGTTCCTCGACAACGCTGCGGGAGGCGGCAACCTCCTCGAACGCGGCAGTCACCAGATAGACCTGGCGCGCGCCCTGGCAGGCGAGGTCACCGCCGTCCAGGCGGCCGCCGCGTCGGTCCGGCTCGCGCCCCGCACCGGGCCGGCGGGCGACATCGATGACGCGGTGACCCTCGTGCTGCATTTCGAGGCGGGCGGCCTGGGCACCATCGTGGTCGCCTGGACCAGTGCTGCGCTGCCGGGCTCCTACTGGGTCGAGGTGACCGCTCCCGACGCCGCCATCCGGCTAGATCTCGATCCGCATTTCCGCCTGTCCGGGGTCAGTAACGGGGCGCCTGTGGCGGCGGTGGCGCAGGCCCGGCCATTCGACCGTTCCGTGGACCGGTTCGTCGCGGCGGCCAGGTCGGGCGCGCCGGACCTCGTCTGCTGCGCTCCCGGGGACGCGATCGCTACCCTGGCGGTCGCCGCGGCCGCCGAAGAAGCACTCGCCAGCGGCCAGACAGTGCCCGTCAGCTGCCTGGGATAGGGCCGTGTGGCACCTTTATGATCATTTGGCACTCCGGTCTGCCTTATGAGAGTATGACCGGCGTATCTTTAATGCCCGATCTAGCCGCCCGAGACTGCCGCGGTGGGTGCATGCGAATAGGCAGTCCGGCGGCTGTCAGCAGGCGGCGGAGTCCATTCCGCGTCAGTGGAGGTAGCGTCTGTGAATCGTTCGGGAGACAACGCGGAGTCGTCCGCTGGAGAGGGACCAGGGCGGCGCCAGTTCCTCCGCGGACTGGCCGTGACCGGAGTAGCGGCTGGCGCCAGCGGCCTGCTGGCGGCGTGCGGCGGCAGCTCGAAGGCCACCCCGGGAACAACGGCCACGCCGGCCGTCGCGAAGTCTGGCGGGAGCCTGAAGGTAGGCCTGTCCGGCAGCTCAGGGCACGACACGCTCGACCCGCATCAGGGACTCACCTATCTCGACACGGCCCGCGCTCAGTCGCTCTATCAGCCGCTCGTTCAGCTCAACGCCCTGGCGCAGAACGAGTACGTGCTGGCGGAGGAGATCACCCCGCACGGTTCGACATCCAACTGGATCATCCGCCTCCGGCCCGGCATCACCTTCCACGACGGCAAGGACCTCACGGCCGACGACGTCATCTTCACGTTCAGGCGGATCATCGCCGGCCCCTACAGCGGGGCAAGCTCCCTAGGTCCCATTGACGTGAAGGGCCTGAAGGCGCTCGACAACCTCACCGTCCAGGTGCCGATGACCAGCCCCTACGGCAGCTTCGTCGACCAGCTCGCGTTCTGGTATTACCTCTACATCGTTCCGACCAACTTCAACCCGAGCACGCCGAACGGAACGGGGCCGTTCGTTTACCAGAGCTTCACGCCGGAGCAGCGCAGCGTATTCACCAGGAACAAGAACTACTGGCGTCATGGCCTTCCGTACGTCGACGAGGTCACCATTATCGACTTCAGCGACAATGTGGCGTTGCAGGACGCCCTGGTCACCGGGGTCATCCACGCGGCAGGCGCGCTCGAGGGCCCCCAGCTCGCGTCGCTGGCCACCACCAGCGGCGTCCGGACGGTCGCCTCGCACACGGGGGCGATCACGCCGTTCACGATGCGGGTGGACCAGGCGCCCTTCAACGACGTCAACGTTCGCCAGGCAATGCGGCTGCTGGTGGACAGGCAGCAGCTCATCGACTCGGCCCTGGACGGATACGGGGTTCCCGCGTCGGATGTCTTCTCGCCGTACGACCCGAACTTCGACAGCTCGCTGCGCCGGGTGACCGATATCCCGCAGGCCAAGTACCTGCTCAAGAAGTCAGGTCATGAGAACCTCAGCGTGGTGCTGACGACGTCGGCGGTCGCGACCGGGACCGTGGCCATGGCCACGGTGCTGGCCCAGCAGGCCAAGGCCGCGAACGTTACGATCAAGCTGAACACGGTCGACTCCGATACCTTCTTCGCGACCGGCAAGTACCTGAACTGGACCTTCTCTCAGGACTTCTACAACTACTCGCCGTACCTGGCCCAGGTGGCGCAATCAATGCAGCCCAAATCGCCGTACAACGAGACGCACACCGACAACGCTTACTACAACAGCCTCTACGACCAGGCCAACGCGACCCTCAACGCGGCGACCCGCAGGCAGATCGTGCAGGAGATGATGACCTTCGACTTTAACGAGGGCGGCTACATCATCCCGGCGTTCATCGACGCCCTCGACGCCTACAGCACCAAGATCACCGGCTACTCGGCCGCCCGGGTAGGCCAGCCGCTCTCCGACCTCGACTTCGAGCACTTCTCGTTCGTCTGACCGGCGGCGACGATGCAGATGACAGGCAGCCTGCTGGCCTCTGGCCTCGGGTTTCCCGAGGGCCCGGCGATCATGGGCGATGGGCGGATCGTGTTCTGCGACGGCAACACCGGCGAGCTGCTGGCCTACCGGGACGGTGCCGTTACCAGGTACGCGCTGACCGGCGGCTCGCCGTGGGGCACGGTCCTCGGCGCCGATGGCGCGCTGTATGTGACGCAGGGCGGCAACGTCCCTGGCAGTGGCGTCACTGACGCGGTGTCAGGGATACAGCGGGTGCTCCAGGACGGGACCGCCGAGCTGCTCTTCTCCGAGGTGGCGGGCTACCCGCTCTACGGGCCGAACGATCTCGCGTTCGGCCCCGACGGCAGGCTGTACTTCACCGAGTCGGGCTCGGAGCAGGACTTCCGCTTCGACGTCCGGTCGCCGGGACGGCTTTTCGCCGTGGACGCGTCCGGCGCCGGTGAGCTGCTGCTCGAACTGCCCGGCGTCTACCCGAACGGGATCGCCTTCGACGCGGAGCAGGCGCTCTGCTGGACCGAGTCCATGGCGCACCGAGTCTGCAGGCTCGACAGCGGCAAGCCCGTGACGTTCTGCCAGCTCTCCGACGATCATGTGCCAGACGGCATGGCCTTGGCCGCCGACGGGCGGCTGTTCGTGGCGACGACGGTCTCGGGAGGCGTCACCGTCATCTCGCCCGACGGCGAGGTGCTGGATGAGATCCAGCTCGGCGAGCACGCGACGAACTGCATCTTCGACGGATCTGTCCTGTACGTGACGGCGACGCGCGAGGCGGACATCGAGGCGTCGCAGCGCACCGGGACTTTCTGGCGGGTCGAGACCGACGCCACCGGCCTTGAGCTCATTCCCGGCCGGCTGTAGCGTCCTCAGCGGGATCATCCGCAGGCAACCATGACCAGCTGCTGGCGGGCGGCGCCGGCCTGGCCGTCAGGAAGTCGAGCAGGTCCGCGGTGCTCGATGGAGTGATCTGGTCGGGAACCGCCATGCCGACCGCCGCCAGCGCCCCGGGGAGCCCGTCACACTCGCCGACAACGACGAAGTCATAACCGTGGCGGCTGAACTCCTCAAGCTGCTCGGCCACCTCAGCGAGGATCCGTGCGGCGAGCTCGGCCGGGTAGTCCCCGGTGGGCAGCTGCAGTACGCCCCAGCCTGCCTCGGCCAGGACAGCTAGTCCGTCCAGGCCGCCAGCTGGCGGGTTCAGGTAGCGGTCGGCGACCAGCGCGATGCGGAATGACCGCTCGTCCGGCTTCACGGGCTGTTATCCAGGACGGCCTCGAGCTGTTCTCGCTGCGTTTCCTCATCGTGGCCGGCCAGCGCGTGCGTCTCACCGGCGACGCGAGGGTAGGCGAGGCCGCGACGTTCCAGCTCAAGCCGCAGTTCCTCGACGAAGACCCCCTCCCCGGCGGTGTGCTCGCCGACGCCCTCAGGCCATTCCGGCCGGCCGCCCCTGGAGGGATCCGAGCTGGTGATCCGCACGCCCATCGACGGACTTCCCTCGACGCCGATCAGGACGATGTCTTCGCCCTGGCCTGCGCGCAGCCCGATCACGTCCGCCACGGTTGCGGCCAGCCGCTGGCAGTGCCGCCGGTAGCCAGCGGTGTCGAGCTGCTCGCGTACCGCCCAGAACCGGTTCAGGCCGGTGAAACCCAGCTCCGGGCACGGCATCTGCTCGATCCGCCAGCCCTTCCGGCGGAGCACGTCCACGATCGGGGAGTAGACGCCACTGCAATGCGCGCCGTCGCCCACCTTGGAGTTCTGGTTCAGCAGGCAGTGGGCAACGAACGCGACAGCCATGGGCTGAGCTTAGCGGCGTCATCGAAGCGGGCACCGCCGGCCTGCTGCCGCGGCCCGGCACCGCGCCCTATACTCGGCGGGTGCCGAGTTCTGCCGTAGTGACCGGTTCGTCATCCGGGATCGGCCGCGCGATAGCTGGCCGGCTGGCCGGCGACGGCTTCTCGGTACTTCTCGCCGATCTGCGCAGGGAGCCGCTGACCGGTGGTGCGCCCACCGACGAGGTCATCAGGCGCGATGGCGGCGATTGCGAGTACGTCCGTGCGGACGTGTCGCGTCGCGACGACTGCGAGCGGCTGGTAGCCCAGGCCGTAGCGCGAACCGGAACGCTTGATGTCCTGGTCAACAACGCGGTGCTGGCAGGTCCGCACTCCAAGCCCCTGCTGGACACCGCCGACGCCGACTTCGACGCCATCATCGCGGTGAACCTCCGCGGCCCGTTCATGCTCTGCCGCGAAGCGATCAGGCAGATGCTGCGCCAGCCGCTGCGGGCCGACGCCCGGGGCCGGATCATCAACATCACGTCACAGCACGGAATGGTGGGTGCGCCCGGCCATTCCGCGTACGCGGTCAGCAAAGGCGGCCTTGGCCAGCTGACCCGCCAGATTGCGGTCGAATACGGGCGAGACGGCATCATCTGTAATTCGGTCGCGCCAGGAAAGGTCGTCACGGGCGCGCCAGGCGATCTCAGTCAGGAGGAGGGCCCGGCCGCCTACGTGACCTCGCGGACGCCTTTCTGGCGGCTCGGGGAGCCCCGCGACGTCGCGGCCGCCGTCGCTTTCCTGGCCTCCGACAGCGCCAGCTATATCAGCGGCGCTCAGCTTATGGTCGACGGCGGCTGGATGGCGTACTGACGGGCTGAAACGGCCGGCTCAGCCGGAGGCCATGCCCCGCACATCGACGAGACTACTGGTGACGCCCGCGTCGTAAAGGAGCTGCGCGACGCGCTGCACCTGGCCGATATTGAGGAAGGTCGGGTAGACCCCGAGGCTGACGAGCGCGGCGTCCTGCGCGGTCATGCCTGCGGCACGCGGCAGTGCGGCTGTCACCGGCCCGCGCATTGCGGCCTCGGTCTGCGCCGCCAGGACGGCGGCCTGGAAGGCCCGCAGATTCGGCCCATTTCGCTGGGCGAAGGAACTCAGGCTGAAGTATCCGGACAGCGGCAGGCCGGCGGTCACGCCGCTGCATGAGTCGAGCACCTCGGTCGCGCCGAGCCGTGCCTCCGCCTCGAAGATGTACGGCTCGGTCACCAGGATCGCGTCAACCTTGCCGCTGCTCAGCTCGCTGAGCATGTTCTGCATCGCGGTCGGCTTCCAGGTCACGGCAGACGGGCTCACGCCATCGCTTTCCAGGACCGACTCGGTCGCCAGCATCTCCATGCTGTAGGGAACGCCGCTGATGCTGCCGTTGCCGCTTGCGGGGATCGCATCCGGCTCGGGCGTGGCGACCTTCTTGTTCTGCAGATCCGCTGGCGTCGTGATCCCTGAATTCGGCAGGGTGAGCACTTCCATCACGTTCGGCGCCGCGTCGTAGCCGTCCGCGATGAGCCGCAACGACGTGCCTGAGGTGGACTCCTTGTACAGGAAGTCGGCATAGTCGCCGGCCGCGACATCGATGCGACCGCTGGTCAGCGCCGAGAACTCGGCGGTAGCCGTATCGAAGCTCTTGACCGTGACACTCAGGCCGTGTTGCCGGAACAGCCCCTGCTCCAGGCCGATGTAGAGCGGTGCGTTGCCGATGCCCTGGACCACTCCGACGGTGAGTGTTCCCTGAGTTCCGCCTGATGCCGAGCTGCTCCCCAGCTGACATCCTGCGATCAGCAAGGCGGCCGAAATGAGGGCGATCGCGGTACGGGCCCGCTGCCGGCTAGCGCGCAGGGGCAGGGTGCTGGCCTTGACCACGGCAAGCCGCATGAGGCTCCTTTGCGGGCGGGCATCGTTGAATCGGACGTTTGGGACGCAATCGTCGCGCGACACGATACCCTAGTATGGCCTGTCGGGCCGATCGCCTTCATGGAATAGCCAGCTTTTAGCATCTATGCGGGTATGGGCGTGAGTTGGCCGGTGACGCGTTAGAGTTTGGCAACTGGCCCTGCTGCGGCATGCAGAGGCAGCGGCATGCAGAGACATCTGCTGGAAAGAGGTGCGCGATGCCGGTTCCGCCGCCGGGCCATAAGTCGGCGGGATCCGTCCAGTCCCCAGCTGAGAGGTGCTAACTCGGTGCGGTCCAGCGGCAAGAAGACGCGCAGTGCCTACCCGGAGCAGGCGCCAGCCAGCGACAAGGCACCTGCCGCTGCGGCGCACGCGGCGGCCAACGGCCGGTCCGCGCAGCCGGGCGGGTTGCCGGCCGGCCCGTATCCGGCGGTCAACGGACGCTCACAGGCTGCCGCCGGCCCGCCGGTGCCCGCGCCGCGGGCAGCATCAAGTCGCCGTGCGCTGAAGAACTGGCGCGTCCGCTCGCGCCTGCTGCTGCTGGTGGCCATCCCGACGCTGACGGCAGTCATCCTCGGCGGCTTCCGCATCGCCTCGGCCGCGCAGAGTGCCTCCACGTACCAGCGGGTGGTCCAGCTGGCCGATCTAAGCCGGCAGACCACTGCGCTGGTCCAGGCACTGCAGAATGAGCGCGAGGACACGATCAGGTTCATCGTTCTCGGGACGAACGGTGGCCGCGCCTCGGCCCTTTCGCCCAGCGCGAACGGGGTGTCGGCAGGCCCGGAGCAGTCCCTGCTGGCCGATGACTACCAGACCACGGCTCAGCTGGCGGGCCAGGTCAGGCAACTGGCCAGCGGGATCGGCGACTCATACCCAACGCAGGCGCAGCAAGAAGCGGGGAATGTCGTCACGGCCATTGACAGTCTCCCGCAGCTGCACAACGCCTCGATCCATAGCCGGCTTCCTGCGCTCGTGGTGATCCAGGAATACACGAACACGATCAGTCAGCTGCTCGCCCTCGATGACCAGGTCGCGGTGGACAGCAACGACTCCACGCTGGCCGGCGCGGTGCGTGTCCTGGGCCTGGTCTCCCGCATGAAAGAAGATGTGGCGCAGCAGCAGGCGATTCTCACCTCCGCGCTCGCCTCTGACCTGATCACCAAGGGCCAGTTCGGGGCCAGCCAGCTCTCGGCGATAACGACGGCGGAGGCAGACCAGCAGAGCAACCTGGCCGACTTCGACATCGCCGCTTCGGCCGGCCAGCGTCAGTTGTTCGACGGCGCCCTGTCGGGCAGCGTCGTTGGCCTGGCCCAGGCGCAGGAGCAGCAGGCGATCGCGCTGGCCTCGAATGGCGGTGCCCTGACCGCAGATCCGATCATCGCCGACGCGAGCGCGGCGGAGTCATACACCATCGCCAGCATGCGGTCGGTCGAGCAGCAGCTGGTCGCCCAGATCATCACGCGAAGCACCTCACTGCGCGACGGGGCCATCACCGCCGCGATCATCGGCGCCGCCGCAGTGCTCCTCGTTCTCGCGCTGGCCTTGCTGTTCACCACGGTGGTCGGCAGGTCCATGATCCGCCCGCTGCAGCGGCTGCGTACCGGAGCCCTCGAAGTGGCGGGGGTGCGGCTGCCTGACGCGGTCCGCCGGTTGAGCGAGGCGGACGACGCCACCACCGGGCTCGAGGTGGCGCCGATTGACGTTGACTCTACCGACGAGATCGGTGAGGTAGCGCGGGCGTTCGATCAGGTCCACCGGGAAGCGCTGCAGCTCGCGGCCAACGAGGCGGCGCTGCGCGGGAACGTCAACGCCATGTTCGTGAACCTCTCACGCCGAAGCCAGTCCCTCGTTGAACGGCAGATCCGCCTGATCGACGACCTTGAGCAGGGCGAGCAGGATTCGGAGCGGCTCGCCAACCTGTTCCAGATGGACCACCTGGCCACCCGGATGCGCCGTAACTCGGAGAACCTGCTCGTGCTCGCGGGCCATGACCTGGCCAAGCGATGGAACCAGCCGGTGGCCCTGGTGGACGTGCTCAGGGCCGCGGTATCCGAGATCGAGGAATACGAGCGCGTGTCGCTGAACGTGCAGCCGGGCATCGCCTTGCGCGGTCAGGCCGTCAACGACGTGGTTCACCTGCTCGCTGAGCTTGCCGAGAACGCGACGTCGCTATCGTCGGCCGACACTCCCGTCAACGTCTCCGGGCACCTGCTGACCAGCGGCGGAGTCCTGCTCGACATCACCGACCAGGGTGTCGGCATGGGCGCGGAGGAGATGGCACACGCCAACTGGCGGCTTGACAACCCGCCGGTGGTGGATGTCGCGGTCTCCCGGCGGATGGGCCTGTTCGTGGTCGGGCGGCTGGCCGCGCGGCATGGCATCAGGGTCCGGCTGCGTCCTGCGGCGTCCGGCGGGCTGACCGCCCTGGTCTGGCTGCCCGACGAGGTGATCACGCACGAGAGTCCGTCGGCCATGCCGGGCGCGAGCGGCTTCGACACGGCCGAGCCCGGCGCGGACCACCTCGACGCCGAGCTTGCCGGGCTCGGCCTTTCTGACTGGGCGGATCCCGACCGGGCCGCCGCGGAGCAGGAGGTAAGCGCCGCAAGGACGCCGAAGTTCACCTCGCTGCGGGCAGACGCGGAGGACGCACCGCTGGGTCCGCGCCGGGTCCCCGGGGCAGCCTTGCGGACTGACGCGACCTGGGGGGCGACAGACCCGCTGCCGGTGTTCGAGGAAGCCAACGAGCCGGACGACGGCGCGGGGGACCCATTCGGCAGCTGGCCGGTGCCCGCCGGGGCAGCTGACGACACCGCGGCCACCGGCCAGGAACCCCTGGCCAGCGGCGACCAGGCCGGAGCGGACGCGGCGGTCGCCGAGCCGGCCGCCAGTACCGGCCCGCAGCCGGTCGTTGGCGGTGGCGATCAGTTCTTCGGCGGCAGGTCCGTTGGCAGCGAATCGTTTGGCAGCGAGTCCTTCGGCAGCGGGTCCGCTGGCGGTGTGTCTCTCGGCAGTGAGCCTGCTGGCAGTGAGCCTGCTGGCGGTGAGTCCGTTGGCGCGGGTCCGCGGCCCAGGGTCAGCTCGCCGGTCAACGGCGAGAGCGAAGCGGTCGAGCCGGCCGGCCCCCCGCTTGGCGCGCTGGCTCGCTACAGCTGGGAAACGGGCTTGACCAACGGCGAGGTGATCGTTCCTCCCGCGGAGAGCCTCGCTGAAGAGAACCGGCTGCCGATCTTTGAGGCGGTGGAGTCGGACTGGTTCCGGCATGGACGAAACGCGCTCGGCTGGTCGGACGAGGCTGAAGACGCTGAAGACGCCGAGGGCAGCTGGGCTTCGCCAGCGGACGAGGGCTGGCGCGCCGCGGAAATAGTCCCGGCGCCTTCTTCGGCCGGCCTGACGCCGGCTGGGCTGCCCAAGCGAGTGCCGCAGGCGAACCTGGTCCCCGGATCGGCCGCCAGCTCGGAGCCGCAGGGCCCGGCCAGGTCCGCGGCCGCGACGCGAGAGCGGTTCGCGAGCTTCCAGCGGGGGGTCAAAGAGGCGCGCGCTACTGCGGGCGGGGGCGCGAACGCCGATGGCCAGGACGAGACTTCCTGATGGGGGTGGGCATGAGATCGCCGAGATGGTCATGCTTAGGCCGCGAACGCAATGGCGCCGGCTTACCGCACGACCACCGACCTGTGGCTCGACCGGCGCAGGAGCACCGTTTGGCTGGCCCGAAAGGAAGGAGCGCTCGTGAGTCCGCTAGTGCGCCCCGCACAGGATCTGAACTGGCTCATCACGAACTTCGTTGAGCGGGTTCCGTCCGTCGCGCACGCAATCGTCGTCTCGTCCGACGGGCTCCCGATGGCGTTCTCGCAGGGATTCCCCGCGGATCGCGTCGACCAGCTAGCGGCCGTCACCTCAGGCCTGACCAGCCTGACCCAGGGCGCTGCCCGGGTTTTCGAGGGCGGCGCAGTGACGCAGACAGTAGTCGAGATGCAGCGCGGCCTGCTCATCGTGATGGCGATCAGCGATGGGTCAAGCCTCGCTGTGCTTGCCGCAGCCGACTGTGACATGGGCCTGGTCGCCTACGAGATGACGCTGCTCGTCGAACGAGTCGGAAGCGCGCTCACTCCTGAGGTGCGCAGCGGACGGCCGACTGCCTGGCGCGAGGATGGCACATTGTGACGGGAGATACAGGTGTCGACCCCGGGCAGCAATGACTGGCTGCCCGCCGACGATCGGATCCTGCCCGGGCCGGGCAGGACCGACGCGGCAGCTGGCGGTTCCCGCGCGCCCCGTGCGCCTCGTGCGCGCGACGGCAGGCAGTACCCGGTCCCGAAACCCGCCGGGACTGCCCTGGTCCGGCCTTACGCGGTCACTGGCGGACGGACCAAGCCGAGATATCAGCTTCAGATCGAGGCTATGGTCGCGGCATCCCACTACGAGGCGCGGGATCTGTCGGCGCTCAGCCCGGAATGCCAGGCAATCCTGGGGTTCTGCCGTGACTGGCGCTCGGTCGCGGAGATTTCCGCCGTGCTCAGGATGCCACTCGGCGTCGCCCGCGTCCTTATCGCCGATATGGCGGTGGAAGGACTGGTCCGGATTCACCAGCTTGACCATGCGCGCGGGCGACCGGACCTCAACCTGCTCGAAAGGGTGCTAAGTGGACTTCGCAAACTCTAAGACCGCCACCGACGAGGTGATGGACACCGCGATGACGTCCGTCAAGATCGTCGTGGCTGGCGGTTTCGGCGTGGGCAAGACCACTTTCGTCGGTTCGGTCTCTGAGATCACTCCGCTGACCACGGAAGCGGTCATGACCTCGGCAAGTGCCGAGGTTGACGACCTGTCGCACACCCCTGAGAAGACGACCACCACGGTGGCGATGGACTTCGGCCGGGTCACCCTCGACGCGGGGCTGATTCTCTACCTGTTCGGCACCCCGGGCCAGCACCGGTTCTGGTTCATGTGGGACGACCTGATCCACGGCGCGATCGGAGCGGTCGTCCTCGTCGACACCCGCAGGCTCGCCGACTCCTTCCCGGCAGTTGACTACTTCGAGTCCGCAGGCCTGCCGTTCATCATCGCCATCAACGGCTTCCATGGCGATTTCCCGCACTCCGTGGGCGACGTGCAGGACGCGCTGTCGGTCAGCCCGCATGTCCCGGTAGTGGAGTGCGATGCCAGGGACCGGAATTCGACCAAGGCCACGCTGATCTCCCTGGTAGAGCACGCCATGGCGATGCAGCTCAGCCCCCGGTAGGCTGGCGGACCGGCTCCGGCCTTGGCTCCACGGCTGCGGCGCTAGTCTGGCTACCGGATCCGCGGTGTAATGTACATTCGGCCGCTCTGTGCATTAGCTTCGGGCGGCTGCCGGGGGCGGTAGCTCAGCCGGTCAGAGCAGCGGACTCATAATCCGCCGGTCGTGGGTTCGAGCCCCACCCGCCCCACTTGTGATCATGGTGTTGACCTGCAGTTTCTTTGCTGAGCCTCAAGTCATGATCGTTCTTGGTTGCAGTTGTGGTTGCAGTTGGGTTAGCCGAGTCAGCCCCAGAGGGGCCTCGGACATGCGGTCGGCGGCGTGCTGGCTGAGCGCTGTCGTGACGTGCGTGTAGCGCTCGGTCTGGCTCAGCTGGGAATGGCCGAGAATCTGCTGGACGACGCGGATACTGATTGCCCTGCTCGAGCAGGAGCGTCGCGGCTGCGTGCAGCCGACGCGGTCTTCGCCGTCTACCTGGTGGGCGCTGTCACGAACAAGGTGTCGATTTCGGTCGACCTGTGGGTTATCACCGGGCTGCGCGTGTGGATCGGATCTCTGCTGTTCGCCGCCTTCGGCCTGTTCATCGGCCACCTGCTGCCGATCGAGAACATCACCCAGATCAGCACGCCTGCCAGGCGTTCTGACAGCTAGCCCAGATAGGCCGGGCCGCCGGGGGTGTGCAGTCATTGTGCGCTTCTCCATGCCGGACGTGCACTCCCCGCGGTGATGGCCAGGCCGCGATGGCTCAGGCATTGCGACCGCCTTTCGGGCCGACTGTGCGGCCCGCATTACGCGACAGGCACCCTTCGGCGCTCTGTCAGCGGCTCACAATGCTCCTGCCGTCTCGCTGCCCTGGCCGGGGCCGGGAGAGCCTCAGGCCAGTTGCCTGCTAAGACCCGCCGATCCCGGAACCCGAGTCCGAGGATCTCGCCCTGGATGCGCCGGTGCCCCAATCGCGGGTCACCGCCCGCGATCATGAACCCCGCGGGACTGCGGACCGGGTCGGGCTGCTGCCGGCCAGCGGCCGCTGATTCAAAAAACCGCAGGTCGTGGATGTAGTTCCGGCAACCACAGGGCACCAGAGAGTAGTAATCTGTCTAGACAGGACTAGATAGATGCAGGAAGGTGCTCATGACGTCACCGACTCCGGATCACTGGCAGATCCAAGACGCCAAGCAGCGCTTCAGCGAGATGATCCGCGCGGTTACGAGCCAGGGGCCGCAGGTCATCACGCGGCACGGTGAGGATGTGGCGGTAGTCGTAGATATCGGTGAGTATCGCAGGCTGACCCGGCCTGCGGTGGACCTGGCGAGCATCCTGCTCGGCGGTCCGAAGATCGACGATGGCATCGCTGATGTCTTCGCGGAGATCGAGGCTGAGCGCAAGGCCGACTTCGGGCGTGCGGTCGATCTTGAGGCGGGCACGTGACCTACCTGCTCGATACCAACGTGCTGTCGGAGACTCGCAAGCACCAGCCGGCGCCGGGCGTAGCCGACTGGATCGCGGTCACGCCGCCGGACCGGCTGCACGTCTCCGTGCTGACCCTGGGCGAGATTGAGCAGGGGATCGCGAGAGTTCGCGGCCGGGGAGATCGGCACCAGGCTTCCGCCCTGGAGCGCTGGCTCCGGGATGTGGAGATCGGGTTCGAGGATCGGGTTCTCCCGGTCACCCTCCCCGTCGCCGCTGCCTGGGGGCGTCAGCAATACGCGCAGCCCCTCCCGGTGATCGACGCGCTCATTGCAGCAACGGCGCGGGTGCACGG
>Ga0187883_10001000_pt1 | contig 17620 bp, 11 predicted proteins | sample June2016WEW_20_1_2_FD_132966 | JGI IMG/M metagenome (GOLD analysis project Ga0187883, IMG submission 132966) | Peatland microbial communities from SPRUCE experiment site at the Marcell Experimental Forest, Minnesota, USA - June2016WEW_20_10 | ecosystem: Environmental > Terrestrial > Soil >...
CCAGCATCGACCTCGCCGACGCGTTCACGCCGCCGGGCACCGGTGGCGCTGTCAACCCGGTGATGCCAGTGGAACAGGCCAAGGACGTGGTCGTCGAACTCCCGGCCGGCTTCGTTGGCGATCCGCTGGCGACGCCGCGGTGTCCGCTGTATGTTGGGGGGGCCAGCGTGGAAACCGCGCTGAACTCAGAAGAATTCGAAGCGATCTGCGGGGCGGCGAAGAGCGAAGTGGGGGTGATTGCGTTCGACGGCGCCGGCTCCATCCGGACATCGCTGTCCAGGCACCGCAACACGCCCGCCACGACGACGCCCATCTTCAACATGTCGCCCGAGGCGGGCTACCCGGCGGAGCTCTCCTTCGCCTTCGCCGGTAACGCCGTCAACCTGTACGCGACCGTCGTGCACACCGGCTCGGGCTACCGGCTGCGGGTAGCTGCCGCGGGTATTCCCACCGTGATCAATCTCGTGGGCGTGACACTGGCGTTCTTCGGCGACGCCGCACGGCGCGACGGGTTGGAACCCCACACCGCGTTCCTGACGAACCCCGCCGACTGCTCGCAGGGCCCGCTGGAAGCGAAGGTCGAAGCGAACTCCTGGGAACACCCGGCAAACTGGGTCTCAAAGACGACGGTCTCCTACCCCCAGATCGAAGACTGCAACCTCTTGCAGTTCGAACCGAGGCTGCAGGTGGCGCCGTCGAGCGCCGAAGGCGAAGGCTCCAGCCAGGCGGATGAGCCCTCGGCGTATGATGTGAACCTCGAAGTCCCGCAGAGGTCTCTGTTTGAAGAAACCGCGACACCGGATCTGAAGGACGCGAGCGTAACGCTGCCCGAAGGCGTATCTGTCTCCCCGTCGGCCGCGGACGGTCTGGAAGGGTGCCCGGAACACGGTCCGGACGGGATCGACATGCCGTCGGGTGAACGCCATCCGGACGAAGCGGGCGAAGGCGAAGAAATCGGCCCCGACGGCCTCTCGCATCTCGTCGCCGGCCACTGCCCGAAGGCCTCGACGCTCGGGACGGTGGAAATCGTCACGCCGCTGCTGGAAGAACCGCTGAAGGGCCACGTCTACCTGGCGCAGCCCAAGTGCGGCGGCTCGGGTCAGCCGGCGTGCACCGAAGCGAGCGCCACCAACGGCGAACTGTACGGGCTATACATCGAAGCGGCCGGCTCGGGCGTCGTGATCAAGCTCCCGGGGACGGTGTCGGCGAACCCGTCCACCGGCCAGTTGACGGGCACGTTCTCAGAAAACCCGCAGCTGCCGTTCAGCGATCTGCGGATCCACTTCCACGGTGGCCCCAGGGCGCCGATCGCCAACCCGCAGACGTGCGGGTCCTACGCCACGAGCTCGACGCTGACATCGTGGGCTGGGCAGGAAGTCGCGGGTGTCTCGCCGTCGTTCGGCGTGGACTGGGATGGTCATGGCGGGGCGTGTCCCGCGAGCGTGCCGTTCGCGCCGGTCTTCAGCGCGGGCACGACCGCCACGGAGGGGGGGGCGTTCACCCCGTTCCTGCTGTCCTTCTCGCGCCAGGATCGTGAACAGGATCTCGCGGGTCTGAGCGTGACGTTGCCGCCGGGTCTTTTGGCGAAGATCGCGGGGATCCCGCTGTGCGGCGAAGCGCAGGCGAACGCGGGGACGTGTGGTGCGGAAAGCCAGCTCGGGAGCGCGAGCGTGTTGGCCGGCCCGGGAGAACACCCCCTGTACGTTTCCGGTGGCCGGGTTTACCTGACGACGGGCTATGGGGGCGGGCCGTTCGGCCTGTCGATCGTCGTTCCGGCGGTAGCGGGCCCGGTCAACCTCGGCAACGTGGTCGTGCGCGCGGCGATCCACATCAACCCGGAAACCTCGCAGGTCACGGTCACGACCGACCCGCTGCCGCAGTCCAGGGATGGTGTGCCGTTCCGGTTGCGCACGGTCTACACCGAAATCAACCGGTCGGGGTTCACGTTCAATCCCACCAACTGCGCGCAGCAGCCGATCACGGGCACGATCACCGGATCGCGGGGCGCGGGCGCGGGCGTGTCGAGCCCGTTCGCGGCGACCGGCTGCGCGGGCCTTGCGTTCAAGCCCGCGTTCTCGGCGTCCACCCAGGGAAAGGCGAGCAAAGCGAACGGCGCGAGCCTGGTCGTGAAGGTCGCCTCGGGCGCGGGTCAGGCGAACATCGCCAAAGTCGACCTGCAGCTGCCCGAGGCGCTGCCGTCGCGTCTGACGACGCTCCAGAAAGCGTGTCTGGCGGCGGTGTTCGAATCCAACCCGGCGGCGTGCGATGAAGGCTCGGTGATCGGCTACGCGACGATCCACACCCCGGTGCTCACGAGCCCGCTGAGCGGTCCGGCGTACCTGGTCTCCCGCGGCGGCGCGGCGTTCCCCGATGTCGAGTTCGTGTTGCAGGGCGAAGGGGTCACGATCGTTCTCGACGGGAAGACGGACATCAAAAACGGGATCACCTACTCGCGGTTCGAATCCCTGCCCGACGCGCCGTTCACGACGTTCGAAACGGTCCTGCCGACCGGCCCCCATTCGATCCTTGGGGCATACGTGCCGGTGAAGGACAACTACAGCCTCTGCGGGCAGACCCTGACGATGCCGACCGTGATCACCGGCCAGAACGGCGCGCAGGTCACACAGTCCACCGACATCGCCGTGACAGGGTGCGGAAAGCCCTCGATCAAGATCACCAAGGCCAAGATCAAGGGCAACACCGTCCTCGTCACGGTCACGACCACCCAGCAGGGGACCGTGACCGTCAGCGGCAACGGCCTGAAGACGATCAAGAAGACGCTCGCCGCGGGCGCCCATCAGCTCAAGGTGTCACTCACCAAGAACGGCAGGACCGCCAGCAAGCACCACAGGAAGACCAAGGTCAAGGCCAGCGTGAACGACTCGAACGGATCGTCAAGCAAGACGATGAGCCTCAAACTCTAGGAGAAAGCAGAAGCCATGATCAGTAGCAGAAGCCGTCAAAGCAAGCGGATAGCAGGCCATGCAACGACTTGAGCGCCATCCGTCCCCTCTCCTCCGGTGGCGCTCAGGCGGGAGCAGGCGGGGCTGACCCGTGACCCCATCCGTCTGCTTCAGATGGTGTCGTGGCCTCTCCCCGGGGCCACGGCACCGCTCTTCCAAGCCGCGAGCGGTCGTGTGGACCTGGAGCGCAAGCTGTGGTTCAGGAGCGATACGAACAATGAGCTTGAGTGACCGCGAACCCCTCAAGCGGCGCTCGAGGAAGGCCCGCGGACACGCCGGAACTCGGCGTGTGCGGTCCCTGCTCCCAGCGGGCGCCACGACCCCTCCCTCGGGCCGTGGCGCCCGCGCCCCTCGCAACGACCCCGCGGGTTCGCCCTCAACGGCTCTCTCCACGCGAGCAAAGGGAGGATGAAAGTGTCATCACTCGGCTATGCGCTCGGCAGCTGGGGGCTCTTGAACGTCGTGTTCCTGGCGAGCATGCTTTACTCCGGCCGCCGCGCGGCCGAGGGGCGAGCCTATCAGCAGCCTCGCGCGGCTCGGGGAGCCAGCTTCGATCCAGACGCCCGTATCGCAGCAGGGTCGCGCGCCGATCGGCGCCGTCCACGCACAGACTGTCACTGGCCCGCGCGGCCACCTCACGCGCTACCCCGTCGCCCGGGGAGAGGCCGGTGTCGGCGCGCTGTCTGCGTGCGTGTGCCGGCCGGTTGCCCGACACCTTTGCTTACGAGGATTCCAGTGACGCGTACAGATCCGGGTGGCGTGGGGTGATGAGATGTCGCGTGTAAACCCCGCGGAGCTGTCCGGCAGCATGGCGGTGCTGGGCATCGTCATCGAGCAGCCCGGCGACACCGTCTCGCACATCGGGCGCTGCCTGGGTGAGCGTTTCACGCGGGCGCGGTTCGCGCGGTCTACGGCTCACAGCTCGCTGCCGCGGCTCGCGCACAGCGGACGCGTTCGTTGTACCCACCTGGCGCCGGGGGACGATCGCTCCCTCGACCGCTACGAGGCCACCACGGACGGCGTCGAGGCCTTTCGGAGTTGGATGTTCGAGATGCCGAGCGCCAGGCCCGCGCTGCGGGAGGCGATGTACGGCCGGATCGAGCTCTGCCGGCTGGAGGATCTACCGCGCCTGATCGAGATGGTGCGCCGGGAAGAGGCGGTCAGCGACGATATGTACAGGGAGGCCGCCCTCAGGCTCCGCCGGCAGCGGCTCAGGAAAGCCGACCCGGCCGACTACGCGCGCAGGGTCCGTGAGGTCCTGCTCTACGCCGACCCGATGCACTGGTCCTCGCGCTCGGAACGCTACGCGTTGATCGCCGAGCGCCTCGAGGAGATCGCCAGGGAAGCCGGCCTCACCCCGGAGGTGCCTCGTGGGTGAGGTGCTGCGGCTCGATGGTGTCTGGAAGGCGTTCGACCGTGGTCGCGACCGGGTGCCGGTGCTGGAGGACGTGTCGTTGTCGGTCGCCGCCGGGGAGATCGTGGCGGTCGTCGGTACCCGCGACCAGGGCAAGACGACGTTGATGCGGGTGGCGTCGGGGATGCTGCCGGCGGACCGCGGGAGCGTCCAGGTTGTCGGTCTCGAGTTGACGGGCCTCTCTGACCGTCGCCTCGCGGGCGTGCTGCGTACGGAGGTCGGGGTCGCCGCGAGAGGCGGCCCGGATGTGCGGGTGCGGGTCCGTGACTATGTGGGGCTGCCGTTGGCAACAGGCCGCTGGCTTGGGTGGCGCGAGCGGCGTCTGCGGGTAGCGCAGGCTTTGAAGCAGCTCGATGTCGCGGGCGCCGCGGAGCTGCGCTGGCGGGAGTGCTCTGACTGGCAGCGGGTGCGGGTGGAGCTCGCCCAGGCCGTCGTCGGCCGCCCGCGGGTGCTGCTCATCGACGATGTGATCGACGGGTTGGGACTCGGCAAGAAGCAGGCGGCGATGGAGATCCTGCGCGGCTTCGCCAGCGACCTCGGGTGCGGTGTGCTGATGGCCGTCTCCGATCACGTGGCGGCGTTGCCCGCCGATCGCGTGTGGCAGCTCAACGGCGGGCGGCTCAAGCTGATGGCCGATCTCAGCGACCCCGACGTGATCCCGCTGCACAACGCCAGCGACGGACGCCGGGCATGGTTGACCGGGTCCTGAGATGCTTGAGACTCGCGCTCTCGTCAAGCACTACCACGTAGGCCAGGAGGCCATCCGTGCGGTCGACGGCGTGTCCCTCTCGATCGCGGCCGGCGAGTTCGTCGCGCTCTACGGGCCGAGCGGCTCCGGCAAGTCGACCCTGATCGACCTGATCGCGGGCTTCCAGGCGCCCGACGAGGGAACGGTGCTTGTCGATGGGCGGGACGTCGCGAGCCTCTCCGAAAGCGAGCACGCCGAGTACTTGCTGCGGGTGCTCGGCATCGTCGGGCAGCCGAGCGAGCTGATGCCCGCGGCGCTCGCCCGGGAGAACGCCGCCCTGAAGCTCCTGCGAACCGATCCTCGCAACGCGACGCGTCTGATCGAACCGCTGCTCGAAGAGCTTGGCCTGGGCGAGCGGATGAAGCACCCGACGAACAAGCTCTCGATGGGCGAGCGCCAGCGCGTGATGATCGCCCAGGCGCTGGCGATGAAGCCGAGGCTCGTGCTCGCGGACGAGCCGACCGGGAACCTCGACACGCGCCGAAGCAGGCAAGTCCTCGGGCTGATCCGCAGTCTCTGCCGCGACCGCAACACGGCGGTGCTGCTCGTGACCCACGACCCGCAGGCTGTCGCGTTCGCCGATCGGGTCCACGAGCTCCGCGACGGCAGGCTGCAGGAGTACAACCCCGATGAGGTGTACCTGCACGCCGCGGGAGAGCTGGCGGAGCCATGACGCCGTGATGTCGCTTGGCGAGATCCTGTTCATCTACCGTGCGCGGCTGCGGGAGCGGACAGTGGCGGTGCAGGAGCTGCTGGCGGTGCTCGGGATCGCGGTCGGCGTGGCGCTCCTGTTCGCCTCGCAGGTCGCCAGCACGAGCCTCGACGGCTCGGTGCGCCAGCTCACGCAGCAGCTCGTCGGCGCGATGCAATACCAGCTCGACGCTCGCGGCCCGGAAGGCTTCTCAGAACGAGTTGCGGGCGAAGCACGGTCGCTGCCGGGCGTCCGCGCGGCGCTGCCGCTGCTCGAGCAGCAGGCGAGCGTGATCGGTCCGGCCGGCCGGGCGTCCGTCGACCTGATCGGGGCGGACCCGCGGTTCGCGTCCTTTGGCGGATCGCTGCTGCGGCGTCTCGGCACACATCAGCTTGCGTTCCAGCAGGTGATCGCGCTGCCCGCGCCGATCGCCGCAGCGATCGGCGCCGGCGCCCCGCTTTTGCAGCCGGGCACGCTGGGGCGCGCCGGTCCGGGCGCGCTGACGACATCGACCCGCAAGCACGCCCAGCGGCCAATCGAGCTCCAGATCGGCGCGCACGTGGTCAGAACCATCCTCGGAATCACATTGCAGGAAGCGGACGTCGGCGCGCTCGTCCACAGCCAAGTCGCGCTGGCGCCCGTCGCCTACGCCCAGCAGGTTGGCGGCATGACGGGACGGGTTACCCGCGTCTTCGTGCAGGTGCGGCCGGGACGGCGGACCGAGGTCCGGGCGGGCCTCGCGAGGCTCGCCGCGGTGTGGCATCTCAACCTCGAGCCAGCCGACTTCGACGCGAAGTTGTTTGCGGTCGCGTCCACCCCCGCACAGCAGAGTGAGGGCCTCTTCTCGGTGATCAGCGCGATTGTCGGGTTCCTGTTCGCGTTCAACGCGATGCTGCTGACGGTGCCCGAGCGCCGTCGCATGATCGAGGCGATGCGCCGCCGGGGCGCCACCCGCACGATGACCGTCCAGGCGCTGATGTTCGACGCGCTCGTCATCGGCGTGCTGGCATGCGTGCTCGGGCTGCTGATCGGCGAAGTCCTGTCGATCGAGGTGTTCCATGCGCAGCCCGGCTACCTGTCGTTCGCGTTCCCCGTCGGCTCGCAGAGGGTCGTGACGTGGCCTACCGTGGCCCTCGCGGTCGGCGCCGGCCTGCTGGCGGCGTTCGTCGGGGTGCTGGCGCCCCTGCGGGACATCCTCGCCCGTCCGCTCCGACGGTCGGCCGCGGCTGAGCGCGCGCCTCGCGGCTGGACAGTCTTTCGCGTCCTCGCCGGGACGGTCTGCCTGGCGATCACGACGCTGATCCTTCTCTTCCGGCCGCAGGCGGCCGCCGTGGGCAGCTTCACGCTGATCGCCGCGCTGCTGGCCCTGCTGCCGTTCCTGTTCGACGGGATCGTCGCGGCCTTCACACACGTCCAGCGCCACTTCCATGCGGCCTCGACCGTGCTCGCGGTCGAGGAGCTGCGGGACCCGCTCACGCGGGTGCGCTCGCTGGCTGTCGCCGCCACCGGCGCGATCGCGGTCTTTGGCAGCGTCGCAATCACGGGAGCACAGGACAACCTGCAGAGCGGGCTGAATCGCACGGCCTACGAATGGAACCACGTGACCGACCTGTGGGTGTCGCCCTCCGGAGTCGACAACACGCTGGCGACGACCCCGTTCCCGGCGTCGGTCGCGGCGAAGCTGACCCGGCTGCCGGGCCTGCGCAGCGTAGCGATCTACCGGGGGAGCTTCCTCGACGTCGGTGACCGCCGCGTGTGGGTGATCGCGCCGCCGCGCAGCTCGGCGGAGCTGATCCCTCCGGGTCAGCTGAGCGTCGGCAACATGACCCGGGCGAACACGCGCCTGCGCGGTCACGGATGGGCGGTCGTCTCCGAAGCCATCGCCCACGAACTGCACCTGCACATCGGCGAGTCGTTCACGCTCCCCTCGCCCTACCCCACCGCGTTCCGCCTTGCGGGCCTGAGCACGAACGGTGGATGGCCCCCCGGCGTGATCGTAATCAATGCGGAAGACTACGCCCGCGCCTGGGGTTCGGACGCGGCGAGCGCGCTCAACGTCGACCTCGCGCCCGGGGTCTCCCCCGCCGAAGGGCGGACACTCCTCATCCGGGCCCTCGGGCCGGGGTCCGGGCTCGCCGTGCAGACGGCGGGCGAACGCGAGAGCCAGTGGAAGAGCGTCAGCCGGGAAGGTCTGTCACGGCTGACGCAGATCGCGACCCTCGTCCTGATCGCCGCGATCCTTGCGATGGCGGGCGTGATGGCCTCGCTGATCTGGCAGCGTCGCGAGCGACTCGCCTACATCAAGCGACAGGGCTTCACTCGCGGACTGCTCTGGCGCGCCCTCTGCTTCGAGAGCGCGGTCCTGCTCCTCGCCGGCTGCTCGATCGGCGCGCTGTTCGGCGTCTACGGCCAGCTGCTGCTTTCACACGCACTGACCACGGTCACAGGCTTCCCACTGGTGATAGGTGTTGGCCCTCTCATCGCACTCACGAGCGTTGCTGTGGTCAGCGTCGCGGCGCTTGCCATCGTGGCCGTGCCCGGCTATCTCGCGGTTCGCGTGCGCGCGACGATGGTCAAGCCCGCCTAGCCACCCCCGGCATCCAGCGGCCCTGTCGGCCCGGGCGCTGATCGCCCTGGCTCGCGCGGCGATCCGCGAGCTGCGGTGGGGCTTGCGGGAGGTATCCGGCGAGGTCGACCGCTGGCGTACATTCGCGGGGGACATCCCCGATGACGCGCTGCGTCACGACGCGCTCGCGGCGATCAAGGACAAGCGCGCCAACATCGACGGCGCGGCGCTGTTCTGGACCCTGCCACGCGTCCGCTCGCGCGAGCTCCTGCGCCTGCTCGTCGCCTACGAGATCCTGGCGGACTTTCTCGACTGCACGAGCGAGCGCGCCGCTCACGCCGGGACCGCGAACGGACGCCAGCTGCACCGCGCTCTGATCGAGGCGCTCGACCCGGACCTGGAGGTCTCGGACTATTACCGCTATCACCCCTGGGCACGGGACGGAGGATACGTCCGCGCGCTGGTCGAGACGTGTCGTCAGATATGTGTGCGACTCCCCTCCTATGAGGCAGCCAGACCGCTTCTGCATCGCGCCGCGTGCCTGACACAGGTTCTGGCGCTCAACCACGAGCCGAACCCGAGACGGCGCAACGAGCTACTCAGAGCATGGGCAGACGAACACTTCGCTGGCCACGACGAGCTCGCCTGGTTTGAGTGGTCGGGCGGCGCGAGCGCCTGGCTGACGGTCCTCGCGCTCCTCGCCTTCGCCGCCGATCCCGGCCGCGAGCCACGCGAGGCGAAGGAGACATACGCCGTCTACCTGCCGTGGGTGTCGCTTACGGGCACGATGCTCGACAGCTACGGCGACATTGCCGAGGACGCGGCAAACACAGCGCACAGTTACATCGCGCATTACGGCAGCACCGGCACTGCGGCCGAGCGCATCGCCGAGCTGATTCGCGTCTCCGTTGACAGAACGGCGTCGCTGCGCGACGGCGAGCGCCACCTCGTGATCGCCAGCTGCATGATCGCGATGTACCTCTCCAAGGACAGCGTCCGCACGCCTCAGACGCGGGCGCTCACCCGGAGCCTGACACACGCCGCCGGTCCCCTCACACGCCTGCTCCTGCCGGTGTTGCGGGCCTGGCGGCTCATCTACGGACAACGATCGACATAGGAGGAAGACATGCAATATCTAACTCGTCAACAGCCGTCCACCCCACCACTGCCCTCGGCGCTCCAGACGCTCGCGTTCTGGCGCCACCCACATGCGTACCTCGAATGGTGCCGGCGCCGGTACGGCGCACGGTTCACCGTCAACGCGATCGGGATACCGCCGATGGTGTTCATGTCAGACCCGGCGGCCATCAAGGCGATCGTCGGCGCCCCCGCGAACGTTCTTCACCCAGGCGCAGGGGGGAGGGCGATCGTGCCATTGGTCGGGGACGGTTCGTTCATGCTTGCGGAGGAAGACGAGCATCTGGCCGGCCGGCGGGCGATCCTGCCGGCGTTTCACCGCCGAGTTATCAATGAGCACGCGGAGATGGTGCGGGACATCGCGGCGCGCGAGCTTGCCAAGTGGCCGCGCGGCACCTCCTTTGCGAGTCACCCATATCTACGAGCACTTACGTTGAGAGTGATTCTGCGAACGATATTTGGGGGTGAAGAAGCGCGACTCCGGGAGCTGCACGCAAGGCTGCTCACGATGTTTGCGGTGACACGAAGCCTCACCCTGCAGGAGCCACCGCTTAGACGCGTGCCGGGATGGCGAGGCATCTGGAGGAGCTTCCTCGTCGACCGCGCCGCGGTCGACAAGATCATCGCGCAGCTGATCGAAGAGGAGGCGCACAGCGGCGCTCGGGACAGCGGACTGCTCTCCATGCTCCTTGGTGGCCAGCACCCGGACAGCGATCAGTTGAGCATTACGCAGATTCGAGACACCCTCATGTCGGTGATCCTCGCGGGGCACGAGACGACGGCGTCCGAGCTCGCGTGGGCTTTTCAGCTGCTGGCGCACGAGCCGCTCATCGCGGGACGGCTGGTCGACGACTTGGACGCTGGTGGCGAGGCATATCTCACGGCCGCGATCCAGGAGGTGCTCCGCCACCGCCCCGTCTTCCTGTTCACGATCCCCCGGGTGGTCCGCCGGCCCTTCGAGATCGCGGGCACCACCTATCGCCCGCCCGTCCAGCTCGTCGGCTGCATCCACCTCATGCAGCACGACCCAGGCCTGTACCCCGAACCGCACAGGTTCCGGCCCGAGCGCTTCCTCGATGCCCCGCCGCGACCGGAGGTCTGGATGCCGTGGGGCGGCGGACGCAAGCGATGCCCCGGCCACCATCTCGCGATGCTCGAGATGCGCACTGTCCTCGAGACCGTCCTGCGTGATTTTGAGCTGCTGCCGGTCGGTGAGAAGATCGAGACGGCGCGATGGCGCAGCGTGATAGTCACGCCGGGACGGGGCTCGCGGATCATGCTCCGCAAGAGACAGCGAGGGTTCTCAGGTCGCACGACCGCGGCAGCGGCGCGCGGCGTCCTAAGTTAACACCTCTGTTCATTTGGGACGCCAATTCCTACACCCTGAACGCGAGAGCCGTCATGATAATCCAATGACGCAGGGGAACAGCAACAGCGAAGCGATTGGACGCACATGAGTCCGCCACGCGGCGCTCGCTCCGGCCCAACAGAAAACGGCTCCCAACGCTCGGAGCGCTACCGGCGTCTGCACGAACCGCGCTACTCCCAGTCGCTCGAGCGTGGCTTGGCGATCCTCGGCTGCTTCACGCCCGAGCGCCCGGTCCTGGGGATCGCCGAGATCGCCGACGAGCTCGGGATAAGCCGCTCGACGACCCACCGCTACGTGATCACGCTGTTCGCGCTCGGCTATCTCGAGCAGGACTCCTCACGACGCTACCGCCTCGGGTTGGGCGTCACCGACCTGGGGATGTCCGTGCTGAACGCCACCGGCCTGCGCGAGCACGCGTACTCCTACCTGCAGGAGCTGCGGCGGGACACCTCCTACACCGTCAGCATCGCCGCGCTCAACGGCGCGGAGATCGTGTACGTCGACCGGGCGCCGAGCTTCCGCAACTACGTCGATCTGGGCCTGGACACGGGATCGCGCCTGCCCGCGTACGCCACCGCGATGGGCAAGGTGCTGCTGGCGAGCCTCCCCGAGCGGGAGCAGAGCGAGCTGCTCGCCTCGATAAAGCTCACGCAGCGCGGCCCGAACACGATCACCAGCAAGAACGCGCTGCGTGTGGAGCTGGAGCAGATACGCGAGGAAGGCTTCGCCGTCAACGACCAGGAGCTTGCCGAGGGCGTGCACGCGATCGCCGTCCCAGTGCGCGCCGTCTCCGGCAAGGTCGTCGCCGCGCTAGGCCTTTCCGCCGATACGTCGACGATCTCGCTGGAGGAGCTCGTCGACGCGCTCGGCCCGCACCTCGTCTCCACGGCCGACCGCATCTCCGCGCGGCTCGGATATCGCCGCCACGACGAGCTCGCGCGCAGCCGCTGAATCGAAGCTTCGCGCGCCTGCGCGCAGAGGCCGGCCGGTCAGGCTGTTAACCGTGACGCGGTCGCCGCGGCGTTCGCGGGCGTTGGCATTGGTGCAGTAGTGAGAAAGCGGTGGTTCGCCTCCCAAGCGGCCGGAACCTCTGCAAAGCTTCTTCGTACGCCTTCCTTAGGAAAGTTTTAGGTGGGCAGGCGCGAGCGACTAGCGAACATCCTCCTATTTGGACTTTCCGTAATTGCAGGAGATTCGTCCTCAAGTGCCGCCAAAAGGACGGATCTGCGGGCGTCTTGTGGCGAAACGGCGGACTCATCTCGGCAACACGCCGGCTCTCCGATGTGCTAAACCGTCATCTTGGTCACTTTGCTGGCGCAAGCAGTTGTTTCGCCGGTTGGGATCGTCGAAGTCGATCACGAGGAGGGCAGCGACCCAGATCAGCTCGAGGACTTCCAGCCGTCCGAAGCGGTGGGTTCCCCCGAGGGGCTCTCCGAAGTCGACTCGACGCGCTCTGCTGAAACGCAGAGAGGCCGCTAGATCAACAGCCCCGGAGCGCATCCTCTCGGAAAGACGAGCGCTCCGGGGCCACCAATCAACACTACGTCGGAGATCATACCTCAAGGACGAGGGACCGGACAGGCCGAACCGCTCGCGTTCTCCTGGGGGAGAGAGCCGACGCGGATGTTCGGCGTCTGAGGGGACGACGACAAGCGATGTCCGCACGCACGAGCTGCCCGTGCGCGAGGTCCCTCGGAAAGTGTCACAAAAGCCGCAGAAAATGCCTAGAAGATAGAAACCGTTGCTTGCATTCGACTCGCGCCGGGGGTTAATGTGCTTCTCGCATGTCCAGCCACTCCTCCTAGCGGGCGCCACGTCCGCCCCTCTCGGTCGTGGCGCCCGCGCCCTCCGCAGTGAGAGATCCGGTTGGAGGCCGGTGTCTCGATGATTCCGATTTTTATAGGGGTTGCCTGGCTCAATCTGGTGACGATGGTCATCGCTGCGTGCCGCGTGGCGGCGCACGCAGATGCGATTGAGCTGGAGATCATCGTTCAGGGCGACCGGGCGACCGGGCGGTCGGAGGCGATCGGGCGGTCGGAGGATACGGCGAGGCGAGTTGCGGTGAGAGCTTGACCTATCACGCGCACGTAGTTGGTCGAGGCCACCAATCAACGCTACGGAGGATCTCGTGAAGAGGAGGTGCATCATTGCCCTCGCCCCAATGCGGCTTTTGGTCGGGGCGCTTGCGCTGGTGCCGTCGGCTGCGCCGGCGACGGTGGCATGTGGCGCTTGCGGAGGGCGAAGGCATCGCTAGCTACGCGACACGTACCGCGACCCCGCAGCTGCGTTCGGGCCGAAATGGGCTGACTCGGGCTCGGGTGTCCGAGATACAGCGCGATCGTATGCTCTCGGCGGCGGTAGAGGTGGTGGAGGAGGTTGGCTACTCGCGTATGACGGTCACGCAGGTGATCGGCCGGGCGGGCGTCTCGCGCAAGACCTTCTACGACTTCTTCACCGACCGCGAGGACTGCTTCCTGGCCGTGTTTGAGCAGGCGCTCTCCCGGGCGAGGCTTCGTGCGAGCGAGGCATATGAGCGCGAGGCCGGCTGGCGCGAGGGGACGCGGTCCGCTTTGGCGACGCTGCTCTTGTTGATCGACGAGGAGCCCGCGCTCGCCAGACTGTGCATCATCGAGGCGCTGGGGGCCGGCGCGCGCGTCCTGGAGCGCCGTTCGCAGCTACTCGCCGAAGTGGCGGACATCGTCGATCGGGGCCGTCTCGCCGCCAGCGCGACCCGCAACCCGCCAAAGATCACAGCCGAAGCGGTGGTTGGGGCGATCGTCACGGTCCTGCACACACACGTGCTGGAGGGTCGCAAGGAGTCGGCGACGGAGCTGCTCGGCCCGTTGATGAGCGTGATCGTGCTGCCCTATCTTGGGGCGGGGTCCGCGGGCCGGGAACTGAACCGGCCGCCGGTTCCACGGGCCAGACGCACACGCCGGGCCGCCAGGGACAAAGACCCGCTCGAAGATGTGACCGTGCGCCTCACCTATCGCACGGTGCAAGCTCTGACGGTTCTCGCGAAGCACCCCGGAGCGAGCAACCGCGAGGTCGCTGAAGGCGCGGGCATCATCGACCAGGGTCAGATCTCCAAGCTCCTGGGCCGGCTCGCGCGGCTGGGGCTGATCGAGAACGTCGGCGAGGGTCAGCGGAACGGCGCGGCCAATGCGTGGCACCTGACGGCGCGGGGTGCGGAGATCGAGCGAGCCGCTCGGCCGCGGTGATCGGCTCGTGACACCGCTTCGCGTCAACGGGTCGAGGCGCGAGCCCGAGCCCGTGGACGAGCTCCAGGCTCGCCTGGTCGCGCTGGTCCGCTGCTCTCCAGTGCTGATGCGTGCGCTGCGTGCCGCCCGTGCCGTGGATCCCCCAGAGTGGCTGATCGGGGCGGGAGCCATCCGCGACCGGGTCTGGGATCACCTGCATGGGTTCACGCGACCCGTCTCTGTGAAGGACCTGGATCTGGCGTTCTTTGACCCTGGGTCTCTCGGAAGTGAGAGAGAGCGCAGCGTACAGAGCGCGCTGACCGCCCGGGCGCCCGACCTCACTTGGGATGTGACCAACCAGGCCGCTGCTCACCTGTGGTATCCGCAGGTGTTCGGCGTCGAGGTCGATCCGCTGACCTCCACATCGGACGCGGTCGCCACGTGGCCTGAGACCGCGACGGCGATCGGCGTCCGGCTGCTCGCCGACGACAGCATCCACGTCGTCGCGCCATGCGGCCTCGACGACCTGTTCGCCCTGATCTGTCGGCGCAACCCGCGGCGCGTGACGAGCGAGCAGTACCGCCGGCGGGTAGAGATGAAGCAGATCGTCAAGCGCTGGCCCCGGGTGAGGATCCTCGACGCGCGGGATTGAGCGGAGGAGCGGATGCTGCCCGCTCGATGAGCTTTGGTGGGCACCGCTGTGTCTGTTGAGCACGGCACTACTTGCCTGAAGTTGCGTGAACCTCATGGCAGCCATCTTTAGGCAAGTTTTAGCTTGCGCCAGCCCAGCTATCAGCGAGCCGTCCTCCTATTTGGACTTTCCGGGGTTGCAGGAGGATTTGCCTTGAGCACCGACAAGGACTCATTTTGCGGGCGACTTGTTGCGAAGTCGTCGGACCCGCCTTGGCAGCACGCCGCCTCTCTGATCTGCTAAACCGTCCTCTTGTCCCGTTGTCGGGGCGAGCAGTCGTTCCGCCGGTTGGGATCGCCGGAGTCGATCAGGAGGAGAGGAACGGGACAAGCAGTGGTGATCCTCATCTTGATTGCGATCCTCTGGCTCAGCGTCGTGACGGCCGTCATTGGCGCCTGCCGCGTCGCGGCGCTCGGTGATGCGGTCGAGCTCGAGATCAAGTAAGAGGAGGCTATGTCCAAGGACAGTCCGCGCTACACGGCGCGCCTGCTGATCGGCTGCGCGGACCAGCCGGGGATTGTCGCGGCGGTGTCGGGGTTCCTGTTCGAGCAGGGCGCAAATATCGTCTCCTCCCACCAGTACTCCTCGGACTCGACCAGCGGGCGGTTCTTCATGCGGACCGAGCTGTTCCTGAACGAGCTGGCCGGACCGGGCGTCGCGGACGAACGATCCGGCGCAAACACTGCACAGGACACGCTTGACCGGCGCGCACGCTTTCAGGGGCTCTTTGCCGTGGAGGTGGCGGACAGGTTGGGAATGGACTGGCAGGTCCGCTACCGGGGTGAGCGCAGACGGATCGCGATCCTTGTTTCCCGCCACGACCACTGCCTGGTCGACCTGTTGTGGCGCTGTCGCCGGGGCGAGCTGGATGGTGATGTGGTCGCGGTGATCTCAAACCACGAGGACCTGCGTCGCGAGACCGAGGCCGCCGGCGTCGCCTACCACTACGTGCCGGTGCCCGAGGGCGGCAAGCCCCAAGCCGAGACGGCGATGCTGGAGCTGTTGACGGGCAAGGCCGACCTGCTGGTGCTGGCCCGGTACATGCAGATCCTCAGCAGCGACTTCCTGGAGCGCGTGGGGATGCCGGCGATCAACATCCATCATTCGTTCCTGCCCGCATTCGCGGGCGCGGACCCTTACAGGCGGGCACACGAGCGGGGCGTCAAGCTGATCGGGGCGACCGCCCACTACGTGACCGCCGAGCTCGACGATGGCCCCATCATCGATCAGGACGTCGTGCGCGTCGACCACCGCCAGAACGCCAGCGACCTCGAGCGCGTGGGCCGCGACGTCGAGCGGCTCGTCCTCGCCCGTGCGGTATCGCTGCACCTCGACGACCGCGTGATCGTCGATGGCCGGCGCACGGTTGTGTTCTGAGGAGGCAGCCGGGCACGATTGCCAGCGTGGACGGTGGTCCAGGATCTGGTTCGGCGGCCGGCCCGTGTCGAGCTGGGCAGCTTGACAGTGACGCCATCGCTATGGGAATCTTGCGTTGACGCCCGATAGCGCGGCAGATCCCAGCCAGTCGGCGCGCCCGTCCGCACACCGGTGCCCATAGGGCGGTATGTCGTGGCTCCAGACGCCAACCCGCCGGAGACCACCACCACAGGCGGTCCGGCCTCGGAGGCCCGCGCAGGCAAATACGGCCGAGGTCCCCTACGATTCGTTCCGATGCCCAGCGGTTTGGATAACTGAGGATTATCGACGTGTCGGCGCTGCCCAGCGTCCTCGGCTACGACGCCGTCGCCGCAGCGATCGCAGAGACAATTGAGGCCGGGACGGACATCAGCGTCATCCAGGGTCCACCGGGGGTCGGCAAGTCGTGGCTCGCCAACGGTATTGGGGCGCTGTGGGAGGAGGGCGGCGGCAAGACGATCGTCGCGCAAGGCGATCAACTCCAGAGTGACGCAGCGTATTACGCCCTCAGCCTGGCACTTGCGGCGCTCGCGCGTCGATGGGCATCGATGGGCAAAGACCTAGCCAAGATTGCGACAGCGGGGGAGCAGGTGGTCGGAACGGCAGGCGTCATCACGAGCACGGCGCAGCTGCTCAGCGATCTGCGCCCTGCACGACAGCGTGCAAGGAAGCTGTATCTCGGCGAGGTCGAGCAGAGCATCCTGTTCGACTTGGATCGCCTCGCACGGAGGCGACCACTGCTCATCATCGCGGACAACCTGCATTGGTGGGATTCGGCCTCTCTCGAGTTCCTTGGACGACTGCGCGAGCCGCGCATGAGCGAGGCGTTCCCGCTCCTCGCCCATCTGCGCGTGGTCGCCGTGCAGACCGTCGAGCCATATCAGCAGACGGCACATCCCGACGCCCGGGACGCGCTTCTGTCGCGCGGGGCGACCCACTATCACTCGCTGTCGAAACCGTCGCGTGAGATGTTCCCTGCGGTGCTTGAGGCCCTGGGCGCCCCGCCGGAGACGTCGCCGGAGACCGCTGACATCGTGTACGGCTTCACCGGCGGTCATCTCGCGCTCGCGGCGCGATGCGCCTCCCGTCTGCGAGACGGTGCCGCGGCCGACATCCTCTCGGCGGCCAACAGCGAGGAGTTCGTCAAGCGACTGCTGACAGACCGGATCAGCTCGCTTGGCTCGGTCGGGAACAGCGCGCTCGCAATCCTGCAGATCGCAGCCGTCCTCGGACTGCGCTTTCGCCGCAAAGAGGTCGTCTGTGCGTTCGGCGGCGATGCCGCAGAGGCGGCGAGACTATTGCGGACCTGCAGAGACGAGGATGTCCTGGACCTGTCCGAGGACATGGGGCAGTTCGCCCATGACTTGTTGAGGCAGCACTTTCTCAACGCCGGCAGCTTGGAGATGACAGGTATCCACGAGAGCG
>Ga0187883_10001014_pt1 | contig 17514 bp, 12 predicted proteins | sample June2016WEW_20_1_2_FD_132966 | JGI IMG/M metagenome (GOLD analysis project Ga0187883, IMG submission 132966) | Peatland microbial communities from SPRUCE experiment site at the Marcell Experimental Forest, Minnesota, USA - June2016WEW_20_10 | ecosystem: Environmental > Terrestrial > Soil >...
CCAGGCCGCCCGCCTGGTGAACGGCCGCAGCGGCCGCCCCGTCGTCGCGCAGGTTCGAAGCCACCGGGTAGGGGGGAACCACACCATCCGGCGCTTCCCAGGGCACGAGACCGCTGAAGTCGCCGAACCCCACGGCCGGGTCTTCGTTATAGGCCAGGCGTGTCCACTGGACGAGATGCCTGGGCTGCAGGTTCTCACCGACCGAGGAGCGCCCGAAGAACCCGGTCCCGATCGTCATCGACGGGGCGAGCCCGGTCCCGGTGCCGGCGCTGCCCAGGCTGGACCCGACGTTGACCGCGACCCGGAGCACCTCGAGCGCGGCCCCGTACTCCATGATCGTCGCCGGGTCGGTGGAATGGATCGCGGCCGAGTGGCCCTTGCCGCCCAGCCTGAGCACGGCCCGCGCGGCGTTGATGCCGTGCCGCACGCTGCCCACCTGGGTCAGGCCGAGGACCGGGCAGAGCTTCTCGTGGGCCAGCGGCTCCTCCGGGACGACCAGGGGGAACGGGGCCAGCAGCACCCGGGTCGTGCCCGGCACCCGCAGGCCCGCCTGGGCGGCGATCCAGGTCGCGGCCTTCCCGACGAACCGGGCGTCGAAGTGGCCGCCGGGAAACAGCAGGTCGCGGATCTTGTCCCGCTCCTCCGGCGGCAGCAGGTACGCGCCCGCGCGCTGCAGGTGCCGTAGCAGCCTCCCGGCGGCCGCATCGGTCACGATCAGCACCGACTCGTTGGTGCACAGGATCGAATTATCGAAGCTCTTGCTGTCCACGATCCGGCGCGCGGCTTCCGGCAGGTCCGCATTCTCCGCAACGAAAACCGGCACGTTGCCAGGCCCCACCCCGATGGCCGGCGTGCCCGAGCTGTACGCGGCGCGGACCACGCCGGTGCCGCCGGTGGCCACGATCACGCTGGTCCGCTCGTCGGCCATCAGCGCGTTGATCAGCGGCACCGACGGGTCGTCCACGACCTGGATCACGCCGTCCGGCGCGCCCGCCGCCACCGCGGCCTGCGCCAGCGTGCGGGCCGCGTCCGCGGAGCATTCCCGGGCCAGCGGGTGCGGGCTGACCACGACCGCGTTGCGGGTCATCAGGGCGAGCAGGGACTTGACGAACACGGTGGCGATCGGGTTGGTCGACGGGGTGAGCGCGAGCACCACCCCGGCCGGGCGCGGGATCTCCACGATCCGGGCGGCCGGGTCGACCCGGGGGGTCACGTAGTCGTGGCCGGCGTAGGCCTCGGCCAGTCCGGTGCTGCTGGCCAGGTTCTTGATGACCTTGTGCTCGGCGACGCCGAACCCGGTCTCGCGGACGGCCCAGTCGGCGTACTCGCGGGCCCGGGCGGCGCCCGCGGCCGCGGCCGCGTGGACGATCCGGTTCACCGCGGCCTGGTCGTAGCGGGCGAACGCGGACGCGGCCCACTGGGCCCGCTGCAGCATGGCCCGCGCCCGCGGCACCCCGGCCGGGTCGGTGAGCAGGTCGATGGAGATGGCTTCGTCGGGACCTGCTAGCCCGGGGGGGCGACCCCCCGCTCTGCCTTCCCGGGGGACTACCCCCGGAGCCCCCGGCCCCCGCGAGTTCCCGGCTCGGAGAGACCCGCCTCCGGCGGGCCCCGCCTCGCCAGCAAATGCTTCTGTCACCGCGCCCGCACCCCCTTCGCCGCATCGCTGCGGGCGGCGGCGATGGCCACCTCGACCCGGTCGAGCAGCTCGGCGCACAGGTCCGGGGTGAGCAGCAGGCCCGGCTTGAACTGCAGGACCCGGGGGTCGAGGGTGGAGAAGATCGCCCACACCCCGTGCTCGTACAGGCGCTTCATGACGAACTTGGCGCCCTGCGGATGGTCGAACTCCAGGCCCATGACCAGGCCGTCCTGGCGGATGCCGGTGAACCAGTCCGGGTAGGCCGACTGCATCCGGCGCAGTGCCCGGCCGAGCAGGTCGGCGATGTAGAAGACCATCGACCTGACCTCGGGCCGGCAGGTGATCTCCAGGGTCTTCAGCGCGGCGATGCAGCCCAGCTCGGCGCCGCCGAACGTGGACATGTGCGCGAACCCGTCCTCGCGGAGCCAGCCCGCCGCCGCCTCGCTGACCAGGACCGCGCTGACCGGGTACATGCCGCCGGAGATGCCTTTGCCGGTGACCAGGAGGTCCGGGGCGATGCCGTGCTTGGTGATTGCCCACAGCTCGCCGGTACGCATCAGCCCGGTCTGCACCTCGTCGGCGATGTAGAGGACGCCGTACCGCTCGCAGAGCTGCTTGGTGCCCTCCAGGTAGCCCGGGGCGGGCAGCGGGAACCCGTAGGTGGCGGGGATCGTCTCCATGATCACGGCGGCGACGTCCCGGCCGCGCAGCGCGTCCTCCATCGCGGCCAGGTCGTTGAACGGGACATGGGTGAACTCGTCCGGCCGGTCGGCCAGGAACAGGGTCGAGAACCGGTCGTCGCCGGTCGCGACGGCCAGGCCGGTGTGACCGTGGTAGGCCTTGGCCACCGAGACGATCTTGCGCTTCTTCGTGGCGTGCCGGGCGGTCTTCAGGGCGATGTCGATGGCCTCGCCGCCGCCGCTGCCGAACACCACCTTGGTCAGCCCGGGCGGCGCGGTGTTCACCAGCACCTCGGCCAGGGCCGTGCGGGCCAGCGACGGGAAGTGGTGGTTGCCGATGTCGAACCGCTGCATGGCGGCGGTGACCGCCGCGGTGACCTCGGGGTTACGGTGCCCCAGGTTGTAGGTGCCGCCGTTGAGGTGGACATCGATCAGGCGCTTGCCCCCGACGTCGTAGATGAAGTAGCCCTCACGCCGGTCGATGACCAGCGGGACGCCGGAGTCGGACCAGAACTGGGTCTTGTCCGGGTTCCAGAACTGCCTGGACCGGTCGAGCATCTCGGCCTTGGACGGGAAGGCGATCAGCTCCTCGGCCATGTCACCTCCGGGTTCCGGGCGGCCGTCCGGTCTGCTTTGGTCTGACCAAATACGTACGCTTCTAACCTTTACCTGTCAAGAGGTCAAGGTTAAGTCCATATTTCATGAACCATAACTCTTGTCATGATTTCTACCTGCTGATACCGTCCGCGCTGTGATCTGTACCACAAGGCGTTCCTCAACCGTTTGACCTCGGCTTGACCACCACTGTCTGGCCACCCACTGTCGGACACCGCCGTTCGATCACCCGCGCCGCGGGCGCGGCCACCTCGCAGTACTGGGCGATCCTCTGGGGAGGGCACTCATGGCACAGTCGGAACTTCCACGGGTCGGCGGATTCGAGGGGATGGAGGAATCCCTCGACGTCTCCCAGCGCGCCGAGGTCCCCAAGCTACGCAAGGGCGCGGTCGGCCTGGGGGGTGTGCTCTTCCTGACCGTCACCGGATCCGCGCCGATCTCGGCGATGCTGTTCAACACCCCGATCATGGTCGGGTACGGCCAGGGCGTCGGCGCGCCCGCCGCGTTCATCTTCGCCGCGATCGTCCTGGTCGTATTCTCCGTCGGCTACGTGGCCATGACCCGGAAGAAGACCAGTGCGGGCGGCTTCTACTCCTACATCAGCCACGGGCTCGGCCGCCAGCTTGGCATCGGCACCGGCTACGGGGCGGTCGTGGCGTACTCGGTGTTCGAGGCCTCACTGGCCGGCGGGTTCGCGTACTTCGCGAACCTCAAGGTGAACGCGTTCGGGGTCAATATCGGCTGGCCCTGGCTGGCCCTGGGCATGGTCCTGCTGATCTCGCTGCTCACCTTCTTCGATGTCCGGCTGTCTTCCACCCTGCTGGCCATCGGGCTGATCAGCGAGATCGCGATCCTGGTCATCTTCGACATCTTCATGTTCAGCAAGGGCCACGCCCCCTGGGCCGCGCTCAACCCGGCCAACGCGTTCAAGAGCTTCCCGGCCTCCGGGAAGCTGGCCGCCGGCTCGGTCGGCATCGGGCTGTTCTTCGCGTTCTGGTCCTGGGTCGGGTTCGAGATGGCACCCAACTACGCCGAGGAGTCCCGCGAGCCGAAGCGGATCGTGCCGCGCGCGCTGTACATCTCGGTGATCGGCCTGGGCGTCTTCTACGCGCTGACGTCCTGGGCGCCGCTGTTCGGCTACCCGACCACGCACGCGGCCGTCGCCGCGGCCCAGGGCAACGCGGCGAACTTCTACCTCGCCCCGGCCAGCCAGTACGCCGGGCACTGGGTGTCCTCGATCATGAGCTACCTGATCATCACCGGGTCATTCGCCTGCGGGATGGCGTTCCACAACACCACCGCCCGGTACATGTACTCCCTCGGCCGGGAAGGGCTGCTGCCCAAGCCGCTGGGCCGGACCCACCCCAAGTTCAAGAGCCCGTACATCGCGTCGGTGGTGCAGTCGGTAATCGCCGCAGTCATCATCATCCTGTTCGCCGTGTTCACCGGCACGAACGACCCGAACTCCCAGGCCTACCTGCAGCTGTACGGGCTGATGGCGGTGATGGGCGTGATCATCATCCTGTCGGTGCAGGCCCTGGTCTCGCTGGCCATCCTGGTCTACTACCAGCGGCACCACCAGGACGAGGTGCACTGGTGGAAGACCCGGCTGGCCCCGGCCCTGGCGCTGATCTCCCAGGCCGCCGTGGTCTACCTGCTGTTCGACAACATCGACTTCCTGGGCAGCGGCTACTCGTACGCCAAGTGGTTCGGCCCGATTGACCTCGCGATCGTGCTGATCGGCGTGGGAGTGGCGTTCTACTTCAAGAAATACAAGCCCGCCAAGTATGAGCAGGCCGGCCGCCTCATCAACGAGGGCCTCTAACCCAGCCCGCCGGGCTGGGCTGCCCCGGCCCGGCGGGCTGGGCTGCCCCGGCCCGGCGGGCTGGGCTGATGGGCTGGGCCTTGCGCTATTACACTCTCCGATGTAATCCTCTTGGAGGTAGCTAGCGAAGGCGGGGCGAGATGACCAGGGACTCCATCCGCGGGTCATCCGACCGCAGCATCCTGATCCTGACCAGCCTGGCCGACGGGCCGAAGCACGGCTACGCGCTGATCAAGGACATCGAGGGCTTCGCCGGGATCACGCTCGGCGCGGGCACCCTGTACGGGGCCCTGGCCAAGCTCGAGCGGGCCGGCCTGGTGGAGGCGCTGCCCGCCGGCGACCGCCGCCGTCCGTACCAGATCACGGCAGCGGGCCGGGAGGAACTGCGGGCCCGCCTGCTGCAGTCATCCCGCATCGCCGAGATCGGCCTGCGGCGCATCTCGGCGGTCACGCCATGAACGGCTGGCCTGTGCGGCGACTGGTCGCGCTGTACCCGCGGGCCTGGCGGGACCGCTACGGCGGCGAGGTCGGCGACCTGACTGACGAGCTGATCCGCGAAGGGCAGACCACACGGCTGCGGGCCGGGCTCGATCTGGCCGGCGGGGCCGCCGTCGAGCACGCCCGCGCCCTGGCCAGATCCCCGGCCGCCGGGCTGGGCTGCGCCGCAGCGATCACCGCCGCGGCCGGGATCGGGCTGGCCGTGAGCCACGCCCGGGACGGCGGCGCAGCGGGACGGCCGTACTTCGACACTTCCTCGGCCGGGATACTGCTGCTGCTCGCCGTGATGGCCTGGGGCCTGCTGGAGTTCGTCAAGTTCCTGCGGGTCCAGGAAGCGCAGGAATGGCGGGCCGGAGCGACCCGGAGCAGCGCGCCCGGGTTCTGGCCGGCCTCCGCCGCCTGCGTGATCGCGTGGGAGACCTGGCTCTACCTGGCCCCGGCCATCGTCCCGGCCGCCGCGATCCGGCCCGCGACCCTGGCCTTCTCGGCCGGCCTGGCGCTCTTCCTCGCCGGCGTCGGGCTGCGCGGCTGGTCCTTCGCCGCGCTGGGCCGGTATTCCACCTACGCCATCGTGGTCAGCCCCGCCCAGCCGGTCGTGGCCACCGGCCCGTACCGCTGGCTGCGGCACCCCAGCTACTCCGGAGGCCTGCTCATCTGCAGCGGGGCCGGCCTGATGTCCGCGAACTGGGCCGGCGTGGCCGCCATGACGCTGCTGCCGCTCGCGGTCACGCTCTGGCGGATACGCCTGGAAGAGAACGCGCTGCTGGCCGGGCTCGGCGACCGCTACCGCGCCTACGCCTCGGACCGCAAGCGGCTCGTGCCGCGCATCTGGTAACCGGAGCCGGACCGCGGCGCGCGAGTCGCGGCCCCTGAGAGCGGGGACACGCGACCATGACCACCGAGGGGACGTGGATCGGCTACAGCGGCACCGCCCGGATAGGGCTCGCCGTCGTCCTGCTGGCCGTCGCGGGAGGCCTGGCCTACGCGGGAACCCGGTGGCCGGGGCCCTTCCGGGCCCGGAAACCGCGCCCGGCCGTCGCGAATCTCATGATCGCGGCCTGGATCCTGGCCATAGCCACGTTCCTGGTCTGCGTCTCCCTCTACGTCCACCAGGCGCGCCAGGATTACCCGGGCCGGACCGCACCCACGGATCCCATCACGCCCGTCACCATTATCGGGGTCGGCATCGTCTTCATCGTCGTCCTCACCACCAGCACGCACGGGCCCGTGGCCAGGCTCGGGAGCGCCGCCATCGGCGCCCTGGCCGCCCCGATGATCTTCGAGCTCCCGTTCGACCTCATCGTCATGACCCGGACCTATCCGATCCCTCCCGATCCGGCCTGGTACCGGGCACTGTTTTTCCTGCCGCTGTTCGCCGTCGAGCTCACCACGCTGGCACTCCTGACGCTCTCCCCCATGGTGAGACTGTCCAGGGCCACCTTGTTCTGCTTCGCGCTGATGCTGGCGGTGTTCGCCGTCTGGGCCCTGTTCGGGTTCGGCTACCCGTCCGCCCCGGTCCCCATCACGCTGAACGTGGTGTCGAAGATCCTGGCTTTCGTCACGGCACTCACCCTGTTCCTGCCTCTGGGACACCAGGCCAGCGTGCGCAGGCCGCAGGCCAGCGCCGCCCAGGCGCTGAAGTAGGCAGGACCCGGGGGCGCGCTGCGGGTCCCCGGGTGCACGGGAATCGGTCAGCCCGCGAGCCGGGCCAGTACGACCAGGCCGGTGCCGGTATCCGGGAAGCCCCGCTGCAGCAGCCGGAACGGGGCCGTGCCGTACTGGGCTGCCGCGCCCCGCGCCCCGCTGTCGGGCTGGAGGAGGCGGCCGGACGCCGCGGTGCGCTCGGCCACGGACCGGGTGGCGGCCGCGGCGAGCCGACGGCGGCCGATCAAGTTGCGGGCCGCCTCCAGCGGGTATCCGAGCGGGAACCCGTACTGGCGGATCTCGATGTCGGTGAGCCCGCAGCTGGCCAGCATGGCGGTCATGGCCGCGGGATCGTAGCGGCGGAAATGACCGACCAGCTCGTCCCACGGACCGTACCGTCCCTGGTGCGCGGGCACGGACATCATGAGCCATCCGCCCGGCCGCAGCCGGGAGATCCACTGTCGCACCGCGGCCGCGTCGTCCTCGATATGCTCGAGCACCTCGAAGGCGCAGACAAGGTCGAACTGCTCCGGGCCCAGCTCCTCCACCGGGATGTTGCGGACCTCGCCGCGCCCGGCGGCTTTGATCCGCCGCTGCGCCACCGTGCAGGACGCCTCGTCGGGTTCGAGCCCCAGGTAGTCGTAGTGCTGGGCGAGCCGGGCACCGAACGCCCCCTGGCCGCAGCCGACCTCGAGCACGTCGCGGACGCCCGCGGGCAGCATCCGGGCGACGACGTCGTAGCGCAGCCAGGCGTTCGGGGCCAGGGGCGCCACCACCCCGGCGGGCGCCGCCGACTCAGCGGGCGCCCCCGACTCAGCGGGCGCCCCCGGCCCGGCGGGCGCCCTGGCGGGCGGCGGGGATGGCTGGAGCCGGCGCAGCAGCGGCGCCACGACCTGGGCCGGCGCGAACTGGCCTTCGGCCAGCCGGGCCGCGGCCCGGCGCAGCCGGGCCAGCTCCACGCGGTCCTCGGCCAGCCGGCGCAGGGCGGCGGCAAGCGCCTCGGGGTCGCCGGGCGGCACCAGGACGGCAGCGTCACCCAGCGCCCGGCGCTGGGGCGGCGTGTCGGAGGTCACGATCGCGCAGCAGGCGGCGGCCCCCTGGAACACCTTGTTCGGCACCACCCGCCGCGCCTTGTCCCCGGTGCCGAAGATGCCGAGGCAGACGTGGTGGCTGGCGACCACGGCGGGCAGGTCCGCGGCGGGTACCCAGTCGACCCAGCGGACCGCATCGTTGGCCGCGGCGGCGGCTTTAGCCGCGGGCGCGTCCTGGCCATCACCGATCATGGTGAACTCGATGGGCGTCCCGGCGAGCAGGCCCAGCGCGGCGCCGATGACCGGGGCTCCCTGCAGCGGGGTGTACAGGCCGTAGAACACCACCCGGAGCGGCCCGGGGGCCGCTTCGCCGGCTGGCGGCTGCCCGTCAGGCCGTTCCCCCGCGGCCTGCGGCGCCGCGGCATACCAGGCGGCGGGAGCACCGACCGGGACCACCACGGCCCGGGGCTGATGCCGGGCGGGCAGGGCCAGGCGATGCTCCTCGGTGTCCACCAGCACCACGTCGGCGGCCCGCAGCGCCGCCGCGTCGATCAGCCTGAGCACGGCCTGGCGCGGGCCGCCATCCAGCCGCCGGTCCCGGGCCGTGTCACTGGCGCCGACCAGATGGTCAAGCACCACGGGTACCCGCGGGAACAGCCGCCTGGCCAGGTGGACATCGAAGTGGCCCAGATAGCCGACCAGGACTACGTCCGGCGCGGGCAGCCGGCGGGCCGCGCCGGACAGCGTCAGCCACCGCCGGGCCAGCCGGGCCGCCAGCGCGGGCGCACGCCACGGGTGGGCCAGCATGGCCACCCGGGCCGCAGTGTCCAGACCCAGCGGCGCGTTGCACTCACCGACCGCTATCCCGCTGTCCCGCAGGCCAGCGCCGAGAATAGCGATTCGCGGATGCGCCGAGGCGTCATAGGTCCCGAAGAGAAGAGCACGCATGATTTCGATACCTTAACGTCCGCTCGGTTCCGTAGAGCCGGATTCCGCCCCACCTGGCGGCGGAGCGTTACGCTCCTGCGTATGCCAGACCGTCAGGTCGCCGCCTCGGCCGACCCGCTCCAGAACGGCCAGGGGACCGCCGCCACCGGGCACCGGAGCCGCTGGGCCGCGGCTGGGCGGCTGCTTTCCGGCCGCCCGGTCCGCTGGGGCTTCGTGGCGGTCACCGTCGGCCTCGGCGGCTACGCCGTGGCCCGCGAGTGGCCGGGCGTGCGCTCGGGGCTGGCCAGCATAGGCGTCGGCACCAGCATTGAGGCGCTGCTCTGCGTGCTGGCCGCCCTGGTGATGACGATGCAGGTCTGGCGGCTCCTGCTGGCCGGGCTGGGCTCCCCGCTACCGGCCCGGGCCGCGTCCCGGATCATGTTCATCGGCCAGTTGGGCAAGTACCTGCCCGGGTCGGTGTGGCCGGTGCTGGCGCAGATGGAACTGGGGAACGCCTACCGGGTGCCGCGGCACCGATCGGCAGCCGCGTCGGTTCTGACCATGGTGGTGTCCCTGCTCACCGGGCTGCTGGCGGCACTGGCCACGCTGCCCTTCGTGGCGGGGGCGACCGCGTACCTCTGGGCCTTCGCCATTACCCCCGTGCTGCTGGCCTGCCTGCACCCGCGGGTGCTGAACGCCGTCGTGGGCCGGCTGCTCCGGCTGACCCGCAGGCCTCCGCTGGAGCTGCCGCTCACCGGGCGCGCGATGGCCGCCGCCCTAGCCTGGTCCTGGGCCTCGTGGGTCCTATATGGCCTGCAGATATGGCTCCTCGCGACCCGGCTCGGGGCCCCGCCCGGCCGTACTGTGCTGCTCGCCGTCGGCGGATTCGCCTTCGCCTGGAGCGTGGGCTTCCTGGTCGTGCTGGCCCCGGCCGGGGCAGGGGTGCGGGACGTCCTCCTCATCGCCACCCTGAGCCCGGTCCTCGGAACAAGCCGGGCCACCGCGGTGGCACTGATGTCCCGCGCCCTGATGACCGCCGGGGATCTGCTCACCGCTGCCCTGGCCGCCGCGTCCAGCCGGCCCCCGGGCCCCCTCGGCCGCACGCCTGGCAGTCCCGGGCCTGGCAGTCCCGGGCCTGGCAGTCCCGGGCCGGAATCACGTGAGTAATCTTGTTCCAAAAAGTACCCGCCCATTGATTCTGTTGGCGAGGTAATCTGAACGTCTTCAGAGGTTATTGAGGGGTTATGGCCCGTACCGAAACTCTGCCCCGATATCGTGCTCAATCGTGGGTTTTCGGGTAGCGGCGCGCAACGAGATGAAGGCTGCCCGGCAGGCCGCGGGCCGCCAGGGTCCGCCGGACGGTGATGCCCGGCAGGAGGCCGGTGCACGGGAGACCGGACCACTGGAGGCGGGCGCCGGGCCGGCCGAGCCATTGCAGGCAGGCGCCGGGCCGGCCGAGCCTCCGTCGGCTGCCTCGCACCGTGGCGCGCACCGGCTGGCGGTCGGCCTGCTGACCGCGCTGGCCGCGGTCGCCTACTCGGGCTTCGCGCTCGTCCGGTACCACACCTATCAGACTGCCTCCTACGACCTGGTGATCTTCGACCAGGCCGTGCGTTCCTACGCCCACCTGCAGCCCGGGATCTCCCTCATAAAGGGATTGCACAACGGATTCGGCCCTCATTTCTCGGTGCTCGGCGATCACTGGTCACCGCTCCTGGCCGTGCTGGCCCCGCTGTACTGGGTCAGCAACAGCCCGGTCAACCTCCTGGTCGCGCAGGCGGTCCTGTTCGCGCTGGCGATCCCGCCGGTGTGGCTGTTCACCCGGCGGGCCTTCGGCGGCGGCACCAAGGCGACCGCGGCGGCCTACCTTGTGTCCGCCGCGTACGCGCTGAGCTGGCCGATCGCCGCGGCCCTGGCCTTCGACTTCCACGAGGTCGCGTTCGCGCCGCTGCTGACCGCAGTGGCCCTCGAGCGTCTCCAGGCTGGACGGCTGCGGACCGCCCTGGTCGCGCTGGCGACCCTGCTGCTGGTCAAGGAGGACATGGGCTTCCTGATCTCCGGGATCGGCATTTACCTGGCCGTGGACCGCCCGAAGACGCTCAGGCGGCCTGCGCTGACCGGCCTGATCCTCGTCGTGGTGGGCCTGGTGGCCAGCGTGGTGTCCATCTACGTGCTGATCCCCGCCTTCGGCGGACGTTCTGGCTACTACTGGGCGTATGGTGCGCTGGGCGGTAACGTTCCGCAGGTCATCGGGCACATCATCATGCATCCGGCCAGTTCGCTGCGGCTACTGATCACCCCGCGGGTCAAGCTCGACACCGTCCTCTGGCTGTTCGGCGCGTTCTGCTTCCTGCCGCTGCGCTCCCCCCTCACGCTCGCCGCGGTCCCGCTGCTGCTCGAGCGGATGCTGAACAGCAAGTTCCCCAACTGGTGGGTCACCTCGTTCCACTACAACGCCTACCTCGTGATCATCCTGCTCTTCGCCGCCGTGGACGGGGCCGCCCGGCTGGACCGATGGTCGGCCGAGGTCGGCGACTACTTCGCAGCCCGGCGCAGCCGCCCCGGCACCGCCTCGTCCCCGCCCGGCGCCGACCACCGGCCAACCGGAACGGTCGCGCTGGCCTGCTCGGTCGCGCTGATCGTCGTGGCCATAGGCCTGGTCCCGCGGTTCGCGTTCGGAGCGGCCCTGCACCCGTCCTTCTACCACCGGAACGCCCAGGTGCGCGCGGAGGCCGCGGCCGCAGCCGCAGTACCGCGGGGGGTCACCGTCGCGGCGGTCAACAACGTTGGCCCGCATCTGTCGGGCCGGGACACCGTCCTGCTGTGGGACGGCGACGGGACAACGCCACGGTTCTCCCCCTGGGTGGTCGCCGACGTGAGACGCCGGGAGTTCACCTGGCACTCCGTGCGGGCCGAACGGCGGCGGGTCAGGCTGCTGGAGAAGCACGGCTATCAGGTCACCTTCCGGCAGGACGGGTACCTCGTCCTGCACGCCCCGCGGACCAGGCGGTGATCGCCCTGGCCCGGACCTCGCTGGCGGGCTCCGCCCGCCGCGCCGCCACCGGCCTGATTCCCGGCCCGGCCGGACCGGCCGACCCGGCCGGGCAGCTGCTCGCACGGCTGTCGGTGCTGCCCGCACTTCTGGTGCTGGCCTGGTTGCTGGCCGGGCTGCCGCTCCTGCTCCTGGGCGTGTTCACCCCGGTGCTCACGCTGGTGATCTCGGTACTGGTGGCCGCCGTGCTGATGCTGGCGGGACTGCGCTGGATCCCCGGCCTGAGGCAGGAATCCGGGGCGGCCCAGGTGTCCGGGCGCACGCCCGCACCCGGGACGGCGGCCGCAGCCGGGCCCGGCCAGACGCCGGACCGGGAAGACAGCGACACCGCCCCGCGCACGCCCTGGTGGGCCGTGGTCGCGGTAATCGCGATCGCGGCCGCGTTCGGCCTGGACCAGATGATCTATCACGCGCAGCAGCTCATCGTGATGCGCGACCCCGCGGCCTACATCCAGTTCGGGAACTGGATAGCCGGCCACGGCTCACTGCCGATCCCCCAGGACCGCGCGGCCTTCGGGGGCACCCATCCCGGCCTGAACTTCGACAGCTTCGCCTCTTACCCGGTCGGCAGCGCGGTGGTGCCGCAGTTCATGGCCGGGCTGCCGATGATCCTGGCCGGCGGGTTCTGGATCGGCGGGGCTACAGCCGCCACGGCGATGGCGCCCATCCTGGGCGCACTCGCCGTCCTTACCTTCGGCGGGCTGGCCGCCCGGCTCGTCGGGCCACGGTGGGCTCCGCTGGCCGCCCTCATCCTGGCGATCGCGCTGCCGATGCAGTTCACGGCCCGGTCCACCTACAGCGAGCCCGCCGCGGCCATCCTCTTCCTGGGAGGCCTGTGCCTGGTCATCGACTCGCTGCGGACCGAAGGGCTGGGCGGCCGGGTCACCGCCGCGCTGGGCGGGCTGGCCCTGGGAATGACCCTGCTGGTCCGCATCGACGGAGCCAGCGACATTCTCCCGGTCCTCCCCTACATCGGGCTGCTCCTCATCGCCCGCCGGCCCCAGGCGCTGCCGCTGCTCGGCGGCCTGGCCACCGGCGCGATCTACGGCGTCGTGGACGGCCTGGTGCTGTCGCGCCCTTACCTGGCCACCATCAAGAGCTCGCTGATCCCGCTGGCCTTGCTGACCGTCGTGATCCTGATCGGCACCGGGGCGGCGGTCCTGCTGCTGCGCCGCCGGGGCCTGCCCACCCTGCGCGGGAACCTCCTGCCCAATGCGGCTTTCGTGCTGGCGTTCCTGATCCTGATCGCCTTCGCCGTGCGCCCGTATTTCCAGACTGTCCACGGGCCCGCGACCGCGTCCTCCGTGCCGGCCATGACCGACTGGCAGCGGGCTGACGGCCTGCCCATTCAGCCCACCCGCCTGTACTACGAGATCAGCCTGCACTGGGTGTTCTGGTACCTCGGTCTGCCTGCCGTGCTGCTCGGCACGCTCGGCGCGGCACTGCTCGCGCGCCGCTGCCTGCAGGGCCGCGCGCCGCTATGGATCCTGCCCCTGGTCACCTTCGGCTGGACCATCGTGACGACGCTGTACCGGCCGGCCATCGTGCCCGACCAGCCCTGGGCGAGCCGCAGGCTGGTCCCGGCGGTGCTTCCAGGTTTCATCGTGCTGGCCGTCTGGGCCGTGCGGTGGATCCATGGATGGCTGCGTGAGCAGGGCTACGGCCGGCCCGGCCGGGCGATCGCCGTGGCCGTCTGCTCAGCCGCCCTGGTCCTCCCGGCCGCGCAGACCACCCTGGGACTCGGGATCCGGGACGGGGGCCCACTGGGTCTGCGCCCTGTCGCGGCCGGGCTGGCTTTCACCCCCACCTACCGGGGCGAGGTCCAGGCGGTTGACGGGCTGTGCGCCGCCATCCCGCGTGACTCGTCAGTCCTGATCGTCAGCAGCTCGCTGGCCGACACGTTCCTGCAGCTGGTCCGGGGCATGTGCAGCGTCCCGGCCGCGCGAACCCGCAATCTGAGTCGCCGCGCGGTCAGCGGTGTCATTCGGGCCATCCAGCACACCGGCCGCCAGCCCGTACTGCTCGGGATCAGGAGGAGGGCGGTCAAGCGCTACGGCGCCACGCCCCGGCTGATCATGGCCCTGCGCACGACCCAGGACAGCCACACGCTGATCAACCCACCCACAACCACCTGGAAACTCACCGTCAACGTCTGGATGTCGGAGCCCTCACGATGAAATCGCTCACCGACGACCGCATGGCCACCACCCCCGGAACTGCGCCTGCCGCCACCCCGGCACCCGATCCGGATCCGGATCCAGCCGGGCAGAACCCGTACGTCTCCATCATCCTGCCCTGCCACAATGAGGAGGGACACGTCGTCACCGAGGTGACGCGGATCTGCGCGGCCATGGATGCCAGCGGGTACACCTATGAGCTGGTCGCCTACGACGACGCCTCGACCGACGGGACGCTGGCCCGGCTGCAGGAGGCCGCGCCGGGGTTCCCCCACCTGAAGATCGTGGCGTTCCGCCGCAACGGCGGCTCGGGCACGGTCCGCCGGATCGGCACCCAGGATGCCCGGGGCCAGATCGTGGTCTGGACCGACGCCGACATGACCTACCCCAACGAGCGGATCCCCGAACTGGTCGCGATGCTGGAGCAGGACCCCGACACCGACCAGGTCGTCGGCGCGCGGACCAGCGAGGAAGGCAGCCACAAGCTGCTGCGGGTCCCGGCGAAGTGGTTCATCCGCAAGCTCGCCGAGCGGCTGACCAACTACGAGATCCCCGACCTGAACTCCGGGCTGCGCGCCTTCCGCCGCCAGGTTGCGCTGCCCTACCTCCGGCTGCTGCCCCCCGGGTTCTCCTGCGTCACCACGATCACGATCGCGTTCCTGTCCAACCAGCACGACGTCCGCTACGTGCCCATCGGCTACGCCAAACGGGCTGGCACCTCCAAATTCCACTTCGTCAAGGACGCCTACCGCTACATCCTCCAGGTGCTGCGGATGGTCATGTACTTCAACCCGCTCAAGGTCCTGATGCCCATCGCCCTGGCCCTGCTCGGCCTCGGCGTGCTCAAGGGCATCTACGACGTGGTCGTCCACCCCTTGCACATCGCCGACGACACCGTGCTGATCTTCGTCAGCGGCCTCATCATTGCCACCCTGGCCCTCCTCGCCGACCTCATCGTCCGCTCCCGCAGCGATCTGTAGCCACCTGCCCGCGGCGGGCTCAGGTGGTCCGGGCGAGATCTAACGCCCGCCTTTCGCGGCGTTAGGCACGCCGGTGTCGGGGTGCCTCCCTGCCGGCTATCGGGCATCGCCGGGGTCGGCCCCGGGACCGGTGGCCAGGACAGCGGAGGAGCCATGACCTCAACGACGAGGCGGCCGGGCTGGTCCGCCAGGGACCGCGGTTGGCAGGCGCGCTGCTCGCATCGGCGGCGCCGCTGGCCGGAACGGCCGTGCTGCCCGCGGCCCACGCGGCCAGGACGGCTGCCGCCAGCACGGCCGCCGGCAACGCGGCAGCGGTGACGGCGCCGCCCTACAGTTGCGCGCCCAACGGCCCGGCCGGGAACCAGACCGTGTACGGGACGTTCGGCGACGCCAGCGTGCTCGGCTGGACCGGGAACCACCAGGCCGTGCCCGCCTGCCTGGGCGGGAGTTCTTCGTGATCAGCGGCGGCCAGCCGGGCAGCGGCACCACGACGCCGGTCACCGGGACGACCTGCGGCTACGGCGTCTCGTCCCCGCACGCCTGGGGCATGGCCAACGCCAACATGGTGCTGCTCGACTCGCTGGCCGCACAGCGGGCCGACGGCGCCCTGATCGTCGGCCGTGGCGTGCCCGGCTCATGGCTCAGCGGCGGCCAGGCGATCCAGCTGGCGAACATGCCGACCACGGAAGGGCACCACCTGGGCCTGACCATCCGCGGCCACGGCTCGTCGGTCACGCTGCCCCTGACCGGGCAGCCGCAGATTGGGCCGGCCAAATCTGCGTGTTACTGCGTTCACAAGGAAAGCCGGGTGGCCACCCCTCCTTATGGGACGGCCGCGCAGGGCCCGTTATCCCAGTCAGTAAAGGCGCCGCCGGCTCTTGACGTGATCGCCGCGCGCGCCCCAATATGGCCGTCTAAAGGTCGCGATGCGCGCCCCTTCGCCGCGGATCGTCAGGCCACCCGGCCACCGAGCAGGAGTTGCGTTGGCAGCCAGACCCGCCCGAGCCGCCCGTGCCGCGCTGCGGATCGTGCCGCCCATCCGGCACGACGCGGCGTCACAGGGAGCGGCCGGCGGCGCTGGTCCGGCCGGCTCCGCGGTCCGCCCCGCAGCTGGCGCCACGGCCGGCGCGGGCGAGGTCACCGCGTACCGGCAGCTGGCTGCGGACCTGCGGCAGGCGGTCATGGACGGGCGCTACCCACCGGCACAGCGGCTGCCGACGGAAGCCGAGCTGGTCGCCTCCACCGGGCTGAGCCGCCAGACGGTGCGCCGCGCCTTCCAGGATCTCGTCTCGGAGGGCGTCATCTACCGGGTCCGCGGCCGGGGCACGTTCGCGGTCCCGGGAGAGGGCAAGTACCTGCGCTCGTTCGGCAGCATCGACGACCTGATGGCACTCTCGCTGGACACCGAGCTTCGTGTGGTCGAGCCGCTGCATGTGCTGGCCAGCGTGGCGGTCGCGGACACGCTGCGGGTGCCCGACGACACCGTGATGGCCATGTCATTCCTGCGGCTCCATGACGGGGTGCCGTTCTGCTACACGAAGGTGCATGTGCCCCTGGAGATCGGGCGCAGGCTGCGGGACCTGCCCGAGCTCGGGGCGCTCACCGAACCGGGCGACCGCGCCCGGTTCACGATGATCAGCCTGGTGGACCAGGTCAGCGACCGGCAGATCCACAACGCGGTGCAGAACGCGACCGCGGTGGCCGCCGACCCGGACACGGCCCGCGGGCTGGGCTGCCCGGCGGGCGTGCCCGTGCTGTGCATTGAGCGGCTCTACTCTGACCGGGACCTGGTGCCGCTGGAGCTGGCGATCAACCATTTCCACCCGGAGCGGTACTCCTACCGGCTGCAGATGCGGGGCCGGGTCGATCACTCCGGCACGCGCGGGAGCGCGCGGTGAGTGGCCGCCCGGCCACGCTGAGCGGCCCGCGCAGGCCAGCCACCGCCCCGTCCGGGGCCACGGCGATGGTCACCGCGCTGGCCGGGGCGGGCACCCGCGTGCTGTTCGGCGTGCCGGGCGGCGGCCCGAACCTGGACGTGGTCGGAGCAGCTACCGCGGCCGGGCTGCGCTTCGTGCTCACGCACACCGAGACCGCCGCGGCCATCATGGCCGCGACCAGCGCTGACCTGACCGGAACACCGGGAGCGGTGCTGGTCACCCGGGGACCGGGACTCGCCAGCGCGGTCAACGGGATCGCCCACGCGGCACTGGACCGGCTTCCCCTCGTGGTCATCTCCGACACGGTGCCGGCCGCCGAGGCCGGCCGGGTCAGCCACCAGCGGCTGGACCAGGGCGCGCTGGGCCGGCCGGTGGCCAAGGCGGCGCTGACGATCGGCGCGGACCGGGCCGGCCAGGCGAGCTCGCGGCTGGTCAGCCGGGCCCTCGCCGCACCACCCGGGCCGGTAATCGCGCTGATGGACGACAGCGCCGCGGCCGGCTCGGCGGGCACC
>Ga0187883_10001018_pt1 | contig 17500 bp, 21 predicted proteins | sample June2016WEW_20_1_2_FD_132966 | JGI IMG/M metagenome (GOLD analysis project Ga0187883, IMG submission 132966) | Peatland microbial communities from SPRUCE experiment site at the Marcell Experimental Forest, Minnesota, USA - June2016WEW_20_10 | ecosystem: Environmental > Terrestrial > Soil >...
CTGGTATATTCTCATTGGGCTAATCTCGGGCGTTATCGCAAAATCGGTGATGCACATGCACATGACAATCTTCTGGACGACCGTGCTCGGCATCATCGGATCAATCATCGGCGGCGCCGTTACCCACTTGTTACTGCGCTCGAAGAACGAACGATATCATCCCGCCGGCCTCATCTTTTCCACACTGGGCGCGATCCTGGTTCTCTTCATTTGCTATAAGCTGAAGATTCATTTCCCCCAGTTTCACGGATTCCGATAGGACGGTCATATCTCGGGCTGCTTGAAACCTTCAGGATGATTCGCATGCCCGTGCCTCCTCCACCGTGATGGCGGAGATCTCATCGCTTAGCTCCTGGCCGCTCCCCTCCCCAGAGTTATCCTCGCTGACTGGAAAGAAACTGTGGGCCAGGCTCCAGCCTGCCGGCCCATTGCGGTCAGGTACCTCAATCCTCTTCTGGCGCAGGGCGCGGCGAATCCATTTCAGAAACAACTTCTTCGTGTCGTTGACCAACAGCGGAGAGCATCCCAGGCCGCTAATTGGCTTGGTTGCTCCGCGGCGTTTGAGTTCTTCGTTGAACCACGCGGCCCATTCCGGCACGACCGGCAAACCAAATCGCTGCGAGATGCGGTACAGCACAAACGTCGAGTCGTTGTCACAAAGGACGGTGCGCCTGCCTCCTGGGTCTGCTCCCGGCCGTGTCTTGGCCAATTCCGCAGAGATCGCTACCAGATGATGGATGGGTCTGCGACCGACGATGGTGATTGTCCCGCGGAAGCATTGAGCGTCTTCACCCAGGCTAGCTGTGGGCGAATCGAATCCTGGAGCCTCCACGGTAAAGAGGTTCAGCTCGACGACGGCTGCCCAGATGGCGCCAACGTCAGAGTCGCTGCCCAAGGCGGGAATGAGGCGGGCCTTACCATTCACGCTTTCTTTTACTTCGCCAATAAATCGGTCCAGCCGTAACCGGATTCGGGTGGTGGTGTCATTCATTCGCTTTGTATACTCCAACATCCCAAAGCGCTCATATGCGTTTTTCGTGATTGTCCTCTTGGGATTGGTGAGATTTGACTTTGGGGGGTTAAAGTGAGAAAGCCAGCACTATTTCAGTATCGCAACTTGACCTGCTATACACAACTGCCAATTCATTGGCGAATCTTTCCTTTTCTCTCACTGTGATTACGCCCTGTTCATCTTCTTCTATTTTTCCTGGCCCGGGATGCAGAGTGTAAGAGACGCACAGTTTGGCCTTCATTATTTCAGGCTCGGTCTTTGGAAGCAGCGCGCCGGCCGGTCTGTGATAAGACTCGTCATTTGGGAGCGAGGCCGAACCACACTATGACCCTGGCGATCGCGGTGTAAATCGCAATCAAGCCTGCACCATACAGCGCGGCGCGCAAGGCCAACCAAACGAATAGAGTTGGGGAGTCGTTCTCTTCCATGGACTCAAAATGTCCCAAGTCTCGCTTCGAGGCAATGGTACTGGAGTGCCAGATCAGTCCTTGGGATCCTCCGCCCGTAAGCAGAGGTGGGCTGCTCTGCTGAAGCATTCCACTCACCGAGATGAGCACAGTGCGGATTGCGAGCAGTGGCCTGGGTCCAACGCACACAGGACCTCCTTTTCGTAACACAGGTGCTGACTTTCAACTGCGCCACGTGCGTTGTTAATTGGCCGAAAGACATCTGCACCTGCGCTTGTTTGGCCAGATGCTTCGGCGGGTCTGGGCGCTGCCGGTGCCGAACGGGTAGCACTCCGCTTGCGGTTGCAAAGTCTGGGGCCAAGGAAGGAGGGTGGGAGTAGTGTCTGAACAATCGATAGCGGTGCAACAGGCGAGACCCGTCAGAAGGCAAAAGCGTGCCGTCGAAACTCCCGATCTGGCTGAGGTGATGAATTCCTTTGTGGCGATGGCAGGACAAGCGTAACATGCGCATGAGCAAGAGGTCCAAAACGGAAATTCCGGATGAAAGGGCGCCCCTGTTTCCCAGCCGTGCCCTTGACCCCGCTCCCGGCACGTGGAGTTCGTCGTGTCCCTCGAAGCCGACGACATCAGAGCTGAGCCACCCGATGTTTCACTCGTCGATAAAAGGCGGTATAGTAGCTTTAACATACCTTGACCGGGGATGACATGCGAGGAGTTTTCATCAGCTATCGACGTGAAGACAGCAGCGGACATGCAGGACGTCTCTTCGACATCCTCAGCGTCCACTTCGGTCGAGAGAACACCTACATGGACGTCGACACGATCATGGGCGGCGACAGTTTTCCGGTGGTGATCGAGGAGAAGATCAGTGAGTGCGATGCGCTGCTTGCTGTGATTGGTGAGAGGTGGCTGACGTGCACCGCAGCAAATGGAGGCCGGCGGCTCGACATGGCAGGTGATTTCGTGCGCCTCGAGATTGCCAAGGCGCTCGAACGCGGAGTGCGAGTGATTCCTGTCCTCGTGGGCGGAGCAACCATGCCGCACCCAGCCGATTTGCCTGACGAATTGCGTCCGCTGGCTGCCCGGGAAGCTATGGATCTTAGGGACGCACATTTCCGGGCCGATGCGGAACGATTGATCGACACGCTAAAGAAGACTGTTCCCGGCATCGCCAACCGACCGTGGAAGGCGAGATCAAAACGATTCTTTTTTACGCTTTCATTTGTTCTGGCGGTTGCCGCAGTAGTGGGTGGCATCATGCTATCTTGGCAACCGAAGAAGCCGGCCGCTCGAGCGGATTCCGGTTCCGCTTCCCAGAAGCAGATCGCACCCCCTAATGGGCCCGTACCGCCGGGTCAATTCAATCCGGCGGAGTCCGATAGGTCAAAGAAACCGGCCCAGGGCCCGACGGACGCCGCGGGCAAGTGGAAGGCAACTGTCAGATATTTTGACGAGGCCACCTACCGAGAGACGTTTGACTTTGAAGTTGCTGGCTCGGAATTATCCGGCACCGCCTCATTTCTTGAAGGAAGTCATAACATATTTGATGGCAAAATCGAGGGAGATCGGATCAGCTTCATGACCAAGTCCCTGACTGGGTTCGGGGATAAGACTTACGTAGATAAGCAGTATTACAAGGGCACAGTGGAAGGGGACACGATCCGGTTTTCAATGGTAATCGGTAGCAGCGTCTCGGAGCAGCCCCCCTACCATTTCACGGCGAAGCGGGCCGTCGTGAAGTAACGCTCTGCCGAACGAACCGGCCGGAAGAATGTGTTGACACCGATGATCAACGCTGAGTTGAATCGCGACACATGCAGATCGACCGATGGGTCGCCGACCCGCGTTTCGCTAATCTTATGTGGTGTATTTTGTTGAAATGATTGAAGGGACTTCGTCAAATGTCTTTCTGATGATTTGGCTTCGCCGAAGCTCTAATTTGTTCTTCCCCACGAGACTGTAGTTGGCTTGGCGTACCGCTGGCGGCGTGCCCCATAATGATCGACGATGCGCGGTTGCCGTTCGGGTGATTGCAGAATCGAGAAGGCGGCTCTCTGCGCTGGCCTGCCCAGGTCAATCTGAACTTGACGCGTCAGGGTTGCAGGCATATTGTGGGCAGTCAGGAATAAAGGCGAAACCGGAAAATCCGGGTGAGTGGTTCTCCCCCCTTTTGGGCCAAATTCAATAACGGGTGGCCGATCTACTTTTATGGAGGCTTCGAATGAAGCAAGTCAAGAGTATTGTGTGTCTTGGGCTCTTGTTTCTCTTCTTGGGGATCGCGACGAGTCCCGCCCTCGGGGATGACGACAAGAATCAATCCAACTGGGACAGGCTAAAACAACTGTCGTCAGGCCAGGAGATTCAGGTCGTACAGAACGACGCCAAGTCCAGTCGGACTAACTTCCGCAGCGTAACCGACGAGGCGATTGTTGTGAGTACGGCGACCGGGGAACAAACCATAAGTCGGCAGAGTATCCTTCGGGTTTCCTCCAAAGGCAAAGGGCACCGCATGAGGAATGCACTGATCGGCGTTGGAGTTGGGGCGGGTACCGGCTTGGGGATTGGTGCGGCGGCAGATTCCCACAGAACTTGCACCGGAATCTGCGTTAATATCCTGCCCAACGGAGGCAAAGAGATAGCTACTCCACTCGGTGCGATTGTGGGAGGCATTATCGGTGCGGTGGTTCCCACTGGCGGCTGGCACGAAATCTATCGTGCTCGCTAAAGAACTTCGAGTAGGTTGATGGGGAGTCGAACTGCATCTTTGTTTGGGCGGAGCGGCAGTCTGGCCAAGGCGCTGTTCTTTGCGGTCTGCAGTTTCCCGAGAAGCCTTGTGGGAGCTAGCGGCTCATTCCAATCGGTTCATACGCAGGATTGACGCATCCTGCAAGAACTAAAATGTGGACACTGCCATCGGCGTCGACTTCAACCTGGGATGAGCTAACCTTGCGGCTGTTGCCGAGCAATCCCAGGTGAAGCTTAATGAAGACTGTTTTCCTGGCAAGGTCAGCGCCAGGCTCCTCAATTTGCAGAATTGGTAATGCAGCCGCCACTTGATCTTCCTTTATGTAATGGGGGTTTTCAGGACGGTACGCAGGTTTGCGCAGTGTCTTAAGAGTGGGTTGACGAAAGATGGAAAAGCGAGCAAAAGCGCACAGACAAGATGTCTACACGAATGTTATATTCTTGTCCTGCTCTACAAGTCTTACCTACTAGCCCTGAACACGGGGCCCCGTTCTTGTTCGGGGCCCCTTTCCAGAGAAGGAGGTTGGGCGTCCGAAGAATTGGTCCGAAAGAGGAATTCAGGAAATGTGGAATAGCAACGACATCGACTACCATCTCACGCCAAATGGATGGATAAAAGGCACGAGCTATTTCTTCGGAAACCTCACCTCAGGGTCCGTGAGGCCAGCGGACTGCGTTCTCACGCTAAGGCTTTCCGTGCGGCAGACATTTGGATTTTCGGGCAGGAAAGAGACCTGGTCGGAGATTTGGAAATCTCGCTCGGCCAAAACAGGATACGTCGCCAAACTTCAGAAGAACTTCCCACGTCCTCAGCCCGGGTCTATCAAAGGCAGAATTCCGGACTGACCATGTGCTAGTAAATTCGCTTGATAGAGTGTTCAAGGCCTAACTTGATTTCTCCATATGGGGATTAAATTCGGAAGGGTAAGTCGGAAGCTGGCAGCCGTGGCGAACCTCTAAATGGGTTCTCACATTTTATCCTACTACGGGACATTCTCTTTTCGGATTTCTCTCCGCTAGCCAAACAAGTCAGGCCTCAGATTTCGAGAGTGGCATGACGGTGAGTGGTCTGCCCAAGTCTCGAATGACGCGTACCCTGGGTGAAGATGAGTTCCCCTGGTAAGGCGTGCGCCTGCACGACCTCCGTACTGTTACCTCAGTGCTCTTGCCAAGTCAAAGCAGGGAGGCGAAAACTGATCATCTAGGTTATAGCTGTGAAGAAAGCTTTCGAAAGACACAATGAAAGAGAGTGAACCCATGTTGATCGGTGCACGCCTGCGCCAACTTCGCGAGCAAAAACAAATGTCTCAAGGGGATATCGAGGAGCGCACGGGCTTACTGCGTTGCTACGTATCCCGGGTGGAGAACGGACACACTGTTCCTTCGCTGGAGACCCTAGAACGGTTTGCTGGGGTTCTCGATGTCCCGCTATATCAGCTCTTTTTCTCTGGAGAAGAGGCTCCATCAACCCCGAACCTTTCGCCGCGGCAGACCTTGGAAGAAATAACGGCGGGCAACGGCGATAAGGGTGAGGATGCTCAATACCTCTTGAAACTCAGGAACCTCTTGACCGGTCTGGCAGGGCGGGATCGCGATGTCATTCTCAGTCTGGCCAAGAGATTAGCCAGTCGCTAGGGAAGCCCCTTCACCAGCCCAGGACTCTCCTCGGACAAGGTGGAGGAGTCCCCCTGGGCAAGGCGCAAGGTACTCGCCTCCATCTGCTTGCCGTCAACGCACAGTTTTGCAAGGGCCAGTCAGGACTGGGAATTCGAGGGGGGCATGACGGTGAGTGGCCCTTCCAGTTCCCGCATGATGCGCCGCCGGGATGCGGGCGAGATCTCTTGGTACTGGGAAACGCCGGGTGTTGAGGCACTGATAAACTTCCCTGACGCCATCTGGCGCAGTGCCTTGATCTGCTCAGCCGCGGAGCGTGAAACCGGCACGATGTAGCGTGAGGCCTGCAAGAGTAATTCCCAAGCGATGTGCCTGGCGGCAGCACTCTTTGATTTCCGCACCGGTCCAGCCTTCGTCATTCGGCAGATCACCCGACACCCCGTACTTCTTGAAATAGATTTCCCAGATAGTCTCCCGCTCTTCCGCCGTTGGTAGATCAAAGAAGAACGTGCCCAGCATAAAGCACCTACGCAACTCAGGCGGCAGACTGGTAATCGAGTTACCGGTTGCGATGAACAGCACTCTCCCTTGCGAGACTGCGTCGATAATCTGGAGCGCAGCTCCCACGGCCTGTTCGTGGAGATGGCGGACAGCGAGATGCGCGTCTCCGTCGATGGCGGCGAGGTTTGGGAGGGAAACCTGGGGCCGGATGCGCTCTCCTTCGATGGCCCGGTCTGCCTGCGGACCGGCAATGAGCGCGCCTATTGAGCCTTCCATCTCAGTACGCCCCAGACCTCGACCGCTCAGCTCGTCGGCCCGTTTCGGCCGCCTACTTGTGTTGCAGAGCATTGAACTTGCGATTATCATGAATCGCGTCCACATCGAATCAATTATTGATGGCGCAACCCGGGGGGGGAGTAGCCCTGCAAAATCAGCGCGGAGGACCAGGGATGCTCCCGACGAACGGGCCGCTGTTGGAGGAGACAAGATGGGAGAACAACCGCAGTTTGATCTGACCGGAAAGGTGGCCCTGGTGACAGGGGCGGCACGCGGCCTGGGGCGCGCGATCGCCCTAGCGCTAGCTCACGCTGGGGCCGACGTAGCTCTCGGATTGCGCGACTTCAACTCGGGAAACAGCCTTGCTCGTGACATTCAAGCCATGAACCGGCGCACCTTGCCGCTCCAAATGGACGTCACCCGCCTGGAAGAGATCTTTCGCGCCGTGGATGACGCGGTCACGCACTTTGGACGGCTAGATATCTTGGTCAATAACGCCGGGGGAGGGTTTAACAATCTCGCAGAGGATGTGCCCGAGGAGGAATTCGATCAGACCCTCGCCTGGAACCTGAAGGGGACGTTTTTCGCCAGCCAGGCTGCCGGGCGCGTCATGATGAAACAGAAGGGCGGCTGCATCGTCAACATGAGTTCGCAGGCGGGTTTCGTGGCGTTGCCGACCGAATCCGTGTATTGCTTGTCCAAGGCCGCAATCGCGCACCTGACCAAATGCCTCGCCATCGAATGGGGTAAGTACAACATCCGCGTCAACGCCGTTGCGCCCACGTTTATTCTTACTCCCGGCACAGAGGGGGCGCTGGCCGACCCCGCCTTTCGCGCCGACACCATCGAGCGGATTGCGGCGCTGCACCGAATTGGCGAGCCCTCAGAGGTCGCCGGGGCGGTCGTCTTCCTCGCTTCGCCGGCAGCTTCACTCATTACCGGCCACACAATCGTCATCGACGGCGGCTGGACGGCGAGGTGACCTGCCAAAGAAGGCTGGCGGCAGTTTCATGGACTGACGTCTGGGAACCGCCAAAGGCTTGATAGTTGCGTCCCTAACCTGAAGGTCCCCTGAGGAAGCGGGTGGGCAAAGGAGGGCTGGCCTTGCGCGAGGGTCAACAACTCAGCTCCGAGAGTCCTGTCGTTCCTTGCAATCTTTACAGTGCCGCGCCCGCGGAAGGCGATCTCCGGCGAGCCTTTCCGGTCGGGGCGGAGGTCGAGGTCACCGTGCTGGAAATCGATCTGTCCCCCGCAAGCTTACTGGAATCGGAGCTCGGATCTTCCACAGCAAAAACAAGGCACATGGGTGTAAGAACGCCATCATGACAAACACCGGCCTGTAGGAGAACTGGGTCACGAGATGGCCTATCGCATTCGTAGACAGAATCCCTCCCAACCCGCTGCCTGTTGCGATGATGCCAAATACAGTCGCCACTATTCTCTGGGGGTAGAGGTCAATGATGAGTGTTCCCAGGGTGACTTGCCACGCCAGTTGCGCAAAGACTACAAGGGAGGAAATCAGCAATGCCCAGTTGGCGGTTGGGACAAAGGCAAGGAGCGCGCTCGACGGTACAATGAGGGCAGAAATCAACATGATTCTTTTTCGGGCGGACACCGGTTGTAACCCGCGCTTCACAAGAAACCCTGAGGCCCAACCCCCGATAATCGTACCCATGCCGGCCGCGAAATAAACCACCCAAGCGAGCTCTCCAACCCGAATCAGGCTCATGGAATGCACGCTCAGGAGGTATTTCGGGAACCAGAAGAGAAAGAAATACCAGACTGGGTCAGTGAGGAAGCGCGCCAGTGTCAGCAACCAGGTGTTCAGATCTCCTAGCAGGATCTTCCACCGCTGCCACTCCGATTCCTGCGGGAGACTTTCTCGAAAGAGGCCGGCAGGAAGGTCGCGAACAACGTCTCCTGTCTCCTGCACAATATTGGGGGATTTGTACCAAACGGCCCAAGGAACGACCCAAAGCAAACCGAGCAATCCAGTAACAATAAAGGGAGCCCTCCAACCATGGCTGGCTGCCAGAAATGCGACCATGGGGACAGCTAAAGTTGCGCCTGCCGTAGCACCGGCGGTGCAGATACCGTAGGCCAGTCCACGATCTCGCGGGGGGAACCATTCTGCAATTGCTTTTGCTTGCACCGTCCAGTTGCCGGGCTCACCCAATCCCACCATGAGACGGTAAAATCCCAGTGTGGAAACCGAGCGGGAAATGCCCGTCAGTGCCTCGGCAATTGACCACCAAATGATGAAAACCACCATACCGATCTTCGTTCCCAGGTAGTCTGTCACACGCCCTGTTACCAGATACGCCAATGTGTAAGAGATGAGGAATAGCTGCACCACACCCGAGTACCCGAGGTCACTGATGTGTAGAGCAGTCTGAATCTCTTTGGCGAGGATCGAAAACGTTTGCCGGTCCACATAGTTAATAATCGTGGCCGCAAAGAGCAGGGCAACTACCCACCACCGGTAATTACGGGTTATTGGAATCACGGCCCTCCTGAATCCAAGGGGCAGACGCACTAAAACGCACACCTAAGCCCGGTCCCGATGGGACAAGGTAGCAGCCGTCTCGCACCTCAAGCGGAGAGGCAAGGAACTGGTTGGCGGCGTCCAGGATGGTCGGGTTGAATTCCAGCAGGCTCGCCTCAGACTGGGCAGCAGCGAAGTGAATTGCGGCGGCGAGCTGAGGTGCTTGCGCGATACTGACATGAGGCACAATCTTTACACCGTGCGATCGCGCGAGGTCCGCGATCCGCATTCCTTCGGTTAGACCGCTCCGGCCCAGGTCCGGCTGTAGGAATCGAACCGCGTCGCATTCCAATAAGCGCCGCAGTTCGTATCGCGTGCGGTAGCTTTCGCCGATTGCCAACGGGACGTCAGTAGATCGTGCCAAATCGATATGCCACTCCGCTTCCTCAGGAGGAAACGGGCATTCGAGAAACATAATGCCGTTAAGCCTGCGGCAGAGCTCACGCGCTGTGAAGGGATCGAGGCGCCAGAGGGCATCGACCGCTAAGGCGGCTCGGCCGAAAATCCCCTCCGCCCGGCCGAGGTCGGCAAGCAGCTCGTTCAACGTAGAACGGTAATAGACTTTGATCGCGGCTACTCCCGTGTTACGCCATCGTTGCGCCTCATCCCATCGGCCGCCGGGGACTCCGCTGAGATATGCGGAGACCCGCGACCGGGTACCGCCCGCCAGCACGCTGATGGATTGACCCGTGCACTGTCCGGCAAGGTCCCAAAGAGCCAGGTCCACGCCGCTGATCGCATCCAGCATGAAGCCGCCGGTCTGGCCGCGAACCCGCATTGTGGAATACATGCGTTCCCATAGCTCCGCGATGCCCTGGCGGCTCGGGCAAAACTCTTGCCCCATGACGGCAACCCGGAGAATGCGCTCGACAATCGCGCACGGAACTTCGGGAGCAATGGGCGCCTGGGCCTCGCCCCAGCCTTCGGTGCCGTCGTCCAGCCTGACACGGACTAGCGCTGTCTCGATCAGAGTGGAGTACAAGCAAGGATATGTGCTCGCCCAGCGATACTCACCCTCCCCTTTGAGCTGAGCTGGTGATCCGCCGCTGCCCAATGCACCGGCATAATCGCGCGGAAACCGAAGCGGAAATGCCTCGACCGATTCAATCCGCATGGAAATGGTAACTCCGGTTGAGCAGAGCCCCTTTCGAAGCTGCGCCACTCGAAAGCCCAGGCGACCCACGGGTACCGCTACTTGATGTGATGACTGCTTTCTTAGCCGTTACGCGCATGAGTCCGGAGCAGTGTTGATCCAATTGCGCAAGAACTCGAGTTCCTTCAGGCTCTCGCGCGACAGCGTTTTGCTGGGAGGGCGAACCGCGGCGCATCGGATGACACCCGCCGCCAGAAGGTCGTGCTTTGCTGCGGACACTCCGAGACCAGGTTGAAGGCCAAAACGCATGAGCGGGAGAGTGTGCACGAACAGCCGCCACGCGTGGGCTTTGTTTCCACACCGGTAGGCGTTCCAGATTCGCACGTAAGCCGCGGTCATGCCGCTGTTCGGCATGGAGCCCGACGCCCCTCGTTCGAGTTCCTCATACAGAAACTGGCCGTTCAGGCCGCCAAACGCCGCCATGCGGTTCCCAGAAGTGCAAAGCACCTCGGTGATTTTCGGTGCGGTGGGGGGCGCCTCGATCTTCACATATCGAACATGCTCGATCTCGCGGGCCATGCGAGCCAAAAGCTCGGACGGCATGGTGACTTGGGTTACCATGGGCGCGTCCTGAATCATCAACGGAATCCGAACCGCCTTGCTGATGCAATCGTAGTAACGGATCAACCCTTCCGGGTCAGTCTTCAAGTACCACGGCGGAAGCACCATCAGCGCCGATGCGCCTGCCGCCTCCGCTTCGCGGCTTGCCTCCGCTGCGGCATAATCCCCGTGCCGGCCAGTACCCACGACCAGTGGCACCCGGTCGGCCGCCCGCCTGGCGATCAGCTGCAGGAGGTCCCGCCGCTCCGTTTCCGTGAGTGCGTACACTTCGCTGGCATTGCCAAACAGGCCCAAGCCGTGGGCGCCCTGCTCCAGCAGGTACTCGACGAGGTTTTCCTGGCTGCGAAAATCCAGTTGTCCATCTTCAGAGAAAGTGGTGGCGAGTACTGGAATAACCCCGGTGAGAGCATCGGACTTCATGTGGATGCCTTGATACCGGCAACAAGAGATTCCTTGGCTCGATGGATGTGTCGACGCAGCGCCTCGACCAGCGCCTTCCCGTCGCGTCGTTCCATGGCGCCAAAGATTTCCTCGTGCTCAGCTTGTTCCTGCGCCGTGCGTCGGGACCAGTCCGTGGAGGTACGGTGGACGCGCGCAATCGTCAGATGCGCATTCAGCTTCCCATAAATCTCGGTCAGTCGCCGGTTGCCGGCAGCGTTAATCAAGAGAAAATGCAGTCGCGAATTAGCGTCCTCGTGTTTCCGGCGGTCTTCTTCGTTACAAATCGGTTTGGCCAGGGTCTTCAATAAATACCGGGCGGCGGCGAGGTCCCGGTTAGAAAATCGCTCCACCGCTTTCTCCGCGGCCAGGCACTCGAGAGCGCATCGCACGTCCATCGTCTCTTCCACATCGCCGGCTCTCAAGTCGGCTACGAATGTTCCACTGCGGGGCCGTACATCCACAAGGCCATCGGCCGCCAGGAGTTCGAGGGCACTGCGGACAGGAGTGAGGCTGACCCCGAGTTGTCGCGAGATCTCCTCGACGTTCAGTCGCTGACCGGATGAGACCTGTCTCGTGAGGATCGCCTCGCGCAGACGCTTGTAGACCTCATCCACAGCTCTGTATTGGTCGATCTTCGGCAGCGCGAGAGCCGCGTTGTTGGTCTTCATTTCATTTCCCGGTTCTATGATTGCGGCTTTCACTGTCCATAGACGCGCACTTCGAAAATGGCTGCCGGCGCTCCGTAAGTTTCGATGACGTCGATGTGCAGAGCGTCGGTGAGACACTGCGTTTCCAGGTTAACAGTATTGCGCGTCTGGTGGTTTTCATGACTCTCGAACAACAGATTTTCCCGGTGGTCCAAAATACGATAGCGTTTGACGCAGAAGGGCACGGCCCGCTCGGGATGGCCCATCAGCACAGATTCCATAGGATGATCGAAGTCGGTGTCGAAGCCAAGCACGACGCGTGAGATTTGGCGGGCCTCGCTCCAACGGAGCGTCAGGCGCGGCGCGCGGTCGTCCACGGCCGCCACCCAGGCGTTCGGCAGCCGAGTGGGGCGAGCCAAGCCGTTCGAAATGTTCTCGGGCCCAAAAAGATCAAGCGGCGGGTTAACAGTGAGAGCGAAATTCTTGCCGTTCGGCCGGCGCGCCGGCAGCCAGAACTCAAAAGATTCGATCCCTGTACCCTGGGGCGGATCCTGCCGTGCACCTTTCGCGACGGCGGCATTCATGGTTTGAGACAGGCTCAGTATTCCGGTTACCCTCATGCTGCTTGTATGCACTGAGACCACGGGATTTTGCAGCAGGCAGTAAGCAAAATAACCCGGCTTCACGGTGCGCGCGTCGGGACGAATCGAAATCTCTCGCCCCGGCCCCGGCTCGAGTAGGAGTTGCCGGGAAAAAAGGGTGACATCCGGCGTATAGTTGCCTTCCACCGAGCTGCCGCGCACTTCCACTTGAAGTGTCGTCTGCTCGCGCACATCCACCCGAAAGGAGATTGAAGGTAAGGGACCCGGGGCGACAGGGAGGAGCATGGCGCGGGAGGCGTTCAACGCCACCGTTCCACCATCGTCCGCAAGTTCGTCGAGCACGAACCGGCTTGAGGCAGACACCGAGGCTTCGCAAGCGAGATCAGCCGGATCATGAAGTGCCATGCCCGGAATATACTGGCCGGCGCAAAGGAGCTCACGTTGGAGTTCTGCCATTCGGGAGGATTCAAGCAGATCGCGCGGGGCGACGTTTTTGCGACAACAAAGCGCTGCGGCCATTCCCACCGCTTGCCCGCCGTGGCCGCAGGTGGCCATCACCCGCGTTGACCCAAATGCCACGTGCGAAACGCTGATGATTCTCCCGGCCAGAAACAGATTGCTGACGCCGCGGCTGTAGTAGCAGCGATATGGGATCTGGTACACGCCTTTCGAGTGCCATTGGGAGCAACTGGGAAGCTCACTGTAGACGCCGTCTGAGGGGTGCAAATCGATAGCCCATCCGCCGTAGGAGACGGCGTCAGGATGGGTCCGTTGCTCGACCACGTCGTGCTGGGTGAGAATGTAATCACCCTCGAAGCGGCGGCTTTCGCGTTTGCCGGGGATGGTACCCACCCACTCGAGCGTCAGATTTTGCGCCTCAGGGAAGCGTCCGGAGTTCTTGATGTAATCCCACACCCCATAAGCGACTCTCCACAACTCCCACTTGATCTCCTCGGTATCGTAGACAGTATCCCTACGCCCGCCCCACTCGAACCACCAGAACCTGCACCCAGTATCGTGCGCGCGAATGTCGCGGTAGCGCGGAATCTCGGTGATGTCGCGGAGAGCAAAGGCCGGCGGCACGAAGCGCACCGGGCAACCCACATCCTTGCTGTAGAAATACAGCGAGTGGCCGAGCAATTCACCGTACTCGACGGACGGAGCCATGCCTTCGCCGAATTCTTCCCGCTTCTCCGCGCCCATGCGGAATGGCGCGCCCGCGAGGAATGCCACAATCCCATCGCCCGAGGCATCGCAATAAAGCGGAGCTTCCACTCGGTAGCGTGTCTGGTTCTGCGAACAGTACGCACTCAGTCGCGAAATGGTTCCGGTGTCCGATTTTTCGACTGTGTCAACCGCGGTGTTCAGCAACAGCCGGATGTTGGGTTCAGCGCGCACCGTCTCAAGTAGGATCGTGTCCAGGATCAGCGGATTCCCTTCCGGATTGCGATAGAGGTTTTCGACCAGTATCTCATCGACCACGCCCCCCTCGCGCGCCCAACGGTTGTTGTTGCCCATATGAGAGCTGGCGCCCAGGATCCAAAGACGCACTTCGCTCGAAGCATTCCCGCCCAGCACCGGCCGGTCCTGCACAAGCACGACGTGGATACCGGCGCGGGCCGCTGTTATAGCGGCGCATGTGCCTGCCAAACCGCCGCCCACGACCGCCAAATCGGTAGCGAGGTCAACGGATTTGAGCGGCCTCACGCCGTCCACACCTGAATCGCGAATCATGGAGTTTATTAATCAGGCCGGCCGACGGATCAGCTCTCAGCGATCGGCGTGAATCCTCCCAGCCGACCAACCTAAGAAATCGAACTATCGGCTCTATACGGATGGTCTTCGGCGGTGCCAATCCGTAGCCTGTTGATACCCGTGCGCCATGCTGATAATTGTGGTCTCATCAAAGGCCCGTCCCACAAGCTGCAAACCGACCGGCATACCCGCCTTCGTAAATCCGCAGGGAATCGAGATTGCCGGGCTGCCTGTCAGGTTGAAAGGAGCGAGGTAGGCAACGTCGCTCTTGGCGACCTTTCGATCGCGTGGTGGCCTCGTGTAGGCGCCGGTGATACCCGTGCCTGGGGTTGTGGGTGTCACGAGAACGTCGGTTGTTTCAAAGACTCGTCGCAATTCGCCCGCGATCAGAGTCCTGGCCTGTAGCGCCCGGTAATAGTCTGTCGTCGAGAGAAGCCCGCCTACGGCGATTTCGCGGAAGGCACTGGGTCCGAACTTTTCCCTCTTGTCTCGAAGATTCCGAATATGGGCATTGAAGCCTTCGATTCTCAAGATGGTAAAGTCAGCGGCAGGCGCATAGCTCAGATGCGGAATCTCGACATCCCGAACCACGGCTCCGAGCGATCGAAATACCTCAAGCGCGTTTTCGAAAGCGGCGGCAACCTCGGTCTCCACCCCGGCGGCTTCCATGTAGGATGGGCACACTCCAAAACGCAAACCGCGCGGATTTTTCGAGAGGAGTTCGACGCTGCTGGGCACCCCAACGTCGCTCGAAGCCGCATCCGATGGGTCCCGCCCGGCCAGGGCGGTCAGCAGAATGGCCGCATCTTCAGCAGAACGCGTGATAACGCCTACGTGATCGCAGGAGTAACTCAGCGGCACTACCCCGGAACGCCCGATCCGGCCGTAAGTCGGCTTGAGGCCGGTAACGCCGCAGTACGACACGGGCATGCGGATCGATCCTCCGGAGTCTGTGGCAATGGAGGCTATCGCTAGTCCGGCTGCCACTGCCACCGCTGAACCGCTGCTCGACAAGCCTGTATCGGCGTGAAGGTTCCAGGGGTTTCGGGCCGGCGTGATGAACTCTTGCTCGGAGCCTGAGCTGAATGCGAATTCGTTCAGGGTCGCTTTCCCCAGCGTGACAACGCCCCGCTCGCGCAACCTTGCGACTACCCACGCATCCCTCTCGGGAATCCAGTCTTCGTAAACCCGCGAAGCTGCGGTGGTGCGGATGCCGGCCGTCGCAATGAGGTCTTTGTAACTTACTGGTATACCGCGAAGGGGACCGCCTTGCTTTTTCGCCGCAGCCTCTTTCGCCTGCTCGAGCGCGACATCTGGAGTGACCGTAATGTAGGAGTGCAGCTTTGGTTCGAGCCGCTCAATTCGCTCGAGATAGGCGCGCGCTAAGTCGACGGGAGAGAGTTCTCCGCGTTGGATTAGCCGCGCCGCTTCAGCGATCGAGAGATAACAGAGTTCGGCCATTAGTGCGGGATGAAGACGAAGCCTGGAGTAAGGCCCTCGAGCGGAAGCTCTTCGAGCCATCGCGCTTCCTCGAGCACGCTGGGTGCGGAAAGCTCGAGCTGGGCCAGCACCTCAGGCGGAAGTCTTAATTCGGCAATACCGGCGTCCCCGCCCTCGCCGGAGCGAGGCGCACCGGACGAAAGCGGGAGACCTGCGCTCGCGAGCAGCAAGCATGTAGCCTGGCGGCGAGTGATCGGCATGGTGCTCACCAGATAAGCTTCAATCCGAACTGTATGGAACGTGGGTCATAGGCGCTTGTTATCGTCCCGAACGTCCCGCTAAAGTTGTATCCATTGGGTCCCGGCACAAACGTCGTGTTCGGCAGGCCGAGGTTGGTGATGTTGGCGACGTTAAACGATTCCGCGCGGAATTGAACAGTGAACTTTTCCTTGATTGGGAAATCCTTCAGCAACGCGAAGTCGAAATTTGTTAAACCCGGTGCCCGAACGTTTCCGAGTGTACGGCCAAGATTCCCGTATTGATAATTGGGCGGGTTTACAAAGACGTTCGGATTGAACCACTCATTGAGATTAGGGCTAGCCAGCTTGGCGCTTTGGCCCGTACTATCAGGCCGCTCGGCCAAAAAGTTATTGGCGCCAGTGATTATCAGTGGTGGCCCTCCGTCTGCGGTGAAAACTCCGGACATCGACCAGTTGCCCAGTACGGCGTTGGTAAAGGAGTTGTTGAGGGCCCAGGTGTGTCCACGTCCCAGAGGGAACTTATAGACGTAAGAAAGAACAAAGGCCTGCGGGACGTCAGTGGGATCGACAGACTTTTCCGCGTTACGGTCAAACTTGCCGTCCTGATAGCCGTTGTAAAGCGTGGACGCCAAGGTGCTCATCCAGGCAATGTTTGATATCAGGGATCCCGAAATCAGCTTGGCATAAGTGTAGCTCGCCAACACGGTCAGGTTTTGAGAGACGCGATGTTCGACCTTTACCTGAAGTGAGTGATAGGTCGAAGATCCCCCGTACGGATCAAAGACGCTCACGCTTGAATACTGTGGGTACGGCTCTAAAGTCTGAGCTAACGCCACCGTGGCGCCCCCCAAGGGACCAGGCACTTGGCCAGCCAAGGGATTAGGCACCAGATTCTGCAAAGAAAGACCAAGAGACAAATAATTATCGCCAAGCTGGTCGTAGTTGTATTCATTAGAGGGCAAGCGGACCCCAGTGCTGCCCGCATAAGCCACGTCCAGGACCCATTTTCCAGGGAATTGGTGCTGAACGTCGAGGTCCCACTGTTCGGTGTAGGGAATCGGCCGCCTTCGCTCCTCAAATGCCACTGAAGAACCAAGGTATGCAGAAGGCCCACCGCTCGGGCCGGCTGGATAGTCAACATAGGGAGGACCGTTCTGCAGCATGAAGGCGGGCAAGTTCGGATTGTTTCCCGGCGAGAGGTAAACGTTGGTCGTCGTGTAGCCCTGAGTCTGGGGGAAGTTGTCTACCGTAAACGTTGGTGCATAGATTGTGGCGTAGGCGCCGCGCAAGACGGTTCGTGCATCGCCCGTCAGGTCATAGGCAAACCCGATCCGTGGAGCGAAATTCGTTCGGTCATTCTGCACCACGGTCTTCCCGTAATCGACACAAGCGTACTGGAAGCTCCCCAATAAGCTCGAGTTGTCTGGGTTTGTCACAGAGGGATTAAAGTCAGTGGTATGGCAACCGCGTTCCACTGGGGGAGATTGGAAGTCGTAGCGGAGCCCAAGGTTTAGAGTGAGCCGACGAGTAACCTTCCAATC
>Ga0187883_10001021_pt1 | contig 17448 bp, 11 predicted proteins | sample June2016WEW_20_1_2_FD_132966 | JGI IMG/M metagenome (GOLD analysis project Ga0187883, IMG submission 132966) | Peatland microbial communities from SPRUCE experiment site at the Marcell Experimental Forest, Minnesota, USA - June2016WEW_20_10 | ecosystem: Environmental > Terrestrial > Soil >...
AGTGCGATGCCCAAGTCCGCCGTGCGCGAGGTACGCGGACGTGGCCTGTGGGCGGGCGTGGAGTTCGTCTCGATGGGCGGCAGGGCGGCAGCGGAGCGGCTGGCCAGGCTGGGCGTACTGACCAAGGACACGCACGGCACCACCATCAGGCTTGCGCCGCCGCTGATGATCAGCGAGGAAGACCTGGACTGGGGCCTCGACCGGCTCGAGGAGATCATCCGCTGAGCTGACCATGAAGCTCTTGTGTCGCCAGTGACAAAAGCGGCCAAAGACACGGCAGTGAGACCCATGATCAGCGCCCGGTGGCAGTGTCGGCGCCCTGGCCTACCGTAGGTAGGCAGAACCTGGAGCCGACGGAGGTAGCCATGACATCCCTGGAGAACCGGCCTCGCACCGCCCTGCTCGTCATCGACGTGCAGCACGGCGCCGTCGGGAACGCCTACGAGCGCGACCGCGTGATCGCCAACATCCAGACCCTCGTGGACAAGGCCCGGGCGCAGGACGTCGCGGTGCTCTGGGTGCAGCACTCCGACGACGAGCTGCCGAAGGGCTCCGAGGGCTGGGAGTACGTCCCCGAGCTCAAGCGCCTGGACACCGAGCCCCTGGTCCACAAGACGTACGGGGACTCGTTCGAGGCCACTGACCTGGAAGAACGGCTCGCCGAGCGCGGGGTCGGACGGCTGGTGATCACCGGCGCGCAGACGGAGGAGTGCATCCGCTCGACATTGCACGGCGCGCTGGTGCGCGGCTACGACGTGACGCTGGTCTCTGACGCGCACACCACCGAGGACATGCGTGAATGGGGCTTCCCGGTCGCCCCGGAGCAATCGATCGCGTACACCAACGCGTACTGGAGCTGGGCGGCGGCGCCCGGCCGCAAGGGCAGCGTGGCACCCACCGCGGAGGTCGACTTCTCGGCGGACTGAGTGCGGCACCGGGCGGGTCCTGAGAACCTGACTCCGGTCCGGCAGCTGTCGAACGCGTCCGAGGTTGGGCGGCCGTGCTGCTCATTCCGGCGCCGGCCCGGCCCGGGGTAACGCTGCCTGGCCAACCGGTGGCTCTGGCCGCCGCCAGGCGAATATCGTTCGGCGTGTGACCGTCCTCACCAGTGCGCTCGACAGCCGCGGCGCGGAGTACGCGGCCAGGCGCGCGGCGATGCTCGCGCGGCTCACCGAGCTTGACGCGGAGCACGCGAAGGCGGTGGCGGGCGGCGGCCCCGCGTACACCGAGCGGCACCGCAGCCGCGGCAAGCTGACCGCGCGGGAGCGTATCGAGCTGCTCATCGACCCGGACTCGCCATTCCTCGAGCTGTCCCCGCTGGCCGCCTGGGGCACCGGGTTCAACGTCGGGGGCAGCGTTGTGACCGGTATCGGCGTCGTCGAGGGCACCGAATGCGTGCTGTCCGCAAGCGACCCGACGGTCCGCGGCGGGTCGTCCAATCCATGGACGCTGCGCAAGTCGCTGCGGGCAGGCGAGATCGCGCTGCGGAACCGGCTGCCGCTGATCAACCTGGTCGAGTCGGGCGGTGCCGACCTGCCGACGCAGAAAGAGATCTTCATCCCGGGCGGCCAGATCTTCCGCGACCTGACCCGGCTGTCGGCGGCCGGTATCCCGACGATCGCGCTCGTCTTCGGCAACTCCACGGCGGGCGGCGCTTACGTGCCGGGGATGAGCGATTACGCGGTCCTGGTCGAGGGCCGGGCCAAGGTCTTCCTTGGCGGGCCGCCGCTGGTGAAGATGGCGACCGGCGAGGAGTCCGACGATGAGTCACTCGGGGGCGGCGGCATGCACGCCCGCAGTTCCGGGCTGGCCGACTACCTTGCCGCCGACGAGCACGACGCGCTGCGGCTCGGCCGGTCCATCGTGGCCCGGCTGAACTGGCGCAAGCTCGGCCGCCCGCCAGCCCGGCCGCCGGCCGCGCCTGCCTACAGCGAGGACGAGCTCCTCGGGATCGTGCCCGAGGACCTGAAGGCGCCGTTCGATCCGCGGGAGGTGATCGCACGGATCACCGACGGCTCGGACTTCGACGAGTTCAAGCCGCTGTACGGCAGCAGCCTGGTGACCGGCTGGGCCACCCTGCACGGCTATCCGATCGGGATCCTCGCCAATGCGCGCGGCGTGCTGTTCAGCGCCGAGTCGCAGAAGGCCGCGCAGTTCATCCAGCTGGCCAACCAGGCCGTGACCCCGCTGCTGTTCCTGCAGAACACCACCGGCTACATGGTCGGCGCCAGCTACGAGCAGGCCGGCATCATCAAGCACGGCGCCCTGATGATCAACGCGGTCTCCAACAGCCGGGTGCCGCACCTGACGGTCGTGCTCGGCGCCTCCTATGGCGCGGGCAACTACGGCATGTGCGGCCGCGCCTACGACCCGCGGTTCCTGTTCAGCTGGCCGAGCGCGAAGTCCGCGGTGATGGGGCCCGCGCAGCTGGCCGGCGTGCTGTCGATCGTCGGCAGGCAGGCCGCAGCGGCCAGGGGCGAGCCCTACGACGAGGCCGCCGACGCGGCGATGCGCACCGCCGTGGAGGACCAGATCGAGGCCGAATCGCAGGCCTTCTTCCTGTCCGGCCGGCTCTACGATGACGGAGTGATCGACCCGCGGGACACCCGTACGGTGCTCGGCATCTGCCTGTCGGCGATCCAGAGCGCGCCGCCGGGCTGGGCGGCACCCAGCTGGGCAACTCCGGCCGGCACCGCGGCGGGGCCAGGCAGCTACGGCGTGTTCCGGCTGTGACCGACGCACGCGTGATAACCAGGCTGCTTGTTGCCAACCGGGGCGAGATCGCGCGCCGGATCTTCCGCAGCTGCCGGCTGGCCGGCATCGGCTGCGTGGCGGTGTTCGCCGATCCCGATGCCGCGGCGCCGCATACCGCCGACGCCGACGCCGCCGTCCGGCTGCCCGGCGCCAGCCCGGGGCAGACCTACCTGAACGGGCCTGCGATCGTGGCTGCCGCCGTGGCCGCGGGCGCCGACGCGGTCCACCCCGGCTATGGCTTCCTTGCCGAGGACGCCGGCTTCGCCCGGGCGGTCGTGGCCGCGGGCCTGACCTGGGTCGGGCCGCCAGCCGACGCGATCGAAGCCATGGGGTCCAAGATCACTTCGAAGAAGCTCGCGGCCGGCGCGGGCGTTCGGGTGCTGCCCATGCTCGACCCGGAATCGGTCACCACCTTCCCTGTGCTGGTCAAGGCTTCCGGTGGCGGTGGGGGCCGCGGCATGCGGGAGGTCAGCTCGGCGGCTGAGCTGCCCGCCGCGCTCGCGGCCGCACGCCGGGAGGCCCAGTCGGCGTTCGGCGATCCGACGATTTTCTGTGAGCCGCTGCTTCCCGGCCCGCGGCACGTTGAGGTGCAGGTGCTTGCCGATACCTTCGGCTCGGTGTGGGCGCTGACGGAGCGGGACTGCTCCGTCCAGCGCAAGTACCAGAAAGTGATCGAGGAGAGCCCGTCCCCCGCTGTCGGCCCGCGGCTGCGCGAGGAACTGCTCGCTGCAGCGGCAGCCATCACCCGGACGGTCGGATACACCGGCGCGGGCACCGCCGAGTTCCTGCTCACCTCCGACGGGCAGTTCTACTTTCTTGAGTTCAACACCAGACTGCAGGTCGAGCACCCGGTTACCGAATGCGTGCATGGCCTCGACCTGGTCGCGATCCAGCTCGATATCGCCCAGGGCATCGCGCTGCCCCCGCGCCGGCCGGCCGCGACCGGCCACGCGATCGAGGCCAGGCTGTATGCGGAGGATCCGCCCGCCGGTTACCGTCCCGCCAGCGGCACCATGCACATGCTGCGCATCCCGGGCGTCGACACCTGGTTCACTCCGCCTGCCGCGCTGGCCGGCCTGCGGCTGGACAGCGGCATCGAGTCCGGCAGCGAGATCAGCCCGCACTATGATCCGATGCTTGCCAAGCTGATCGCGTGGGCGCCCGCCCGGCAGCCCGCAGCCCGGAGGCTGGCCAGCGCCCTGGACCGGGCGTACCTACACGGCCCGGCCACCAACCGCAACCTGCTCGTCAGCGTGCTGCGCCACCCCGCGTTCCTGGCCGGGCATGCCGACACCTCGCTGCTGGCCGACTATGACCTGGCCGGGCTGACACCCAGCGACGCAGCGGTCCGGCTGTCGGCGGTCGCCGCCGCGCTCGCCGACGCGGCCGCGGCGAGGGCTGCCGCCCGCGCCGGGGCCGGTCTGCCCGGCGGCTGGCGGAACGTGCTCTCCCAGCCGCAGCGCAGATCGTACGACGGCCCGGGCGGGCGGATAACGGTCGCTTACTCGTGGACTCGCGACGGGATGAAGGTCGTGGACGTCGGTACCCCGGAGGGGATGGGGGTCAAGGACGCCGCCCGGCCGGACGGGACGGGGGTCAAGGACGCCGCCCGCCCGGACGCGGTGCTGGCCGTGGAGCCCGGTGCCCTCGACGTGATCGCCATGGCCGACGATCAGGTGGTGCTCGAGGTTTCCGGTGTACGGCAGAGGTTCGACATCGACCGGGCCGGCGGCGTGGTCTGGGTGGATTCCGGTTTCGGCGCGGTGGCGCTGACGCCAGCTGAACGGCTGCCCCCTCCGGCCGCCACCGGGGAGCCGGGGTCGCTCGTCGCGCCGATGCCGGGCATCCTGGTGCGGGCCGAGGTCGCTAGCGGCGACCGGGTCACGGCCGGGCAGCCGGTGCTCATCCTGGAGGCCATGAAGATGGAGCACCAGATCCTGGCGCCTGCCGACGGGACCATGTCTGAACTGCGGGTCGTGCCGGGCACGCAGGTGGAGGCGGGAGACGTGCTCGCCATCGTTACCAGGGAGGACGCATGAACAGCCTGGTCCGCTGCGACCAGGCCGGCCAGGTCGCCACCATCACCCTCGACTCGCCAGCCAACCGTAATGCGCTCTCGTCCGGCCTGCTCACCGAGCTTCACGAGACGCTGGCCGGGGCGCTGGCTGATCCGGTCGTCCGGGTGATCGTGCTGACCGGGACCGGCCCGGTGTTCTGCTCCGGTGCCGACCTGAAGGAGAGCAGGCAGCGCCCGGCGGCGGCGCCGGCCTTGTTCCCGCACATCCTCCAGCTCATCTGGGACAGCGACAAGCCGGTCGTCTGCCGGGTCAACGGGAGCGCAAGGGCGGGCGGCATCGGCCTGCTCGCGGCGTGCGACATCGCGATCGCGGCACGGTCGGCCACGTTCGCGTTCACCGAGGTCAGGATCGGCGTCGCGGCTGCGGTCATCGCGGTGACCTGCCTGCGCCGGATGCAGCCCAGGGCCGGTTATGAGTACTTCCTCACCGGGGAGGCCTTCGATGCTGACCGGGCCGCCCGGATCGGGCTGCTGACCGCCGTCACGGCCGAGGCCGACCTCGACGCGGAAACGAGCAGGTACGTGAGCATGCTGCTACGCGGTGCGCCAGGCGCGCTCGCAGTCACCAAGGCCATCCTGCGCGACGTGCCCGGGCTGCCGCTGGTCGATGGGCTGGCTCGGATGGCTGAGCTGTCGGCGACCAGGTTCGCATCGCCTGAGGCCCAGGAGGGCATGGCCGCCTTTGCGGAGAAACGCGACCCCAGCTGGACCGCCGGGCGGTGAGGAGACGATGAGGGCCGAAGGCAGCGGGCCGGCAGGCAGCGGGCCGGCCGCTGGCAGGCCCGTCCTGCGGGTCGCTAACTGCAGCGGCTTTTATGGCGACCGGCTCTCAGCGGCCCGGGAGATGGTCGAGGGCGGCCCGATCGACGTGCTCACCGGCGACTGGCTTGCCGAGCTCACCATGCTGCTCCTTGCCAAGAGCCGGGACCGGGGCGGCCCAGGCTACGCGCGGACCTTCCTGAGCCAGCTGGAGCAGGTGCTCGGCACCTGCCTGGAACGCGGGATCAAGATCGTGTCGAACGCCGGCGGGCTCGACCCGGCCGGCTGCGCTGACGCCGTCCGCGAGCTGGCCCGGCGGGCCGGGCTCGCGCCGATGGTCGCGCATGTCGAGGGCGACGACCTGCTGGGACGGCTGAGCGAGCTGACCGCTGCGGGCTGCGATCTGGCCAACACCGACAGCGGGCAGAAGCTCGCCCAGGCACGGGTCACCCCGCTGACCGCCAATGCGTATCTCGGCGGCCTGCCGATCGCCGAGGCACTCCGGTTCGGGGCCGACGTGGTGGTCACCGGGAGGGTCACCGACGCGGCCCTCGCCGTCGGGCCGGGCATGTGGCGGTTCGGCTGGTCAGGCGACGACCTGGACGCGCTGGCGGGCGCCGTGGCCGCCGGTCACATCATCGAGTGCGGATGCCAGGCCACCGGCGGCAACTACGCTTTCTTCGGCGAGGTTCCCGATCTCGCCCAGGCCGGTTTCCCGCTGGCCGAGCTGGCGGCGGATGGGTCAGCGGTGATCACCAAGCATCCTGGTACCGGCGGCCTGGTCAGCGTCGGCACCGTGACCGCGCAGTTGCTGTACGAGATCGGCAGCCCGAGGTACGCCAACCCGGACGTGATCGCCAGGTTCGACTCGATCCGCCTAGCACAGCAGGGCCCGGACCGGGTCCTGGTGACAGGTTGCCGCGGCGAGCCGCCGCCCGCCAACCTGAAGGTCGCGATCAACTACGCGGGCGGCTACCGCAACACGATGATCCTGGTGATCGAGGGGCTGGAGGCGGCGGCCAAAGCCGACGTGGCCCAGCGGGCGATCTGGGCCAGGGTGCCGGGCGGCCGGCAGGCCTTCGATGAAGTCTCCGTCGAACTGGTGGGCTCCGATCCGGCGCTGCTGCGCATCACCGTCCTGGACGCCGACCGGTCGAGGGCCGGACGGATGTTCTCCGGGGCCGTCATCGAGACGGCGCTGGCCAGCTATCCGGGCCTGTTCCCGCTGACCCCTCCGGGCGACGCGTCGTCCTACGGCGTGTACTGGCCCGCCCTGGTGCCGGCCTGCCAGGTGCCCGCGCGCGTCGTCATCGACGGCGCGCAGGCCTGGACCGGCCCGGCCGGGGCACCTCCGTCGGACCGGCCCGGGCCGGCCGGGACGGCCCCCGCGGCTCCCCCCGACCTGCCGGTACCAGCCACCCACCATCCCGAGCCTGCCAGCCACCAGCCCGCGCCAGCCACCCACCAGCCGGTACCAGCCACCCACCATCCCGAGCCTGCCGGCCACCAGCCCGAGCCAGCCAGCCACCAGCCGGGGGTGGCCGGCGGTGAGCTAGCTCCTCTCGCCGCGGCGCGCACCGTCCGGGCGCCGCTGGGCCTGATCGCCGGGGCACGGTCGGGCGATAAGGGCGGCAACGCCAACGTGGGCGTCTGGGTGCGCACCCCCGAGGCGTACGCCTGGCTGGACCATTATCTGACGGCTGAGCGGCTGGGCGAGCTGGTTCCATCGACCGCCGGGCTGATGATCGAGCGCTATCGGCTGCCTAACCTGCTCGCGCTCAACTTCGTCGTAGTCGGGCTCCTTGGCCGCGGGGTCGCGGCGAGCACCCGGCTAGACGCGCAGGCCAAGGCGCTAGGCGAGGAACTGAGGGCGGCGGAAGCCGACGTACCTGAAGGTCTGCTTCCGAGCTGACCTCGCCGCGCGCCAGAGCCCGCCGGTGCTCGCTGATCCCATAAGCCGCCGGCTGCCCGGTACTGACACCAGAGCGCAGATGGGCGTATTACCGGCATATCGCTACAGCACCCCGGGACAGGTTCCGGTGTCAGCGCCGGAGCCATGACGAGATGATCCGGATAAAAAGGATTAATCGGGCCACGCGGACATCACGGTCCAGGGTGCTCAGTGGGTCCGGTGAAATAGCTGGGCTTTGATAAGCTCGGCTGACAGGTCGAGAGGCGCTGCAACGGGCTGCGGCCCGCCACGCTCGGCCTGGCTAATGTTCGTAAGGGCGCCTCCCTCAAGGGGAGGTGGTCTATTGGGTACGCCCTTGAACCGCAGTGGCAGCGTTGAGGCCCTGCGAGAGCTCCTTGACCAGCGGGTCGTGGTGCTCGACGGGGCCTGGGGAACAATGCTGCAGGGCGCCGGGCTCGCTGCGGCCGACTACCGCGGCGAGCGGTTCGCCGACCATCCGCATGATGTGGCCGGTGATCCGGACCTGCTGAATCTGACGCGTCCGGACATCGTCCTTGACGTGCACAGGCAATATCTGGCGGCCGGGGCCGACATCGCCACGACCAACACGTTCACCGCGACAAGCATCGGCCAGTCCGACTACCGGCTGCAGCCGCTGGTCACGGAGATGAACCTGCGTGGTGCTCAGCTGGCACGCCAGGCCACGGACGAGGTCGGCGGCCGGTTCGTGGCTGGCTCGGTCGGGCCGCTAAACGTCACGCTGTCACTGTCCCCTCGCGTGGAGGACCCCGCGTACCGGGCCGTGTCGTTCGACGAGGTCCGCTTGGCGTACGCCGAGCAGATCCAGGCACTGGCCGACGGCGGGGTTGACCTGCTGCTGATCGAGACGATCTTCGACACCCTGAACGCCAAGGCCGCGATCGCGGCCGCCCGCGATGTCGCTCCGCACCTGCCGCTGTGGATCTCGGTGACGATCGTGGACATGAGCGGGCGGACGCTCTCCGGGCAGACCGTCGAAGCGTTCTGGAACTCGATCCAGCAGGCCGACCCGCTGGTGGCCGGCGTGAACTGCTCACTGGGCGCCGCGGAAATCCGCCCGCACATCGCCGAGCTGTCGAAGCTGGCCGGCACCTACACGGCCTGTCATCCCAACGCCGGGCTGCCGAACGCGTTCGGCGGCTATGACCAGACACCCGAGCAGACCGCACGGCTGCTCCGCGAGTTCGCGGCCTCAGGAATGGTCAACATCGTCGGCGGGTGCTGCGGCACGACGCCCGCGCACATAGCGAAGATCGCGGCCGCCGTGTCAGGCCTGGAGCGGCGCCGGATTCCGGCTGCGCCTGCCCATACCCGGTTCAGCGGCCTGGAGCCTTTCGATCTGGGCCCGGACACCGGGTTCGTCATGATCGGGGAGCGCACCAACGTCACCGGGTCGGCGCGGTTCAGGCGCCTGATCGAGGCCGATGATCACCAGGGCGCCGTCGGCGTCGCGCTCGAGCAGGTACGCGGCGGGGCCAACCTGCTCGACGTCAACATGGACGCCGATCTGCTCGACAGCGAGCACGCCATGACCACATTCCTCAATCTGGTCGCGACGGAGCCCGAGGTCGCGCGTATCCCGATCATGATTGACAGCTCGCGGTGGAGCGTGCTGGAGGCCGGCCTCAAGTGCGTGCAGGGCAAGGGCGTCGTCAACTCGATCAGCCTCAAGGAGGGCGAGGAGCCGTTCCTCGAGCAGGCCAGGCGTATCCGCGATTACGGCGCAGGCGTGGTCGTCATGGCCTTCGACGAGCAAGGGCAGGCCGACACTACCGAGCGCAAGGTGGCGATCTGCGGCCGGGCCTACGACCTTCTGACGCAGCACGCTGGGTTCGCCGCCGAGGACATCGTGTTCGACCCCAACGTGCTCGCGGTCGCCACCGGCATCGCCGAGCACAACGGCTACGCGAAGGCGTTCATCGACGCGCTGCCATTGATCAAGCAGCGGTGTCCGGGCGTGCACACCAGCGGCGGCATCTCCAACCTGTCGTTCTCCTTCCGCGGCAACACTGTGGTGCGCGAGGCCATGCACTCGGCGTTCCTGTTCCACGCCGTGCGCGCCGGGCTGGATATGGGCATCGTCAACGCCGGGCAGCTGGCCGTCTACCAGGACATCCCGGCCGACCTGCTCGAGCTTGTCGAGGACGTGCTCTTTGACCGGCGCGACGACGCCACCGACCGGCTCGTGGCGTTCGCCGAGACGGTGAGCGGGCAGGGCACCCAGCGCGCCGTAGACCTGTCCTGGCGCGACGCAACGGTCGAGCAGCGGCTGGGGCACGCTCTCGTGCACGGCATCGTCGATTTCATCGAGGCCGACACCGAGGAAGCCCGGCAGCGGGCAGCGCGGCCCCTGGACGTGATCGAGGGGCCGCTCATGGACGGCATGAAGATCGTGGGTGACCTATTCGGCGCAGGGAAAATGTTCCTGCCCCAGGTAGTGAAGAGCGCCCGGGTGATGAAGCGCTCGGTCGCCTACCTCGAGCCGTACATGGAAGCCGAGAAGGAGCAGGCGCGCCGTGACGGGCACGCAGCGGAAGACCGCGGCCAGGGAAAAGTGGTGCTCGGCACGGTCAAGGGCGACGTGCACGACATCGGCAAGAACATTGTGGGGGTCGTCCTCGGCTGCAACAACTACCAGGTCATCGACCTCGGCGTGATGGTTCCCGCGGCCACCATCCTGGACACCGCCGTCACCGAAGGCGCCGACGCCGTCGGCCTGTCGGGGCTGATCACCCCGTCGCTGGACCAGATGGTCACCGTCGCCGCCGAGATGCAGCGCCGCGGGCTTAAGCTGCCGTTGCTGATCGGCGGCGCCACCACCTCGCGGCAGCACACGGCGGTGCGCATCGCCCCTGCCTACGATGGCACCACCGTCCACGTGCTCGACGCATCCCGGGTCGCAGGCGTGGTCGCGGACCTGCTCGACGATGGCCGGGCCGAGGCGCTGGCCGTGCGCAACCGCGAAGAGCAGGAGCGGCTGCGCGAGCAGCATGCGACCAAGCAGCGCACCCCGCTGCTGCCCCTCGCCGGGGCCCGGGCCAACCGTGAGCAGGTCTCGTTCGACGACCTGCCCGTCCCGGATTTCAGCGGCGTCCGCACGGTCCAGCCGGACCTGACCGCCCTCCGCGCGATGATCGACTGGCAGTTCCTCTTCCTCGCCTGGGAACTGAAGGGCAAGTACCCGGCAATCCTTGATGAGCCGGTCGCCCGGGAGCTCTACGACGACGCGAACGCCCTCCTCGACGAGATCATCTCCGGCAGCCAGTTCCAGGCCCGGGGCGCGTACGGCTTCTGGCCCGCCCGCTCCGACGGCGACGACATCGTGATCGACCCCGGCCCGGCGGCCGCAGCAGGCGCGGGCGGCGGCAGCGTTCGGTTGCCGATGCTGCGCCAGCAAACGGCCAAGCCGGCCGGCCGGCCCAACCGGTGCCTCGCGGACTACCTCGCCCCGGCCGGGGATTACCTCGGCGGGTTCGCCGTGGCCATCCACGGTGCCGAAGACCTTGCCGCCGCCTTCGAGGCCCGGCATGACGACTACCGGGCGATCATGGTGAAGGCACTAGCCGACCGGCTCGCCGAAGCGTTTGCCGAGCACATCCACCTCCAGGCGCGGCGCGCCTGGTACGAGCCCGACGCCGACCCGGCGATCGAGGACCTGCACGCCGAGCGCTTCCGCGGCATCCGTCCCGCGCTCGGCTACCCCGCGAGCCCCGATCACAGCCAGAAGCAGGACCTGTTCGAGCTGCTCGACGCCGGGCAGCTCGGGATGGCCCTGACCGAATCGTTCGCAATGACCCCGGCGGCGAGCGTCAGCGGATTGCTCTTCGCCCATCCGTCCTCGCGGTACTTCACGGTGGGGCGCATCGGCAAAGACCAGGCTGAAGACTACGCTCATCGGCGCGGGCTCGAGCTTGCCGACGTCGAGCGCTGGCTGCGGCCCAACCTCGGCTACGACCCCGGGTAACCGATCCCACGGCAACCGCGCACCGCAGCAGCAGCCTCACAGGTCCGGGGCGAGCCGACGGTAGCGGCCTGCGTGGTGGATCAGCGGCTCGCCCTGCTCCCGCGGCCCGCTGACCCCGACGACCTCCCCGACCACGATGCTGTGATCCCCGCCGTCGTAGACGGCTGTGGTCCGGCACTCGAGCGCCGCGAGCGCGGCGTCCAGGATCGGCATGCCGGTCTCGGCGCCCGGGTGGTGACCGATGGTATCGAGCTGACCGGTCAGCGGCCGGCCGCGGGTAGCCAGCCAGCGCGCCGTCTTCTCCGAGTCATCGTCGAGTATCGAGGCGGACCACTCCCCAGCGGCAAGGACAGCATCGTGAAAACGCGCGATCTTCTCTGCGCAGAACAGCACACGGAACGGCTCCACCGACACCGACGTGAACGCGCTCACGGTCATCGCGTGCAAAATGCCGTCCAGGCTGGTGCATACCACCAAGATGCCGCTGGGGAACCGCCCGGCCGCATGCCGGAACGCCGCGTTGTCTACCGGCATCACGAACCCGGCTTCCGCGGCCGGAGGCTGCCGCGCCTTGGTGCCCTGGCAGTCGGCAACAGGGCAAAGGAGGCGACCACCGCGGCGGCCGCACACAGGGCCCCGCCGAACAGGAACCATTTGCCCGCGACCGTGTTCGTTATCACGATGCTCCCTCCTGGGGTACGCATGGCTAGCACGAACGAGGCGGCAAACCACCCCACAGCGGGCATAAGTCCGGCAGCCGGCCTCCGCATTCCCCAGGCGGCGAGCAGACACGTCACCAGGATCAGCGCGTCGAACCCCAGGGCCGCTCCTGGGATGCGGCCGATCCCGCCGCTGTACTGGAAGGAGCCGATGACGCCCTCGGCGACCCCGAGCAGGAACAGCACCGCGTAGCAGGCGCCGACAACCGCCAGCTGCCGGGTGGCCGGCTGCTGGCCGGATCCGGGCCGGGACTGTGGGGGCCCGGCCCGGCCCGGCCCGCTGCCTCCGGCCTGGCCGAACTGGCTGCTTCCGGGCTGCGGCTGGCCGGGCTGCGGCTGGCCGGGCTGCGGCGGTGCGTTGTCCACCACAGGAAGGCTAGCCAATCCCGCCGAAGAGATCGCTCTCCCGGCCATCAGGACCGGCGTCCGGGCCACGCGGGCCGGCCAGCAGCGTGTAGTACTCGCGGCCGAAGGCCCGCTGACCGATGTTGTTGGAGAGCGCGAAAAACGGGCTGTCCACCGCGATCTGGGTGGCATGAGCGCGCAGCGCGGCTAGCTTGGCGTCCAGGAACGCGCTTGCGTCGATCTCAGTGGTGACCTCGTCATCCGGGGTGCCGAACGGGAGCTCATCCACCGACTCGACCTGCCTGAAGTCCACGCCTCCGCCGGCGGCACCGCTGGCAGTCTCGTCGCCGCGGGCCAGATCGATGGCCTGGGCCAGCACCGACCTGGGTACCGCCGTGGCATAGAACTTGCTCACCTGCCCATCGGCCAGCTCGAAGGCCCGCCGTGCCACCCGGTGCGCCTTGATGTGATCAGGGTGCCCGTAGAGACCGTTCTGGTCGTAGCTGACCAGCACCTGCGGGCCGACCGCACGGATCACCGCCAGCAGTTCGGCCGCGGCGTCGTCCAGGTCGGCCTGCCAGAAGCAGCCGGGCGCGTCGTTGGTGTCCAGGCCCATCATCCCGGAATCACGCCACCGCCCGGGCCCGCCGAGGAACCGGTGGTCGGTCACGCCAAGCGCCGCGCAAGCGGCGGCAAGCTCCCCGATCCGGTACTCGCCAAGGCGGTCCTCGCGGTCCGCGGCCAGGTACGCGAGATCGGCCGGGATCACCTCGCCTAGCTCACCGAGCGTGCAGGTCACCAGCGTCACCCCGGCGCCCTCGGCGGCGTACATAGCCATCGTCGCCCCGGTGCCGATCGTCTCGTCATCGGGATGGGCGTGCACGAGCAGCAGCCGGCGGTCGTCCCGTTGGCTCATGCCGCGAGCCTAGCTGCCTGCGCTGCGGGGCCATGCTGGCAGGATCTACTGGTATGGCCGACACCTTCCCGCGGCAGCAGGCCCGGACGCAGCGGTTCACCCTGGGCGTGCCGCGTTCCTTCCAGATCTCACCGGATGGCGGCAGAATCGCCTTCCTCCGCTCCAAGAGCGGCACCGACCCGGCGAGCTGCCTGTGGCTCTTCGACGTCGAGGCGGCCCAGGAGTACCTGATAGCCGATCCGGCCCTGATCACCCCGGGCGGGGACCAGCTGGACCCGGCCGAGAAAGCGCGCAGGGAGCGGGCCAGGGAACGGGCCGGAGGCATCGTCGGATTCGCCACCGACGCACAGCTGCGGGTCGCCGCCTTCGCCCTGTCCGGCCAGCTGTATGTGGCCGACCTCGCGGGCACCCCGGCGGTCCGCGCAGTCAGGTCACGTGCCCCGGCGGCCGATCCGCGGCCCGACCCCGGCGGCCGACGCGTTGCCTACCTGCACGGCGGCGCACTACGCGTTACCGACCTGGCCACCGGCGATGACCACGCGATCGCTGAACCGGGTGACACGCCCGGTGTCTCGTTTGGCATGGCCGAATTTATCGCCGCGGAAGAAATGGGCCGCATGCGCGGCTACTGGTGGGCACCAGACGGCAGCGCACTGCTGGCCGCCCGGGTCGATGAGCGTCCGGTCCAGCGCTGGTACATCGCTGATCCAGCCAACCCGGACCGCCCGGCAACGCAGGTCGGCTACCCGGCCGCAGGCACGCCCAACGCCGATGTCTTGCTTGTGCTTGCCGCTCTGGACGGCGGCCTTATCCAGGTCGACTGGGACCGGGCGGCGTATCCCTATCTGGTCACGGCCAGCTGGGACCGGGTCCGCCCGGACGCGCCGCTGATCGTGGTGCAAAGCCGCGATCAGCGGGAGATGCGCGTTCTGACGGTCAACCCGGCCACCGGGACGACCAGCCTCGTCCGCGCCGACACCGACGCGCACTGGCTGGAGATCGTGCCGGGGGTCCCGGCCAGGACCGACGACGGCCGGATCGTGTGGACCGCCGACGCCGGAGGGGCGCGACGGCTGCTCGTGGCCACCTCGGATGAACTCGCCGCGGGCACGGCCGCGCCGGTCACCCCTGCCACGCTCGAGGTCAGGGAGATCCTCAGCGTCGACGGCGACACCATCCTGTTCAGCGCGTCGGCCGGCGAACCGACCGAGATCGGCCTGTGGACCTACGGGCCGGACGGCCTGGCCGCCGCGGACGTAACCGCCGCGGACGCGGGCGAGCCGTCCCGCCAGGTCGCCACCGGCCGGCGATCCGGCGGCACCACCGTGATAGCGGCCAGGTCGCTGGACTCCACCCGGCTGAGCGTCCGGGTGCTGTGCGACGGGAAGGAGGCCGGGCGGATCACCGAGCACGCCGATCGCCCGCTGCTGCCCGGCCCGCACCCGGTGATCTTCGGCGCCGGACCGCGCGGCGTCCGCACCGCGCTGCTGCTGCCGTCCTGGCACCGGCCGGGCTCGGGAAAGCTGCCGGTCCTGCTCGACCCCTACGGCGGGCCGCACGCCCAGATGGTGCTGGCTAGCGGGTCGGCCTACCTCACCTCGCAGTGGCTGGCCGAGCAGGGCTTCGCGGTGGTGATCGCGGACGGCCGCGGCACCCCGGGGCGCGGGCCGGAGTGGGAGCGGGCCATCGCCGGGGATGTTACCGGGCCGGTGCTGGAGGATCAGGTCGACGCGCTCACCGCCGCCGTGGCCCGGTGCCCTGACCTGGACACCAGCCGGGTGGCGATCAGAGGCTGGTCGTTCGGCGGGTTCCTGGCCGCGCTGGCCGTGCTGCGGCGGCCTGATGTGTTCCACGCGGCGGTGGCGGGCGCGCCGGTCACCGACTGGCGGCTGTACGACACCCATTACTGCGAGCGGTACCTGGGTCACCCCGATGACCAGCAGGAGGCCTACGAGCGCAGCTCGCTGCTGCCCGACGCGGCCCGGCTGACCAGGCCGCTGCTGCTCATCCATGGCCTGGCCGACGACAACGTGGTGGTCGCCCATACGCTCCGGCTATCCTCGGCGCTGCTCGCCGCGGGCAGGCCGCATTCCGTGCTCCCGCTGTCCGGCGTCACCCACCTGGCCTCGCAGGAGGAGGTGGCCGAGAACCTGCTGCTCCTTCAGGTGGACTTCCTGCGTACCGCGCTCGGCGGCCTGATGTAGCGAGTGTCACACGCCGCAGAACCTCGCCCCGCGGCCTCGCGGTGGTATGCAGTGGAATAGGGTTCTGACGGCAACGTGGCCACGCCGCGCAGCCGGGTGGCACCGCCACGCGGCTGGCGAAGCGGATGCGGCACGCTGCGAACCTCAGCGGTTTCCAGGGCGGAGTGCTCGACAATGACGCAGGCACCGGTGGTACCGGCCAAGACCAGGGCGCAGATCTCCGAGCGGACGCTGCGCAAGGATCCCTGGTGGCGGGAACCGCGGATCACCGCCGCAGCGCTGACCATCTGGGTGGCCTACGCGTGCGTGCACGTCTTCCTCGGCCGGTGGTACTGGGTGCCGCGCTACCACTACCTCACGCCGTTCTACTCCCCCTGCGTCAGCGGCGCGTGCGCACCGGGGGCGAGCAGCCTGGGTACCTGGTTCCCGAAGGTGCCCTCGATCATCCCGTACGCGATCGTGGGCCTGCCGTTCATCCTGGGCTTCCGGCTCAGCTGCTACTACTACCGCAAGGCCTACTACCGGGCGTTCTATCGCGCCCCGGAGGCCTGCGCAGTCCGCGAGCCGCACGCCCGCTACAGCGGTGAGACCAGGTTCCCGCTGATCATGCAGAACCTGCACCGGTTCTTCTTCTACGTGGTCATCCTGGTCTCGATCCTGAACACCTACGACCTGACCCAGGCGTTCCGCGGCCCGAACGGCAGTTTCGGGATCGGCCTCGGCACGCTGATCATGGCCGTCAACGTGGTGCTGCTGTGGGCATACACGCTGTCCTGCCACTCCTGCCGGCACATCACCGGCGGCCGGCTGAAGAATTTCTCCAAGCATCCGGCCCGATACTGGATATGGACCCAGGTCTCCAAGATGAACGCGAAACACATGCAGCTCGCCTGGACCACGCTGGGCACGCTGATGCTGACCGACCTCTACATCTGGCTGGTCGCGGCCGGGGTCTTCAGTGACCCGCGGATATTCAACTGAGGCAAACTGAAGCAGATTATGCAGGCAGAGGCAGGCACGTCGGATGACTGACATCGAGCGGCACTCCTACGACGTCGTGGTGATCGGCGCCGGGGGGTCCGGGCTGCGCGCGGCCATCGAGGCGCGGCTGGCCGGCAAGAAGACGGCGATCATCTCCAAGTCGCTGTTCGGCAAGGCGCACACCGTCATGGCCGAGGGCGGCGCCGCCGCGGCGATGGGCAACGTCAACGCCAAGGACAGCTGGCAGGTGCATTTCCGCGACACGATGCGCGGCGGCAAGTTCCTCAACAGCTGGCGGATGGCCGAACTGCACGCCAAGGAGGCCCCGGAACGGATCTGGGAACTTGAGGCGTGGGGCGCGGTCTTCGACCGGACCAAAGATGGCAAGATCAGCCAGCGCAACTTCGGCGGCCACGAGTACCCGCGGCTGGCGCACGTCGGCGACCGGACCGGCCTAGAGCTGATCAGGACCCTGCAGCAGAAGGTGGTGGCGCTGCAGCAGGAGGACGCGATCGCCGGTGGCGACCCGGAAGGCATGATCAAGGTCTTCGCCGAGACTACGATCACCGAGCTGATGACCGAGGGCGGCCGGATCGCCGGCGCGTTCGGCTACGTCAGGGAGACCGGCGGCTTCGTGCTGTTCGAGGCGCCCGCGGTGATCCTCGCGACCGGCGGGATCGGCAAGTCGTTCAAAGTCACCTCGAACTCGTGGGAGTACACCGGCGACGGGCACGCGCTCGCCCTGCTAGCCGGGGCGACCACGCTGAACATGGAGTTC
>Ga0187883_10001023_pt1 | contig 17434 bp, 21 predicted proteins | sample June2016WEW_20_1_2_FD_132966 | JGI IMG/M metagenome (GOLD analysis project Ga0187883, IMG submission 132966) | Peatland microbial communities from SPRUCE experiment site at the Marcell Experimental Forest, Minnesota, USA - June2016WEW_20_10 | ecosystem: Environmental > Terrestrial > Soil >...
AACTGTCGGATTTCGCACGTGCGCTTTTCAGCGACATGCTCGACGAGCTCGGCAGCCTCGATTTCCGGCTCGAGAAGCTTGATCGACAGCTCGTGGCTATTTGCCGGACGAACGAAGCTTGCCGCCGGCTCTCGAAGCTTCCAGGCGTTGGGCCTGTGGTCGCAACGGCGCTCGTCGCCGCGGTTGACGACGGCCGCCATTTTCGATCCGGGCGGGAGCTTGCGGCATGGATCGGAATCGACTTGGGCACGCCACCGAAAAACGCGAATGCCTTCACATGGCCGTTGCAGAACGCCTTGGTCGTTTCCGCCGGATAGGCCACCACGAAGCTGGCGTCCGAGTGCGGCAAGTGGAAAGCAAAAAAGTGGATCTTGCACTCCACGCCGCCGATGATGCCGAGGGCCTAAAATCAACCTGGGCAAGACCCGGCGGATGTGCGAGCGGCACGAACATCTCTTGCGAGCGTTGCCGCCAGCCCACGTAATCCTTTACAATCGTGATGCGCCCGGCGAAGCCATACCCGTCCCGCAACCGCTCAAAGATCCGCTTCGATGTATGCTGCTGTTTCTTGGGTCGGCTTTTATACTCTTCGAGAATGCGGTCGATGATCGCAACAAACGGGTCCAGCTTTGGCCTAGCTGGCGGTTTCGACCGCCGATAGCCAGGCGGGACCGAGAACTTCAACATCTTCGAGACCGTTCTCGGGTCGATCCCAAATCGCCCGGCTACCGCCCGCTCGCTTAACCCCTCAAACCGGACCGCATGCCGGACCTGAAAATAAAGCTCCACCCGCTTCATCCCCCGCCCTCGCCAAAAACAGCAAAGGGCTGCTCAGCTGCCGGATTTTTACGCCGGCGCAACCGACCGACTCGGTCGCTTCAACGAGGGATTTGCGCTCCGGCGTTCTTAGATCCACAATGTCTGGTAACCAGACACTACTTCTGCCCCTGGCAGGGTTCTCTGGAAATGTCTGGTAACCAGACAATTTACTCGGCAATCCGCTACAAAATCTGGGCTGCGTAGAGCTGAGCGATCCAGTTGCGGTAAATTACGCGACTTGAAAATGACCGTAAGCCGCAGAAATGCTCAACCATGAACCGCAGGTACGGCTCCAAACGCAACGAGAGGCAATGCGAACGGAGCTGGACCTCTTTGCCAAGCCCCTTGCGCATTTTCTGGAACGGCTTTGAAAGCGCAGCCATTTTCTCCGCCTGAGATTGGCTGAGGTTTCCGTCTCATCCATTGTCGGTGTGACGCGCTAACCGCGCCCTAACTGACCATTGTCGTTTTCAACGGCGCCTTATGCAAAACCATGCATGGTACCGCCCACGAGTTCTTTCCCGTTGTGCAGACGCAACTTCGCGCATTTGTACGGCGTACACCAGTTCTATAGTCAGTGTGATCAGGGGTTTAGAGGGATCTGGGCACCAAAAGACTTTCCATGGCCTTACATGGTATTTGGTTATTTCACCTTTTCAGTTGGTTTGCCGTGTCTTTTAGGTTACTGGTTACTGGTTTTTGAACTGGCGTGAAAGTGACAAGCTTTCACTGGAAACACGGCTACGTGGTTGAGGATACTAAATAGGATTCCCTGTCCCCTTGAAGGACTAGAGTTTTAATTTTAGCTAGCCCATTGGATAGTGGCCCAAGGATCATAGTTTTAATGTCTTTTTTGATAAAATGGTAGAGCTTTGCTACTTTCAATGGAACAAGCAAGAAATGACCAATGTTTGTGCAATTGGTTAAAACATCAATCACATCTTTTGGTAGATGTTTAATGTTGTACACTGAAATTAAAACATGGCCTTTTAGAGCACGGTTACGCTGATCAATTCTAGTGTCTTCTGGTTTATGATGGTTCATGGAATATTTCTCAGGGTCTTCTTTGGTCATAATTCCTAGATAAGTGGCTTTGATTAAATCTCTAGTGTCCCGCCAACGTTCTCTCCCAAGTCTAATAACACTTGGAAATAGAAGGTTCTTAGGGGAGTTGTTTATCAATGATCTTTGGAAGCCTGGGTGTTCTGTAATGTCACCGTCTCTAGCAGGTTTACATATAGAGATATGCTTCATTCCTGCTTCTTCATATTCCATGATATTTGGGGGGAATTTGTTGAGGCTGCCATGTTCGTTGCAAAATTGCTGCTGTCCTTGTGGACTACTATGCCGGGTAACACCTAGGGTTTCTATGTCGTGGAGGGAATTACATTGACCATTTATTCTGGCTTTGGTTTGCTTTTGTATAAGAAACAGGTTAGCCAGGTCTCTCTTTATTTTGGTGAAGGTTTGGTGGGAAAAGGCATGTTTAGCCATGTGTTTTTTGTCTTGTTCTATGAGTTTTTTAGCCTGGTTGTTTATGACCCTCCTTTTCTTTCTACCATTAACCATTTCATATTTTGACTCTTTCTTTTCTTCTGGTTTTTTTTGTATGCCCATGCAGGCTCTATAATAGTCTATATTGTTCTTTGAATTTGTTACCATGCTCATTTTCGATCTCCCAAAGAGAAATGAAAGAGAGAGCTTACTATCGCGTTACTATTGCAGCCTATCCCTCCTTGGGAGAGTCATAAGGATAGGTATACTATTGCTTTACAGGTGCTTTGCTCTCTCTGTCGTTCGTGGTTACAGCCAAAATTAGTGGCTGCCTACACTTTACAGCATTTATTCTGCCGCAATCAAATAAAATTAGTGTCGTCCAAGCCATTGAAATCATAATTGTTTTTGCTACGGTTAAAAGATACTAATGCTAGTGTGACTAAATTTTCCAATGCTGTAAAATAGAATGAGTTGTAACTATGGGGAGAATGAATAAGCTTATGAAACAGTAACAGAGACGAGGTCTCTGAGCCATAGCTCTGTGTCCAATTATCCATCTGAATGGTCTATGGGTAAAAGACAGGCACTATACAAATTTTCCTTTGCAAGTCGTCATCTTCGTTACTGCATTCACGCTCTGCGTGGTCCATTGGCCTCATTGAAACCTGGAGACCTCCAAAAACAGATGCGGTTAGCGTAATTTTGTGATTCTCTTTACCTGTTTCGAGAGGGGATCCGTTGGATGGTCGGGCAGCCTGGGTTTTTCGATGTCGACGAGCGTCTGAAAGATATTTCCGCGAAGGGCGACGATCTCGAGCGGCTGAATCAAATCGTCGACTTTGAAGTCATTCGAGCAGATCTTGAGCACGCCGCGCCCAGGAGCGATCGGTCGAAGGGAGGACGGCCGCCCTATGATCACATCCTGATGTTTAAGGTCTTGATCCTGCAGGCGAGCCATTCGCTTTCAGACGAGCGGATGGAATATCTGATCAAGGACCGCTTGTCGTTCATGCGGTTCCTGGGGCTGACCCTCGCCGACCGCGTGCCCGACGCAAACTCGATCTGGAACTTCCGTGAGTCGCTGACGCGCACGATCGTTGATGGCAAGCCTGCGATCGAGGTTCTGTTCAAGCGTTTTGACGCGGCGCTGGCCCAAGCCGGTTTTCTCGCCATGGGCGGGCAGATCATCGACGCCACGATTGTCGCCGCGCCAAGGCAGCGCAACACCGAGGCCGAGAAGAAGGCGATCAAGGAAGGCTGCATCCCCGAGGATTGGAAAGCTAAGCCCGCCAAACTGCGCCAGAAGGACCGCGATGCGCGTTGGACGGTCAAGTTTGCGAAGGCCAAGCCTGCCGAGGACGGCGCAAAGCGGGCCGCTATCGCGATCCCCGCCTTTGGCTACAAGAACCATATCGGCATCGACCGCATTCATGGCCTGATCCGCACATGGAGGGCGACGGATGCCGCCCGCCATGACGGGGCGCAGTTGCCGAATCTGATCGATAAACAGAACACCGCCAGCGACGTTTGGGCCGATACCGCTTACCGTTCGGTGAAGAACGAAGAGCATATGATCAGGAATGGCTTACGCAGTCAGATCCATCGCAAGAAGCCGAAGGGCAAGCCGATGCCGGAAGCCATCGCAAGAGCCAACGGCAAGAAGTCCAAGGTTCGGGCCTTCGTCGAACATGTCTTCGCCAGGCAGAAGGGGCCGATGGCGCTTGTCATCCGCACCATTGGGCTGACTCGGGCAACAATGAAAATCGGCCTCACCAATCTCGCCTACAACATGAAACGACTGCTCTGGCTGACGTCCCAACCAGTGACGGCATAAACAGGCCAGAGAGGCCGGCTCAGCCAAACGGCGCGCCGTACGCCATCAAAAGCAGGCCACGGAGCAGCGACAATCCAGCGGCCCGCGTGAGCACGGGTGTCAACCGAGAATCAGCCCGCCAAAACACAGTTATTGGGTTATTGGAGGTGTCCACCTGCGTCTGCGGAAGCACTGCGGTGATCGCCTCCGGAAAGCCCTTCAATCCATCAACGACAGCGATCAGAATGTCGTCGACGCCTCTGGCCTTGAACTATCCCTTCAGAAACACGAAAACCGTGGAATTGGCTAATCAGGTTGTAAGTGCAGCGAATTTTCCTGCGCCCAGACTGCCGAAAACTATTTTTTGAGGAGCCTATGATCAACAATTTTCGCTTCAGAAATTAATTAAAATAGCGACTTTAATTGAAAAACTGCTTTTTATTTCCAAACCAAGACGCGAACATTATGTGCTTGCCCAAGGTCCTGACGCGTCACGAAGGGGAATCGATCACGAAATGGGCGAAACGCGAGGCTAAATATCGCAGGCAAAAAACGGCGTCAGATCCTCGCTCCAAAGGCCGCAGGCCAAGCGCGCAATGACGACGGAATCGGCCGAACGGGAACTTTCTGTGGTTCGCCCGTCTGAACGGCGCTACCGCATGCTACAAAAATGGGCCAAAAAAGGGGGGGGTTGGTCGAGCCCAAAGATCATGGGCGCACGTTGGTGGTTACCGTCACCGAGCTTGCGGGTCTCACCGTCGATGACGCCAAGCGCCGCCCTAACAAAGTGCGAGCGGCAATTCAGAAGACGCTCGACAAGGCAATTCAAAAGGCGGCTGAGAAGCCGCCGACAATGCCACTAAGGCCGCGACCTGCTATCAATACCAGAAGATCGCTTCCTTCTGGACCTCACCGTTTAATTCATTCGAAGCCCGTTGACCAAGCGCACCGCGAGGAGCTTGCGGTTGCGAAGGAAATCGAAAGTCCCAGCCCATGATTATCGCCAAGGACCTTCGCCGCGAAGTTAAGAACTGGTTTGGGTCGCTTGAGCCGCAGCTGTTCGTCACGCACAATTTCGGCTTTCTCATTTCGCCAGAAACCGGTGAGAGATCGTTGAAACGGTTCTATAATCGTCTGCAGAGCCAGGTGCACGGTCAGAACTGGAACAGGCGTGATACCGACCAGCCGATGGTCGCGGTCGGCTTCTGGGAGCACCTCGATTCCAACCCACATTGTCACGTGCTGGTCTCTGCCTCCGACGCCGAAAGCGCGCGGTTATTTGAAGAGGGCAACAAAAGCTGGTTGTGGCTGCAGCCACGCGGCCAGTTCGATATCAGAGAAATCGAAGCGCCGCGGAAGGCAATTTCCTACATCACGAAGGAAATTTACAAGCCGGATTCACAAGATCAGTTGTTCGTTTATAAAGCGCCGCCTTCGAATTCGGCGAACTCGAATTCAGTGGAGCCGACCTCGAACCGCATCGATCTCGCTGCCGTCCATCGTCATCTCCTCCCCGATTAAATGGCTCTGATTGGTCGGTGGCGATGCTTCAAGTCCTCTCGATCAATAATCCGTCGATTGCGGTCAAATGGTCGGGCGGCGTCAAAATGGCGAGGATTTCGCTCAACGATCTCCGCTCCAAAATGCGACGCGTGTGCCTTCGTGACCCGATACTAATTTGGGCCATAGTGCATCAATCGGAATCTACACCCGGCGGATTTTGTCTTTGATGTGCTGGTGGGAGGTAGCTTTTGTTCCGCGAAAGAATTATGGATTTGCAAGCCGGTTCGAGGATGCGTTCACTCGATTAATCGAAATTGCCTGGTCGGCCCCCCACCACACGCTCTCAGCAAAAAGACAAAGATGGAACCCGTCAATGCGGAAGGCAACACGACCATTCTTGGTTGAGATCAGGCGCGGAGATCGCCACGTTCCCAAGACGACCACCAAACCAAACAACGTTGCCGCGAGCAGGACGCCTCAGCCGTCTCACTTTCCCCAAAACGTCATGCGTCATGCCGACCAAACGTTCGACGGCAGCCATTCGGCGACATCAATTGGATTGGGCGAACCACAAAGCTCGACGGCGCCTTCTTTTGGCGTGCCACCGTCGCCGGCGCCAACCGGTCGGATTCTCCCTTGTTTGCTTCCTGAGCCGTCGTTGGATCAAACCGGCGATAACGCCGGCAGCGTTCGTTCAAAGCGGCGAAAGCGGGCTGCCGCCATGGTGAAGTCATTCAACGCAGATCTAAAGGGGCGCCGCAAGGCCGAATTCGAAGAACCCAAACAAAGTGGTGGGCAGCCCGCGCCGAAACGGCATTCAATAAACAAATCGATTCCGCAGGCATTGCAGTCCGAACAGCCAAGACGTCGCAAAGCTCTCATCAGCGAGCTTCCACCGGGTCAGCGCTGGAAACGCCGATTGCCCAAGGCATGTTGGTGAAGCCGCGCCTCACTGACCGTCCGGAACCAGGTTGCCAACGGGTGCGCTGGTCAATCTTCCGGCGATATTCATCATCATCTTGATTACCATCCTGCATGGGGGTCTCCTGTGTCTTGCCATGTACTTGGCGACCGAGGTCTGACCAATGTCGATGCCAAGCTTGAGGAGCTCACCGTGGATCCGGGGCGCGCCCCAGAGGGGAGTGGCAAGGCTCACGTCACGGATCAATTGGCGGATTTCGAGCGGCACCTTTGGCCTGCCACTGCGAGACCGCGACTTCCATCGCCAGAACAAGCGAAAACCCGCACGATGCCAGCCGATAACAGTCTCCGGCTTTACAATCACTAGGGCGTTAAGAACATTCGGTGCGATCCTATAGAGGTCGGCAAAAATGAGACGATCGAAATTGCTGAAGTCGAGCCTCTTCGGCGATTTTTCTTCGCAGCACATTGAGCTGGTGGCGCAGCGCCACGATCTCCGCCTCGAGAGAGGTTCGTGATCTGAAGAGCCCGAGGACCGCCCGCCAGATCAGTTTGAGCCGGAACATCGCCCGATTCGCGGGTTTGAGCTAGTGGGACAGAGTTTACGATAAGGGCTCGTAGGGGTCAGCCTACGGGCTCGCGTGATCTCGACTGCGTATAGTCGATAATATTTATAGACTGACTAAACATATAGATCATAGGAGTGTGAGATGACCGATGCGGGGCTTACGAGCTCGGTTTCGGCGAGCAGACTTACCGAAGATTGGCTGGCCGTTTGGATCGGGCTTGCGATCTTTCCTCTGGCATTGCTGGACGTGAAGGGGCCGGATCTTCTCGGCTGGGCCGTCACAACCTCCGTTTGGACGGAGCCTGTGCTCCGACACCTTAACGTCATGGGCAGGGAACAAAGTAACACATCCCTTCGTGCAGAATTCAAAAAAGCCGCATGGAATCATGATTAGCTCGTCAAACTCCTCGCCCTATTTTGAAATGCGATTACTCGGCAGGGATCTTCGCGCCGAGCTCGCTCAAGCGATCGAGCGCCGAGACGTCGCGCTAAAGGCTCGAGATAAAGTCGCCGACAGCCTCCAAGACGCGCAAAGCTCCATCCAATCGATCGAGGCTGAGTTACGCGCCTTGGACCACCTCGAATACAAGATCACCGCTTCCCTGGCGCGCGACGGCGCTTTGTTTGCGCTCGAGATGACCCCTCAACACGCAATGCTCATCAAGGGGCAGACGGACGCTTCGAACAAGCTCGCTACGACGCGACAGGCGCATGCCCGTTTGCAGCAAGAGTTCGCTGCAGCCGACCAAAATCTTGCCAACGAAAATCAAACTGTACGCGACTGCGCCAAGGCAGTGATGAACATCGAGGCCGAACGTCTCGGCGCCGAGGTGGCGCGGTGCGATGAGGTGGCTGCCGCAATGCGCGCTCAGTTGATGGCTTATACAGCGCCGGGCGGCGCCAGCTTGAGATTTAGGGCGAGCGCGCGATTGATCGCGATGTTGAGAGATCAGCCGGCCAATGTGGTGATCTGTTCTTGCGATCACCACGGTGTTCAACGTTGGGATGCGTGGTTGCGTCGGCTGATGGAGAACAGCGAGGCGCGACCAGATGAATAAGACGCGATTCGCGACCGTTATGGGGGAATACATCGTTGTCCGAGCAATCGAACGACATCCGCCTGCCTGAACCCGCGAGATAGCCTTCTTTCTAACCGCCACGTTTTGATATCTTATCATACATAGCTAAGTCCTCACCAGAATCTACTTCACCCCATTCTCCAGTGTAGGGTATCGCTGCGATCGGTATCGTTCCTACTTCAATCACCTTTTGCAGCGTTCCGGTCATATGAATCCTGTCGCATTCGCTTGTCGGCAGTTCGCCGAGAATTCGTCGAAACGCCATCCAACCCGCAGGCATGAAGCGCAACAAACCCATGTACTGCCCCTGCACCTCTTCAATGGACTTTGGTTTTTTGCCAATCTCAGCAAGGGTCTGATCTCGATTTAGTCGGAATGTCTCGGCGTCAGCTAGCGGATCGTCAAAACGCTGCTTCCATAGATCCAGCCAATAAGGATCATATGTTACCGCCAAGGCCGCTTGGCTTTCCATCAACGATTTGATGGCTTGCGCGCTGTAAAAAATATCCGAATAGCTAACAATACACGTCACTGCGCCCAGCCATTCCTGAGCACACGCAAGCGACGACACCATGTTCGTCTCCGCCCATCTCGGATTATGAAATTCCGTTAGTCCCCGTTCAGCGAAAAGTTCTCGCCTATACCCGGTGACGATGGCTGACTCCTCAATGCCCGCATCCCGCAATGCGGTGAGCTGCCAATCCAGAAGTGTCTTGCCTCGCAATTCCACTAAGCCCTTCGGGCGGTCGTTGGTCAGGTTTTTCATACGACTGCCTCGGCCGGCCGCCAGAATTATAGCTCTCATAACAAATTCCGTTCGTGAGTATTTGGCGTGTGACGTGCGCAAAACATATTCGTTCTCTTCGCTTGTTTTTCCGGACATGGTAACGTCAAGAACTTGAAGGACAGAATAAAGCCCTTAGCCGAGTAACATCTCCGGAGCGGAAGATTTTCTCTCGTTCTGGATGCCACATCCAACCTTCCCATGGTAATTCTCGGTGACGGATAGCTTCGATTTCACAATCTCCACTTTTGGCAAGCACTTCAAATCCGGGTGGGCACTCGGTCAAAGCGAGATCGTGATAGCTGTTGACGTCGCCAGAGATTTCACCATCGAGTTGATGACGCGCACAAACATGGCCCGTCACAGACTTCAGGCTGGCACCTGCCCACACACCTAACATTTGCATTCCGCGACAAACGCCCAACACCGGCAAGTTGCTCTCCTTTGCGTAGTCGAGGACCCAACCTTCCGTTTGATCTCTTTCTCCACAGCTTCCGATGTCGTTGCCTCCCGAAAGCACGAACGCTTGAGGATGAATCGCCTCCAACCAAGCGTTGAAAGAGCCTTTGATCGTTGCGCCCTTGCTGGAAGCCAAATAAAAACAATTTGGCAGTGGCGCGGGCAAAAAACCCGCGACGAGCAGAAAAGCGCCTAATCGTTGATCCAGCGCATCCCTCCGCTCATTTCGGTCTACGTAGACATCCACCCGTTGGCTAACGGCGACAAGGTTCACTGCAATATCTCCACGCGTCGCCCCGCGCAGTCCAAGCGTAGGCGCTTGGCGTCCGACCAGCGGCGATATTGCCTCTCACCGGCGCCAATCACTGCTGGAAGCCCCAACTCGCCGGCGCGGATCGCCATGTGCGAATTGGCTCCGCCCCAGGCCGTGATCAGCCCCGCCAACGGATACGCGAACAACCAGTCGAAACCCGGATCGGCATTCGGGATGCAGATGATGGCGCCGGCGAGCCGGTCACGGGCTTCTATCCCCACTACCGAACCGGTCACCTCTTTCTGCGTGATAAAATTGGGCGCCGTTTCCGGCCATTCAAAACTCCAAACGTCTTCCGACCGCACGATCAGTGGGGGCAAAGACACCTTTTGCGTTTCCTCATATCGGGCTTTACCATAGTCGATACTCCTCGAAAGCAGATCTTTGGCATCGCCGGCGCCGATATGGAGTTCATTGAATATCGCCACGTCGCAGTAGGCCAGATCTTCACGCGAGAAACCCAATTGACCGCCATAATTTGCAATCAACGCGAGCGCATTGGACAGGTTGCGCGTGAAATGGAACTTCGACAATTCTCTTAGCTCGATCCCCGCTTGCAGGAAGCCAAACAGCTCCACGGCGTCGGTGTGCAAACCATGAATTTCCAGCAACTTTACGAGTTCCCGCATTTGCGGCAACGTGAACGAAAAAGGCTCCGCGGGCGCTGGAGTCGGGGGGTGCTCATTCCAGTCAAAATAGAGTTCGGGAGCCTCGTCATAACGAGGCGACAAAATGTCGTAAGTGCCCGGCCGTAAGTGACCATAGCGCGCCAAGAACGTAGCGCGATCCAGTATAGACCGATCGCGAGCGAGCTGCCCACTTACCGTGGAGACGCTCCTCAGAAACGCATCGTAATCGGACTGAGAAAACACGCCAACCGCGACAAAGGATCTGAGCATTTGCACCGCGATAAATCCAGCTCGTGCGAGCCCGGCGAACGGTAAGGTGCCGTAACGTTTGGCGTCCTCGAGCAGCCAATAGATAAGCTCTAGCGTATCGGAGCCCGAGGCGAGCAGTGTTTCTCGTCGTTTATTAAGCGTTTCAATCCTGGCTGCGTCACTTTGCCAAAGCCCCTCTTTCGGGTGCACAATACGGCTTGTCAGACGCCGCAAACTATCAGCAACATGATCGCGTTCGTCCTTCGAGAACCCTGCCTCGCCCAAGCGTTCAAGTCGGTCTGGCAGGTCCAAAGTGTAGCAGGAGAAGACAATTTCAAATTCCACTTTGTCGTGCAAAGCCGGCTCGGCGAGCAGGCGGTCGATGTAGTAATCGACCAATCGTGTAGCGAGCCGATCGTCCAGATCCGCAGGAACAAACGAATTGAACGATACCCGGACATCGATATATGGCAGGCCGAAAAAATGCGGCATCAGCGGAAAACCTCGCAAGTTTCGGTAGCCATAGTTATGCCGCTGATATGCCCAAATGGAATCTGTCACCAGTTCGCGATAGAGAGAAAGCGCCAGCGGTTTCGGGCGGACGCCAATGATCTCAGCTGGATTCCAGTCTGGCATCACGCCATACACGGTTCGCTGCCCGCAGAGGAACGGTTGCATCAGCATCCCTCGCGCCACTTTTTGCTGAATGCATTTCAGGCGCGTCGTCTGAGCCTCAACGGACTCGCGGCCGTCCGGTAGGAAAAGCGGGCGGGCCTGCAGTAACCATAGCACATCTTGTCCATCGTTGTTTGTCACCGCGAATTCACAATCGACCGGCACATCGCCGAAGAGCGCTAGTAATTCCTCCAACAAGTCGATTACGCCGACCAACTCGGGTGGTGGAGGATAAGGGGAGCGAGCCGCCTGGTGCCACGTGCGTCCGCTCATTCCGCCGGTGACCGCCGCCGTGTTGCTTCCTTCCGACCAATTAACCACGCGATAAGGCGAGCAAGTATTCGGGTCATGAGAAAAGGCCACCCCTGAGCGAACTGCATTGCGCAGCATTGGTTGGATGAGCACCTCGTCGGAACCCGTGGCTTGCCCATAAGAGGCGATTACCCGCTCGATAGCCGATTCCAAACCTTCCGTTGTGACGTCTGGCACGGACAGAAACGCCCCAGCATTGGATGTGCCGGCGCCGTCCTCACGCTGGCAACTGGATCGCACGATCCACGGCCCGTTGCCGATGGTGGAGAGAACACGCGTCAGACAGGCCGCTCGGTTGGCTCGCCAGTTGGCCAGGGTGAAGAACATCAGTGGCGCAATGCGTGCCGAGGCAATCCGGCCTTGCGACAGCGCTAGGGTGCCCGCTTTGGTGGAAAATGTGATAGGCATTCGCCAACCCTCAAAGCAACCGGGCAACCCATATATTAGTTGAGTAGGGAATCTGAATTGTCGGCGTCTTGAGGCTCAACAGATAGTCCTCGATGCGTGCCACCACATCCCCGAAGGCCGCGCCGGCTTGGCGATGCAATGTCGCGTGAGAGCGCCAAGCTTCAACGCACTCGTCAATTGCCTGCTCGTGAACCACGCTAGAGTCCAAGTGCACCACGGCGCCAAACCGGCCGCTCGCGTTAATTACGGCTGTTTGGTCTTCACGGCGGCTGCCGTAACCATAATCACTGACGCGGTCCTTGATAATTTCTTCGATTCTCATTTGAATCGGATCGTCAAGCTGTCGGTGATTCCACATGCAGGCAAACCAGCCACGCGGCATTAGGATACGTGCGGTTTCCTTGAGTGCGGCTGGACGGTCGCAGACGTTGAAGGAACTACCGAAAGTGACAACGTCGAAAGTTCGCGATGGCTGTCCAGTTTGTTCTCCGGTTCCCTCATGCCAGCGCACATTCGTCAGCTCCTTGGTACGCTTTACCCCATTGGCTCGCATAGCATCGTTCGGTTCCACGGCGGTTACGTCCATGCCTCGGGCGGCCAGCATCAGCGTAAGATGTGCAAGGCCGGCTCCAACATCGCAAATTTTGTTGCTTTTCCGTGCGCCAATGATCGCGAGCATTGCGTCAATTGCAGCATCTGCGTAATCGGGCCGCTTTAGATACGCATCAGCCAGCTTAGTGTAATCCCATTGTGTTTTCATGCGGACTTGATTTCCATAAGTTGAGTCATCAGTTCATCCGCGAGCGCCTCAACCGTTTGACCCGGCACGTACTCAGCAACCCAATCCGATGACTCCGGCTCATCGATGGACAAATCGAGCCCAGCGACCTCGGTGAGTTCGCCGACATCGAATCGGCGATAGATTCCCTTTGGATCACGGCGACGCAACTCTTCGACCGGAACTTTAAGATACAGCTCAAAATAACCCGGAAGGTTCTTCCGATTCCATGCGTGAACCTCCCTGAACAGCGAAATGGTAGCGATCACCACTGTCAGTCCTTGGTTAGCAACGATGCGGCACAAGTGGGCGTATTGCATCGCGAGCGCAAGCCGTGCTTCACGGCTGTGGTTTTGGGCAGTAGCCGCTACAGCGCCAAAGACAGCTCGCAACTCGTCGCCATCAAGCAGTACCACAGCCTCGCCAAGAGCTCGTAGTCTTCCTGACAACTCCATCGCCAAGGTTGATTTGCCTGCGCCGGAAAGTCCGGTAATCCAAATGGTCCGTCCCTTGGCTATCAATCCCGCCCCCTCACAAACGAATCCACTCGGGACGCTCGCATCCCGAGAGGATGTCTTCAAGGCAATCGACAATGTATCCGGAACTTTTACCAACTCTAAATACTGTCTCATCCCGAAATTGCACAATTTCGTCAGTCATATCTCGTGTGCAAAATTCTGATGCCTTCTCGATCATTTCATCGATGTCGCGAACTACCGCCCCTATACGATGACGCGTCTCAAACTGGATTCCACTTAACCGGCGCTCCGCATCGACGTTAGGTGCAAAAAAGATACAAGGACGACAAAAGCCGAAACTGAAAGTGAAACCCGTCCCAGATAAATCCGTCACGACCAGATCAGCCGAAGAATAGGATTCGGCATATGCCTTGTTCTTATCCAAATAAAAGCTCGGATTTTGTTCATGAAGTTGGCATATGCGGTCAATGACAGTCCGATCGTCGCTCACGAATGAAGTAGGGTGAGGCCTAAAAATCACTCGGTGTCCTGCGGCTAAGAGAGCACTGACAATAGCTTCCCCATAACGACGTAGCGATGCTAGAGACGCATTGACATCATAAACATGCGTTGGCGCGTAAACCACGGTCGATCTTACCGAGGGTTCCGCGCACCGTTTCGCGGAATGCGATGCCAGCGTAAAATCAAGCTTGGGATAACCGGCTGGAATCAACCACTTTCCTGAAAGAGCCGGACGACGGGAGGCCCACTCCCGAAAAGAATCAAGGTGATGGGGGCCACCGCACAAAATATAATCACAGCCATCAAAATAATGATTCACAAAAGTGCCATCGAGGCTAGCCAGTGACGCGAGCGAGTGAACCAACCGAGCATTCGGCGGCTTCCACGCCGGCGCCAATTCCGCGAATGGAGAGTAGAAAATGCGAGCATCGAATAGCTTGAGCATAGGCATTGTAATATCGGTAAATAATGCTATCCCTGACAAATCGATATCGCCTGGTAAGTCCTCCTTCGAGGCGCACGTCACGAATGCCAACCTCAAGGCGCGGTGCCTACAAAGCAACTCTATAAGAACAGGCTTAACAGTATACCAGGATCGGTTATCGGAAAAAAAGATAATATCGACCGGTTGCTTAATCGATTTGTATCGCGCCGGGTTTGATAGCTGCAAGCAAATCCGAACGTAGGTGGAGCAAATGCGAACGTACGTGTATCGTATACTAAGCCATTTTTCCGGACCCACACAAGATTTTATCACTTGCCTGATTGATCTGATCGATGTTTGTAAATCGCTATGCATGTTTTTAAAAGCTCTCATCTGCTTTTCAATTTATCAGCGGCTGTACAATGGTAGCTCCGACGCTGCCCCTTGGAGCTGTACCGAAGCGGGATGCTCTAAGTTAATATTATTTGAATCCGATGAATCGGATCTTCATGTCTTCGGATAACAAGCGAGAAACAAGTAAACTGCGGAAAATTTCTAAACATGCCGTCGCTTTACTGGCGGACATCTCCCAACTTCTCAACTCGCTCGCGACGTTTCCGAATCCTTATTGGTTCCAAATAGACAATTATCGACACGGCTCAAACAACGTACTCTTGTTTTCAGGGGCGGCGCAATTCGTCCGCGCGTGCCCCTCGATCGGCAGACCGCCGAAACCAAGCTTTGGATACGGGACAGCTTCCTTCGTCACAAGGGACCGTTCCCGAAATACATTGTCCACGGTCATACGCCGACGATCTGTCTTGATCCGCAGCAAACGATGCCGGACATGCGCGACAACCGCTGCAATTGTCGATACAGGCGCTGGAATGAAAGGGCCCCTTTCGGCGGCAATTTTTAACGGTCGCCAAACGAAACCGATCCATACGATCAGCGTCGGCGCGGAGAATTGACCCTAAAGTCCTCCTCTCATAGCCACGCCATAGATCCCCGCTTTCCATAAAAGCTTGTCGCCCCGCGATCGATCTGACCACCCCCATCTGTAAATTTCTGCCGCCATCATTTGAATTTGCTTCGTATCCATTGGAGCGCGAAGCGGCTTGGCGGTGTCGGTCCGGCTCGGCCCTGTCCATGGCGCTCCCAATTCAAGGAGCCAACCATGACTGACCACTGGAGCTGCGCCAATCCGCAGGCCGACCGCATTCGGACCCTCAACGACTGGAAGCGGCGGAAGTCTTCCGGCTCCGCCTGATCGGGCGATTGGCCGAGAAAAGCCGCGAAGGTCCTGGCGGTTCGGATGTAGTGGGTTTGCGCCCTGGCGACGAAATGCCGGATCGTCATGTCCTCGATCATGCGACGGGCTGACGGCTTCATCGTTTATTGGTGCTCCTGTCTGAGGATTGACCCCCGATCTTCAAATAGGACCCGGCCCGTTACCTCACGATGCTGGCCGCTTCTACCGCGGGAGCGGTTTAGTTGCTTAGCACAACGCAGACCAAATCGGATTGCAAAAGCAAAAAACGAATTGACAAACTTCTACCAGAGGATTTAAAAGCAGATCGACAGGTAAGCAGCCAAATAAACAAATAAATATGCTTTATATAACTTATAAAGTTAGTTGAGTTAACGTTAAGTGTATTTTAAGAGACTTGACACGCATGTTCGTTGTGCTACGGTTTGGCGCTGGCTGTTGTCGGTCAGCGTCGCCGGAAACAAATGAGTTTGGTGTATTCTGGGGCGCTGCGGCGCCTCTTGTGATTCTGGGAGGAGAGTCATGACCAAACCAAAGTTTGCAACTGGCCCACCAATGCGCAGTCTTTATGGCCGCGAAGGCACGCTGGTTCGCCGCCGCAATCAGCTGGCGCTGCTGGCGCCAGTTGGCCAAAGACGTTCGACGGCGCGTGAGCCGCCGTAATTTTCGACAGCGACCTCGCGCGTGATCGGGCTTGAGCGATCCCGTCCGCTGTCCTCCTCATGCCTCGCAACAGTCAGAGAGACCAATCCCGGCTGTCCTGGACGGCGGATGACGCTCGCCCAGGCGCCATTAAAGGAGGGGCGCATGTTAGGCCGGCAAGCCAAAATCGTATCGCCAGCCACGCTGCAGCGCATGCTCTCTCACGCCCAACGCACGCGGCAGCCGAAGCGCGATGCCGTCATCGTGCTGCTATCGGTCAAGGCCGGTCTCAGGGCCTGCGAGATCGCGGGGCTCCAATGGCCGATGGTGATGACCGACAAGGGCGAGATCGGTGATGTGATTGATATTCGCAACGCCATCGCCAAACGCGGCTCGGGGAGACGCATCCCCATGCATCCTGACGTGCAACGGGCTTTGGCCGAGCTGTGGTGCGTACGAACGTCCGATCAATACATCGCGGCCTCGAACCGAGGCGGCCCGATGCGCGCCAACAGCATCGTCAACTGGTTCCTGGCGATGTTCGCCGAACTCGGCCTCGACGGTTGCTCGTCCCATTCAGGACGCCGGACCTTCATCACCGCCGCCGCCAAGAATGTGTATCGCGCCGGCGGCAGCCTGCGGGACGTTCAACTGCTCGCCGGCCACCGATCGATCGAGACCACCCAACGCTACATTGATGGCGACACCCCGAGCCAGCGCCGGCTTGTGAGCCTGCTTTGATCACGCGTCCGTCTCAGGCCGTGCGCGTTAGCCCGATTGATGACGCTTGCCAAATTCATGGAGGCCACCATGACCGACCCCGGCCCCTGCGCCACTCCAGAAGTCGACCGCACGCGAGCCCTTAATGACGCCTTGCGCACCAGCCTCAGCGGCGGGAGCGTCATGCTCACGCGAGCGGTTGCGGCGCTCGGGGCCGAGGCCCAGTGCGAGATCCTCGAGGCGGTGAAGTGCTATGATGGGTTCGATGCTGCCAACGACCCCTATGGCGAGCATGACTTCGGGGCAGTCGAAATCAAAGGGACGCGTTTCTTTTTCAAAATCGATTATTACGACCGCGACTACGCGTTGGCTTCCACTGATCCCGCTGACGAGAACGTCACATGCCGTGTGATGACGATCATGCTTGCGGAGGACTACTGATGGCGCGCGCCGCTCGCAAGACGCCGACCTGTCCGTCATCAGATAATTTGAGACAGATGGCGGCGTGATTTGGTGGAGGACGCGGCTCATCGGACGATTGATTTTATGCGGCGTTCATTTGGTGTTGCAAGCGACGATTTTGGATTGTGG
>Ga0187883_10001025_pt1 | contig 17422 bp, 14 predicted proteins | sample June2016WEW_20_1_2_FD_132966 | JGI IMG/M metagenome (GOLD analysis project Ga0187883, IMG submission 132966) | Peatland microbial communities from SPRUCE experiment site at the Marcell Experimental Forest, Minnesota, USA - June2016WEW_20_10 | ecosystem: Environmental > Terrestrial > Soil >...
GGGACGGGTGAGGGGTTGCTTCCGAAGAATCCGAACACCCGTTCCGTTTTCGAGATTATCAAGGCAGGCAGTTCAGTTTCAAAGAGTTCGCCCGGGAGTGCCAAATTCAACTTCGGAATTCGGCTTAAATGGAGAGGGCTGTTCGTCTGTGGAGCGTCTGCAAATGATTAATTATTCTGAACGCTTTTGTGCGCTCGCTCGTCTTTCCCTATGAGGGCCGCGATGATCGATGCCGGGCAGGTGATTTTGAGCGAGTCCGTTGCGACAACCGAAAGCGGACGGGACGAGCTCGAAGACGCGGTGCGGGAAGACGGGCGGCTCGTCTACAAAGTCGCCTATTCCGTGCTGCGCAATCATCACGACGCCGAGGATGTGGCGCAAGAGACCTTCCTGCGCTTTCTGCGGCAACGCAAGCGTTGGCCGGAGATCCGCGACCGGCGAGCGTGGCTGGCAAGAGTAGCATGGCGAGCGGCACTGGACCGAAAGAGATCTCCGGCCGCCGTCGCCCTCGAGGATGCGGCGGAGGCGGTGAGCAACCTGCGCGCGGATGGCGCGGGCGTGGATGAGATAGCCGCCAGCCGCCAAATGATGTCGCTGGTCGAGCGACTGGTCGGTTCACTTCCGCACGATCTCCGCGAAGCGTTGACCCTCTCCACCACGGAAGAGCTGACCTCGGCGGAAATCGCGCAGGTGCTGGGGATCCAGGAAGGCGCAGTCCGCAACCGCTTGTTCCGGGCTCGCGAAATCCTGCGCCAGAAGCTCGCAGTCCTTTTGGAGCCAAAACATGCACGATGATAAGCCGGATCAATTCGTGAATGAGTTGCTCGAGGCTTCGCTCAAGCGATATGGCGGTGAGGAACCGCGCGCCGGGCTCGAGATGCGACTCCTCGCGGGCGTGCGGAGCCGGCAGGGCACGGCACGGCGCCGCCGGCTGGTGTGGGCCTTGGCGGTTTGCGCAGGGATTCTGGCTTCAATCGTTCTGGCGTTGCACTCTGCGCACGCTCCAACTCGAAATCGCGTGACCAGCGCTTCAGTGCCGCGACCCACTGTGAAGCCGACAGCGGGCCTCGGTAGCGCGGACTCCCGCATTTGGAGTCCGCGGTTTGCCCAAGGGCATGCGGAAAAACCGCGCACCGCAAGACCGGCGGTCCGCGCTACCCAGCGTCCGGAGCAGTTTCCCTCTCCCATGCCGCTCACGGAGCAGGAGAAGCTCCTGTTGAAGTATTTCGCCAAAACAACCAAGCCCGATTTGCTTGTGGAAACCAACAAAACAGACGAGGCCGCCGAGATCTCGAACATCCAGGTTGCCCCGTTGCAGATCGAGCCGCTCGATGACTCTCAATCCGGACAAGGAAAGTGAGGAGAAAATGATGAGAAACCGTATGTCAATACGATGCGCAATCGCATGGGCAGCTTTCTGCTTGGCGCTGATCCCGAGCACTTCAACTGCTCAGCAGGAAACCAAGGTCCAGAAGCCGATCACGGCTTACCGCATCGAGTTTAACGTGCGCGAGCTCGACAACGGAAAGCGCGTGAATTCGCGAAACTACATGATGATGGCCGAAGAAGGTAGTTATGCCAGAATTCGAGTTGGAAATAGAGTTCCGTTCCAGACCAGCAAAGACCAATATCAGTACAACGACGTCGGCATGAACATTGATTGCCGCCCCCACGAACACGAGAATGGAGTTGCACTTGATATCACCGTGGGTTTTTCCAGCGTGGCGCCGCCCTCAGAGACAGCCCCGAGTTATAATCCCGTGTTTCGATCGAACAGGAGCGAAGTTCAAACGGTCGTGGCGCTCGACAAGCCCACACTCGTGACCAGCCTGGACGATGTGGAAAGCAACCGGCGTTATGAAATCGAAGTGACCGCGACGAAGGTGAAGTAGCGCGGACCGCTTGTAGGGTCAACCCTTGTGGTTGCCCGCGGGTGGCCACCGGGGCCCTCGCTACGAGGAAGCGCCCGCAACCCCGAAGGGGTTGAAATTGAGTAGCCGTGGGCAAGGGCGCGGTTCTGGCGCCCGCCGCCCACGGATGACATCCCATTAACGATAACGACCCTAAAGGGGTCGAACTATTCAGCCCCTTCAGGGCCGAAACCAACTTCCCTGCACGATTACCGTGGGTTTCACCAACGGCTACTCATGTAGCTCTCCTGCGGAGAGCCGATTGCGGCGGGAAAGGACCCCTCACCCGTCACGCTCCGTCTGATGAAGGCGCCGGAGCGCGGCACGCACCCTCTCCCCAAGAGTCTGTGTGGGATCTCATTTTGCTGTCATTCCGAGGAGCCGCAGGCGACGAGGAATCTCGCTCTGCCCTTGAAAACACTCAGAGCGAGATTCCTCGCTTCGCTCGGAATGACAGTCCAGAGGACGTTATCGCGCAGACTCCCCTCGGAGAGGGCTGATCGTTCACTTTACCCACCCGGCCCGTCGTTCGAAAGATATTGATCGAGGGAGTGGAGTTCGCGGGCGAGTTCGTCCACGCGATGCTCGAGCACGTTGCGGATGGAGAGCATGGCCTTGAGGCTTCCGTCTTTAGCCACTATGGGGAAGTGCCTGACGTGCCGCTCGAGCATGTGAACGAGCGCATCCTCTTCTGGCGTGTCATCGTAGATCGTTTGGGCCGGGGAGGTCATGACATCGCCGACCGTCGTCGTCTTGGGGTCGCGTTCCTTGAGGACCACGCGAAGCATCACGTCGCGCTCCGTAAAGACGCCTTTTAGCGTACCCTCTGCCACCACGGCCACCGCGCCCACGCCACGCTCAGCCATGACTTCCACGGCTTCCAGCACGGAGGCACCCGGCCCTACAAGCGGCGGAGGAACCTGCGCTATCTTGAGGAGACTCATCGCTGCCTCCTTGGGATCGGAGTTCCCTTAGCTAAACTGAGTAATTGTTTTGTTCCGTAGCTTTAAGATTAGCCCCGGCCGTTTCGGGAGTCAAGACTTGCAGAATAATGGTCGTGGTCATTTCCTGGAAGTGACCCCTCACCCGGCCCGCGACGCCTGATGAAAACGCCGTCGCGGGCCACCCTCTCCCCAAGGGAGAGGGCCTGTCGCTCGGTGAGGGAGATGGCTTCTCAATTGGGGAGGCTCCTCCGAGCACTTAACGCTAAGCACTAGCCATTTTCTGCCGTTACCTCGAAGCGCCGGAAGAGGCCGCGGAGGCAGCGGGCTTGACTTTCTCGATGGCGTCCTTCATGCCGGTCACCCACTTCTCCGTCGCGTCGTAACCGAGGCCCTTCAGGCGGACCACGCCCTCCGCGTCGACTATCCAATTCGACGGGATTCCCACCAGCTTGAGCGTCTGCCACACATAGCTGGACGCCGGAATTACCGTGAAGGCAAGCTGATGCTCCTTCAGGAAGGGCGCGATGAGCCCAGGGTTCTCGTCTGCATTAAAGGAGATGAACTGAACGTCGCTGCGATTCTTGTATTGGTCGATGAGTTTTTGTAAGCGAGGCAACTCCTCGCGACATGACCCTCACCAGGAGGCCCAGAAGTTCAGGAACGTCACCTTGCCTTTGAGCGCGGCCACGTTCCAAGTCTTGCCGCTCAGGTCGGCGAGTTCGAAGGCCGCCAGGGGCTGATTGGCGTCCTCCCAGGTCAGCGTGGCCAGGTTAGCCAAGGCGTCGGCGCGACGTCCGTACCATAATTTCCAACCTTCGTCCGACCCGCCGAGGCTGGTCCAGAGTTGGTGTGCATTGTCGACGAGTTCATCTTTCACTCCAGTCTCGGGCTTTTGCTGGGCGTCGAGCCGCGAGAGCAAGGCATTTTCATAAAACGCCATGGCGTCGAGCTTGCGACCGCGCAGTTCCGCCTCGCGAGCCATCAATCCCCAATAGTCGGCAAGCTGACCCGAGTAAGTCTTCTTGCGGTCCTGCTTGTCTCCCGCCAATGACTTGAATTCTTCGAGGCGCTGGTCAATCTGCGCAAGCACAACCTGGGCTTTGTCAGGCTGCTTGAGTTCGAGATAGCCGCTCGTTTCGAAGCCCAGTCCCTGAAGGCGCGCGTAAGCCTGCCAGAACTTGTTGTCCTCGACGTTTTCCTTAGTGGCGTAGGTGTCGTAGTACGGCTCCTTGGACTCGATTTCCCATTTGTCGAGGCCCTTCTGAGCCATCTCGACGACGCGCTCAGGCTCGAGATGCTTTTTCGAGAGCACCTCGATGATGTTTCCGTAATCGTCGGAGCTAGGTCCTTCCGGCCCCGCATTGCTCATCATGACCTTGACTACCTGGTCCGCCGTCGCCAGCACATCGGCCGTGGGCACGTCGTCGAGATGCTCCATTGCCTCCAACCGCTGCATCCAGATTTGAGTCTTGTTTGGTCGCTCCTTGACCCACTGAGCAGTTTGTTGCAGCCAGTCTTTGTAATACGCCTGTTTCTTATCCGGCGGTGCATCGTCGCCCGGGTAGTGGTGATCTTCCCACCACTTTGACTGGGCAGGCGAGGACCAAGGATTCGGGAAGCGCGTTTGCTTTTGATCCGCGACCAGGTCCGACTGCTTCTGATCGTTGACCAGCTTGTAGCCCTCCACGAGCGCCGAATACCACTGGCGCTTGTCCTCGAGCTTGAGCTGGCGGATGCGCTCGAGGTCCTGGGCTACCTGCTTGCGCAGCAGCTCATATTCCGACGGCGGGTGCAGCTTGAATTCGAGCGACCAGAGAGTTGTATAGGCGCCGATGGCGTCGGGGTCGGTGCGATCCGCAATCAAGGAACGCAGCTTGGCAGCATAGGCGCGCTGAAGGTCTTTGTCATCGACTCGGGTCAGCGACTCGTAACCTTCAAAACTGGACGGGCAAGCCTCGAGGTAATCGTTCAGGTGCGCGATGCGCTGCTCCTTGTCCATGAACACGGGAGAACTGTAGATGGACACAAGCTGAAGATGGGGAGCGGCGAAGTTCGGATCTTTCGTGAGGGCGTCATCAAACAGTTTAATGGCCTCGGGCGACTGCCGTCCCACCAAGGCCAGAGCGTAAAGGTAGTCCGCCTTGGCGTCGTCGGGATTCTGCTCGTGGCGCGCTTTGAATTCGGCAATCACCTTCTCCTTCTCCGACCTGCTGTCCATTGAGTTGATGTAGGCCTTCTCGACGAAGACGTCGCCGGGGTACTCGTGCCGCAGCGCTTGAATGGCCGCGGCGCGCTGTTCGTGATATTGCCAGTCGGTTTGCGCGGGAGTTTGCTCGGGCAAGCCGTCGAGCGCCGTCTTAACGGCAGGCGCGGGGCCGCACCCGGCTCCGGACTGCGCCAGGCCCTGGCGGGCCGCGAAACCGATCAGCATCAGCAAGCACAGTTGAACCACCCGGCGAACGGCGGGAAGAGCTTTCTGAGTTTTCATGTGAGCCTCCAACTTGCGGAGTTCCCAATTGTTCAGTGGGACCTATTCTAACGCAAGAATCCTGCGAAACAAATTCGGTCTGAGGCAGCGCTTGTACAGGCCCGGAGGGCCGACAGAGAGTAGCCCACGGCGCAAGCCGTGGGATCGAGGAGCAACCCTGGGTTATCTTAGCCCCGGAGGGGCGGAAGAGGCTTCAGCAGGATGTCTGTCGCCCCATCCGGGGCTGTGAGTATTGGCGCTGCATCGCGGGTCCCACGGCTCACGCCGTGGGCTATTATCTGCCGCCGCTCCGCGGCTCCTGGAGGCCCTCGCGTATTAGGCTAAGGATCATGGGGGCTTGCGCCCTGGGCTACTCTATGCCGCCCCTGACGGGGCTACAGAGTCTGTATGAGAACTCGTTTTTGTGTCATTCCGAGGAGCCGCAGGCGACGAGGAATCTCGCTCTGCCCTTGAAAACATTCAGAGCGAGATCCTTCACTTCGTTCAGGACAGGCTCTTCGCGGAGTTTACCCTGAGCGGCAGAGCGAGATTCTTCGCTCCGCTCAGAATGACAAGCGAAGGGCTCAGGATGACAACGAAGGGCTCGGAATGACATCCTGAATGAGGTTCTCACTTAGACTCTGCAGCTCAGGACATCAGTGCGTGATCAAAGTACCCTCTTTTGACGTTCCGGCTACGCGAGTGGTTAGCAGTTCCTCTTGGTCAAGGGGCGGATGGCAGAGTCCTTCTGACTCCTGACTTCTGACTCCTGACTCCTGCCTTTTGACTCCTGACTCCTGCCTTTTGACTCCCGACTCCCGCCTTGTGATTCTTGACTACTGCTGCCGCCTTACGGTTATAGACATTCTCCCACGACCCAAGGGGGAAGCCTCCCACGGCTGGGGAACTGGCGCTCGCGGTGATTTGGACGATGAGGTGGCGGGAATCGGCCGACAACTGCCACTTCTGTTCCATCTGAAGTGCGGCCTTGGGGATCTGGACGGTCGACTCGATCAGTAGCGTCGCGAATTTCACAGTAGCCGTATCACTGCTGGGCGCTCCGCCTGCCGCCCGGTTCTTCGATTCGGTCCCGTCCAGATTGTAGGTACAGGTTCGAATCTTTCCGTGCTCAACGTAAGTGGCGTGAAGTGCGGCGTCCTTCTGCACGACTCGGAGCTCAGCGGGGCTCAATTTCCTGCCGTGTCGCACTTCCGGTTCCGGCCAAGCCAGGACCCAGGAGCCTGAGAAATTCGGGTTCTGTTGCGCAGGAGCGCCCAAAGGCAAGAGAAAAAGCAGTGCTGCCGCGCTGATGGACAGTCGCATGTTGCTCCGGTGGTGTTATGCGTTCAACTTGGAAAAGACCCCTCACCCGTCACGCACCGGCTGAGGAAGTGGCGCAGGCACTCTTGCCTGCGAGGAGGCGCGCCATACGCCACACTGAGAGACAGGCAAGAGTGCCTGTCCCACCCTGTCCCCAAGGGAGAGGGCCGTGATCTTGTTCCTCCTGAATCCTGAATCCTGCCTCCTGCCTTCTCAGCTTGCCCCGCGGCCCAGCAGGACTATGGGAACAGTCTTAAGCAGTATTTTGCAGTCGAGAGCCAGCGACCAGTGGTCGATGTAGTCGAGGTCGAGTTCCATCCAGCGTCGGAAGCTCAACCGGCTGCGTCCCTCGAGCGCCCAAAGGCAAGTCAAACCCGGCAGCATGCGCAGGCGGCGGCGCTGCCAACGCTCGTATTTTTCCACTTCCTCCGGCAGCGGCGGCCGTGGGCCTACGAATGACATATCACCTTTGACGATATTGAGCAACTGAGGAAACTCATCGAGGCTGAATTTGCGCATCAACCGTCCTATGGGCGTGCACCGCGGGTCGTGCGTGATTTTGAAAACCGGCCCATCCACCTCATTCAGCGCTGCGAGTTCCTCGCGGCCCAGGTCGGCGTCTGGACGCATGGAACGGAATTTATAAAGGGTAAACTTTCTGCCGCCCAGCCCGCAGCGCGTCTGCCGGAAAAGGACGGGACTTCCGGAGGTCAAGCGGATGAGCAGCCCCAAGAGGGCCATCAGCGGAGACAAGAGCACAAGCAAAACAAGCGCCAGGACAAAATCCAGGACCCGTTTTAACAATAGCAGGTATTCGTTCTCAGGTGTGGTGGCGAAGGTAAGCAGCGGCTTCTCACCCAGATGCTCCAAATAGACCTTGGAAATTTCGTACGGGAAGAAGGTAAGCAGCACACGGCTCTTGACGCCTTCCACTTCACACACCCGAAATGCCTCTTCCAGCCTTTCGAGGTCTTCTTTGGTAATGGCGAAGATCACCTCGTCGATCACCTGCCGGCGGAGAAGCTCCGGAAGCTGGGTCAAGTCGAAGATGGGGTGCGATCCGCGCAACGGAGACTGCTCGAGCAAGGCGGGGAGAGAAGCGCCGGTGCGAACAAATCCCACCAGCCGCATGCCGTGAGTTTCGTGGGCTTCGATGGTGCGCGCAATTTCAACCACCTCCGGCCCATCACCAACCAGGAGGAAACCTCGCAGCCCGGCCAGGCTTCGCCGCAAAGGCCCGGCAAATCGCCTCGCCACCAGCCGGAAAAGCGTCGCGGCCACAAGGTTCGTCCCCGCGTACAGAATCAGCAGCAGGCGGCTGAGGTATTCGAATTTGACTGCATAAGTGGCGGCGAAGAGCGCGACCGTCGCCCCCAGCGCGACTTTCAGAGGGTCCGTGAAAGCCCGTCGCAACTCTTCTTCTTTGATGTCGCGATAAACTCCCGCCAGCAGGCCCACCAGGATCCAAATCCCGGCTGAAAGCGGAACAACCCAGGGGTAATTTGAAACCGAATATAACGGCCGGGGAGTTATGAGATAAGAGCGGATCTCCCACGCCAGCCAGAAACTGAGTAACGCCAGCAACATGTCGGAGCACAAGTAAAAGACTCCGATCATGCGATTGTGGCGGGAAAACATTCCTGGATCCTTCACGTAGGGCGGTTCGCGAACCGCCGTGCAGCCGTCTATACGCACCGTAGGGGCGGTTCGCGAACCGCCCCACCACCCATCTATAGTATCAGAATGGAGATGGCTGCTGAGAGCCGAGGATCCTACTCCGCCACGCAGCTATCCGTCGACCCAGCCGGGGCTGTGGCATTCATGCGGATCAGGTGCGTCTCATCTTCGTAATAAAAGTTTTGACCGGTTGTGCCTGCAACTATAGGGTTGGCCAGCACCGTGTACCCGTTGTACCGGCCGGTAGAATCGAGCAAGGTAGGCGTGTAAATAAACGTGTAGCCGCTCTTGGCGCCACTCGCCAGGAGGTCATCAATAAGCCCGGCGGCGGAAGAGGTTGCCAGGGCGCCGGAGGTTGCGGGGCCCATCATCGCAAGAGTGGTGGAGTAGCCGTTTCCATAGGTTGCCGCATACGTAACCTCGGACGTCCCTATCACCCGCAGGCTTTCGATGGCCGACGCTTGGTTTGCTGCGATCTTGCTCCTCAACAAGCTGGGTATAGCTATAGCTGCAATTATTAAGATAATTGCTACCACGATCAGGAGTTCGATTAAGCTGAATGCTTCTTCACGGCCAGACATGAACTCATTTCCTTCCCCCAGGGCAAGGGAAAAGTGTGCGGCAAGGGGCACTTTACCCGCCCGGACCAATTCAGAGCACGTTTCATGCCGCGGCGGTAAGACACCTCGACCGGTTCACGTGCTGAAAAGGAAGGACTTAGATAACTTCCGCCCCATAGGCTCGCGCAACCGGGATGCGCAATGTGTCAGCCATGGACAAAATTTGTCAGTCGGGAGTGCGGCAGCGTAGCTAGGGTCCTGTTCCATCCAATTCTTGACAATGCCCCTCTCCCGCTTGGGGGAGAGGGTGGATCGCAGCCGGCGCTTTCTTCAGTCCGTCCGCCGACGGAGCCGGGTGAGGGGGTTGCGGCCAATCGGCTCATTTTTAACAGTAAAGTGGGTCAGGATACTAGAAGCTGTCTCAAGACCTCTTATACCCGGTTGCAACGGGGATCGGCGACTACGCGTGAAGCCGTGCTCCCCGGAGGGGAGCAATTGAGTAGCCGGGGGTGAAGCCCCCGGACAATGTCCCCACGCCCCGCCTTCGGCACCCCTCTCCCCGCAGGCGGGGAGAGGGGAAAGGGGGTGAGGGGCGACGTTTCCGGGGGCGTTGCCCCGGCTACTCATCTCCAGCCCCTGCGGGGCTGAGCGCTCAAGCGGTGGCCAGGGATCCTGGGTAGCATTCAGTAATCTTCTGTCTGCCGGGCGGTTTTGAAACAGCTTCCAGCTACCGCCGTTCTGCCCGGCTTCCAAGGCGGCAGCTACGCTGACGCACTCCATAGGCTGCTAGGCCGCTCCAAGCGGTATCTCGACCTCCCGGCCACGCCGCTCGGCGGAGACGTAGGCGCTGTAAAGGACCGCGACCGTGTCCCGCGCCAGTTGTCCGCCGCAAAGCGGCTCCCGGTTGAGAGCGATGGATTGTGCGAAGTCTTCAAACTCGTGGTGGTACCCGTGCTGCCAGTCCTCGTCCGGGGCGGGATGGTTCCACCCCTGCTTGGTCCCGATCTTTTCCGCCACGTAAATGTCCTTGAAAAGCTCTTCCTTGGGATTGTAAGTCTCGAGCGCATTTACGGGATTCAAGTTGCAGCGCGTGCGATGATTGTTGGCAAAAACCTCCAGCCAATTGTGAACGCCGCCCATCACGAGTTCGGAAGAGAAGACGTCGGCCACGGTGCCATCCTCGAAGGTAATGTGCATCAGGCCGTAATCTTCGATGTCCTCGTAATTGGTGCGCAGGAAGCCGGCGTCGCGAAAACTCTCGAGGCGTGTGATTTCGTGCGTGCGGGCGGAGACGGTTGCAGGACGAATGGGCTTGCCGTCGCGCGCCTCGCCCTCCACGCGCTTCAGGTAAAGGATCGCGGTGAGCGGGTGGCATCCCTTACCCACCAGCGCTCCGCCCCCGGAAAACTTCCAGATGCCATAGTAGGGCGAGTGGGAACCGCTGTGGGACTCGTCACCGATCACCCAGAGGATCTGGCCGCCGCTTTTCACCAGGATCTCGCGCTCTTTCTGCAGGGCGGGAGCGTACACCCAATTCTCGGCGTAGCAGAGGCGCTTTCCCGCTTCCCGCGCCGCATTCAGGATGCGATCGCTACTGGCCATCGCCTCACGCAGCATCACCTCCTTGCTGAAGGCGTTTCCTCGAAAATCCGGCGTCCCCGGACCGTAATAACCTGTGAACGGCTTTTCGATGATCACGTGTTTGCCGCGCAGGAAGGCCGCGATTGCCAGCGGCTCGTGAGTCGAGCCGGGCGTGCAAAGATCAACGACATCCACGGCCTCGCACATCTCTTCGAACGAGGCAAAGGCCCTCACTGCGTGTTGGCGGGCAAACTCCTCCCGCGACTCGGGGGAGAGAGAAGTTACTCCCACAACTTGCACCGGGGTTCCATAAACGCGCTGATATCCGTTCCAGTGAAAGCGGGCGGCAAAACGCGCCCCCGCAATACCAATCCGAATTGGTTCCGACATGTAGTACTCCTTCGTCCGCTTGACGCTGAGTAACCAGGGAGTATCATATCAAAAGGGGGAAGCTGAATTGGTGGAATTGCTGAGCGCTCCTCATTCACAGCCTCAGGCCCGCCGAAAGAAGGATTTATGGCAGAAGAAAGACTGAAGCTTGCAGTGTTTATTGACTTTGACAATATTCAAATTGGAGTCAAAGACACATTAGCAAAGGAATTTGACGTCGCCGTCGTGCTGGAAGCACTGAAAGAACGCGGAGAAGTGGTCAGCAAGACGGCTTACGGAGACTGGTCCCGCGCCGGCGAATACGGCCGCCAGTTGACGCAGCATGCGGTGCAGATGGTGCAGCGCAACGTAACTCCGCGCGGCGATAAGAACGGAGCGGACATCAACCTGGCGCTCGACGCCCTGGAGATGGCCTTTACCCGCGATCACATCAACGCCTTCGCGATTGTGGGCGGCGACAGCGACTTCATCGCCCTGGTCGAGAAGCTCAAGCAGTACGATAAACGCGTATTCGTGGTGGGCGGGCGCCAGTTCACCAGTGGAATCCTGCAGCGCAACTGTCACGAGTTTATCGCCTATGAGAACCTGCTCGAGGCCGCGACGGCAGGAGACGGCTCGCGCGCAGCACGCACGACGCGCAGCACGGGGCGAGGCACGAACGAAATCAAGCCGCTTCCGAGCGCCCTTCCCAACATCCAGCGCGCGCTTAAGATCCTCGCGGAACGAGAAGTGGCCCCGCAGCTTGGCCTGCTCAAGAGCACCCTCCTCCAGTTGGACGCCACTTTCACGGAGCGGGATTATGGCGCGGGATCGTTCCTGGAGTTCATTCGCAAACTGGAGAAAGAGAATCTCATCCAGGCGCGCCGCACGGACCGCGGCTATCTGGTCGAGATGATCGAAGGAGAAGGCCCGAAGGAATCGCCGGTCGAAGCCGTCGAACCCGCCGGGGAGATTGCTCCGGAGCCGGCGGCGCCCGCGGAAGTCGCTCCGCCACCCCCGCCGGAGACGGTCCCCGAACCGGGCCTGACCGCCGACGACACTTTTGCCCTACTGAAGCGAGCCCTTGCAACGCTGATGGAGAAGGCGCCTTCCCGTCCTATTTACTTGCGCCAGGTGCGCCAGGCTATGCGCAGCGCGGATGCCCGTTTTGATGAGCGGCAAGCCGGATTTCGCGGGCTGCTCGACCTTCTGCACCAGGCGCAGCGCGAGGGCTGGCTGCGGCTGCACCGTGACCGTAAAGGAATCTGGAGAATCTTCGCCACCTCAGCGGAGACCGCCCGTCCGCCGGTGACGCCGGAAGCCGTTCCCGAAGCTCCTGCCGAGACATTGGCCGAACCGTCTGCCGAGACGTATCCTGAAGCGTTTCCCGAGCCGGTGGTTGTTCCTGAGGCTGAATTCCCCCCGCCGGAAACGGACGTCCTGTGGGAACCCGTCGAGAGTCCGGATGAAATCATCATACTCGAGCCGACCGAGGCCGCGCCACTCGCCGGCGAACCGCCTGCCTCGCCTGTGGAAGCGGTTGCCGAAAGGAAGCCGCGCAGGGCGCAGGGCGCAAGACACTCCGCGAAAAAAGCTCCGCGCAAGACGGGTCCGCGACGTAAGCCGAAAGAGCCTAAGGAGGTCCCGTTCTAGGCAAGGAGTTTCAGCAAACGGTCCGGAGGTTGAGATGCGAATACTCATGGCGTCGCTCGTGTGCCTGGGCTTGAGTGGGTTAGCGCTGGCTGCAGAGGGAGGGCGGGAAGCCGAGCGGCTGGCAAAGGCTGCGGAAGTGATCGACGAGGTCATGGGTACGCCGGAGAAAGGAATCCCCAGAGACCTGCTCAAGAAGGCCGTTTGCGTGGGCGTGATTCCATCGGAAAAGAAGCTCGCCCTCGGAGTGGGCGGGAGCTTCGGGCGGGGAGCCTTGGTCTGCCGTCAGGGTGGAACCGGCGCCTGGGGCGCGCCTTCGATGTTTACTGTGGGGGGCGCAAATTTCGGCTTCCAACTGGGAGGACAGGCGACCGACTTCGTTCTGGTGGTCATGAACGCCAAGGGAGCTGAAAAACTGCTGCAGAGCAAAGCAACGCTGGGCGCAGACGCTTCCGTAGCAGGCGGCCCGGTGGGCCGAACTGCGGAAGGCGCCACCGACGTTCAGTTGCAGGCGGAAATCCTCACCTACTCGCGCGCGCGAGGGCTTTTCGCGGGCCTGTCTCTTGAAGGGCAGATCGTGAAACAGGACAACGAAGCGAATCAACGCCTCTACGGGCGCAAGGTAGCTCCGAAAGATATCCTGTTCAAAGATACCGTCTCTCCGCCGGCGGCCGCACAATCGCTGGATGGTGCGTTGACCAAGTACTCGCCTAACGGCGGCCAGAAGATTTCCATGTAATGAGAACGGCTTCCCTCCTCTCTGAGACGAGGGGGTGGGGCATAAGCGCGAGAATAGGCTCGATCGGGTTCCGGAGCCCGCCGGGGCGGGCGCAAGAATGTGGCCCACGGCGATAGCCGTGGGGAGAAAGCAGAGCCGATGCGCCTGAAAAGCCCCGTGAGGGGCGACAGAGCTGTCTTGATAATCGCAGATCTTCTTTCGCCACTATGTGGCTCAGCGTGCTCTCCGCGTGACGTGATCCCACGGCTGGGAAGGTGTGAAGAAATTCGAAACATGTCATCCTGAGCGCAGCGAAGGATCTCTGCAGTTGTTCGTAAATCGATGAATCATAATAAACTGCCGGGATCCTTCGCTTCGCTCAGGATGACAGGCGTCGATTTTTTCACAGGCTCTGGCGCCGTGGGCCACATTCTCGCGCCGCTGATGCGGCTTGGTGTGGGACGACGTGCTCATTCCAACGCCTATGAGGGGGAAGGTGGAGTTTCGGTAAACCACCCCTGACCCCTCCTTATCAAGGAGGGGAATTCGTTCCGGTAGGCGCCCGTCGACTCCGCTCCAGCCCTATGTCATTCCGATCCCTTCGCTGTCATCCTGAGCGAAGCGAAGGATCTGCAGTTCTCGACCGAGGCGAACTAATCCCGAATTCCGAAGTTGCGAGGCTCTGCGGGAAGAAACCCCTCACCCGGCTCGCTACTCTCGCCACCCAAGGGAGAGGGCTGAAATCTATCATGGTTGACCACCCTCGCCCTTGGGGAGAGGGTGTCCCGCAGCCGGCGTAGTCATCAGACGGTGCGGGACGGGTGAGGGGTTACTGCCGAAGAATGCAAGCACCCCTTCCGTTCTCGAGGTTATCCAGACAGGCAGTTCGGGTTCAAAGAGCTGGTTTGGGAGCACCAAATTCAACTTCGGAATTCGGGCTAATGCAGATTCTTCGCTCCGCTCAGAATGACAGCGAGTCGTAGGCGCCTAGCTCATCTCGCCAGCGTAAATCTTCATAACGTTTTGGAGGAATCGGACGGCCTGTTCCCTGGGGCGCTGGAACGAGTTTCGGCCAATGATGGAGCCGAATCCGCCGCCGTCGCGGATGGCGCGCGCCTCGTTGTAAAAGGCTTCGTCATCGTCCTTTTTTGCCCCGCCGGAGAAGATGACGATGCGGCGTCCGTCGAAGGCGCTTTGCACAACGTGGCGGACGCGCTCGGCGGGCGTCCCGATCGGGATGCCCAGCTTTTCGTAGACCTTCTTCGCTTCCGGTTGTTCCAGGTGCGCGCTGGGCAATTTCACTTTGATGATATGAGCGCCCAATTGGGACGCGATCTGCGCCGCGTAAGCAGACACGTCGATGGCGGTCTCGCCTTCCTTGCTCAAGCTCGAACCGCGCGGATACGACCAGACCACGACGGCCAGGCCGTTGGCCTTCGCTTCCTCCGCGGCTTCGCGCAATTGCTGGTACATGGTTTGCGCGGCCGCCGAACCCGGGTAAATTGTGAACCCGATGGCCACGCAGCCCAGGCGCAGGGCATCCTTGACGCTCGCCGTTACGGAAGGCAGAGGATCTTTTTCGTCGTGCAGCATGTCGTGGTTGTTCATCTTCAGGATGAGAGGGATTTCGCCGGCATGCCGGTTTGCGGCAGCTTCGATGAATCCCAGCGGCGCGGCATAAGCATTGCAACCCGCCGCAAGGGCCAGTTCAAAGTGATAATTGGGATCGTAAGCTGGCGGGTTTACCGCAAAACTCCGGGCCGGACCGTGCTCGAAGCCCTGGTCAACGGGCAGGATCACGAACTTGCCGGTTCCCGCGAGGCGGCCTGTGTTCAGTATGCGGGCGAGATTCGTCTTGGTCCCCGGATTATCGCTTTCGTACCAACTCAGGATTTCCTTCACCCGGGCGGTGTTTCCAACTCGCTCGGGCGCTCGAACCATGGTTTCCGCAACAGCCATAACAAAGCCTCCAGCCGAAAAATCAGACATTCAGTTCCTCTCTCAGGTTACATGCCTCACACATGCCAGGCAAGCGGATTGTTCTATCGCGGAAGCCGTAACCGGCACGAATCGTAGCGCGGGCGTCTCGCCCGCTGTGGCGCGGGCATCCTGCCCGCGCGCGGGAGCGGGACGCTCCCGCCACCGCGGGCGAGACGCCCGCTCCACTCTTTCGTGCCGGCACCCGGGACACCTGGAATGACAGCCGGGTAGCGCGGACTCCCGGTTTTGGGGTCCGCGCTACCAGAATGGCATATAATGGTTGCTCGTTTTATAGACGCATTGAAGGAGGCAGCATGCCGGAAGAGATTAATCGCAGAGAATTCCTAAGGACCACCGCCCGAACCGGAGCGGGAATGGCCGCGCTGAGCGGCATTACTTTCCTTACCCACCCGGAGCGCGTGTTCGGTGCGAATGACCGCGTACGCCTTGCGGTGGTAGGCCTGCACGGGCAGGGCTGGTCGCACGTCGAACAGTATTGCCACATGCAGGACGTTGAACTCGCCGCGTTCTGCGACGTGGATGAGCACGTGCTCGACCAGCGCCTGGGGGAAGTCGAAAAGATGGGCGTGAAGCGGCCGGCGCGATTCATTGATCTGCGCAAGCTGCTGGACGACAAATCGATTGACGCGATTTCCATCGCCACGCCCAACCACTGGCATTCGCTGCAGGCCATCTGGGGCTGCCAGGCGGGCAAAGACGTTTACGTTGAAAAGCCTCTCTCCCACAACTGGTGGGAAGGCCGCCAACTGCTGCGCGCTGTTCAGAAGTACGACCGGATTGTGCAGCACGGGACGAACAGCCGCTCCGGCAAAGCGATCATCGAAGGAATGCAGAAGATGCGGGACGGCGTAATTGGAGACCTTTACCTTTCGCGCGGCCTTTGCTACAAGTGGCGGGATACCATCGGACACGCCGAACCGGAACCGGTGCCCTCGTGGGTCCACTACGACCTCTGGACAGGCCCGGCGCCCATGAAGCCGTTCAGCAAGAACCGGTTCCATTACAACTGGCACTGGATCTGGGATACGGGGAACGGCGACATCGGCAACCAGGGCATCCACGAACTCGACGTGGCGCGTTGGGGCCTGGGCGTGAAGCTTCCGAACAAGGTTTCGGCCATCGGCGGACACTTCATGTTCGATGACGACCAGCAGACGCCCAACACGCTCAACGTCGCGTGGCAATTCGATATGCCGGACGGCAAGCGGCGCATGATGGAGTTCGAAGTCCGCCACTGGATCTCGAATCACGAGGCGGAAATCGGCACGTCGGCCTTCGGCGGCGGCGATGTGCCTGCGGCAATTGGCAACGCCGCGGAAACGCGCTCCAAGCGCAAAGGGCCGCAGAATACCATCGGCAACATCTTCTATGGCTCGAAGGGCTATGTGGCCATGAACGGATACGATTCCTACAAGTCCTGGCTGGGCGAGGAACAGGAACCCGGGCCCCACGCCCAAGCCGGCGGCAACAACTGGCGGAACTTCATCGACTGCGTCAAGAGCCGGAAGAAGGAAGACCTGAACGCGCCCGTCGAGGAAGGCTACTATTCCACCACGCTGCTGCACCTGGCCAACGCTTCTTACCGCGTCGGCCGTACGCTGAGCTTCGATCCCGATAAGCAGGAAGTGATCGGCGACGAAGAGGCTGCCCGAATCCTGCGCGACGGCGATCGCGGCTACCGCGCCCCCTACGTCGTGCCGGAAGAAGTTTAGTGCTTGCTGACGAGAGTCCCCGTCATATTGCGGCGTGCCGTGAAGGGCGGGGCGTCAGAGTCTCTGTGAAAACCCCATTTAGGCTGTCATTCCGAGCGAAGCGAGGAATCTCGCCCTGAGTATTTTCAAGGCGGTCGCTCATGCCCGTCGGCCGACGGGCACCCGGAAACCATGAGGTACCCGGGAGCGCGGGCATCCTGCCCGCAGCGTGCGTGCAATTGCGGCGCGAAAGGCGGGCAGGATGCCCGCGCTCCCAGATATCTTCAAAGCAGTGCGAGATTCCTCGTCGCCTGCGGCTCCTCGGAATGACATGCAAAATAAGGTTCTCACAAAGACTTTTCGGCCCCGACGCTAATCTCGCGACGTAGTTACGGGGCTTTAGCCGCAGGCCCCGCCCGCTAACGATGGCCGGCCGTTTCACTTGATGCCAGCCTGCGCCAGCATCGCCAGGAACTGCTTCCGCGTCCGCATGTCGATCGCTTCCGCCGCCAGCTTGCCGTTTCGGTCGTAAAC
>Ga0187883_10001026_pt1 | contig 17419 bp, 17 predicted proteins | sample June2016WEW_20_1_2_FD_132966 | JGI IMG/M metagenome (GOLD analysis project Ga0187883, IMG submission 132966) | Peatland microbial communities from SPRUCE experiment site at the Marcell Experimental Forest, Minnesota, USA - June2016WEW_20_10 | ecosystem: Environmental > Terrestrial > Soil >...
CGCTGCCGAAGACGATTTGGAAGGCGATCGCACTCGCGGAGCTTCCACCATTACGCAGCAACTCGTAAAAAACCTATTCTTCGGAACGGGCCGCTCTATCCTCCGCAAGGGCGCAGAGGTCACACTGGTACCGGTGGCCGAATTCGTCCTCGGCAAACACCGCATTCTGGAGATATACCTCAACGTGGTCGAATGGGGCCCTGGTATTTATGGTGCAGAGTCGGCGTGTCGTTACTACGACGGAATCGCGGCCCGGAGTATCGGCCGGGAACAGGCGGCACGGCTTGCCGCGATTCTGCCGGCTCCCCTGAAGCGACGACCCGAGCGCATGAATAACTACAGCGCGATTATCCTCAAACGGATGGGCCAAATGGGTTGGTAGTCGTGGCTAACGTTTTACCAATGCGGCGCCTTTTGTTACTCTCGCGCTGGGTTCTGGTCTCACTTCAGACTGTATGGCGGAGAGAGTGGGAAAGGAAACTCTCAGGCTAGCCACGACAGCAGGTTCTGAAGTCTGCAGCCTTCTCCTCGAGTCGCTCGCGTGGGACTCCAAGGGCCAAAGCTACAGGCGACAGCAGGTTCTGAAGTCCTGCGACTGCCAACAAGCCGTGTTTTTGGAGAGAAACCTTGGCATTGGAGAGAAAGGCTGGCTAAATACCTCAGCAGCTCCCATTCGAGAAACCAAGCCGATCGTCACGCCGGCTCCCTATGCCCCTACCGCACCCGACTAAGAACTATCGCGGCGAATTCATCCGCTCCGATGACGCCCTGAAGCTTTTTCCAATCAGGAAAATGGTCAGGACCGATGCTGAAATCGCGCACAACGTATTCCCGCCAGTATCGCAGTTTGGAGCCGCTGACTTCGGTGTGACTCTGGTAGCTGGCGAACCCTACATCCAGCTTGACCGCATCGGGAACGTCGTCGACCTTGTAGCCGGGTGGAATCTCGATTTCGTAGCTATCGGTTTCGCGCGATGCCCCGCCTAGTTGGACTGGATAGTGCCGAGGCTTCGGATCAACGTGAAAACTCTTTTGTCCGAGAACGCACGGACGCACCAGTATCAGCGAGCCTTGGAGCTGGCCGTACTGAGGAACGGTCAGCCTAAGCCTGAGCAACAGGTTTTCCTGAAGATTGTCCAGGTTCTGGATTTCCCCGTGCTGCAGCATGAACCCTTGAAAGGAACGGCTGAGGCTCCGTTCCAGCAGCTGCAAGCGCTCACGCTGGTTAGCGGCCAAGAGTCGGGCTCGTTCTCGAAGTGCGTGATTGCCGCTGCGGTCCTCGCGTACTTCACCGCTCAGAGTTCCGTCGGATGACAATGTGAACTGGCCGTTTCGCGCCAGAATGTTTGTCTCCGGTGGCATTCGAGGAGTGCGAATCAGCTCGCCGCCGGAATCAGTGATCAGTAGTGCGTAGCTATCCTGCAGCTCTGGGCGCAACTCTCCCACCGGGGTATATTGGTCGGTGGGATCGAATAGCAGATATTGCTTTCCGCTCTTGTTTGCGACGACGCTCTGGTAGGTGTGTGGCGAAATTCCTTCCGGCAACTCGATGGCGAGAATCGCATGATCGAATAAGGCAGAAGGCGCCGCGGGATCGACGAAGCCACGGTTGCTATCGATTAGTAAGTAATGGGAGTATATGCCGGCTTGCCGTAACATCGCGCTCAGCAGCGTCACTTTGTCTTTGCAATCTCCGTAGCGAGCGCGGAACACATCGCCAGCGGCATGCGGCTGGTATCCGCCGACGCCGATGATAATGGCCACATAACGAACCTCGGACTGTAAAAAGGAGGCCAGTGCTCCCAGCCTGCTGCCGAAATCCGTCTTACCCACAGTCAGCTGACGGGTTTTCTCGATGATCTCTGGCGTCGCTTCGCGGCGTCCTGCGGTCAGCCCCGCGTACCATTGGCCCAGTCCTTCCCAGGAGTCCACCCCCGTGCCGGTCGAGTCGAAATAGGTCAGCGACATCCGCCCGGAGAGAACGGCGCGAGGCGGCGCCATGGCTTCGGGCTCGATGCCGGGAATATCATGTAGGATCCACTCCCAGCGGATCTCTCCCGCGCTCACCGGTTGAACGGGCGCAGCCGCAGCCCACGACGCTTTGTACTTCCATCCAAGCGGAAGTGCCAGAGTTATATGCGCTTCGCGAACCGGAATATCCTCCTGAAAAAAAAGGTTCAACTGGTTCAGCCACCTTTGGCGGCGAACCTCATATTCAAATGCGACGACGAAGCCCGGATCGGCCGACACTTCCGCCACACGATGTTTCGTGTCTTCGTAAAGCACATAGGAATATGCTGTCGTCTCCGGAAAATCTTTCTCCTTGAGCTCGTAATCATGACCTGACTTGCTGATGCTCCAGGCATGGACCGAGAGCAACTTGTCTTTCTTCTCGAGAGTGACGTTGAACTTTCCCTCTTTTCGTCCTTCAGGCCGAAGGATACTGACTACTCGACGGTAGTGTTCCACGTACTGGCCGTTGCCCGAGACGGTGAAATTTGTTTCCTCTACCAGGACCACAGCGTTCGTTTCCGCGTCGTATGTGCCAACCGGTTGTGCAGCCGCCTGTCGTACCCAGTCCGGAGTGGTGGCGCAGAGCGGTTGGCAGAGGAGGAACACCACCGCGCATGCAAAGCCACTCACTCTTCTAGTTTCCACCCGCATGTGCCGAAGCCCTCAAAAGGATCCGCTGATTGTCAACGGCTCGGACGCGGTCAAAAAAGGTCTTGACCTCGCTGTATTTGTCGACGGTTAGAGAGATTCCATCCATTACCAGTTCGCGATGTACCAGGACGGCGTTGGAGGGCTCCTTCGTTCGCTCCGTCTTGTACATCGCATAGTCGAGATGGGTCTCGTCGTTCGAAGGCATAGTCTCTACTTCAATGCCCGGCGGTAGCACGATGTGCAATTCGTCGGTTTCGTTCGACGGGAAGTAAAAGTAGATCGGATTTGACCGTTGGGAAGCGGGAAATAAGGGTTTTTCGTTGGTCTGGAAAACATTGGGAGCAATCATTAATCGTTTGCCCGCGCCGCTTGCAAAGGGACTGCTTATTCTGAACTCTGCCTGCAGTGCAGGCTCGGTTTCTTCCCACTGCGGAGTCCCGGTCAGTGTCACCTCACTGTTGCCCGGAAGCCAGCTCCTCATTTCGTCTTCCAGCAATTTCTTGCGGCCTGCGTCATCCGTCCTGCCTCCGTCTCGGCGTCTATTCATCGCCTCCAGTCCGGAATAGCTGACCATCACCGCCCCCTCCAGGATTCCTTGCTCGGTAAGGTTCACGTGAGCCACGCGCTGAACCATGCTTTTCTTGTAATCAGGTACTGGTGTCTCGCCGAACTCTGTCCCCTTGTTCGTGTTCTGTCGCAATCCGCGAACCCCGGCATAGCGCCAATTCAGCATCCCGTAAGGACAAAACTTCGTCCCCGGATCGAGGAACACTTCCTTGCCATCGAGCAGAACTATGGCGATTTCGGCGTCGAACTGATGCGTGCTGAGATACTCGGGCACAAATAAGTCCTCAGACCGGTCGGGCACGCGCATAAGCCATGCCGGAATACCAGTCGCCCGCACCATGGCCACAAAAAGGCGATTCAGTTCGTCATGATCGCCACTATGCTGGCGCAGAACGTCTTCCGCTCCCACATTCGGCTTCAGTCCAAGTGCACGTGTCTCCTGCTCGGGACGGGAGGGAATGTAACTCTGGTTTTCGAGTCTGGTAACTAAGGCGTAAATTTTGCGGGCTTTTTGCTCCGGAGTATCTCCGGCGGCAACCGTCTGGGTAACGGCTTCCGACACTCCTTTCCTGTGATCGAGAAACCCCTCGACCTCCTTGTTCCAGAACTTTCCCTCGTTTTTCCAGTAATCTTCCTTATTAGCCTCCACGCGATAGTAGAACGAGACACGCCACTTCAACAGCTTCGCGGGTGGCATGAACGGCTCTTCCACGAACGCTGGAATATTGTCAACCTCAAGGTCCACCCAGGTCGCAAAGCTTTTGTAATAGATAGCGTCGGGCTGCAGCGGTTGATGGACCACGGGCCAATGCTCTTTGGGCAAGAAAGGAGTCCATGCAACACCGTTGCTAATTCGCCCACGCCCGATAATCAACGGCTTGGTGTAAGGAACGAATTTGAACAGGACTTTCTTCTGAAAAAGTTCTTCTTGCACGATCCATTCGGGGGCATAGGCTTTGTTGCCGGGATAGCGCGCGTAGTAGCGATAGTCGAGTATGCTGCCCACTTGCACGTCGGGCATGGTGAAAACTTTTTCGTGACGGCGCACACCGTGCGAACTCGCAACTACCTTGTCGAGAGGGGTGCCTTCAAAAGGCAGAATTGAGCCGTCGGTGTGTACGGTGCGTCCGCTGATTTGGCCGAGGGTCGCGTAGCGACGGTAGTACGGAATACGAATATCCGCATACTTGCGTCCCGCTTCCGTCAGGATCTTGATACGCACATAAAGCGAGTGGTAGTTCTGCGTGTCATCGTCGGTCTCCTGACGGAACAGAATCACTGCAGCCGCACCCGGCTGCTCGGGAACGCTGGTCATTGCCAGTTCCTCCCGGGAGATCGGAGGCCAGTCATCGGCAGTTGAAGGGCACGCACTGAAAGCTACGAAAGTCCATATGAGCAGGGCAAAGTAGGCCGTACAAAAGGCCGTAGGCTTCATGGCACCTCGTTTCCAACACTTCACAAAAAAAATGGAGCGCCGCGCAACGACATGGCTTCCAATGCGTTAGTGGCCCTCCGCATTTCTCCATCATGCGGCAACTATAGCACTACTCTTAGTAACGGCCTACCTATGTTTATCCATCTTTCTCTACTCAGAGCAACTGGCCGCAGTGAAGTCTCCGCCATGTCGATAAATCGCGGTTGCTGAGTGATCCCCGTCACATACATGTGTGATGACTTATTCCTGATTTCGTAACAAATAAGCTCTGGAGCCTGTTCTTCCGATAACATCCATTAAAGATGAGAATGTGTAGTTTGTTCGGATTTCGTAACATGACATTTCACTCTCGACACTTTGTAGTAGCCAAGACTAAGTTTGTGTGTTCTATTGTGGATCCTAGAAGTGCGTCGCTCGCCGCATATTTTACTTGCGACCGGAAGCGAGCCTGTTTCGCCCGCGTCCAGCGGGACGTGCACAACCGCAGAAATCAAACTTATTCAAATCGGGTGAGGATTCGCACAACCCCGAAGGCAATGAAAGAGGTGTTCGGGAGGATGCCGCGCAGCCGGATCGCACCCCTAATGGAGCTACTTGACTAAGTTGTTTGGCACTGAGCTTGTGATCATAGTCACTGACGGTGCCTCTCCTCTTATAGCATCATTTCAAAGCCGGGACGTGTTTGTCCCGGTTCTGAGAAAGGCGTAGCCACTCTAAAGGACTTCGGCGAGATTTGTGAAGGCAGGTCCTGCGCCCGTCACAGGACTGTATTACAAAGCCTTCGCGCGTGCCACAGTTGTGCCACGCAAGGCGAAGGCAGACAGTCGCGTGTGTCGCCTCGATGTGCCTGACTCGCCCAGGAGTACTTATGCATCCACAGTTGAGTGACCCTCAAGAGAGGCGAAAGAGTCTGGCAAACCATGAAATCGTCACCATGGTTCTTACGCTATGCGGCGTTGTTGCGTGCATTTTTTGGATAACGCTGCTCTGCCCGTTGGCTCAGGGACAGAGAGCGGCGGATAGTCCGGCCACCGCTCCGCGCCCGTTGATCACACAACCGGTAGATGAGTCGCAGCGCACGACGCTCAGCGGAAATACCTATCCGCTGGCGCGGCCTGAGTTTGACGTGGGCACGGCCCCAGCAAGTTTGCCCATGGAGCGAATGCTGCTGGTGCTCAAGCGCAGTCCGGAGGAGGAATTTGCACTCCGCAAACTGCTCGACGATCAGCAGGACAAGGGCTCGCCCAACTACCACCAGTGGCTCACGCCCGAGGGAGTCGGCACTCAGTTTGGCCCGACCGACGCCGATATGCAGACGATCACGGCGTGGCTCCAGTCGCACGGATTTCAGGTCGGTTCGACAAAGGGCCGCGCAGTGCTGGAGTTTTCGGGATCGGCAAGCCAGGTGCAGGAAGCTTTTCAAACCACGATCCACGAATACATCGTCAACGGGAAGCAACATTGGGCCAATGACAGGGACCCTAGCATTCCGGCAGCGCTGACCCCAGCGGTGGCGGGAATCGATTCGCTGCACAACTGACCGATCATGGGTGGCGCAGGAGGCTCAGGGTGTCATATTAAGGATGTGAGGAAGCCGAGTCAACGAGGGGTGCACCGATGGACGCTGGAAAGGGCAAATCCCCGTGATTTCAGGTTTCCCAAGCCCTCGCCTACCCGGTGGTCAAGAAGGGGTCTCCCGCAGCAGCCGCAAACCCTTTCCTGTCAATGCCGACTTTTTGTTTTTTCGCTGGTCAGCCAGTATACCCAATGAGACGGTATGAGCATGGCGGTGATGACTGGGGTGCAGCAGGTTGGCGTAGCGTGTGATCATTGCAGCTTCGCATACTCCGCTTTGGCTTGCTTCAGGATGGGGATATCAGGATCGGCGTCTTTCCAGAGCGTGAGGAAACCCTGATATGCGGCCCGGGCTTTCACGGTGTCGCCCTGCATGGCATAGGCTCTGCCGATTTGGAGATGCGCCAGTGCGCCGATGAGTTCGTTTACTACAACCCCGCGATGGTCGAGAACCTTTTGAAACTCGGCAGCGGCTTCGCTGCCCTGATGCGCCGCCAGATAGGCTTCTCCCCGAACAAAAACGGGGTACAAAGCCGTCCAGCCGTAAACACTTGCGGTCGATACTCCCAGTTCATATGGTGCGGCGGCTCTAAGACTCTCAAAGGCTTCAGAAGCATTTCCCTTGTTAACCGCAATCTTGGCGTGGAGTGTCGGCAGGTAATTGAACTGCACGATTGTGTCTTCCGGGAACCTCTTGCCCAAATCGTCGGCTAGTGTTTGCGTTCGCCCCGTGTCCCCCGCATACGCTAAGGCGAGCGCAGCGCCGTACTGCACATCGCGACCTGCCGAACGCTTAATCGCTAATGCGGATCGCCGTTGTGCTTCGTCTGCGTTGCCCAACAACGCTTCCCGCAGACCGTACTCGGCAACGTAGGTTGCGGCAGCTTCATTCTCTTCTGCCCGTTCGGCGGAATCCATTGCTTGCAGGGAAAACTCTCGGGCCTTCCTGACTCGTCCGGAATAGGCGGCGGTATCGGCTTCCAGTCCGAGCATCGAGTCTTCTACTCCGGGTTTGCCAGCCGACCATGCCACTTCTTGCGCCATCCCTTCCGCGTCGTTCTGCAAGAAAGCAATCTGATAGAGGACGGGATGGAATAAAGGGTGATTCAGTTTGCGTTCGAGAGCTTGCCCATACGTGGCCTTCGCCACGTCTAGGCGATTAAGAGCGACGTAGCTGGATATGAGGGTCGAGTAGGAGATCGGGTTGTCCGGATTCAACCGGACTGCCTCCCTCCCTTCTTCAACGGCTTTCTCATATTGTCCAAATACTGGGTAAATTATCCCCGATAAGAAAGTATGCGGCGTCCACGAGCGCGGATAGGTCTGTATGCAAAGCTCGCAGGTTTGTTCGGCCTTTTCCATGCTCCCAGTCACTACCATATGGAAGGAAGTCGAGATGAAATAGTTCTCCGCCTCACTCGTTCGCTCGCGCAGGTCGTATGCCTTTTGGGTGTAGTCGGCAGCGACGGCGGATTCTCCAATATCACCGTACATGCGCCCAAGTGCCGCATAGGCCATGGCGAATTTGGGGTCGATCTCGATGGCATGCTTGAAGAAGGGCACAGCGGCAGCCGAACCAGTTGAGAAGAGAACCTTCCAGCCTTCGCTGTAGGCTCTCAAGGCTTCGAGGGAAGGGGTTGTCGCCTCGGCGAGGGGCGTGTCGTATCTTTCGACTGTTGTAAGTGATTCACCGACTTGGGTTCTGAACCTGCTTGCTATCTTACTCAGCGCGTTCAGTACGTCTTCCTTTTTTGTCGCCTGCACCTGCTCCTCAGCGAGAACGTCTCCGGTGCGACAATCCTTTGCGCGTAGCCCCAACACATACTGGTTTCCGAGAGTTGCAATCGAACCGTCTAGGACGGCGGCACTTGCGGTTCGTTCGCAGATTTCCCGAGCGACCTCGGGGGTCAGTCGTGCATCGGAGGGCTGGCCCATTAGCCGCAGAGCCTGCTGGATGCGCTCCTCTGAGATAAGGCTCAGGAAAGGTGACTGCTCAAGCTGCACGGCCATGCCTCGCCTCAGCGTTCCGTCAAACACGGGGTCGCCCGTCGTATTTGTAAAGTCCGCAAGGATAATCGTGTCCTTGTCGGTGAGCTTCGGTGTGCGGTGAAAATAGAAGTAACTACCGACTGATAACGCCAGTACAGCCACGACAGCAGGAACAATCGTCTTCCAGCGTAATCCGATGTCAGTTGCGGCTCCGGCCTTCGCACTTACCATTACCCGCGCCGAATCCGTGTCCCGCTTCAATCGGTGCACGTCGGTACGAATGTCCGAAGCATGCTGGTAGCGCAGATTTCGCTCTTTCTCCAGACACTTATTGATGATCTCTTCCAGCTTTGGCGGGGTGTCAGGGTTGATCCGAACTGGGGGTACAGGTGCGCGGTTCAGGATCGAATCAAACATCGCGCCCGTCGTCTCGCCCCGGAATGGCAGCGTTCCGGTACACATCTCGTACAGCACCGCCCCAAATGAGAACAAGTCCGTCCTCGCGTCTAGTTCCTTCCCTCGCACTTGTTCGGGGGACATATAGGCGACGGTTCCCAGAGCACTGCCCGGACTCGTCAGATGTTGCTCTGATTCGATGGTCGGGGCGCTCAGGGCAACGCTTTCTGGCTTCAGGGTGACTTTCGCCAGCCCGAAATCGAGAATCTTCGCCTGACCTCTGTTCGTCACGAAGATGTTCGCGGGCTTGATGTCACGGTGGACGATCCCCTTCGAGTGTGCAGCGTCCAGTGCATCGGCGATCTGGATACCCAGATCGAGCACCGTTTCGATCTCCAGCGGCTTGCCAGCGATCCGGTGCCGGAGCGTCTGCCCCTCCAGCAATTCCATTGCGATGAAGGTTCGCCCATCCGACTCATCAATTTCGTAAATTGTGCAGATGTTCGGATGGTTCAGAGAGGACGCAGCCTTTGCTTCCCGCTGGAAGCGGCTGAGAGCCTGTGTGTCGTTGGCGAGTTCATCTGGAAGGAACTTCAGCGCTACGTGGCGACCGAGCTTTAGGTCTTCCGCCTCATACACGACACCCATACCCCCGCCACCGATCCTGCTCAGTATGCGGTAATGGGAAACCGTCTGCCCCACGGGTTGGGAGGGCGTGGCCACTGCGTAGACATGTTAGGTGGGGCCAAGGGGAAGGTCAACGTTCGGTGGGAATGAGGACTGAGGTTATAATCCGGGCGGATTAGCGCGTGCCCAGACCGACAGGAGGCATCATGAAGACCCCACTTCGCGTACTCGTCGTCGTTGTCCTGCTGCGGGCTGCACTACCAGCACCTGCGCAGCAACAGCCATTGCCGTCCAAGACCATCCCCGACTCGATCAACTACATCTGGAAGATGGTGGAGAGCGACTTTACCTCCCTTGCCGAGGCTATGCCCGAAGAGAAATGGAGCTTCAAGCCTACGCAAGGCGCGTTCACCGATGCACGTACTTTCGCCGAGCAGGTGAAGCACGTCGGCTGTGCGAACGAAGCATGGGCAAAGAAGTTGCGCGGGGAGACACCGCCAGATCACTGCGACACTGGAGGGCCAAGCCCAGCAAAGACGAAAGCTGAAATTCTGGAGTACCTGCACGAATCATTCGTCATGATGGACGGCGAGATCGCCAAGAGCAAGCTAGATAATCTAATGGCTCCCATGAAAGGCCCATACGCAGGTGACAATCGGCTTGAAGTGCTGAACTCGGCGTTGTGGCACATTTCAGATCACTACGGCCAACTGGTTGAATACCTCCGAATGAACGGTATCGTTCCGCCAGCGAGCCGTTAGGTCGAACGACAGAGTGGGACGATCTACCGCTCTTGGTGAGTCACGGCATTGGAGTCCCATTTTGCAGTGGCTCCCTCCGGCCACGACCCGTGGAGGAAGAAATCCGCCGCAGCGAAAATCAGGTCGGAGCGTTCAGCCCACGAAATGTGTCCCACACCGGGAAGCTCTAGTAGCCGGGCGTTGGGCAGTTCATGAACCCACTCTTGGGCGGCTGATTCTGGAATCCAGTCCTTTGTCCCGTAAATGACAAGCACAGGACTTTTTAAGAGGCTCAAGCGAGGACGCCAGTCCCAATCTCCGAGCGAACGGTCAATCGCATTCCAGTTCTTGTAGACATTATCAGGCTGTTCGTTTTCGAGTTCGCAATGTGTGTGGTATTTCGGCGCGGCAGCGGGATCACCAAAATACGCGGGGTTGTAAACCCTGTCAGCTTCTCGACAGAACTGCACTGGATCGACTTTGTTCAGACCAGCGTTCCGCATCTTTTCCAACCGATTGACCGCCGCCTTGTCTAGTCGGCTGGTCAAAACCTGCTCTGCTTGCGTGAAAAGCTCGCGCCGAGGAGGAATGGGATCAACCTGAATCAGTCGCTGGACGTGTTCGACATGCTCAAATGCATAGAGCGCGACAACGCCACCCAGATATGAGCAGCCCAGTAACGAGACATGCTCGACGTGGAAATGCTGCCGTACAGCTTCCAGATCGCGCACTTCGTAACCCACGCCGATGTGGGACAAGTCTTTAACCGGATCGGAGTGGCCTCGGCCACGTTGGTCGTACAGAACCAATCTGCGATTTTTGCCGAGAGGCGAGAAGTCCGTGACCAGTGACGAATATCCACCCGGCACGATCAATGTTTCTGATCCAGTTCCGATTACCCTGTATGCGAGACGGGTGCCGTCTTCCATCGACAAGAAACCTTCGGTCACATCGGCTACCGTCTCTCTGACTGGAGACTGCTGCCCTTGCAATGGACAGACGCACGCGAACAGAAGACAAATCACTACGCACGCGGTTGTTCTCATCTCTGGACCTCCACCCCGAAAGTCTCGATTCGATTCGCGGTGCCGAGTAGGTCACAACTAGCAGCAATCGCAGGTCTTCCCGCGCATGGCTTCTCGACCCTCCCAAACGATGAGAGGCAGAATCGCCAAAGCCGCAGTCGGGTCTGCCCATTTCACATGCCAGATGGCGTTAATCGCCAGCCCCGCCAAGGCAATCAATGAAAGGTAAGCACACAGCACCGACTGGGCGGCGTCCGCCCTCAACGCAGCACTGCCTATAGCTCCTGACAGCCGCCGCTTCTCTCTCGCTAGCCATGGCATGATGACGGCTGCTGCAACCAGAATGGCTATTCCAAGAAATGTTGGTTTGGGTTCGCTATACCCCAGTAGACTCGTGATCGAAGTGACGGCAACAAAGGCAGCCAGCGCAAACAACAAGGCTCCCGCGACACGGGCAGCCCGCCTTTCCACTTCCTCGTGTGCAGCACTTGCACGAAATCTCCACAGCACCACCACCGCTGAGAGAAGTTCGATGGCGCTGTCTCCACCGAAGGCAAGCAGAGCGGGACTCCGTGCCCGCCACGCTGCGAAGAGGGACACCACAGCCTCCACACTCATCCATGCGATTGTGACGGTCTGCACCCGTTGGATTCGTCGGATCGCATCTGAAGAAACTACTTGCAGCACGGAAGCCATTCAGGTGAGTATTATCGCACCCCTGAATCTCCCAATCCGAGGCTGTCGAGTAGATGGTCATGATCAAACTTGTTTATAGCATCACCAAAAAGGCGGGCATGACAGATGAGGAATTTCTTTCGCTACTGGAAGAATATAAGGATGGAAATTGGAGTCACCTTGATTGTTCGCGAGTAATCGTCTCGACACCTTCGTAACGTTGCCACTGCTATACGAGTCAGTTCTAATCGCACATACCCCAAGAGGAGACCTATGAAAAGAATCGCAATTCTTGCCTTGCTCAGCGCATCTTTCGGCTACGCCCGCGACCACCAATCCCCGCAATCCGGCACGCTGCTACAGATGGACTCCGTGCAATGCGGCACCGACCAGAAAAGCGACAAGAGTCTAGCCGGAGAAATCATCGGCACCGACAATGCTCACCAGAAAATGCACACCCTGCTCTGTCAGGAATATCTCTTGCAGACCGACCGCATGACCTACCGCATTCGCCCCAAGGATGACAAGCATCCCGCCCTCCTGCCTGTGGGAGAAAAAGCCCAGTTCCACATCGAGAAGGATCACATGAAACTGCGCGTCGAAGACCTCGATGACAAAGAGCGTGAGTACGTAGTTATCTCCACGACTCCTCGTGGCGTAGCACAAACCGCCGACAGCCACAAATAGTCAGCGGCAGGATGGTGGGCGCTCGTTTCGAGAAATTGTGCGCCAGCAGTGGAATTTCAGTCCCCCTAACACAATCCGCGAGGTGGAGGACTATCGGGTTGAACTCTCGCAGGTCACGATTCTTGAATTGGTCATTGTGCCTGACATCAGTCGGGGAGCGGCTCGCGCCTCGCTCAAGAGTCTGCGCCTGTCTTGACCCGTTGTGGCTCGATGGTCACTCCGAATACCCGCAGAGCACTGAATCGGCAAGTTCCAACTTCCAGCCCTATCCTATTCTGGAGACGCTTTTTCCCCCGTCGTCACAAACATCCCAAGGACTTGCTCGTTCAGCATCTCGGCGAGCTTCTTGGCGTCCTCGACCTGCGTACCTCGAAGCAGGTCAAATCCAAACAATACCTCCCTCAGCACCGGAATGGTGTCGCGGTAAAGGTGTACGGCAAGGAATGGCTTTCCATCTTTCGCTTGCTGAACTGTGAAACGGCAGGCGCTACGGTCGGTTTTTTCCGCCATATCGCGCAGTATAGAACGGAACTCGCGAGCGATTGACAACAGTTGTCAGAGTGATCCACCTTGACAAATCTTGACACTCCGCTCTGCAACGGGTACCACACGACACCCTCTCCAAGCGCGGCCAGCGCAAACGATTCCTTTTTGGATTCTTAGGTTTGAAGTGGGATGGAACTATAGTCACTTGGCCGTAAGACTGGACATTTAAGTGCAGCCCGGCAATAGGTGTAGTAGCTGCGTCGGGCCGGGGAGGCCAGACAAAATGCAGAGACAGAAGGGCTTTTCGCTGATCGAGTTACTGATTGTGGTGGCGATCATCCTGATTATCGCGGCGATTGCTATCCCCAACCTACTGCGTGCGCGTATTGCGGCGAATGAGTCGTCCGCAGTGGCGTCGGTTCGCACCATCAACACAGCAATGATTTCTTACAACTCCGACTACCCGACAGTAGGCTTTGCGGCCAACCTGACCGCTCTGACGGGCACCTGCACCGGCACCGTCGTTCCCAGTTCGGGTGCGGCTTGCTTGATCGATACGACGCTGGCATCGGGCGCAAAGAGCGGCTATACCTTCAGTGTGCAGGGCACGTCCGGTGGTTACGCCGTGTGGGCAAACCCGCAGCACGTGAACACTACGGGCGTGCGAGCCTTCTGCTCAGTCGCGGATGCTGTCATACGCACCAACACCGCTGGAATCAGCACCTGTGTTGGAAGCGAGACCCCGTTGCAGTAGGTTTGGATTCGGCAATCCTACTCGCATTGAGTTCGCTTTGGCTGCGGCACTAGAGCGGCGGGCGTGGCGGCCCGCTCCGAGTTGACCTCCCCGCCTTTCTGTTGGATATTGTGACGGATGGACGCTGAACAGACTATTGCTGAAATCGAGCGTCTGGAGCGCATCTTCGCGGTGCCTGACACGAGACCGCTGTGCGCGAGCGACCTCTCGGCTGTGAATCGCAGGCACGACGATATGCTCGCGCACAGCCCTTGGTTTCGGCTTTGGCAGCGGTACGGCATCTGCTGCCGAGACGAGTCCCCAGTGCTCAGACTAGGGGAATCGGAGAGCTAGACCTCCCGCACAAATTCATCCACACATCCGGTTGATGTCACGATTCTCAAGGACAGGTTTGGGGAAGCCTCGCTTGGTGACATTCAGCATGGCACGACCTACGCATTCGGTCGTCGTTACGTAATTCGGGAAAAGCATCTTCAAGAACGGATAGAGAGGTTTCATCAAAGCGTAAGCCGCCCCATACCATCTGGTCTTTGTGCGAATTCCATGAAGCGGCTGAATGTACGCAGGGCGAAACAGGAACACAGCCTTGAACGGCATCTGCAATAGCGCGTTTTCCGTTCTGCCCTTTACCCGCGCCCACATGCTTCGCCCGCGCTCCGTGCTGTCGGTTCCTGCCCCAGACACGTAGATGAAGGTCATTGTCGGGTTGAGTTTCGCTAAGGTTTTAGCTACCGAGACCGTCAGATCGTATGTCACGCGCCGATACGTCTCCTCCTTCATCCCTACTGACGAGACGCCGAGGCAGAAGAAACATGCGTTGTAGCCTGAGAGCCTGTCCTCAATCGCCGCGAGATCAGAAACATCTTGGTGTACGATTTCTCGCAGTTTGTCATGCTGCGGCAGGCTGGCGTTGCGGACAACCGCGAGGACGCTCTCGACCTCAGGGTCGAGCAGACACTCGCGCAGGACGCCCTGCCCGACCATGCCCGTCGCTCCGAAGAGAACCACTTTCACTTGATCGTCTCCTATTTCTCACGAAGGCTGCCTACCAGATCGAGTAAAGTGCGTAGAATAGGACGGCACCGTCCAATCTGCCATCTTCCGTTCGTAAGAACCTGAACTGTCGCTTTCGGAGAAATGATGACCCGACATTGTATCGCCCTTGCAGTTCTCTCGCTCCTAACGATCTTCAGTTACGCGCAACCCTCTCTGCCCTCCAGCTTTCAGGCGAAAACGGTTCACAGCCCCGAAGGCGCGGACATCTTTGTGCGCTGGGGAGGAACTGGGCCTGTGGTCGTGCTCATTCATGGGTATGCCGAAAACAGCGACTCGTGGGCACCGCTGGCTGCTGACCTGATGAAAGACCACACGGTTGTTGTGCCCGACCTGCGTGGAATCGGAAGATCGTCAAAACCCACGGGTGGATACGACAAGAAGACGCAAGCGAAGGACATCCGCGCAGTAGTCACCGCACTCGGATTCGACAGAACTTTCGTGGTTGCTCACGACATCGGCAACATGGTCGCTTACGCCTACGCCGCGATGTACCCGGGCAAGGTTGAGCGTCTGGTTGTAATGGACGCGCCCATTCCCGGCATCGAGCCGTGGAACACGATTCTGCTGAATCCGGGCGTCTGGCATTTCAACTTCCATGGTCCTGACGCCGAGCGGCTGGTGGCAGGGCGGGAGCGCATCTATTTCGACCGAATCTGGAATGATTTCACGGGCGATCCGTCTGAACCTGACGAAGCCACCAGAAATTTCTTCACAGCGAGCTACGCGCAACCCGGAGGCATGCGGGCTGGCTTCGCGCAGTTCACGGCATTCTCAACCGATGCGGCAGACAACAAAGTTTTCGAGCAGGTGAAACTGACGATGCCCGTCTTGGCTGTTGGCGGGGAGAAGTCGTTCGGTACTTTGCAGGCAGTGATCATGCGCCACGTGGCGATTAACGTTCAAGAGGCGGTTGTCCCGCGCTCCGGTCACTGGCTGATGGAAGAGAGTCCGGTGTACACAGTCAAACTAGTTCGACAGTTTCTCGATTCCCCGGCAGCAGCGATTCCAGTTCGCACCACGGCGGACAAAGATGGAGGCGAAACACGGCTTACACCGGGCGAGTTCAAATTTCCGCAGCAAGGCAATCCGGGCACAGGAAGTTCAGGCGTGGGTGGGATACAAACAGTAGTGCTCAAAGGCGACCCGAATGAAACTGGCGTCTACACGATCATGCTGCGCGTGCCCGCGCACACACAGATTGCCGCGCATTCGCACCGCGATGATCGTGTGGCAACTGTCGTCTCAGGCACTTGGCGGATAGGGTACGGAGACAAGTTCGATGAATCGAAACTCAAGGCTCTCCCTCCGGGGAGCTTCTATACCGAACCGCCCGGACAAAACCACTTTGCAGAAACGGGTGGTGAACCCGTAGTAGTCCAGATCACGGGCTTTGGTCCCTCTTCACCTTAGGCGAAAATCTCATTGACCTTCTCGCGGGTCTGCTGACTCCGTGATGGTTTCAAGTACCGCATTGTGCTTTCCATGTCGGAGTGACCGAGCCACTGCTGGACTGTACGCAGATCGACACCAGCCCACAGCGACCACGTCGCGAACGTCGCACGGAACTTGTGGAGCCAGAAGTTGTCTGGATCCAGTTTCGCACGCTCGGCAACGGCTTTGAGATCATCTAGAAAGTTGAGCTTCGGGTTGCATCCGGCAGTGGGGAACACCAGACTGCAATCCTTGCTCGCTTTCGCCTTCCACGCCTTCAGACTCTTCACTAGCTTTGCCGGAACAGGAATCTCGCGTTCCTTATATGCCTTCGGCGTCCAGCCTCTGTCCGGTTTGTGGCTGACTCGAACCGTGGATGCAGCGAAGTTAACGTCCGTCCAGTACGTATACATCACTTCCTGCTCACGTTCACCCGTCATCAGGAAAAATTCATACCAGAGCCGTTCCTCCGCGTCACACTTTGCAAACAGCGTGTCGAGTTCTTCACGCTCGTAAATCTCCGGTTCCTCCTCGGTAAAGCGCGGCCAGTCGTTCTTGCCCACCAGACCGCGAATCCCGTTCGCTTTCAGGAACGACATGACATTTGCGAACTTATTCCAGCAGCTACGCGGTGCCTGCTCTTTTTCATCCCGGAGGAATGCGTGGAACTTGAGCAAATCCTTGCGGTCGATTTCCTCAAGATTGAGGCGATGGCAGGATTCAACAAAGTACGCCAGCGCCGTGCTATATGCAGCATGCGTCTTGGGTTTCTTAGTGAGCTTCGTTTCTTCTAGGTAATCGGCAACCGACGCCGCAACCGACCGGTGCCCGTTGCCGTTCTCGGGCACGATCGCCGCACCGTTATTCACGGCGTTTAACTCCGCTTCTTTGCGGAGCCTTCGGGCGCTGGCGTCCGCTGCGTCCTTGCCCACTGACAGGCGTACCCGCTTCGAGCCCTCAGACCACTCAAGATAATATGCACCTTCGGTGTGCCGTTCGGGTTTGCCGTTGACCAGCACCGCATCAGGCTTGACGCGGCCATTCGCAGACAGGACGACAGGACAGTAGCGCAGTCCCACGCTCGTGCGGATTCGTTTGGTGAGATTGACTTGGCGATTCATGGTGACCACCCCCGCTTATTTCTGTATCAGTGTAGGTATCACCAGCTTGCAAGTACTAGATAACTAAGGTAATGGCGGAGAGAGTGGGATTCTCACCTGGCGTTTTTATACGTCTCTTGTCTTCAGCAACATATCGTTAAAACAGTGCAAAATCAAGGGGTCGATGTGTTTCACCATGGGTCGAATTTTGA
>Ga0187883_10001030_pt1 | contig 17352 bp, 13 predicted proteins | sample June2016WEW_20_1_2_FD_132966 | JGI IMG/M metagenome (GOLD analysis project Ga0187883, IMG submission 132966) | Peatland microbial communities from SPRUCE experiment site at the Marcell Experimental Forest, Minnesota, USA - June2016WEW_20_10 | ecosystem: Environmental > Terrestrial > Soil >...
CAGCACACCGGCCGGCAGCACACCGGCCGGCAGCACACCGGGGCAAGGCGGAGAATAGGAGCCATGGGAACGACTGAAGGCGTGGCAGAAGGCGGCATCCCCGAGGCGAGCACAGGCGAGATGGCTGGCGCCGCCGTGCTCCCGGCCGACCCGGCCCCGGAGCCGGAACCGCGGAGGCTCCGCGCCCGGGACCTGAACGAGCTCATCCGCTACACCATGTGGTCCGTGTTCCGGATCACCGGCTCGGGCGCGCTCGAAGCGGCCGGGTCGGTCGCGGGCCTCGGGCGCGACGGGCTGGCCGACGAGGTCGCCGGGCTGACCCAGCAGGCGGCGGGCAAGGACGTGGTCACCCGTGGCTGCTACGACCTGCAGGGCCTGCGGGCCGACGCTGACTACATGTTCTGGTGGCACGCGCCAACCGCCGATGACCTTCAGGAGATGTACGCCCGGTTCCGGCGGACCGCCCTGGGCCGGGCCAGCGAGCCGGTCTGGTCGGCGATGGCGCTGCACCGGCCCGCGGAGTTCAACAAGAGCCACGTGCCCGCGTTCCTGGCCGAGGAGGAACCCCGCGCCTACGTGTCGGTGTACCCGTTCGTCCGGTCCTACGAGTGGTACCTGATGGACCCGGGGCAGCGGCGTGAGCTGCTCGCCGAGCACGGGAAGATGGCCCGCGAGTACCCCGACGTGCGGGCCAACACCGTCGCCTGCTTCTCCCTCAACGACTACGAGTGGATGCTCGCGTTCGAGGCGGATGAGCTGCACCGGATCGTCGACCTGATGCGGCACCTGCGGGGGGCGCGGGCCCGGTTGCACACCCGGGTCGAGATCCCCTTCTACACCGGCCGCCGCAAGCCGGTACACGAACTGGTCGCCGCGCTGCCCTAGCTCCGCCCTAACGGTCCGCCCGCGGCTAATGCCGCTCGCCGGGGTGCTCGGCCCTCAGCCCTCTGCCACCGCCGCCTGCTGCCGCCGGTCATCCACGGTCAGCTGGGCGTCGCGCCGGGCCAGGTGCGACGGCCACCAGTTCCACCGGCGGCACAGCACCACGATGGCCGGGACCATCAGCGTGCGGACCAGGAAGGTGTCGATCAGCACGCCGAGCGCGATGGCCACGCCCAGCTGCTTGATCTGGCTGGTGGCGCCGGTGACGCCCGCCGCGCCGAACGTGGCGGCCAGGATCAGCCCGGCCGAGGTCACCGTGGTTCCGGTGTGGTGCGCCGCGGTCCGGACCGCGGCGGTCAGCGGCGCATGGTGCGCTTCTTCCCGGATCCGGCTCATGACCAGGATGTTGTAGTCCTCGCCGAGTGCCATCAGGAAGATGAACAGCAGGAACGGCAGCACGAAGTTCAGCCCGGAGTCGCCCACCCCGATCTGGAAGATCAGCACCGCGATGCCCAGCGCCGCGAAGTAGCTCAGCAGGACGGTCGCGACCAGGTAGAGCGGGGCCACCACGCTGCGCAGCAGCAGGCCGAGCAGCAGCGCGAGCAGGACGATCACCACCGGCACGATTTCCTTCAGGTCGCTCTGCGACACGGTGCTCACGTCGTAGGAGGATGGCGCCAGCCCGGCCACGCCGCTGTCCGTGGCGCCGACGCTGCGCTGCACGCTGGTGGTGGCGGTCCGCACGGAGGGGACCGCGTTGATGGCCGCGGTGCTCGACGGCGAGCCCGCGGTGAGTGCCGTGTAGAACTGCACCGTCTTGCCGTCCGCGCTGATGAACTGGGACAGCGAGCGGTACAGGTCGTACTGATCCGCAGGCACAGGCGTACCCGCGGGCTCAGTGGCCGGCAGCTTTCCGGGTGGCCCCAGCTCCTGGTAAAGGCTCTCCAGCTGGCTGGTGGTGAGCTTCGTGCCGTTGGGGTCGAAAGGGCCGGCGACGGAGGAGAAGACCGATTTCTTGCCGAGGTCAGTCTCCGCCTGGCTGACCGGGGTCAGGTCCTTCCAGACCGACGACTTGTAGACCATAAGCACCTCGGTCGGGTTGGCTACCGCGGCCGGGTAATGGTCGTTGATCACATTGGTGCCGTTGGCTGACTGGCTTCCGGGCGGCCCAGTGGTCTGCCCGCCGAAACCGCTCGAGGTGTACCCGAACGCGAACAGGCCCAGCACGCCCAGGAACACCACGCCGCAGACCAGCGTGACCACCGGGTGCGCGATGACATGGTCGGCGAGCCGGGCGTAGAGGCCCTCCTGCTTGGCGGGCCTGACCGGGCGCGGCCAGAACACCGCCCGGCCGAACACCCCGAGCAGCGCGGGCAGCAGGGTGAGCGCGGCCAGCAGCATCAGCGCGACGCCCAGCGCGAGGGCCGGGCCGAGCCCCGAATACAGGCCGAACGAGGCCAGCAGCAGGCAGAGCAGGGCGACGATGACCGTGCCCGCCGAGAACGTGATCGACTCGCCCACGTAACGGCCCGCGCGCTCGATGGCCTGGTGCGGCGTCGCGCCCGCGGCGATTTCCTCGCGCACCCGCATGATGAAGAACAGCCCGTAGTCGGTGCCCGCGCCGAGCAGCAGCACGGTGAGCATGGTCTCAGTGATGGTGGACACCTGAAGGCCGGCCTTGGACACCTCGGCGATGATGGCGCCGGACATGAGCAGCACCCAGATCGCGGGCAGCAGGGTGACCAGCGGCGCGCCCACCGCACGGAACACGATGATCAGCATGACCAGGATGACCAGGATCGACAGGTCCTCGGTGAGCTTCTGGGCGTGGGCCTGGGAGTTCTGGTTATCCACCGCGCTGGGCAGCTGCCCGGTGAGGTACGAGGACAACCCGGCCGGGAGCGCGAAGCTGCTCATCGTGGAGCGGATGGCCGCGACGGTGGGGGATGCCTTGGTGCTGGACGTCAGCACGTTGATGACGAGCTGCGCCTTGTCTACCTTGCCGTCCTTGGACAGGCCCTGGTCGGAGACCGAGACGACGTGATCGTCCTTGGCGATCTTGTTCTCGAGCTTGGTGATGGACTGCTGGTCGCTGGAACTCAGCGCGGACTTCCCCGCCACGACCAGGGTCCCGGTGGTGTCGCTGGTGGGCTCGAACGGCGCGGCCAGGTTCATCGCGTGCACGCTGGGTGAGCTGGCCGGGAGGAACGAGCTGTTGTCAGTGTTCACCGCGCTGGACAGCGAGGGGAACAAGGCGATGCACAAGGCGCCCGCGATTATCCAGAGGGCGATGATGACGTACCGGAACCGGATGGCGAACCGTGCCAGCCCAGCCATGAAGTTCCCCATAGCGTGCCCCCCTGGACAGCGTCGGCACCTATGCGCCACCGGGACAAGTACCCACCCGGGGCATTACCTAATGCAGGTAACTGGTCGCGTCCATGCCGTTCATGACGACATGAGTGAAACTGTCAGTCACTCGGGACTCTTGAGTTCTGGGTGGCATATTCCGTCCCCCGTCTGCCGCCGCACTGCTCCCGGTCCGACGAGTCACGGTCCGACGAGTCACGGTCCCACGAGTCACACTGGCCCCTCCCGCCCACTTTTCCCGCGGAACGGAACGTTCGCCGAAACGGACAAAACACCCCGGAAAAACGCACGTTCCGCGGGAAAAGTCGGCACATCGGCCATGATCGATGTGATCGGTGGTGCTGGTGGTGCGGGTCCCCCCCGGACGGAGTGGTCAGCCCGGCGGGCCGGGCCCCCGGGCGCGTGGCCTGGCTGGGCCCGCCACGAGCCGGGGCGGGCCCGAGGGGGCGCAGCCCCCGGATCCGGGGGCTGCGCCCCCTCGGAGCGGGTCAGCTCTCGGCGGGTTCCAGGCTCAGTGAGACGGAGTTGATGCACCACCGCTGGTCCGTGGGGATCTCGTAGCCCTCGCCCTCGAACACATGACCCAGGTGGGACTCGCAGTTGGCGCAGCGGGCCTCGACCCGCCGCATGCCCAGCGAGTTGTCCTCGATCAGGATCACCGCGTCGTCCTCGGTCGGCTGGTAGAAGCTGGGCCACCCGCAGTGCGAGTCGAATTTCGCATCTGACCGGAACAGCTCGGCCCCGCACGCCCGGCAGCGGTAGACACCCTCGGTCTTGGTGTCCGTGTATTCCCCGGTGAACGGCGCTTCGGTGCCCGCCTGGCGGAGGACCCGGTACTCCTCGGGGCTTAGCACTTCCCGCCATTCGGTCTCTGTTCGGTTCACCTTGTCCATGCCCGTGAGACTACCCGGCCCCCCTACCGCTACCCTCGTCTCGGCGAGATCAGGGAGGCCTTGATACATGGAGTGGCTGAATGAGCCGGCAAGCTGGCAGCGGACCGACGACGTCCTCCAGGTGAACGTCGACCCGGGTACCGACTTCTGGCGGGTCACCGGCTACGGCTACATCCGGGACAGCGGCCACGTGTACGGCGAGGTGCTGGGGGGCGACCTGGACGTGGCCGTGCGGATCCGCGGGACCTGGTCGGCGCAGTACGACCAGGCAGGCGTCATGCTCCGGGCAGACGAGCGGACCTGGCTGAAGACAGGGATCGAGTTCTTCGAGGGCCGCCCCCGGCTGAGCACCGTGCTCACCCTGGGCATGTCCAGCTGGTCGGTGGCGAACCTGCCCGCGGACTCCGACGACGTGGCACTGCGGGTCTCGCGCCGCGGCGACGCGGTCGAGATCCGGTACAGCACCGGCGACGGCCCTCCCGACCTGGCTGCCCTGGTCTACCTCCCCCCGGACAGCGAGCTGCTGGCCGGCGTGATGTGTGCCGCCCCCGAAGGATCCGGCTTCAACGTGTCCTTCCACGAGCTGCGCATCGCCGGCCGCGACCAGGCCGCCCGCCCGGCCTAGGGCGCCCGCCACCGCGTACCTGCGTCCGAGGCCCGTGAGGTCCACAGGGCCCGAGGCGTGGCTAGGGCGCCAGCCACCGCATATCCGCGGCCCGGCGGGCCCGCCGCAGGCGCCTTCCGGCCGAGGCCGCGGATGGCGGGGTCCAGGGGGGTCGCCCCCGGACATTACAGCGTGACGTGATGCACCGGCTCGGGGCTGGCCGACGGGCGGACCACCACCCGATCCACCTTGCCCGCCGCCTGCACGTCGCCGAGCACCGCCCGGATCCGGGCCAGGTCCTCCTCGCCGGCCGAGATCACCAGCTGCCGGACCGGGGCCCGCATGGACAACCGGGCGGCCGACTTGGCCCCGCGGACCGCGCCGATCGCGTCCGAGGCCGCGCCGAGCAGCCCGAGGTCCACCACCCCGGCCACGGCCCGCAGCCCGTCGGGGTCCGGCCAGCTGGCCCGGTGAATGGACCCCTCCTGCCACCACGACCAGGCCTCCTCGGTCACGAACGGGAGGACCGGCGCGAACAGCCGGAGCAGCACCGACAGCGCCACCCGGAGCGCCGCGACCGCCGAAGCGGCCGCCCGCGGGCCGCGCTCACCGTAGGCCCGGGACTTGACCAGCTCCAGGTAGTCGTCGCAGAAGAACCAGAAGAACGATTCGGTCTCGTGCAGGGCCCGCGCGTGATCGTAGGACTCGAACGCCGCGGTGGCTTCGGCCACCACGTCCGCTAGCCGGCCCAGCATGGCCCGGTCCAGCGCCTCGCTGGTCACGCCCCCCTCGTCGGCCTCGCTGACCTCGCCGGGCCCGGGGCCCGCGGCGCTGATCCCAGCCGCCTCTCTCGTCCCGCGCGCGCCGCGGCCCTCCCCGTTGCCGGCCGCCCCGTCCCCGTCCCCGGTGAGGGACAACACGAACCGGGCTGCGTTGAGGAGCTTGATGGCCAGCCGCCGGCCCACCCGCAGCTGGGCCGGATCGAAGACCATGTCGGTGCCGAGCCGGCCACTGGCCGCCCAGTAGCGCATCGCGTCCGAGCCGTGCCTGCGCAGCGAATCCGTCGGGGTCACCACGTTCCCCCGGGACTTCGACATCTTCTTGCGGCCGGCGTCCAGGATCCAGCCGGAGATCGCCGCGTGCCGCCAGGGCGCCACGCCGTACTCGTCGTGCGCGCGGAGCACCGTGTAGAACAGCCAGGTCCGGATGATCTCGTGGGCCTGCGGCCGCATGTCCATCGGGAAGATCCGGTCCAGGTCCGGCCCGCTGGCCGCGCGCGCCGCGATCTGCGGGGTAAGCGACGACGTGGCCCAGGTGTCCAGCACGTCCGGGTCGGCCGCGAACCCGCCCCGCTGGCCGCGCTGCTCCTCGGCGTACCCGGGCGGCGGCTCGGCGGCCGGGTCCACCGGCAGCCGGCCGGTGTCCGGCGTCAGCGGCGCGTCGTAGCGCGCCGCGCCACCGTCATCCAGCGGGTACCAGACCGGGATCGGCACGCCCGAGAACCGCTGCCGGCTGACCGGCCAGTCGCCGGACAGCCCGTTCACCCAGTTCTCATACCGGGTCCGCATGTGCGCCGGATGCCAGGTGATCTCCCGGCCCCGGGCCAGCAGCGCCTCCCGCAGCCGCGGGTCGCGGCCGCCGCTGCGCAGGTACCACTGCCGGGTCGTGATGATCTCCAGCGGCGTGTCGCCCTTCTCATAGAACTTCACCGGGTGCACCACCGGCTCCGGCTCGCCGAGCAGGTCACCGGCCGCGCGGGCCAGGGCCGTGACCCGGGTCCGCGCCTCGGCGAGGGTGGCTCCCGCGAGCTGCTGGTAAGCCGAGCGGCCGGCCCGGCTGGTGATCCCTGGCGGCGGGGACGCCAGGAGCCGGCCGTCCGGCCCGAGCAGCGGCCGGGTGCCCAGGTCGAGGTCCCGCCACCAGGTCACGTCGGCGGTGTCGCCGAACGTGCAGACCATCGCGATGCCGGTGCCCTTGCCCGGGTCGGCCAGCGGGTGGGTCAGCACCGGCACCTCCACGCCGAACAGCGGGGTGGTCACGGTCGTGCCGGCCAGCGCCGCGTACCGCTCGTCGCCGGTGGGCGCGACCAGCGCCACGCAGGCGGGCAGCAGCTCCGGCCGGGTGGTGGCCACGGCCACGGTGCTGCCGTCCGGGCGGCGGAACCCGAGCCGGACGCAGCTGCCGGCCACCTCCCGGTCTTCCAGCTCGGCCTGGGCCACCGCGGTCTGGAAGGTCACGTCCCACAGGGTCGGGCCCTCGGCCAGGTACGCCTCCCCGCGGGCCAGGTTGCGCAGGAACGCGCGCTGCGACAGGGCCCGGGCGTTCTCGCCGATGGTCTGGTACTGGGTCGACCAGTCCACCGACAGGCCCAGCCGCCGCCAGACCTGCTCGAACGCCTGCTCGTCCAGGCTGGTCAGCCGCTCGCAGAGGGTCACGAAATTACGCCGCGAGATGCGGACCGGCTCGCCTGCCGGGCGGTCCGGCGGCACGAACGACGGGTCGTAGCGCAGCGTGGGGTCACACCGCACATGGAAATAGTTCTGCACCCGGCGCTCGGTGGGCAGGCCGTTGTCGTCCCAGCCGATCGGGTAGAACACCGCCTTGCCGCGCATCCGCTGGAACCGCGCGATCGTGTCGGTGTGCGTGAACGAGCAGACGTGCCCGATGTGCAGTGCCCCGCTGACCGTCAGCGGGGGAGTGTCGATCGAGAAAACCGCCTCACGGGGGGCGGAAGAGTCAAACTTGTACTACGCCCGCTTCTTCCCACCGGCGCGACCACTTCTCCTCGATGCCATCAAGCGAGGGCTTGACCGGCATCGGGCTGGCCTGCCGCAGTTGCGCGGCAGCGGGGCGGGAATCGGTACTCATGGCGGCCAGGGTAGCGCATTCCGTGGCCCGGCCGCGATGAGGATTCGCCCGGACCTGGCCTGGCCGCTCAGGCCCGGCCGGCCCGGATCCCGGCGGTCAGGGCGTCCAGGGCGGCCGCCTGCCGCGCGGTGTCCGCCCGGTCGAACGGGCCGGACCAGCTCAGCCCGAACTCGTCGGCCCGCCGGTCCCTGTCCCACACCGAACGGGCGTTGCGGCGCAGGAAGGCCCGGTAGGGAGCGCCGTCGACCCGGCTGTCGAGCTTGCTGAGGTTCCGGATGAAGATCCCCTTGAACAGCGTCTCGTCCGCGTCACAGGACGACGCCGTCTCGCAGGGTTCCCGCAGCACGCCGTGCGGGCTCAGCGCGGGGCTGCGGATCACCGCGCCGGCGACCCGCCGCGCGATGGCCAGCAGCCCGAGGTGGTGGGTGATCCCGTTCAGCGCGATCAGCCCGCCGATGAGCACGCCCTGGTTGTACGTCCAGGTCGGCGAGCTGAGCACCGGCCGGCACTGGTTCAGCCCGTCGATGACCAGGCCGGACCGGGTGAGCATGCCGGTGCCGGAGAACCAGGCCCACTCGCGCCGCGCCCAGCCCGCGTACCGGGTGTCCCCCTGGGTGCGGTTGTGCAGTTCCGCGGCCACGGTCAGGAACAGTTCGTTGGCGATGGCGTTCTTGTACGTCCGGCCGGTGCTCCACCACAGCCCGCCGCCGCAGGTGCTGTCCCAGCCGCCGGTCATGGCCCCGAAAATGGCCCGCGCCTGCCCCAGATAGCGCCGGTCCCCGGTCAGGTCGTAGGCCTTGATCCAGGCCAGGGCCCACCAGCCGTCGTCGTCGTAGTAGCTGTCGGTGAACCGGTCGCCCCGGTGATAGGCCAGGTAGGTGCGGTTCAGGTCGCCGACATAGGCCCGCGACCCGGTGGCCTGCATGTAGTCGATGGTGGCTTCCAGCGCGTTCGCGGACTGCCACCACTGGGCCGAGCGGTACGTGGTGCCGCCGTACCAGCGCTGCAACCCGGCCGCGGCCGACGCCGCCTCCGCCATGATGGCTGCGCTCGGCAGCAGCGTGTCGCTGGCGCAGACCAGGCTGAGCGCGGCCGTCACCGAGAGGACGAGCGCGAGGGGGGACCGGAAAAGAGAAATCATGGGGGCGTGGGTTGATCCAGTCGGCGGACAGGGCGGATCGCCCGCGGTGGGTCAGCGAACACTCATCGATTCACCAAGAGCGAGTATAGTCATCACGAACGATGCGGCCTCCACCTGGGCAAATAGGGTGACTGACGCCACAGGCTGGTGATCGCTCCCGGGCCAGCGCCGGCGCCGGGGACGCCCGGCAGAGACGGTTCGCCCTGCGCGCCTGGCCACTCCGGGCCCGGCGCAAGGAATCCTGAAGGGCAGCAAGAACGGCTCACTGCGGGATCAAGCCGACGGATACTGGGATACTTGGAGAATGCTGCGGGCGTCGAGCGGACGGCTGGTCGGCAGGGACGGTGAACTGACTCGCCTGCTCGGCCTGCTTGACGACGCCAGCGGCGGCCGCCCGTCCCACGCCCTGATCAGCGGCGACGCGGGCGTGGGCAAGACGCGGCTGGTCACCGAGCTTGCCGCCCGGGCCGCGGACCGCGGCTTCCTGGTCCTGTCCGGGCGCTGCGCGGAACTGGGCGACAGCATTCCTTACCTGCCGCTTGCCGACGCGCTGCGGGAAGGCACCACTACTCCGGGCGCCGCAACGGAACCGCTCGCGGCCGCACTGGCCGTTCGGCCGGTCCTGGGGCGTCTGCTGCCGGACCGGGACGAGGCGCCGCCGCCGGGCGGTGAGGTCTCGGGGCTCGCCCAGCAGCAACTGTTCGGGGCGGTCCTCGGGCTGCTCGCTGAGCTGGCCGACGGGCACCCGGTGCTGCTGATCCTGGAGGACCTGCACTGGGCCGACCGCTCCACCCGCGACCTGATCACGTTCCTGAGCCGGGTGCTGCACCGGGAACGGGTGGCCGTGGTGGCCACCTATCGCACGGACGACCTGCACCGGCGCCACCCGCTCCGGCCAGTGGTCGCGGAGTTGCTACGGCTGCCCAGCGTGGCCTCGATCGAGCTGGGGCCGCTGGGGTACGCGGAGATGGCCAGTCACCTGACCGCCCTGGCGGACGGCCCGCTGGACCCGGGCGTCCTGCACCGGATGGTGGCCCGGGCCGAGGGCAACCCCTACTACGCCGAGGAACTGCTGGCCGCCGTGGTGCCGGGCCGGCCCGGCGGCGCTGTCGGCGGACTGAGCGGCGGCGCGGCGGGCGCTGGCCTGCGTGCCGGTGGTGGCGGTGCACCAGGTGGAGAGGTGCTGCCCAGCGGGCTGGCCGCGCTGCTGCTGGCCCGGGTGGAGCGGCTGCCCGCCGCGGCCCAGCAGGTGCTGCGGGCCGCGGCCGTCGGCGGCCGCCGGGTCGAGGACGACATCGTCCAGGCAGCCTCCGGGCTGGACGGGCCGGAGTACGAGGACGCAATCCGGGACTGCGTGGCCCAGCAGCTGCTGGTGCCGGGCGGCGCGGACGGCTACGTGTTCCGGCACGCGCTGATCCGGGAGGCGCTCTACACCGATCTGCTGCCCGGCGAACGGACCCGGTTGCACGCCCGGTTCGCCGAGCTGCTGGCCGACCCCGGCCGGCTCGCCGCCGTGCCGGGGTCCGCCGCCGAGCTGGCCCACCACTGCCTGGCCAGCCACGACATCGCGGGGGCGTTCGCCGCGTCGGTCCGGGCCGGGCGAGAGTCCGAGCGGCTGGCCGCCCCGGCCGAGGCGCACCGGCACTACGACGCCGCGCTCGCCCTGTGGGAGCGGGTCGGCGAGCCGGAGCGGCTGGCCGGGCAGGACCGGGACCACCTGGCTTTCTGCTCCGCGAACTGCGCCGCGTCCAGCGGCGACATCGCCCGGGCCGTGCAGCAGCTGCGCCGCATCCGCGGCTTCCTGCGTGAGGACACCGACCCGGTGCTGGCCTGCCGGGTGCACGAGCGCCTCGCGTACTACCTGCTCGAGCTGGGAGCGCCGGCCGACGCCGAGACGGCCGCGCGGGCCGCGGTGCACCTGCTCCCGGCCGACCCGCCGCGCCCCGAAGGTGCCCGGGCCCTGGCCACCCACGCGCAGACGCTGATGTACGCCGGTGACGAGGAGGCGGCCGCGCGCCGGGCGCAGCAGGCCCGGGTGGCCGCCCGCGCGGCCGACGCCCCCTGGGTGGAAGCCGACGCCCTGGTGACCCTGGGCATGCTGGCCGAGCGCCAGGGCGAGCCGGCGCAGGCCCTGGACCTGTTCGCCCAGGCCTACCAGGAAGCCCGGGCCCACTCGATGCTCGGCGTCGAGCTCCGGGCGGCGTTCGAGGTCGCCCGGTCCCAGCTGGAGAGCGGTGACCTGGCCGGGTCGGCCGCGACCGCGCACCAGGGCACGGAACGGGCGGACGCCGCCGGGCTCGGCCTGGCCCCGTACGGCCTCGACCTGCAGTACCTGCATTACCTAGCGCACTACGCGGACGGCTGCTGGGATCACGCGCAGGAGCTGGCGGACGGGTTCGGCGTCCGGGTCACGACCATGGCCGAGGCCCGCCTGTCGGCCATGGCCCTGTTCCTGGACGTGGCCCGGGGCAGCCCCAGGGTCGCGGAGCGGCGGGCCTGGCTGGAGCCGTTCTGGCCGGGCGACAGCTTCGGCGCCTATATCGCCCGCGGCCTGCTGGCCGAGCACGCGCTGTGGCGCGGTGACGCCGCGACCGCGCTGGCCGAGGTGGCGGCCACCCTGGCCGAGCTGGACGTCGAGGGCGGCTACGGGCCGCCCGCCATCCGGGTCGCCGCCGTGGGCCTGGCCGCCCGCGGCGAGCGGGCCCGGCGGGCCCGGGCCGCCGGGGACGAGGAGTCCGCCGCGGCCGAGGTAGCCGTGGCCCAGGTGCTCATCGACGCCGCCCGGGAGGGGGCGCAGTTCCCGCGCCGGCCGAAATTCGTCCTGGGCGTGGACGGCCGCGGCTGGCTGGCCCGGGCCGAGGCGGAATGGGCCCGGGTCCAGGGCCGCAACGACCCGCAGGCCTGGCAGGCCGTGGTGGACGAGTTCGGGCCCGCGTTCAGCTACGAGACGGCCCGGTCCCGCTGGCGGCTCGCAGAGGCCCTGGCCGAGGCGGGACGGCGGGCCGATGCGGAGCGAGAGTGGTCGCTCGCGCTGGCCGCGGCCGACGAGCTGGGCGCCGGCCCGCTGGCGTCCTCGCTTCGCGATCTGGGGCGCCGGGCCCGGTTCGCCCGGCGAGCGGGAAATGGCGGGCCGGGCTACGGCGTGGGCGGCGGCCCGGGGAGCCGCTCAGGCACTGGGCCGGGAGGCGGTGCCGGCGACGTGCTGGCCGGGCTGACCAGCCGGGAACGCGAGGTGCTGCGCTTGCTGGTGGCGGGCCGGAGCAACCGGGAGATCGCGGCCTCGCTGTTCATCGCGCCCAAGACGGCCAGCGTGCACGTGTCCAACATCCTGACCAAGCTGAGCGCAGCCAGCCGGGGCGAGGCCGCGGCCATCGCCGCGGCAGCCGGGCTGGAGCCGGCCGACCGGTAGCTGGGCCCCGATGGGCTGGGGCACGCGTGCGGCTGGGCTGACGGGCGAGATCACACGTCGGGCTGGCCACCGGGAGCGAGCTCGGTGAGGATCTCCTCCGCCCGCGCGACCGCCCCCACCGGGTCCGCGTCAGGCGCCCCGATCAGCGGATCCCAGTTGAGGTCGTAGAAGATCTCGGTCACCCCGCGCTCGGCGAGCCACTCCACGTCGCGGCGGATGTCGGCGTAGCTGCCGGACAGCAGCACCCGCCCGCCGCCCTCGGGCACGGTCCCCGGCGCGCCCACGCGGAGCACGCCGCGGCAGACGATCCTGATCGAGTCCGGGTCACGGCCCGCTTCCTCGGCTGCCCCCCGGACCACGCTGATCCCCTCGCTGATCCGGGACAGGTCGGTCCGGCTGGAGGTGACCCAGCCGTCCGCCAGCCGCCCGGCCCGCTCCAGGGCCGCCCGGGCGATCCCCCCGAGCAGGATCGGCGGCCCAGGCCGCTGCACCGGCCTGGGCGCGAACCAGCCCGCGGGCAGGTCGTAGTCCCGTCCGTGGAACTCGGCCGGCCCTTCAGCCCAGATCCGCCGCATGACCTCGATGTACTCGTCGGTGCGCACCCCGCGGCGGGCCATGATGCCCCCTGCCACGACGAACTCCTCCGGCAGCCAGCCGATGCCGAGCCCCAGGTCGAGCCGGCCGCGAGACAGCACGTCCGCGGTGGCGGCCATCTTGGCCAGGTAGCCCGGGGCGAGGTACGGCATGTTCACCACCGCGACGCCGAGCCGGATCCGCCGCGTCACCGCGGACAGGTACCCGAGGGCCACCATCGGGTCGAGCACGCTGTGGTAGACGGGCTCCATGGCCGAGCCTTCGGGCACCATCAGCCGCTGGAACGTCCAGAGCGAGGCGTAGCCGGCGGCTTCCGCGCTGGCCGCGAACGAGGCGAGGTTCTCCGGGGTAGCCCACACTCCCGAGACCGGGGCACCGAAACCAATCTTCATTCCGCTCAGCCTAGGACCCTGGGGGCCGCGGTGGTGAGCCCCCAGGCCGGTGAGATCGATCGGTCCGCGGGCGGACCGGCCGGCCGGGCGGGCAGGGCCGCAGGCCCCCCGGTAGGCTGTGCCGTCCGGTAGACCTCATCCGCACGGGAGCTAGCCATGCCCACTGACCCTCGCGCACTGATCGGCGTGCTGCGCAACTCGCATGAGCGGCTCGACGGGCTGGTGCGGCCGCTCACCCCGGACCACCTGCGCGCCCAGTCCTACGACACGGACTGGACCATCGCCCAGGTCCTCTCCCACCTCGGTAGCGGCGCGGAGATCGCCACCGTCAGCCTGGCCGCCGCGCTGGGCGGGCGCGGCCAGCTGGACCAGAGTGCGTTCCCGGCGATCTGGGACGCGTGGAACAACCGCGCCCCGGAGATGCAGGCCGCCGACAGCCTGACCTGGGACGCCGAGCACGTTCGCCGGCTCGAGGCGCTCAGCGACGACGAGCTGGCTTCCATCGGGCTCGACTTCTTCGGCCGCCAGCTTGACGCGGCCGGGCTGGTCCGGCTGCGCCTCAGCGAGCATGCCATCCACGTCTGGGACGTGGCCGCGAGCGTCGACCCGGGCGCGACCGTGGCGGAGGACGCGATCCTCCCGGTCATGGAGCAGGTCACCCAGCTGTTCCAGTTCGTAGCGAAGCCGGCCGGTGATTCCTTCCGCGTCCGGCTGCGCACCACCGAGCCCGACGGTGACTACCTGCTCGACGTGGGGGAGTCGGTGACGTTGTCGCCGTGGGCGGACGGCTCAGCCGTCGACGGTGAGATCACGCTGCCGGCCGAGGCGCTGTTGCGGCTGTTCTACGGGCGGCTCGACCCCGGCCACACCCCGGAGTACACGGCTGAGGGCATCGAGCTGGACCGGCTCCGCGCCGTCTTCCCCGGCTTCTAGCGGCCCGTGGTCACGGGCTCCCTGGTCAGTCGGCCCGTGACCAGCCGGCTCATCGTCAGACGGTGACCCGGCGGATGGTGGTGAGCCCGCCGAGCCCCATGGCCACGGCCACCACGGCCAGCACGCCGGTCAGCGCCAGCGCCGTCACCGTGGTGAAGAAGTGCCCGACCCCGGACCAGCTGTGGGTCGCCGACACGGCCACCACGACCAGGAGCGCCACGACTATCTGGGCGGCGATGAACGCGACCAGCCCGGGCACGCTCCAGCGCCGGAACACCAACCCGTACCACATGCCGTACAGGAAGAACAGCACCAGCAGCACGAACGACGTCAGCCACGTCTCGTACCACGGGCCGTCCATGATCCACGGAATCCTGAAGAAGTGCAGCCGGAGACCCCACCCGCCGGTGACACGCTCCACCACCTGCAGGACGGTCAGCCCCAGGCCGTAGACCGTGCCCAGGACCGCCACGAGCAGCGCGGTGCCGAGATAGTAGGTGCGGCGGCTGACGCCGAGCATCAGCCCAAACGGCAGCGCCCGCGTCATGCTCAGCGCACCGCAGATGAGCAGGAAGACGTAGATCGTCACCAGCCCTCCGGTGTAGGAACCATGAGGGGTAGGCGGTGCCAGCGAGGCGATGACCACGTTCACCAGGAAGCTGAACGTCATGATCCCCCACGGCAGCGCCAGGTAGGTCACCCGGTCCACCGGGTGGTAGCGGGCCACGTTCACCAGCGTGTTCATGCGCTCACCTTCTCGTCAGCGGAATGGCCGGCCGCGTGGACCAGCAGTTGCTGCAGGGACAGGGGTTCCAGGGTCAGGTGCAGCGCGCGGGCCCGGGACTGCGCGGCGAAGTCGAGGGGATCGGCGATCGTGACCGAGCCCCGCGCGCCGAGCCGCTGCCGGCGCCAGACCGTGTGCCCGGCCACGAACTCCTCCACGGCCGTGGCCGGGCCGCTCACGGTCATGCCCGTGCCGCGGACGTCGTCGGCGGGCGCGTCCAGTACCACCCGCCCGTGGTCGAGCATCACCACGTGCTCGAGCAGGTCCGCCACCTCGTCGATGAGGTGGGTGGACAGCACCACGGTCCTCGGATGCTCGGCGAACTCCGCCAGCAGCCGGTCGTAGAAGAGCTGGCGCGCGACCGCGTCGAGGCCGGCGTACGGCTCGTCGAACAGGGTCAGCTCGGCGCGGGCCGCCAGCCCGATGACGATCCCGACCGCGGACCGCATCCCGCGCGACAGCCGCTTGATCCGCCGCCGCGGCGGCAGGTCGAAGTCCTCGATCAGCTGCCGGGCCAGGTCCGCGTTCCAGTTCGGGTAGAACCACGAGGCGACCCGGATGGCGTGCTCCACGCGGAGGTCCGGGTAGGCCTGGTCCTCGCGCACGAACACCATGCGGCGCAGCACCTCGTCGTTCTCGGCCGGGACCTGCCCGAACACCCGGAGGTCACCGGCGGTGGGGAACTCCAGCCCGGTGATGATGCGCATCAGGGTGGTCTTGCCCGCACCGTTGCGGCCCAGCAGGCCAGTCACGGTGCCTGGCCCCACCGTGAGCGAGACGTCGTCGAGCGCGATCTGTTCGCGGTAGCGGCGGCCGAGCGCCGTCGCGGAGATCGTCGGGATCATGGCCTGCTGCCTCCGTTGTGCCAGCCGGGTCCCCGGATCAGGGAGACCAGCGTGTCGTTGTCGATGCCCAGCCGGTTAGCCTCGGCCAGCATCGGGTCCACATACTGCTCGGCGAACTGCTTCCGGCGGCCGGCCCGCAGCTGTTCCTGCGCGCCCGCGGCGACGAACATCCCGATGCCGCGGCGCTTCTCCAGTACCCCCTCGTCCACCAGCAGGTTGATCCCCTTCGCTGCGGTGGCCGGGTTGATGCGGTAGAACGCGGCCAGCTCGTTGGTGGACGGCACCCGGGCACCCTCGGCGAGCACGCCGTCGACGATGTCGTCGGCCAGCTGCTCGGCGATCTGCACGAACAGCGGCGTCCCATCGTCCAGCGCCGGCACCACGCCTCCGGTCGGTCAGTAACTCAGTTCAGTGGTTCATTACTTGAGTAAGGTACCAATGGGGTCCGACGCCGGTCAAATCGTTATTGAAGTGGCGGGTGCGGCGGCGGGCGTGCCAGCCTGTAGCCGTGCTCAGCGAGGACGAGATCGGCGGGTTTCTGGCCGACGGCTACGTCGCCGTCCGCGGCGCGGTCCCGGCCCCGGTCATCGCGGCTTGCCAGGACATGATCTGGGCCGGCCTGGACGGCCACGGTGTCCGGCGCGATGACCCCACGACGTGGACCGCCCCGGTGGTGCGGATCCCATGCCCAGAGGGCGGCCCGTTCGCCGAGGCGGGAACCAGGCCGGTGGTTCAGGAGGCCTGTGACCAGCTGATCGGGCCCGGCCGCTGGTGGCGGCGGGAAGGGCTGGGCGGCACCATCCCGGTCCGGTTCCCCAGCGAGGCTGACCCGGGCGACGCGGGCTGGCACATCGAGGCCAGCTACGAGGCGGCCGGGCAGTGGCGGGTCAGCGCCGGCTCCCGCGCCCGCGGGCTGCTCGCGCTCTACCTGCTGACCGACGTGGAGCCGGACGGCGCACCGACCCGGCTGCGGCCGGGCTCGCACCGCGACGTGCCGCCGATCCTCGCCCCGGCCGGGGACGAGGGCATGGAGTGGCTGCCCGCCGCGCAGCAGGCCGCGCGGGCCAGCGCCGGCCGGCCCACCGTCCTGGCTGCCGGCCGGGCCGGTGATGTGTTCCTGTGCCACCCGTTCCTGGTCCACGCGGCGTCCTGGCCGCACCGGGGCCGGTTCCCGCGGATGATCGCCCAGCCCGGCGTGGCACTGCACGGCCAGTACGCGCTGGCGGCTGCACCGGGGGAGACACCGCCCCCGGTGCAGCAGGCGATCCTCGACAGCCTGTCCGCGTCCGGTCGGAGGAGGGCTGGTCAGAGGGACGCCCAGAGGAGGGCTGGTCTGAGGGACAGGTCAGCGGAAGGACGTGACGAGCCGCGCGGCCTCGCGGGCGCAGCCCCAGGACAGCGTCACGCCGGCGCCTCCGTGGCCGTAGTTGTGGACCAGGAGCCGCCCGTCGCCGTCGCCCGGGGCGGTCTCGGCCTCCAGCCGCACCCGCGGCCGGGCCGGCCGCAGGCCCACGCGGTGCTCCAGGATCCGGACGGTGCCCAGCCGCGGGTCGACGGCCGCACAGTCGGCCAGGATCCGCTGCGCGGTTGCGGGCCGGGGGTCCAGTGACCAGTCACCCGGGATCTCGTCGCCGCCC
>Ga0187883_10001033_pt1 | contig 17323 bp, 20 predicted proteins | sample June2016WEW_20_1_2_FD_132966 | JGI IMG/M metagenome (GOLD analysis project Ga0187883, IMG submission 132966) | Peatland microbial communities from SPRUCE experiment site at the Marcell Experimental Forest, Minnesota, USA - June2016WEW_20_10 | ecosystem: Environmental > Terrestrial > Soil >...
ACCGTACAGGATGACACTGGGCACGTTGAGCCGCAGCAGCGCCATGGCCGCGCCGGGGATGGTCTTGTCGCAAGCCACCAGCGCCACGATGCCGTCGAACATGTGGCCGCGGGCCACCAGTTCGATGGAATCGGCAATGACTTCGCGGCTGACCAGCGAGGCCTTCATGCCTTCGGTGCCCATGGTGACGCCATCGCTGATGGCGATGGTGTTGAACTCCATCGGCGTGCCGCCGGCTGCGCGAATGCCTTCCTTTACCTTGACGGCCAGCTCGCGCAAGTTGTAGTTGCACGGCATGGTTTCGATCCAGGTGTTGGCGACGCCGATGATGGGCTTGGCAAGGTCGGCATCGGTGAACCCGATGCCTTTCAGCATGGCGCGCGCGGGCGCGCGGTCACGGCCTTGGGTGATGGTATAGCTGTCGAGGGGCATGTTTGGTTTAGGCTGGAGGCCTGTTCTTTAGCTTAGCGGATTCGGCGCGGGACGCGCTCTGGGTGAGCGGGCTGCGGGCAGAATGCCTGGCAGAGTGCCCGCCCCACAAAACTGGTCAAGCGGCGGGGGGACCGGGGCGCGTTCGGCGCCGGGCGTGGAGGCGTTGGTTCACGTCATCGGGCGAGAAGGCATCCGGATCCCATTCTTCGCCGACCGAGATTGCCGACCTAGTTTCTTCGGGGCAGCTATCACCTTGGAACCAGCGACTACGTGGCACGACCAGGACAGGACGTGAAGTCGAATGATCGACTTGAAGCCGAATACGCAAGAGCCAGCATCGCCCGTCTGGCAAGGCATCACCCACCGCTCTCCCAAACAACCACGCCGTAAACACGGGTCGGTGTGCGAGTTGATTATTGCAACGGCTCGGACCGGAAGCATGCATCAGGGGCAAACGTCGCTGTATTGGTTCAGGCACACTCTGTGTTGATGCTGGTAGCCTGTAGCGGCGTTATGATGGGCTTGGATGGAGCCTTCTGCCCGGGCCGTCGTCGCACTTAACTTTTCTCCCAAAAGCTCTGCGGACGGAGAGATTCTAGCAATTTACCTACTTGCTCGGACCAAGGTGTTTCATGCCTTGTCAACTACCAGCTCGGCTGTCTCTCGATGGCAAACTAAAAGGTCTAATAACATAGGATAGCGGTAGCGTAATCGCCGCGCACCCCGTTGGCCTTGGCGCCCGTCAAACCGATACCCGCAGAGTGCTGCAAGTGCTCCGTTTTCTTTTGCTGGTGTTTGGGCTGTGTTCCACGGCCACACAACTTTAGGCTCATAACAATCGTCCAGGCCGGTACGTACTGGGATTGTTTGAAAGATTACCGCATCCGCAATACTGAATTCATGAACCTATTGATTTCGGCCAGCATCGTTGGTGTATGGGGCGCTGCCCAGGGCGCTGCCCTCATTGCCGTTAGACACTTGACAAGCGACCGGAATCAGAAAAAGCACCAGGACCGGTTCAACGTGTTGCGTGAGCGACTTCAGAATCCGTGGAGCTAAGGCGCTCAAGGAAGGCGAGAGTTTCAAATCGCCCGAGTCGTTACCCGGTGATTGCTCAATACCGGCCAGTTCCATCTCGCCTTTGGCGGTCAGCGTCTCCTCGAACCGGCCAAGAATCCTAAGCACACACCGACACCAACAGCGAACACCAGCGCCCGACTCGAACAAATCGGGATAAACCGGGTCTGCGACTGAGTGATCTCCACCACGCCCAACGGCTTCGTAACGAGTCCACCACCGCCGCTACCGCCGTGCTGCCAGTTGTTTCCGTTGCCGCCCGAACTGCCGCCAAATCCACACCGAATTGTGGCAACGGGCAGAATCGTTTTGCCACTGACGGACACGGGTTCACCATAAACAATCTTTGCGCCTGCGTGCTCGATTATGGACTTGAAGACTTCAGCGAATTGCGTTTTGTTTCCCGCCGCAAGTGGCGGTTCCATCGTTTCCGGCATACAACCAGCGTAGCGAATTTGAGCGATGGCGGTCTGTGGAGGGCTACCCTTTCTGCGCAAACAGCCGTGCGAACCCCGAATACGCCACGAGAGGAAAGACCTGGAAGTCGATCAGACCGGCCCGCATCGACAGCAGTTCAGCCAATCGCTGTCCACCTTTTCCTCATCAAACAAACCCAAGCTCTCGGCGGAATTGGCAGTGTAGTTTCAAAATGGCTGGATACGAGCGACAGGATCTCGAAATACGGTTCGACAGCGTTCACGATCTCTCTGGCAGTCCGCCGTGGTGGGCCGTCGCCGACACGTACTTCATCCGCATTCCCGATCAGACTGAGCCACAAGCCGTCGTCTCCTAAGTGCCGGTGGACCTGTTCGGCAAACTTTGTTCGGTCCTCGTCGGAATCAAAGACATGAAAACAGCCCCGGTCAAAGGCCAACCCGAGTGGCGCTGCTTCGACGTGGCTCCTGAGGAAGTCCAGGACGGCGAACGTGCATGTAGCTTTGGCCGTTGCGGCCTTTTCTTCCGCTTTCTCTATCGCAATGTCGGATGCATCCACCCCGACGACATCGAATCCGTGTTGCGCCAGCCAGATTGCGTTGTCGCCAGTGCCGCAGCCGACCTCCAATGCCCGACAGGGAGCGATGGGAAGGGTGGTCACTGTCTGAACGAGGTTAAAGTCCGGTTTGCCGATGTCCCAAGGTGCGAAGCCTTCTTTATATGCTTGCCGGAAATGATCTTCGACGCTCATAACAATGTCTCTTGCCCTTGGTTCAGCCTCATCAAACTGGACGGATACCGCCGCCGTGGATCGGCCTTTTTCCCGACTTCTGCCACGATGATAGCACCCGGCAACCTGGAAGACGGCAACCGGATCGGCGTACAGTCACCCGTGGATTCCAGGCACGCCGCATAGGGACAGTGACCGAAGCCAATGCTGTTTTTGTTGAGTGACAACACCGGCTGTCTGATTCTGTGTGAATATAGGAATGGGAAGGAACCATGCCAGTATCGAAACTGAATAGCACCATAATTGAAGCAGCCATAGTGGGATTCGAGCACCAAAAGACCCAGATCGACAATCAGATCGCTGAACTTCGTGCCATGCTGTCCGGTGGCCCCTCAGAGACCGCTACCACGCCGGAACCAGCAAAACCACAGCGGTGGAAGAGGAGTCTTGCAGTTCGCCGAAAAATGGCTTTGGCCCAAAAACACAGGTGGGCAACGATCAAGGGCGAGTCTGAACCGGCAGCGCAAGCCCCGGCACAAGCGCCGAAGCCAAAGCGGAAGCTCTCAGCGGCAGCAAAGGCGAAGCTCGCGGCTAATCTCAAGAAAGCCAGAGCCGCCAAAGCAGCAAAGGCGAAATCGGCGTCGGCAAAGAAGTAGACGGGACCGGCCAGGAAGAAAGCGGCCCCAAGAAAAGGCTAAGGGCATCAGCGGCAAAGGCTTCGAAGAAGAGTGCGCCAGCCAAGAAAGCTGCGGTGAAGAAGGCGACGGCCAAGGTCACGGCTCCCGCACAGGCCCCAACGGAAGCCTTCATTCTGTAGCGCTGTTTGGCGTAATGTTGACCGGACAGAGCAAGTTTATGCTGGTGGTATCTGCACATGACCAAAGTAACAATCGAGATTGACTCCAGGTGGGTGAAGATCGTTCGCTCCCCGTTGTATTGGATTGTGGCTGCGTTGCAAGGCGTCTCAATCAGCTTCGCCCCGTTGTTTCTGTACTGGAGCGGCAAGGGGATGTTCCCTCACGGATCTGACTGGCTTATCGTGCCGTCGTGCTTCGCAGTCATTCTCCTGGTCGGGTTCTTCTATATGCTGCTCGGTAGCGCAGTCATTGGCGAATTGAGGAAGAAAAACCTCTCGGCCTAATGCCGATGTATCGCAACCGTGAACGCTTCGACCATCATACTCAACCCCACCAGGCGAGTTCAGGGCGCGGCCTCAATCGTGTTACCCTGAGCTTCAGAGGCACTGCCATGATGACCAAAACCATTCGTTCGCAATTCGTTCACGATGTTGGCGAAATGGTCGAGGGCTTCGTCATCCTGGAGAAGCACACGGTGATTCCACCAACCCCGCCTGCACGACGGCATGGAGTCTACGACTACCTCGTGGAAGTGCCGCCGATACCGATGAAAGGCACTTCGGGCCGGAAGACGGTTCCAGAACGTGGGTCTTTCACTCGTTCCACACCTGATGAAAGGGCTGGCGTCGTTCGGCGGGTGCCTTCACGATGAGAACGGCCTGGGCTAACTATTAGACATGACCGTTCACGAGAAATTCGTTGAGGATATGCGTGTTGCCGGAATCCACACCGAAGCCTACTGTGGTCGATTCTTTTGGCAAGGTCCTGCCGCTCGTTCCCATGAACAAAATGGGCCAACACTTTTAGACATCATCAAAGAAACCGCAGTGCCTCTTCAGTGGGATAGGCTGGATTTCAATTACGTGGTGTACCCCGTTGGTAAAGCTAAGGCTGCATGGAACGGTAAAGTGGCCGACTCAGAAGACGAAGAAGGTGAACCGGACGGCTACAACGACGGCTACGCTGCCAAAACCCCAAAAGACGATGACGATGACGAAGAAGACTGATTACAGGGCAATACGCCGATAGCGATCAGGCGGCGAGTGCTATACTCCCGTCATGACCCTCAAGAATGCGGCGTTCTTCGCCTTGATCGGCATGGCGCTTATAACCATTCTGCTGGCGGTGGTGTTCATCCGTGACGTATCGGCCCTCCTGGCTGGTGCGATTGCTGCGATAACGGTGTTGACATCGTTCATTCATTTGCTGGCAAGCCTCAGTGTAGCCGTGTTTTTCTACGTGTTCTATAAGGCGCAATCCTGAATCGCCGGAACGCTGGCTGAAGGCGGTTGTCGATTGGACGAGCCGGGAGTTTATCGGGTGGAACATGGGATGTCTGCGCCGAAATGTTATACTTCAGTGGTCCAAGAACCGCCACAACCAGGAGTAGTCATGAAAGCAAATAAGGCTCTGAAGCGGCTTACCCACGCTGAGGATTTGGTCTCGGATGTGCTGGAGCGGTATTCAGCGGATGCGCTAGAAATCCGCCAGCAGCTTCTCGATGCGAAGGCTTCGGTCGGGCGGGCGAAGGACGCTGTGAAATTGCAGGCATCCTCCGAAAAGACGAGTGCCCGGAAGAAGGCCGCTACCAAGGCGGCGGCGAAAGTGCCACGGGCGAAGGCGGGAAAGAAATACGGCCCGACAAAACAGGACCACGAAGAGTAAAAGGTCCGCAGGCAACCGCTCCTCGAGCACGATGGCGTGTTCCCACGAGTCGCCCATATCGTAGGTGTAGACGAAGTTCGGTCTCACGCGGAGCAAGACTTCATCGAGCCGCAGTTTGCTGTCGTCGATTGTCCGGGGCACGTTGTAGAATACCGGAACACGTGCAAGTGGGAGTTGTCCCAACCCATGGCGATTTGAAGCACGTTGTGGAGCGCGGCCAGTGTGTATACCCGCGGGCCACCAGCAGGCGGCGCTAGATTTCCGGGTCCATTACGATGCTACACTCCGGAGATGAGGCAGTGCGCAGGCCGGCTGGCGACCGCGCTGCTGTGCGCCTTGGCCGCGCTCCCCGCCGTGGGCAGCGAAGGGCCGCGCTGGCTGAAAATCCAATCCCCGAACTTCGAGTTGTTCACCACCGCCGGTGAGCGGAACGGACGCGAGGTGGCGCGGCACTTCGAGCAAGTGCGCGCCTTCTTCCGCGAGGCTATGGGGCTGGGATTGAAATCCGGTCCGCCGGTGCGCATCGTGCTCTTCCGCTCGGATAAAGAGTTCGCGCCCTACGCCCCGAACGACTTCGCCGCGGCCTTCTATTTGGGCGCGGAGGATCGCGATTACATCGTCATGAAGAGCGGTTCCAGCGAGTACTTTCCGGTGGCGGTACACGAGTACATACACCTGTTGGTGAAACACTCCGGAATCGCGGCGCCGGTGTGGTTCAACGAAGGACTCGCCGAGCTTTACTCCAACCTGAAACCGCTGGCCGGGAAGATAGAGGTGGGCGACATCATCATGCCGCACTTCATCCTGCTGCAGGAATCGAAGTGGATCGACTTAGCAACGCTGTTGGCCGTCGAGCACGACTCCCCTTTGTATAACGAGAAGACCCATGCCGGGCTGTTCTACGCGGAGAGTTGGGCGCTGGTGCACATGTTATACCTGGGCACGGATTACCGTCCCAAGTTACCCATGCTGCTCGAAGGTATCAAGAGCGGCGCCAGCATGACAGACACGTTCCAGAAGGCGTATGGCAAGCCGGTGGCGCAGGTGCAGAACGATCTTGCATCGTACATGCGCGGGACACGCTTCAATGCGTCGCTGTTCAACACCAAGTTGGCCAAGGATGTGGACGCGCCGGAAGTCAGCGAATCGAGCCCGCTCGAAGCTGGCCTCGTGCTGGCGGACATCCTGGCGAATACGCGGGGGAAGGCCGCCGAAGCGCGCGAATTGTACGGCCGGCTGGGGCGCGAGAACCCGAAAGACTGGCAGGTGGAGCAGGGCCTGGCGCGTCTCAGCTTGCGGGAGGGAAAGCGCCCGGAGGCTCTGACGCATTACGCGCGCGCGGCCGAACTGGGCAGCACCAACGCCAGAATGTATCTGGATTATGGACGGTTGTTGCGGGCCCAGGACCAGCGCGCCGAGGCTGTGGCGGTGCTGAAGCGCGCCACCGAGATCGACCCGGACGACCGGGAAGCGCGCCTGGAACTCGGCTATGCGTACGTGCTGGCGGACAAGCACGCCGAGGCGCTGGCGCAGTTCCAATTGGTGAAGCGCGTGACCGAGGAGCAGGCGTTCGGGTTCTTCCACGCGATGGCATACGCATACTACCGCCTGGACCGGAAAGCGGAGGCCAAGGCCGCCGCTACGACTTGCCGGAAATACGCCAAGAGCACGGAAGAAATCGATCGGCTGGACCAACTGGTGGATGCGTTGAACTACGTGCCGCACGTGCCGGTGATGAGCGAGGATCGTTCCCGCAGCGGTGAGTCCGATCCGCCGCCACCCAAGCTGCGGCGGCGCGAGGCGCTGGCGGTAGCCGAGGGCACGCTGAAGCAAATCGATTGCATGGGCGGAAAGATCCGCATGCGCATCGGGGTGGGCGCGGAGGCCATGTCGTTCGCGCTCCTGGATCCGGGTTCCATCACGACCAAGGACCATGCGGCCATGGAATTCACATGCGGGCCCCAGAGGCCGCGGCGGATCAGAATCGAATACGAGGCGAAAGAGGGAGCCATGCCGGGAACGGTCGGAGTGATCCGTTCGATCGAGTTCCCGGAGTGAAGAAGCGGGGGTAGTCCGGCTCTGGCCGCCTAAAAAGGCGTCCCCAGAGGGGACCCCAGGCCATGATTGGCCGCCCTCCAAGGCGATGCTGCGCGGTTACTGCGGCGTGTTGGACATCGCGGCCGCCTGCCGCGCGTCCTCTTCCGCGCCTTTTGTGTCTCCGATGGTCCGCCGCGCCTCTGCCCGTTTTTCGTATTGCCAGCGGCTCGGGCCTAAGTCCATGGCGGCGGTGTAATCCGCGATAGCGTGCGCCCAGTCCCTTAGCGCCACGTATGCCTGGGCCCGGTTTTCGTAAGCGTTGCGATAATCCGGAACGAGTTGGATGGCTTTGGTCAGATCCGGAAGGGCCTTCTCCGGATGCCCCAATTCCAGATTGGCCCAGCCGCGGTTGTTGAAGTAGTTGCCCGAGGGGAGTTGACTCATTTCGATGGCGCGATCGTAATCGTCCAGGGCCCGCTCCCGCTGCCCGGATTGCGAGTATGCCAGACCCCGGCCGTCATACCAGCCCGGGCGGGACGGGTCGAGCCGGATGGCTTCATCGTAGTCGTGGATGGCCTCCTCGTACTTCCTCAGTCGAACGAACGCACTTGCCCGGGCGTGGAAGGCTAAGGCCCAATCCGGCCTCAGAGCGATGGCTTTGTCATACATGCCGATGGCGTCTTCGACATGGTTGGTCTGGGCCAGATGAGCACCGCGGCGGTAGGCCTCTTCAGCGGTGCGCGGTTCGCTTGGGGCGCTTTGCAGCGGCGCCGTCAACGAGAAGGCCACCTCGACATTCATCTCTTCGGCGATGGGCTGCCCCTCGCGCATGGCCGGCTCGAACTTCCAGCCTTGGACCGCTTCGATGGCCTTCTGATCCAGCCCATGTCCCAACGGGCGGACCACTTGCATGCCAGACGGAGTCCCTTGCGGGGAGACAGTCAGGTGGAGCGCGACCGCGCCGGAGAGGTGCGCATCCCGCGCCTCCGCCGTATACTCCGGGGCGCGCTTGGAAATTACGTGGGCATGCGCCACGGGGAAGGCGTGGCGGGTATCTTCCAGATCTTCGCGCAGAGCCTTCTCGATGCCCTGTCTATAGCCTTTCTTGTACGAACGAATGACGCCGTTCTTGTCGAGGATCACGACGCTAGGCAACGCGTTGGCGCCATAATCCTGCTGTACGCGGCTCTGGGCCGCCAGCAGGATCGGATAGGTGATTTTCTGCTCCTGGAGGAACTTTCGCACGATTTCCCGATCTTCGCCGAGGTCGATGCCAAAAATCGCAATGTCTTTCTCCTTGCGATAGACCTTTTCGATGGCTGGCATCTCGGCGCGGCATGGGCCGCACCAGGTAGCCCAGAACTCCAGCAGGACCACTTTTCCGCGCAAGCTGGAAAGCTGCACTTCGCGATCGTCGAGGTCGCGCAGCTTGAAGTCCGCCGCAGGCTTGTTGATAAGATCCGCGCTTTTCACCGCCTGTCCGGAGTTCTTAGGGCGCGAAGGGTCGAAGCGCTCGACCTGCTGGGCGTCGGCCGGCGGCTCGAATCTGAACAGGTCCTCCGCCACAGGCTGGTCCACCTCAAGGGTGGTGACCGATAACGTGGTGGTGATATCGGATGGCCCCGGCGCGGTTCCGACATGGTCGTAATGCTCGTGCAGCACGCGCTTGAGAATCAAGTATGTCTTCTTGTCCACCCAGAATTGGGCCCAGCGCGCGGCTCCCGGCCCGCCCCGCGTGCCACGATACTGGATTTCGACCACGTAACAGGCATGCGGAGTGCCGGCAACTGTAACTTCGTCGTCCGCGGACAACGTGGCCGCATTGCTATCGGATGCGTCCGGGAATAAGGGCACGCCGTCGGCCGCCATGGAAAACGCTTTCTCGATCGTGGGATCGCCCGCCGAATTTATGTATTGTTTCAAGGGATCGTTGTACGTCCAGGTGTTTTCACCGCTGGAGACGATCGTAAGTCCCACCGATCCGCGTGGGTCCAGGCGAAACTTGCCGGAGCGGTCCCAGGCCATGAGCAGCGAGGTGCGGGTGACGGTCTCGTGCTCGGGAGCCTGTATGCGACGCTCCTTTGCCAGTTGGAACTGGTAGCTCTTCAGGTTGGCATACGCCTGGCGGATCTGCTGGATAACGGCTGGCGCTCCGGGCGAATCGGCTAGGGCCGTACCTACAACTGCAGCGATCGAGAGGGCGGTGACAAGTCTCCGCATAGGTTACATTGTGACGCGATTCTGGCCTGGTGTCACCAGGCCGACCCAGGCGGGGGTGCGCGACGGGAAAGTGGAAGCTGGCGCGAGATCTCTGCATAAACTGAAGGGCGGCCAGAGCCGGCTGAAAGCCGGCTGCGGGCATGATTGCCCGCCCCACAATGCTTCACCAGCGGATGTCGGCGCCGTAAGGTCCCAGCAGCGTGTCGCAACTCAGCAGCGGCATTTTCTCTTCCAGGCTCTGCGCGACCAGCAGCCGGTCGAAGGGATCCCGATGGTGAAGCGGCAACGATTCCAGGCGCAGGACGTGCGCTGCTTCAATCGCAAGCAGTTGGGCGCCCAGTGCGGCTATATGCCGGGGCAAATAGCGCGAGGGCGGTTCGGGAAGCGGCAGCTTGCCTATCTGCACTTTGGTGATAATCTCCCAGAGGCTGGCTACGCTCAGAAACAGATCGGCCGTGCGAAGAATCTTGCGAGCCTGCGGCGTCAGGCGACGGTCGTCCGTGATGGCCCAGAGGAAGGCGTGCGTATCCAGCAGAATTCTTAACGCCAGAACGAGTCCTCAATTTCCGGCGGCAGCGGAGAATTGAAGTCGTCGGGGGTTTGGAATTCCCGGGCGGCGGATCCCAGCCGCCGCTCTCCGGACTTAGATTCCATGGGGGCCAACCGGGCAACCGGCTTTCCGGCCCGCGCCAGGATGATCTCTTCGCCCAATTCTACGCGCACCAGCAACCGCGAGAGATTGGTCTTGGCTTCGTGGATGTTGATCTTGACTGGCATCATTTTTAGTATAGACTAAGGAGGTTAGCTAAGTCAAGTCGGCTAGGGCCAGCGCGAACGCATCGAACGACCGGCGATCGAACAGGACGAAGAGGGCTTCCTGGACGGCGCATTCCGCGCGTTCCAGTTGCCGAGCCACCTCGCCCACGGCGATGGCCGCCGCCTCGGGCAACGGATATCCGTACACGCCCGTGCTAATCGCAGGAAAAGCGATCGAGCGCGCGCCATGTTCTTCGGCCAGATCGAAGCACTTCCGGTAGCAGGAGGCCAGCAATTCCGGCTCCCCATGTTGGCCATCGCGATAGACCGGGCCCACGGCGTGAAAAACGTAGCGCGCCGGCAACGCGCCCGCCCCGGTCGACACCGCGCTGCCCGTGGGACACCGCCCGATGCGCGCCCGGATCTGGTCCAACTCCGCCATGAGGGAAGGGCCGCCCGCGCGATGGATGGCGCCGTCCACTCCGCCGCCGCCCGCCAGCGCGGAATTCGCGGCGTTCACGATGGCGTCCGCCGCCACACGGGTGATGTCGCCGGTCGAGAGCTTCAGCGTTTTTCCGGTACGCGCGGTCCACTGCATCGCATGCCCTGCTGCTATTATCTTCCTATATGGCCGGGTATGAGCCAGGCGATCGTCCCACGATCCTGAGCAAACAATTTCTGCTGACCTTCGGCATCGGATTGGTCATAATCCTGATTGCCGTCCTCGGCATTTTCTATCTCCAGCGCGGCGCACATGTCGAGCTGAAGGGCGCCATCCTGAAGGTGCGCACCATGGGGGTGGACGACAACAGCTCCCTGGCAGTGGTCGATTTCCGTTTCGCGAACCCGTCCGATGTTCCCTTTGTCGTGCGCACCGTGGACGTATCGGCCACCGGAGCCGATGGGCAGAACTATACCAGCACGCCGGTGCCCGAGGTGGATGCCAAACGGATCTTCGAGTATTACCCCATTCTCGGACAGAAGTTCAACGCCTCGCTGCTCACCCGCGACAAGATTCCAGGGCAGCACTCCGAAGACCGCATGATCGTGGCGCGCTTCGAAGTACCCATCGTCAAGCTGGACGCGCGCACCAATCTGAAAATCCGTATTGAGGACGTCGATGGCCCCGTCTCCGAATTGGCTGAGAAATAGCCTGCTGGCGGGCTGGGCGCTGGCGCTGCCGGCGCTGGCCATGGCGGACATTTTGGTCCCCGCCGGAGCCCCACTGCAGGTTCGCCTGAAGACCAAGATCGCCTCCAACACCTCCAAGCCGGACGACCCGGTGGAGACCATGGTCATCGCGCCAGTGATGGTGAATGGCACGCTTGCCATACCAGCGGGCGTCACGCTGCGAGGCGTGGTCACGGGGGCCAGCGCCGCCACCGACCCAACGGTGCGCGCCACGCTGGCGCTGGATTTCCGGGAACTCGAGATGGGCGGCCGCCGCATACGGGTACACACGCTGTTGACCGCCGTGGAGAACGCGCGCGAGAGCGTCAACGATAAGGGCGAGATCCAAGGCATACTCGCGAATGAAACGCTTTCCGCGCGCATGGACTCGGGCATCGATAAAGTTACGGAGAAGTATTCCGGCCTCGGCGGCTTTCTGAGCGCCGCCAAGAAAGCCGTGTTTAAAGAGACGGAGGGCGATATCAGTTACGATTCCGGCGTGGAGATGGACCTGAAGCTCACTGCCGCGCTGACTCTGACCGGTGCGCCGCCGCCCGGGCCCGATGCCGCGCTGCAGCCGGTCGCCGATCCGCTGGCGCTGATCGGTCTGGTGAATCGGCAGCCCTTCCAGAGCCGCGCGCAGAAGCCACCCAAGGAATCGGATATTACGACTTTGATGTTCATCGGCAGCCAGGAGCAGGTGCAGGGAGCATTTGTCGGCGCCGGTTGGAGCCAGGCATCCAAGCTCGGCGAGAAATCCAAATTGGAGACCTTGCGCGCCATCGCCGAGGACAGAGGATACAGCGAGGCTCCGGTTTCCATTCTGTACCTGGATGGGCGTCCGCCGGATATGGTCTTCGAGAAGCTGAACAACACCTTCTCCCAGCGCCATCACCTGCGCATCTGGCTGCGGCCCGATCCATACCGGGGCCAGCCGGTGTGGGTTTGCGCTGCCACGCACGACACCGGCATCGACTTCTCAGCCAAGGACCGCACGTTCATTCACAAGATCGATTCGCAGATCGATCTGGAGCGCTCGAAGGTGGTCAACGATTTGCTGTTGACCGGCAAGGTGCAGTCGCTGTTGATGGTGGATCGTCCGAATGTGCCGCGAAACGGGCAGAATGCCACGGGCGACAATTTGACTACGGACGGCAAGCTGGCGGTGCTGATTCTGCGGTAAAACCGCCCTGCCGGCCTTCGGCCGGTGGACCGGCGAGGCGCCGGTCCGCAGGCGGGGCGCCTGCCCCACTGTTTCGCTCAGGCCCGCAGCAACTTGTGAAACACGGCGTTGCGGGGAGAGTTGGTTTCCACATGGTCTGCGCCCGCCGCCGTGAGCACGCAATCGGAGTTGTCTCCGATTATCAGGAAGCCGCTGTCTCTGAGATACCAGACCGCGAATGCAATGTATTCGCGTGGAAACGACATCAGCCGTTCCAGGTCCAGCAACGAAAGGCCCGGATGCTCCATGTCGGCCCGCCGCCGGTTATACAGCAGGCACAAGATACCCAGCCTGCGGTTCTGCTCGCCTTCGATCCCGTCCACGAACTCCTTCAGCTCGAAGGTCGGCAGCGGCTGGCATTCACCGACGCGCCGGGCGGCATCGTAGGCGGCGCGTTTTTCCGGGTCCGAAAGTATATCGTAGGCATCGTTCAGCAGCAGGAACCGCTCGGAATCGCCGCTCTGGGGGTTGTCCGGGTGGAAGCGAGCGGCCATGATGCGATAGACGCGGCGGATGGTTTCCAGCTCGGCGTTCGGGCTGACCTGCAGCACCTCGTAATAATCGACGGAGTCCACCAGCGGCAGGCGTACCGTTCGCTTGGTTTCTTCCGAAAACTCGAGCCCCACCACGTACGCCGAACCGCGCCGCGTGCAGTTGCGAACCGTCGCCTTGCCGCTGAGCTCGTGGCGCTCCGCCTGCAAACTGACCGGCACGCCCGGGTGCATCTCTTCGCTGGACTCGATGCGTAGGCCGGACTTGGAAACATTCAAGCCCCGGACCCTGAGGGAGCGGCTCTGGCCGCGGGCGTCTTCCCAGGCCACTGCAAACATGGCATTGGTGAATCGCCGCTGTTCTTTCCTCTTTTCGGACATTCCGCAAGGCTCCTCTTACTGGATACCGTGGTGGGGACCGCCAAGGCAAGTTAGCGAAGGTACTGCCGGTAATAGTGCTATAGGTTGTTAACTCACGGTTGACGAAAGTTAATTGGAGTCACCGCCCCGTCCAACACGGCGCGCGCTTCTCCAGAAACGCCGAGATGCCCTCTTGCGCGTCCGCGGCCAGTGAATTCATGGACATGACTTCCTTGGCGTAGGCGTAAGCTTTGGGCTGGTCGAGGTCGATCTGCGTATAGTATGCCTGCTTGCCCAGCGATACCGTCAGGGTGCTGGCCTCCGCGATGCGCGCCGCCAGTTTTCGCGTTTCCGTCTGCAGTTCGGCCGCCGCCGCCACGCGGTTGACCAGGCCCCATTCCGCCGCGGTGGCGGCGTCCACCATCTCGCCGGTGAGCAGCATTTGGAGCGCGCGTTTGCGTCCCACGGCGCGGCTCAACGCCACCATGGGGGTGGTGCAGAACAGGCCGATGCGCACGCCGGGCGTGGCGAAGGCCGCCTGATCGGACGCGATGGCCAGATCGCAGGTGGCCACCAACTGGCATCCCGCGGCGGTGGCGATGCCTTGCACCTCCGCGATCACCGGTTGCGGAATGGCCTGGATCTTCATCATCAGCTCGCTGCACACGTCGAAGAGGCGCCGGTATTCGTTGATATCGCGGTCCACCATCTCGGAGAGATCGTGGCCGGAACAGAAGACCTTGCCTGCCGCGGCCAGGATTACAGCGCGAATGGTGCGATCGCGGCCAATGGCATCGAGCGCATCGATCAGCTCCAGCATCGACTCCAGCGACAGCGCATTGCGCCGCTGTGGACGGTTCAGGGTGACTACGGCGGACGGCCCGTCGCGTTCGACACAAATGCTCTCATAGCTCATGATGGCGTCCCCTCTTTCAGTAAAACACGGGCAGCGGTGACAGGCGGCCTGAGCGAGTTGCGCTCGCGGACCAATTCAGGCTACAGGTTCGCGCCGAAAGCCAGCAGACGGCCATCGCAATCCTTCACCACGAACTCGCGCGAGCCCCAGGGCATGTTGGCAACTCCCCGAGTGAATTCTACGCCTTGGACGAGGTACTCGGCATAAAGTGCGTCGGCATCTTCGACGAGCAGGTACGCGTCGAGCAGTTCGGCCCGGTATTTGTCCGGATTGGCGGTGGGCGGCTCAGCGCAGCGGAAGTGAATCTTCTGCTGGTCGCGCGCCACGATTGCATAGACCGGCGGATCCTGCCACGTCCCCAGACATTCGAAGCCAAGCTTTTCTTTGTAATAGGCGAGCGTAGCGGGAATGTTCATGGTGAAGAACAGAGGCGCAATCTGACGGACCATGTGCAAGTCCATCCCAGAATGTCGCCCCTGAAATCATAGAAGACACGAATGAGGTTGCCATCCAGATCGGCGGCCATAAACTCGCGCAGCTTCCATGGTTTGTCCTCGGGCTCGGAAACGATCTTGGCTTGCGCGGCCTTCCACTGTGCGAAGAGTTCGTCCACCTCAGCCTTGCTGTGGAGATTGAGCCAGAAAAGGATAGGGCCTATGTTGCCGTAGGACTCTCGGAAGGACCGATTGGTGATGAACAGTCTGCAATTCCCCCTTGAGATGCCTGCAATGCCGCCTTGGTCGTCCCCCCAATCGAAGGTGAAGCCCAGAGTGTCGACATAGTAGGCTGCGGCTTTGTCGACATTGGCCGCGGGGATTTCCGGAACAGGAGCGGGGAACCTCATGGGTTTGTTGGGTTCATCGTAGCACTAGCACGCCCGTTAGTTTAGCAGGCTGCGGAAAAAGGCATAAACATCGCTCCTTCGGGCCACAGACTAAAGTCTGTGCCACCGGTTATCGACGACTTAGCGGCATAAACATAGATCATTCCGGCCACAGACTAAAGTCTGTGCCACCCTAGCGGACGCCGCTCACTTCGCGGTAGACTTCCAGGACGTCACGGGCGGTACGGTCCCAGCTATAGCGCGCCGCCTGGGCTTTGCCTTTGGCGATGAGATCGGCGCGGAGATCTTCGTCGAGCAGGGCGTCCTGGATGGCGCGGGCGATTTCGAAGACGTTCTCCGGGTTCGCCAGCAAGGCGGCGTCGCCGAGCACCTCCAGCAGCGAACCGACGTTGGAAGCCACGACGGGCGTGCCGGTGGCCATGGCTTCCAGCGGCGGAAAGCCGAAGCCTTCGTAGAGCGAGGGGAACACGAACAGGGCGGCGCTCTCGAAAAAGACGCGCAGGGCTTCGAAGGGGACGAAGCCGAGGAAGCGCACGGCCTTTTCGACGCGGGTCTGAATGACGGCGCGCCGCACGGAGGGATATCGCGAGATTTCGTCGCCGATGATAATGAGGTGCAGGTCGCGGTAGACGGGGTGACGCGAAAGCTGTTCGCGGACCACAGCGAAGGCTTCGACCAGGCGGGGAATGTTCTTTTGCGGGCGGATGTTGCCGGCGTAGAGCAGGAAGGGGTAGTCGATCTGGTAGCGTTCCAGAATGCGCTCGCGGGCGTGGGCGTCCTGCGGCTCGCGGAAGAAATCCGGATTGGGAGCGTTGTAGGCCACGCGGATGCGGTCCGCGGGGATGCCGAGGGCGTCATGGACATCGCGCCGGGTGGCTTCCGAGACCGCCATGATGGCTTTAGCGCGCAACAATCCGCGGCGGAGCAGGAAGCGGCGGGTCTGCATACGCAAGCCGGAGCCGGTCTCGAACAGCAGGCTGGCCATATCGTGAATGGTCACCACATAAGGATCCATCATGAACAATGGCACCTGGTTCAAGGGAATGTGGACCAGGCTGGGCGCCAGGCGATGCAGGAACCAAGGGAAGGCCAGGTGATTCAAGGCGTATGAATCCGTCTTGCGGTAGGTGACGGTTTTGAAGTTGGGCGGCAGGCCGGAGAAGGCGCCCCGATCGTCGGGCAGCGCCACCAGGATGTACTCGTCGGATGGATCGATGGCGGCCAGGGCGTGGAGCAGGCCGCGGATGTAGGTGCCGATGCCGAAGTCCCGCACGCGGCGAACATCGAACACGATGCGCAGGGGCATGGCCCTTTATCAAGCGCGCGCGAAGACGGCCTGACGTCGCCAGGCGTAGAGGGGGAAGCGCTCGGTCAGCGTCTCGACCTTGCGCCGCACGGCGGCGATGACGTCTTCGGTGCTAGCAGGCGATGTTATGCTCTGCAGCACCTCGGCGATCAGAGACGCGACCTCGCGCATCTCGGGTTCGCCGAAGCCGCGCGTAGTGACGGCGGGGCTGCCGAGACGAATGCCGCTCGGATTCATCGGCGGATTCACGTCGAAGGGGATGGCGTTCTTGTTGACGGTAATGCGGGCGCGGTCGAGCGCGGCCTCGGCCTCTTTGCCGCGAATGCCTTTGGAGAAGACATCCACCAGCATGAGATGGGTGTCGGTGCCGTTGGACACCACGTGGAAGCCCGCGTCCATCAGGGCGCCTGCCAAGGCCTGGGCGTTGGCTACGACTTGCTTCTGATACTCCACGAAGCCGGGCTCCATGGCTTCCTTGAAGGCCACGGCTTTGGCGGCCATGATGTGCACCAGCGGTCCGCCCTGGAATCCGGGGAAAACGGTTTTGTCGACGGCCGCGGCGAATTTCTCCTTGCAGAGTATGAGTCCGGCGCGCGGGCCGCGCAGCGTTTTGTGCGTGGTGGTGGTGACGATGTCGGCGTACTGGCAAGGATTAGGATGCAGGCCAGCGGCCACCAGGCCCGCGATATGCGCCATGTCCACCACGAGCAGCGCGCCCACGGAATCGGCGATCTGGCGGAAGCGGGCGAAATCCAGCATGCGCGGATAGGCGCTGGCGCCCGCCAGGACCATCTTGGGCTTGTGC
>Ga0187883_10001047_pt1 | contig 17195 bp, 15 predicted proteins | sample June2016WEW_20_1_2_FD_132966 | JGI IMG/M metagenome (GOLD analysis project Ga0187883, IMG submission 132966) | Peatland microbial communities from SPRUCE experiment site at the Marcell Experimental Forest, Minnesota, USA - June2016WEW_20_10 | ecosystem: Environmental > Terrestrial > Soil >...
CAGTACCGGGATGTGCTGGTCACGGTGGGCGGGATGGCGGGCGCGGCCAGCGCGGAGTGGCATCTGCACGCCTGGGATCTCGCCCGGGCCGTGGGCAAGGACTACCGCCCCGCCGACCCGGACATCCTGCTCCGCGGGTGGAATGCGGGGATGCCGCACCTGCTGGCCGGGGGCGGGCTGGGTCACGCCGGCGCGGAGGAGGCCGCGCCGGCCCGCGGGCGCGGCGGCCGGCTGGCCGGGGCGGCGGTCCGCGAGGACCCGTGGCACGTCATGCTCCGCGCATCGGGCAGGATTCCGGTGGGCAGGAGTTCTCCCCGCCCCGTGCTGTAACCTCGCGGGCGCACCCGGTGGCCCGACGGCCCTGGCCTCCGGGGCCGCGTGGCGGGCAGGGGGCGGGCAGGCTAGCTGAAGGGATGGTGCTGATGGCATTCGATGTCGTTTCAGTGCGGGGGGCGTACCCGGCCCTCGCCGACGGGTTCGCCTACCTGGACGGTGCCGCGGGCACCCAGGTCCCGGCCAGCGTGATCGAGGCCATCGGGGCCGCCTACCGGTCCGGCCTCGGCAACGCGGGCGGCGAGTTCCCGGCCAGCCTCCGCTCGGCCGCGCTGACCGCCGAATGCCGCCAGGCCGTCGCCGACCTGGTGGGCGGGAACGCCGACGGGGTGATCCTCGGGCCGAACATGACCACGCTCACCTACCGGCTGGCCTACACGCTGGCCAGCCACTGGAACGCGGGGGACGAGGTGGTCCTCTCCCAGCTCGATCACGACGCGAACGTGCGGCCCTGGATCCATGCCGCCCAGCGGGCCGGCGCCACCGTTCGCTGGGCAGAAGTCGACATATCGACGGGAGAGCTTCCTGCGGCCCAGTACGCGGACCTGGTCTCCGAGCGGACCCGGCTGGTCGCCGTCACCGCGGCCAGTAACGTCCTGGGCACGCGGCCGGACGTTGCCGCGATCACCGCGCAGGCCCGCGCCGCGGGAGCGCTCAGCTACGTGGATGGCGTGCACGCCACGCCACACGGCCCGGTCGACGTGGCCGCGCTCGGCGCGGATTTCTACGCGACCAGCGCGTACAAGTGGTCGGGGCCGCACGTCGGGGCGGTAATCGCCGACCCGGCCCTGCTGGAGACGTTGCATCCGGACAAGCTGAAGCCCTCGCCCGACTCGGTGCCCGAGCGGTTCGAGCAGGGCACCCCGCCCTTCGCCGACCTGGCCGGGGTCACCGCGGCCGTGGAGCACCTGGCGCAGCTGGATGGCAGCGGGCCCGGCCCGCGCCGCCAGCGGCTGCTCGCCTCGATGGCCGCCGTGGAAGACCATGAGCAGAGCCTGTTCCAGGTCCTGCTGGACGGTCTGGCCGCGATGGGCCAGGTCACCACCTACGGCAAAGCGGCGCACCGCGCGCCTACCGCGTACTTCACCGTCGGCGGGCGCCCGCCCGGTGACGTGGCGCGCTACCTCGCTGGCCGCGGAGTCAACGTGTGGAGCGGGCACAACTACGCGTGGGAACTCACCGGCGCGCTCGGTATCCGCGACTCGGGGGGAGCGGTGCGGGCGGGCCTGGTGCACTACAACGACCGGTCCGACGTGGACCGGCTGCTGGAGGCCGTCGCCGGGTTCGCCGGGTAACCTGCCGGCGCCCTTTTCCTGGTTCAGCCCGCCGGGGGGAACCCTGCGGGAAGGGGAGAGGGGGTCAGGAAGCGACTTCGTGGTCGGCGAAGGTGTAGCGGTACAGGCGGGTGGAACGGGACTTGAAGCCCGCCCGCTCGTAGAGCCGGCCAGCCGCCTCCCGGGAGGGCCGCGAGGTAAGGTCCACGGTCCTGGCACCGGCTTCCTCCGCGATACGCAGCGCCTCGATGGTCAGGACCTGGCCAATGCCCTGGCCCCGCGCGGCCTCGTCCACGATCACGTCCTCGATCCAGGCCCGCAGCCCCGTGGGGATGGGGAACATCACCAGCGACAGGGTCCCGGCGATCTTCCCATCGGAGCGGGCGATGAGCAGCGTGATTGCGGCCGAGCCCGTCACCCGCTCCAGCACCGCCCGGTCAGCCGGGGGAGAACTCCTGGACAGCTGGGGCAGCAGGACACCGAACGCCTCGACTACCTCATCGGTTACTTCACGCAGCACCTCGACGTTCACAGTCACGCGGGCACTTTATCGCGCGCGCCGCCTGCCGCGGAGGCGCGCGGCCTGCCCCCGAGGGCGCGCAGGGACAGCCGCCCGCGTCGTCAGGCCACGCCGAGGGCACGCAACGAGGCGGCGGTGCCGGCCGCAGCCAGGATGACCACGAGGAACGGGGCGCGGAGCAGGAGCGCGGCGGCCGCCGCGCCCAGGCCCGCCAGCCGGGCGGGGTCGATGGCCAGGGACTCACCCCGGCCCACGGTCTGCACCGCGATCAGCGCGGCGAGCAGCGCGACCGGGACCAGGGTGGCGAACCGCTGGGCCCGGGGATGAGCCAGCCACTGCGGTGGCACGGTCAGGCCCGCCAGCTTGAGCGCGTAGCAGCACACCGCGGTGACCAGCACGGCGATCCAGGTCCCGCTCACCGGCACGGCCTCTCGTCAGCCGTCTGCGCAGCCCGGTCCGGGCCAGCCGGACGGTCCGGGCCAGGCGCCTGCGCCGCGTCAGCGGTGCCGGCGGCGCCGCTGGGCAGCAGGGCCGCGCCGAGCGCGGCCCCCGCGGCCAGGACCACCGGCAGCCCCGGCGGGCAGAAGGGCGTGGCGGCCAGCGCGATCACGGCCCCGGCCAGCGCGACCGCCCGCTCGGTCCGGCCGGCCCGCAGCCGCGGCCACAGCAGCGCGAGGAACGCCGCGGGCCCCACCACGTCCAGGCCGAACGTGTTGGGGGAGCCCAGCCGGCCCGCGCCGAGCGCGCCCGCCAGCGTCCCCGCGTTCCAGGTCAGGTACAGGCTGCCGAAGGTGGCCAGGAAGCCGGCCCGGGCCGCGGCGCGCCCCGGCCGGCCCCCTGCTGGCTGAGCCAGGGCGACCGCGGTCGACTCATCCGTGACGCCCAGCGCAGCCAGCAGCCGGAACCGGCCGCGGAAGTCCAGCAGGCCGGCCAGGCGCAGCCCGTACAGGCCGTTGCGGCTGCCGAGCAGGACCGCGCTAGCGGTCCCGGCGATCAGGTTGCCGCCACCGGCCACCGCCGCGGCCAGCGCGAACTGCGACGCGCCGGTGTAGGCGACCAGGCTGAGCACGCAGGCCTGCGCCACGCTCAGCCCCGACGCCACGGCGGCCGCCCCGAACGCCAGCCCCGAGGTGCCCACCGCCAGCCCGAGGGCGATCCCGTCCCGCGCAGCCTGCTTCACCGGCTCTGCTGAAGTGTCTGCCATAGCGGGAGGCTAGGGCCCGGCGCGGGCCGCTGACTTGAACGTTATTGCGCCCGCGTGCGGTGCGCCCTGCCCTGGCGGGCCTGCTGATAGGCCCCGGGCGGCACCCCCACGATGCGCTTGAAGTGCCGGGTCAGGTGCGCCTGGTCGGCGAAGCCCGCTTCCGCCGCGGCCTGCGCGGGCGGCACGCCGCGGTCCAGCAGCCCCCGGGCCTGCCGGACCCGGAACTGGTTGAGATACGCGTGCGGCGGCAGCCCCGTCTCCGCCCGGAAGGCACGCATCAGGGCGTACGGCCCGACGCCGGTGGCCAGGGCCAGCTCCTCGAGCGTGGGCGGATCGATCACCCGTTCCCGCAGCAACGACACCGCGGTGCGCACCGCGGGCCGGCCCTGGCGGGGGCGGGAGCGCCGTCCGGCCCGGGCGTGCTCGCGCAGCAGCCCGGCCAGGGCGTCATGCAGCAGGCTGGCTGAGGCCAGCGGGTCACCGTGCTCGGCGGCCAGGTGGGCGGCGCGGACCATCCGGGCGCTGCGCGGGTCGTCCACGACCGTGTCCGGGAAGAACGGGGTGCCCGGGGATCCGGTCAGTTCCGCGCTGACCTCGCGGACGAGACTGACCGCGGGGTAGAGCACACGGTAGGACCAGCCTGCGGGGACACCGGCCTGGCCGGTGTGCACCATCTCCGGGTTGAGCAGGGCGACCGCCCCGCGGCCGGCCCGCAGCAGGCTGCCGCCGTAGCGGAACTCCTCCACCCCGTCCTCGATCAGCGCGAGTGTGTAGGTCTCGTGCGCGTGGCGCGCGTAGCGGTGCGTGACGTACCTGGCCCGCAGCAGGTCCACGCCCGGCACGGCCGCGTGCCGCCAGTAACGGGCCACCTCGCCGGCGGGCGCGTCGTGACCGCCGTGGTCACGCTGCGGCGGGGCGCCCGGCGGTTCGTCACGCGAGGGGTCCACGGTTCCAGTACAGCATTGGCTGCCACCGGCCCGCCCCGCGATCGGCCGTAACGTGCTCGACCCGGCCCGGCGGGAACCGGCGGCGCGTGCGGGGCACGCACAGGCCGGGCCCGCCCTGGACCGGGTCGGGACCGTCTGGGACGGTTAGCAGGCCCGCGCTGACCGCGAGGTCCGGCGGGCCTGCCATTCAGCTATCCGCCGTCTGCTCAACTGGCGTAGTCGAGCAGCGGCTGGGCCCGGCTGGGGTGGCGCAGCTTGGACAGCGACTGCTTCTCCAGCTGCCTGATCCGCTCCCGGGTCAGGCCGAGCGCCCGGCCGATCTCATCCAGCGTGTGCGGGTTGCCGTCGTACAGGCCGAACCGCATCGCCATGATGGTGGCTTCACGCTGGGTCAGCCCGTCCAGGGCGTGCCGCAGCTGGTCTGCCATCAGCTGCCGGTCCACCAGCTCGGAGGCCTCCGGCGCGTCCACGTCCTCGATGAGGTCACCGATGCTGGTCTCGCCGTCCTCGCCGATGGTCGAGTCCAGGCTGATGGGCTGGCGGCTGGTACGCAGCAGCTCCTCGATCTGGTCCGGGGTCCGGTCCAGCTCGACGGCGAGCTCCTCGGGTGTTGGCTCGCGGCCCAGCCGCTGGTGCATGTCCCGCTCGACCCGGCTGAGCTTGCTCAGCATCTCGAGCACGTGCACCGGAAGCCGGATCGTCCGCGCGGAGTCGGCGAAGCCACGCTGGATGGCCTGCCGGATCCACCACATCGCGTAGGTCGAGAACTTGTAGCCCTTGGTGTAGTCGAACTTCTCGACCGCCCGGATCAGGCCCAGGTTGCCCTCCTGGACCACATCCAGCAGGGACAGGCCCCGGTCGCTGTACTTCTTGGCCACCGAGACCACGAGGCGCAGGTTGGCCTCCAGCATGTGGGCCTTGGCGCGCCGCCCGTCCTCGGCCACTTCCCCGAGGTCACGGCGGTAGTTCGCGTCCAGGTCAGCCTGGGTCGCCAGCTTGTGCTCGGCGAACAGGCCCGCCTCGATCCGCTTGGCCAGGTTGACCTCCTGCTCCGCGGTGAGCAGGCTGGTCCGCCCGATGGACTTCAGGTAGGTGTGCACCGAGTCGCCCATGGCGGACGTCTGGTCGTCCAGGTCCACCTCAGCCTGGGCCGGCTGGGCAGTGCCCGAAGCGACCTCCTCGGCCGGCTCCTCGGCGCGAGCCGGCTCGGCCAGCGCGACTGCCTCCGCCTCAGCGGCGTCCAGGCTGTCCAGCGCGGGCTCCTCGGCGGCGTCAGGCGATGCGGTGAGTTGTGCTGTAGTCATGTCCTCCGTGCCCGTCCGTGCTCGCTTTGGGGCCGTGCCCTTTGAGGTGGGGCCCTTTGAGGCAGTGCCCTCTGAGGTGGGGCTCTTCGAGGTCTTCGAGGTCTTCGAGGTCGCAGCCTGCGGGGCAGCGCCCCCGCCCGGCTCATCACCAAGCCGCACGCCGGCGTCCGCCATCTCGCGGATGATGGACCGGCCTTCCGCGGGGGAGACGCCCGCCTCACCGAACGCCGCGCCCAACTCAGTCAGGGACAGGTACCCCTGTCCGCGGCCAAGCTGGATCAGCTCGTCCACCCGCGTGGTGGCCGCCTCGCCGGCGACCTCGGGCTCCCGCCTGGCGGTGGCATTCCTTGGCATCGAGGCACCTCCTCCCTTCGTGGGCGCGCAGTGCGCGCATACGTCAGTACGTATCCGCGATATCGGTGTGCTCCAGCGGTCCGCAGCACTTGCTACTGTGAAGCGCGGGCACTATGTAATAACGCTGCAAGGAGCCAATTGTTCCCGTGCAGAGCCGTCGTGCCTGCACCGCGCCAGTCCACGCATGACCCTCCCTGCGTCAGCGCTCGCGCCTGAACCCCCACGGAGTGTGAACGCCGCAGCGCCGCCGGTTAGTCCTGGGCGGGCCCGTCAGTCCTGTCCCGCCGCGTCCCGGCCGGTCCGGTCAGCCCTGCTGCGCCAGCGACCGCAGCGCCTGCAGATCGGGCTTGCCCGAGGACAGCAACGGCACGGCCGGCACCACGACGACCGCCCGCGGCGCCGCGTAGTCCGGCAGCCTGCCGCGGGCGAACCCGCGCAGGACCTCCAGCCCGGGGGGCGCCGCCGGGTCCGCGGGCACCACGATCGCCGTGACCAGCTCGCCCCACTCAGGGTCGGCCCGGCCGACCACGACGGCCTCCCGGACCCCCGGGCAGTCTTCCAGCACCGAGGCGACCTCGTCGGCCGAGACCTTCTCGCCGCCGGTGTTGATCATGCCGTCGGCGCGGCCGCGGACGGTCAGCCGCCCTCGGGCGTCCACCTCGCCCACGTCGGAGGTGACGAACCAGCCGCCGTCCAGGGCGGCCGCCGTCAGGTCCGGCCGCCCCCGGTACCCCGAGAACAGCACCGGGCCCGCCAGCCGGATCCTGCTGCCGGGCCCGATCCGGGCCGACACCCCGTCCAGCGGCTCACCGTCGTAGACGCAGCCGCCGCACGTCTCGGACATCCCGTAGGTGGTGATCACCCGGGCCCCCGCGGCAGCGGCCTCGGCGCGCAGCCCGGCCGGCACCGCGGCCCCGCCGAGCAGGATCGCGCGGAACCCGGCCAGGGCCTCCCGCCCCCCGGGCTCGTCCAGCAGGCGGCGCACCTGGGTCGGGACCAGGGACACGTACTGCGGGAGGTCGCCCACCCGGACCCGGACTAGCAGAGCTCCGAGCCGCTCCAGGACCACCGGCGGGACACCGGACAGCAGCGACCGGACGAAGACCTGCAGGCCCGAGATGTGACTCGGCGGCAGGCAGGACAGCCAGGCCTCGCCGGGCCGGGCACCGATCCGGTCCAGGCTGGCCCGCGCCGAATGGCGCAGCGCCGCCCCGCTCAGCTCCACGCCCTTGGGCTCCCCGGTGGACCCGGAGGTGGCGATGACCACCGCGGTACCCGGGGCCAGGGCGGGGGAGTCACCAGGGCCGAGCCGTTGCGTGCCTTCAGGGGTTTCCAGGGTGGCGGGGCGGAGCGCCTGGAGCAGGGCCCGGACCCGCTCGGCGGGCAGCCTGGGATCGAGCGGCAGCAGGGCCGGCCCGGTGCCGTCCAGGGCCGCGCCCAGCGCCTCCATCAGCCGCCCGGTGCCCGCGGCCGCGGGGAGCAGCACTGCGTGCAAGGGGCTGGGAGTCATCGACGTAAGGTTATCCGGCAAGATCAGGGATGAGGCGGGAGGGTCTTTCAGTGGTCGACGCCGGCCCGCAGCTACGGGACCGGGTCGCGGCCGCGCTGCCGAGCCTGCGCGCGTTCGCGATCCCGATGCGCACCCGCTTCCGCGGCATCACGGTCCGCGAAGGGGCGCTGATCGAGGGCCCCGCCGGGTGGGCGGAGTTCTCCCCGTTCGCCGAGTACGGGCCGCGGGAATGCGCGCGCTGGCTGGCCTGCGCCCTGGAGGCGGCCTATGACGGCTGGCCCGCCCCGGTCCGTGACCGGGTGGCGGTCAACGTGACCGTGCCCGCGGTGGGCCCGGAACAGGCGCACCGCATCGTCTCCGGTTCCGGCTGCCGGACCGCGAAGGTCAAGGTGGCCGACCGCGGCCAGCCCGCCGGCGACGACGTCGCCCGGGTCGAGGCGGTCCGCGACGCGCTGGGCCCGGAAGGCCGGATCCGGGTGGACGCCAACGGCGGGTGGGACGTGGACACCGCCGTCCGGATGCTCGGCGCGCTGGGCCGGTTCGGGCTCGAGTACGCCGAGCAGCCCTGCGCCACGCTGGACGAGCTGGCCGCGCTGCGCCGCCGGGTGGAGGTCCCGGTCTGCGCGGACGAGTCGATCCGCAAGGCCGAGGACCCGCTGGCCGTGCGGGCCGCGGGCGCCGCGGACATCGTGATGCTCAAGGCCCAGCCGCTGGGCGGGGTCGCGGCCGCGCTGCGGGTCGCGGAGGCCTGCGGGCTGCCGGTCGTGGTGTCCAGCGCGGTGGAGTCCTCGGTGGGGCTGGCCGCGGGGGTGGCCCTCGCGGCGGCGCTGCCCAGCCTGCCGTACGCCTGCGGCCTGGCCACGATGAGCCTGCTGACCGGCGACGTGACCGCCGATCCGCTGGCTGAGCAGGCCGGCCACCTGCCGGTTCGCCGGCCCCCCGTTTCTCCGCAACGGCTTTCACGCTGGCAGTCAGACCCCGCCCCGTGGCGCGCCCGGGTGGTGGCCGCGGCGCAATTCCTCGGCGCGGCGGTCACCGCCGGGCCGGCCTGACCGGGCCGGTGCGCACATCGTGAACCCCTCGACTGCCTTCGCGGCCACCCTGGTCGACGAGCTGATGCGCTGCGGCCTGCGGGAGGCGGTGCTGGCCCCCGGGTCACGGAGCGCGCCGCTGGCTCTCGCGCTGTTTGACCGGGCCGGCGAGGCGGGGACTGCGCTCCGCCTGCACGTGCGCATCGACGAGCGGTCCGCGGCGTTCCTGGCCCTGGGGCTGGCCAAGGCCAGCGGGCGGCCGGTCGCGGCGATCTGCACCTCGGGAACGGCGGCGGCCAACTTCCACCCGGCGGTGATCGAGGCGGACGAGTCCGGCGTCCCGCTGCTGGTGCTGACCGCCGACCGGCCGCCCGAGCTGCGCGGCACCGGCGCCAACCAGGCTATTGACCAGCTCAAGCTCTACGGCGGGGCGGTCCGCTGGTTCGCCGAGGCGGGGGTGCCGGAGGCCCGCCCCGGGATGAACGCCTACTGGCGGTCGCTGGCCTGCCGCGCCTGGGCGGCGGCGTCCGGGGCGGACGGCGGCTTTCCCGGGCCGGTGCACCTGAACCTGCCGCTGCGCGATCCGCTGGTGCCGGGCCTGCCGGACGCCGCGGCCGGCACCGCTCCCGGCGCCGGGGCCGGGGCCGGGAGCGGTGCCGGTGCGGAAGGCTGGCCGGAGCCGCTGGCCGGGCGGTCAGGCGGGGGCCCGTGGACCCGGTGGGCCGGCGCGGATCAGCCGGGACCGCCCGGCCCCGGCGGGCCCGGGACGCTGGACCTGCCCTGGACCGAGCGGGGAGTCATCGTGGCCGGGGACGGCGCCGCTGACCCGGCGGGGCTGCTCCGGCTGGCCGCTGCGGCGGGCTGGCCGGTGCTGGCCGAGCCGTCGTCCGGGGTGCGGCAGGGCCGGCACGCGCTCGGTGCCTACCAGTACCTGCTCGAGCACCCGGCGTTCCTCGCCGCGCACCGTCCTGAGCTGGTCGTCTGCGCCGGGCGGCCGGGGCTGTCCCGGGGCCAGACGGCGTTCGCCCGCCAGGCGGCGGCGGACGGCGCCCGGCAGGTGGTCCTCGCCCAGGGTCCGGGCCGCTGGGCGGACCCGGCGCGCACCGGCTCCGACGTGGCCGCGGCGGTGCGGCTGGCCGGCGCCCCTGCTGTGCCCGCCGGTGGCTGGCTGGGTGGCTGGCTGGGCCGCTGGCAGGAGGCGGACGAGGCTGCCCGCGGCGCTGTGGACGCGGTCCTGGACGCCGATGGCGAGCTGACCGAGCCGCGGCTGGCCCGGGACCTCGCCGCGGTGCTGCCGGACGGGGCGCTGCTGTGGGCCGCGTCCAGCCTGCCGATCCGCGACCTGGACCGGCACCTGGCTCCCCGGGACGGCCTGCGGCTGATGGCCAGCCGGGGGGCGAGCGGCATCGACGGGCTGATCTCGTCAGCGGCTGGCGCCGCGCTCGCGCACCAGGCGGCCGGCGGCGGCCCGGCCGCCGCGCTCCTGGGCGATCTCGCGTTCCTGCACGACGCGCCCGGGCTGTTCGCGGGCCCGGAGGAAGACCGCCCGGACCTGGTCCTGGTCGTCGCCAACAACGACGGCGGCGGCATCTTCTCCACCCTGGAACAGGCGGCGGTGCCGGCCCCGTTCGAGCGCGTTTTCGGCACGCCGCACGGGGCCCGCCTGGCCGGCCTGGCCTCCGCGGCCGGAATCGGGCACGCGGTGCTGGTGCGGGCGGCGGACCTGCCGGGCGCGCTGAAGGGCGAGGGGATCCGCATCGTCGAGGTGCCCGCGGACCGGGCCGCCGGGACCGCGCTGCGGGGGCGGCTCGCATTTGCCGCGGCGACGGCCGTCACCGCCCTGCTCTAGCCTGCGGGACGACCCCTGAGGCCGGACGGGAGTCAGGAAAATCTCCCCGAAACGACGGCTCCCGCAGTGATCCTTTTCGCCGTGACGGCCTGGAAGCCGTGGTTGTGCGGGATCGCGGGGAAGACCCGCCGAATGGGGGAGGGCCGCAACTCTATACCCTGCCGCCCTGATATGCGGCATCGGGAGGCTTCCGGTAGCGGTCTGATAAGGGTCAGATTACCGTCGGGTCACGATTCGGAGCGGGGGCATCTTGCCTGTTCACCATGGCGGCTAGCCAGTCCTAGCATGATCGGGTCGGACGCCGCTCTCGGCGTGCCGCCTGCCGTGGGACGGATCGGCCCCATGGGTCTTTTGCTCCGCGGACGAACTTCGCGGCGGAACACTTGAAGGAGGAATGTGTCGATGCGCATACGCACGCGGGGCTATGCGGCCGCCGTGATTGTGGCTGCCCTCGCGCTCGTGGCCACCGCCTGTGGCGGCAGCAGCGGCTCGACGTCAACCGGCACGGGATCGAGCTCGGGCTCGGGCTCGCAGACCTTCGGCCTGCAGGCTGTCAACCCTGGCTCCGGGACGCCCCAAAAGGGCGGCACGCTCAACATGCTCGGCCAGGGCGACGTTGACTTCATGGACTACAACGTCTCCTACTACACGATCGGTGCGCTGGGCCAGCGGCCCTGGCTCCGGCTCCTGTACGCCTACCCCGCCACCCCGGGCAAGACGACCACGGTCGCACCCGACCTCGCCACGGCGCTGCCGATCGTCTCCAACGGCGGCAAGACGTACACGGTGACGATCCGTACCGGCGCGATGTGGGACAGCAGCCCGCCGCGGCAGGTCACGGCGGCTGACGCGCTGCTCGGCCTCAAGCGGGACTGCAACCCGACCCAGCCGTTCGGCGGCCTGCCGGACTTCGAGGCGCTGATCGTCGGCTACTCGCAGTTCTGCGCCGGGTTCGCCAAGGTCCCGTCCACCTCGGTCTCGGCCATCAAGAGCTACATCGACACCCACCAGATCTCGGGTGTGAAGGCCTCGGGGCAGACGATCACCTACAACCTGGTTCACCCGGCCAGCTACTTCCCGGACATGCTGCAGCTGGACGCCTTCGCGCCCGCACCGGCGGAAAGCCTGAACTACCTGCCGGCGAGCGGGGCTGAAGGGCAGCACATCATCGCGGACGGGCCGTACAAGATCCAGAGCTACGTGCCCACGCGGAGCATCGTCTTCGTCCGCAACCCGGCGTGGAAGGCCAGCACGGACCCGATCCGCAAGGCCTACGTCAACGAGATCAAGGTCTCGGAGACCGGCAACGAGCCGGCGGTCCAGCAGCAACTGCAGACCAACACGGCCGCGGCGGGCATGGAATTCGACGCGTTCCCGCCCGTCGGCGCGGACCCGGGCCTGGAGGCCCAGATGAAGCAGGGGCTGAACCACAACTTCAACCTCGGCTCCACCTACTCCACCAACCCGTACGTCGTCTACAACACCGAGTCGCCTAACAACAACGCCGCGCTGAAGAAGGTCCAGGTCCGGCAGGCACTCAGCTACGGCATCGACCGGTCCCACCTGCTCGTCGACAACGGCGGGCCGACCCAGGGGGTGGCACTGACCCACGTGCTGCCGGCCGGGATCAACGGAGCGCAGGACGTGCCGGCGAATTACAACCCGTACCCCTACAACCCGACCAAGGCCAAGCAGCTGCTGGCCGCCGCCGGGTACAAGAACGGGCTGAACCTCACCCTGCTGTACCGCCCGTCCAGCACGATCGCGACCAAGATGGCGCAGACGCTGCAGAGCGACCTGTCGAAGATTGGCGTGAAGATCAAGCTGCTCGGGGCCACCCCCTCGGACTTCTACGTGAAGTACATGGAGGTGCCGAGCGTGGCCAAGCACGGCACGTGGGACATCGCCCTCGCAGGGTGGGGCCCGGACTGGTACGGGGACGCCGCGGTGTCGTTCTTCAACCCGCTGTTCTCCGGCCCGGCGTCCTTCCCGCCGGTCGGCAGCAACTTCGGGTTCTACAGCGACCCGGCGGTGACGTCCCTGATCGCCAAGGGCGCCAGCAGCGCCACGGCCAGCGCGGCCGCGACGATCTGGGGCCAGGCGGACGAGGCGGTCATGAAGGACGCCCCGTTCTACCCGATCGTCAACCCCAACCAGCCGCTGTACCACGCCAGTTACGTGCACAACGCGGTGTACGTCCCGGCGATCCAGCAGTTCGACCCGACGAATGTGTGGCTCAGCTCGCCAGGATGATCCCCTGACGCGGACATTCGGTGACAGTTCGTACAATTCGTCACGGAACGTACGCTGATCGAGTCAACCGGCCGCCCCGCGGTACCTACCGCGGGGCGGCCGGCCGGGATTACAGTCATTGCAGGGTCTGGGCTGCGCAAACATGCCGAGCCTGGACCCTTGAGTTGGAGAAGGGTGGGTAGCGTGGCCCTGCTCGAGGTTGATGACCTGCACGTGTCATTCAAGACGACCGATGGCATCGTGCAGGCGGTGCGCGGGGTCTCCTTCCAGGTCGATGCCGGGCAGACCCTCGGCATCGTCGGGGAGTCAGGCTCCGGCAAGAGCGTTTCGACGCAGACGATCATGGGCCTCACCCGCGGGGCGCAGATCACCGGCCGGGCGATGTTCGAGGGCAGCAAGGACCTGCTCACGCTCCCCCTGCCGGAGATGCGCAAGATCCGCGGGGCCGAGATCGGCATGATCTTCCAGGACCCGCTGTCCAGCCTGCACCCGTACTACAAGGTCGGCTGGCAGATCGTGGAGATGATCCGCCAGCACGACAAGGACATGTCCAAGAAGCAGGCCCGGGCCCGGGCCGTGGAGCTGCTCAAGCTGGTCGGGATCCCGCAGGCGGACCGCCGGGTGGACGACTACCCGCACCAGTTCTCCGGCGGCATGCGCCAGCGCGCGATGATCGCGATGGCGATGTCGCTCAACCCCAAGCTGCTGATCGCCGACGAGCCGACGACGGCGCTGGACGTCACCGTGCAGGCCCAGGTGCTGGCGGTCATCAAGACCCTGCAGGAAGAGTTCGGCACCGCGGTGATCCTGATCACCCACGACCTGGGCGTCGTGGCCGACGTGGCCGAGAACGTGCAGGTCATGTACGCCGGGGCGGTCATGGAAAAGGCCGACCTGCGCACCACCTTCTTCGCCAACCACCACCCCTATACCGAAGGGCTGCTGCTGTCGCTGCCGGCCTACGGTGGTGAGCGCGAGCGGCTCCGGCCCATCCACGGCCAGCCGCCCAGCCTGATCAGTCTCCCGCCGGGCTGCCCGTTCGCCCCTCGCTGCGATTACGTGATGGACCGGTGCCGCACCGAGACCCCGCCACTGGCCTCCGTGGGGAACGACGCGACTCACCTGTCGGCGTGCTGGCTTCCGCACGACGTCGCGGCGCGCAACGAGCTACGGCGCAAAGTCACGGGCGAGCCACTTCCGGCACAGGCTGAGGCGTAGGGAGACGGTGTGATGAACGCGGAGACCACGGCCACGGCGCCGGAGCCCGCGGCGGGCGATGATGTCCTGCTGCGGATCGAGAACCTGGTCAAGTACTTTCCCGTGCAGTCCTCGTCACTCTTCCGGCGCGACCGGGAGTTCGTGCACGCGGTGGACGGGGTCAGCCTGGAGGTGCGCCGGGGCCAGACCCTCGGCCTCGTCGGCGAGACCGGCTGCGGTAAATCCACGCTGGCCCGCTGCGTCCTGCGGCTGTTCAACCTCACCTCAGGCCGTATCACCTTCGACGGCAAGGACATCAGCAAGCTCAAGCCACGGCAGATGCGGCCGTTCCGGCGTGAGATGCAGATGATCTTCCAGGACCCGTACGGGTCGCTGAACCCCCGGCGCCGGGTCGGATCGATCATCGGGGACCCGTTCGCGATCCATAAGACGGCCACCGGCCAGGAGCGCAAGCGCAAGGTCCAGGAAGTCATGGAGCTGGTCGGGCTGAACCCGGAGCACTTCAACCGGTTCCCGGCCGAGTTCTCCGGCGGGCAGCGGCAGCGCATCGGGGTGGCCCGGGCGCTGGCCTTCCGGCCCAAGCTGATCGTCTGCGACGAGCCGGTGTCGGCCCTCGACGTGTCCATCCAGGCGCAGATCATCAACCTGCTGGCCGACCTGCAGAAAGAGCTGGGCCTGACCTACATCTTCATCGCCCACGACCTGTCCGTGGTCCGGCACGTGAGCAACACCGTGGCGGTCATGTACCTGGGGAAGGTGACCGAGCTCGCGCCGGTCGACGACCTCTGGGCCCGCCCGCGGCACCCCTACACCGACGCCCTGCTGTCGGCCGTGCCGGTCCCGGACCCGGACAAGGCGGGGCAGCGGGAGCGGATCATCCTGGCCGGGGACGTGCCCTCACCGATCAGCCCGCCCTCAGGGTGCCGGTTCCACCCGCGGTGCCCGAAGGCGGCCCCGACGTGCGTGGAGAAGGATCCCGTGCTCGAGCCGCGCCTCGGCGACGAGGCCAACCACCTGGCCGCTTGCCACTTCCCGGTTGAAGACGGGGAAGACATCTCCAAGGCCCGGCCAACCATTTCCGCGGAAGACCGCGTGATCGAGTCCGGGCTGCTCGGCAGCGCCTGAGCCTGCACGAAGGAAGTGACATCATGGCTTTGAACATTCCGCAAGCTTCCGAGCAGGCCCTCGCGGGATCGGTGCCCGGGCCGGGCACCGAGATCGGCGAGAACGCGAAGAAGATCGAGGGGCGCAGCCCGTGGCGGCTGGCCACGCAGCGGCTGCTGCACGACAAGGCGTCGATGATCTCCCTCGGCGTGATCGTCTTTATTATCCTGATCGCCATCTTCGCGCCGGTCGTGGCCGCGATCACCGGCCACGGGCCTGACCAGCAGTTCTATGCTCCGATCGGGCTCAACGCGAACGGCCAGCCGCTCGCCCCGTCCAGCCACTTCTGGATGGGCACCGACACGCTGGGCCGTGACATCCTGGTCCGGATCGCCTACGGTGCCCGGATCTCGCTGATCGTCGGCGTGCTGGCCTCGGTGATCTCGGTCGGGACCGGCGCGATCGTCGGCCTGGCCGCCGGGTACTTCGGCGGCGTGACAGACACGCTGCTGGCCCGGCTCATGGACTGGCTGCTCGCCATCCCGTTCCTCTTGCTGGCCATCTCCCTGGTCACCGTGATCGGCCCGGGGCTCGTCGTGCTGCTCATCGTCATCGGGTTCCTCGGCTGGGCGTCCGTCGGCCGGATCATCCGCGGCCAGGTCCTGTCGATCCGGGAGAAGGAGTACATCGAGGCCGCCCGGTCCCTGGGCGCGGGGCCCTGGCGGATCATGTTCATCGACATCCTGCCCAACGTGATCGCCCCGATCATCGTCTACATGAGCCTGCTGATCCCGGTGTCGATCGTGGCCGAGGCGTCCCTGTCCTTCCTCGGCGTCGGCATCCCCCCGCCCACTCCGGACTGGGGGTCGATGATCGCCGATTCGCAGAGCGTCTTCGAGTACGGGGCGTGGTGGTACCTGGTCTTCCCCAGCCTGGCGCTGCTGATCACCACGCTCGCGTTCAACATCTTCGGCGACGGCGTGCGGGACGCGTTCGACCCGCGCGGCGGCATGTACGTCTAGGGAGTCCTCGTGGCCCGATTTCTTCTCCGCCGCATCTTCCAGGGCATCATCGTGCTCTGGCTCATCACCGTCGGCGTCTTCGCGATCTTCTTCATCGGCCCCGGCGCCAAGCAGGTACCCCGGGTCCTGGCCGGCAAGGACGCCACGCCTCAGATCATCGCCGAGGTAACCAATCGCCTGCAGCTCAACAGGCCCATCTGGGAGCAGTACTGGCACTTCGTGTGGCTGCTGCTGCACGGCAACCTGGGTTACTCCTTCTACCACGGCGAGTCGGTGAACTCGGTGCTGAAGGCCGCGTTCCCGATCACGCTGTCCCTGGTCATCGGGGCGGCCATCATCTGGGTCGTGCTGGGCGTGCTGAGCGGCGTGCTGTCCGCGGTCAGGTCGCGATCGGCCGCGGACCGCATCGTCACCGGCGTGGCCCTGTTCTTCTACTCGATGCCGACGTTCGTGCTGGGACTGCTGCTCCTGCTGATCTTCTACTACGAGCTCACCATCCACGGCATCCACGCGTTCCCGGCCACCTACATCCCGTTCGGCCAGAGCCCCAGCGGCTGGTTCCGCTCGCTGATCCTGCCGTGGTTCACCCTGGCGCTGGTGTCAGCCGCGACCTACACCCGGCTGACCCGGGGGTCGATGCTGGACGTCATGAACGAGGACTACATCCGCACCGCCCGGGCCAAGGGGCTGTCCGAGCGGCGGGTCATCTTCCGCCACTCGCTGCGGGCGGCGCTCACCCCGATCGTCACCCAGTTCGGCCTGGACGTGGGCATCCTGCTCGGCGGCGCGGTCATCACCGAGGTCGTCTTCTCGATGCCGGGCCTCGGGTACACCGCCGTGTATTCCATCAGCCAGCAGGACCTCCCGGTGATCATCGGCGTGGTCATTCTCGCCTCCGCCGCCGTGGTGGTGGCGAACATCGTCGTGGACGCGTTCTACGCCGTGCTGGATCCCCGGGTCCGCCTGCACTAGTTAGCTGGCCTAAATCGCCTACGGGCGATATCGGCTGTGCGCCCGGCTCCGCCGGGGCCCGTCTCCACGCCTGCGGCCCGCGCCCCGCCATTAAGGCGGGGCGCGGGCCGCGGGCGTACAGCCGGGCGAGGTCACATACCACTTGCGTCTGCCGGCCTGCACCCTTCAGGCCCCCTGAGGCCGTCAGCCTTCGAGGGCGGACTGCATGGGGCGGAACTTGGCCTGCGCCTCGGCGAGTTCGGCGGCGGGGTCGGAGTCGGCCACGATGCCGCCGCCCGCGAACAGCCGGGCCCGCTTGCC
>Ga0187883_10001049_pt1 | contig 17162 bp, 9 predicted proteins | sample June2016WEW_20_1_2_FD_132966 | JGI IMG/M metagenome (GOLD analysis project Ga0187883, IMG submission 132966) | Peatland microbial communities from SPRUCE experiment site at the Marcell Experimental Forest, Minnesota, USA - June2016WEW_20_10 | ecosystem: Environmental > Terrestrial > Soil >...
CCCCCGGCTACTCAAATTGCTCCCCTCCGGGGAGCACGGCTTCGCGCTCAGTCAACGATCCACGTTGCAATCGGCTACAGAAGGTTTTGAAACAGATTACAGAGGAACCTGCCATGATCAACCGAAGAGAATTTGTGAAGCTCGGCAGCTCAGCGCTTTCTTCCATGTGGCTGGCGAGCGACGCCAGAGCCTTGGCGAACCCGGGTGGCGATCCCGGGAACTCCTCTGCCGCCGCCGGAAAAGCGCCGGCCAATGCAGCGTGGCCCAGGCCCACGATCATTCCATTGCCCAAAGAGGTTTCGGGGGTTTCCCATCCTCTTATCGATCTCGCCGGGACGTGGAAGCTGACCACTTCTCCTCCTTCTGACTTTTGGATAAATGCCGTTGACCCCGCCGGGTGGACCAATATCACGGTCCCGGGCGAACTGGCTGCTCAGGGGATACCCTTCGCCAGAGATAACGAGTTCGCGTTTGAGCGGTCCGTGGAAATTCCTGCTGACGCGGTGGGCAGGAAGATCGTACTGCGCTTTGAAGGGGTTTACAGTTACGCACGGGTTTGGGTGAACGGCAAGTTCGTGAGGGAGCACCATGGCGGCTTTACGTCGTGGGATTGCGATATCACCGATACGGTGACGCCCGGCCAACCCGCCTGGATTACGGTCGGGGTAACCGACCGCAGCGATGAGATTTCCTATGCCAGCAATTACGCCAAGCATTACATCGGTGGAATTCTGCGCAGTGTGCGCCTCGTGATTCTTCCGGCCACGCACGTCTCGCGTCTGCACGTCGAGACCGACTTTGATTCGACTTACAAGAACGCGACTTTGAAAGTGATGGCCGGCGTGGCGAGGCGTGACACGGGTGACGTTAAACTGAACCTGCGCTTGCTGAATCCCGAGGGAAAAGAGATTGCAATAAGTCCGCGTTCGTTGACCTTCGCCGCCGGCAAGCAGGAAGTTTCTATCGAGATTCCCGTCTCGTCCCCCGTGAAATGGGACTGCGAACACCCCAACCTCTATACCCTTGAAGCGGAGCTGACCGTTGGCAAAAGTTCGGTAGAGAAGCTTGCGAAGAAGTTCGGTTTTCGCAAAGTTGAAGTGCGGAAGAACAAGCTGTACGTCAACGGAGACGCGGTGAAGTTGCACGGGGTGTGTCGGCACGATACCCACCCGCTGTGGGGCAGGAGGACGTCTCCCGAGCAGGATGAGAAAGACGCAATTCTGCTGCGCGACGGCAATGTCAATTTCGTGAGGACTTCTCACTACCCTCCGACGGAAAGTTTTCTCGAAGCGTGCGACCGGCATGGGATTTACATCGAGGAAGAGTCCGCCGTGTGTTTTGTCCAGCAGCAATGGTCGGTCACGGCAGGAGGGTCGCAGTCGGATCCGAAGTTTACCTCCCGTTACCTGAATCAATTTACCGAAATGATCGAGCGGGACAGAAGCCATCCGTGCGTCATTTTCTGGTCATTAGGAAACGAAAGCGCCTGGGGGACCAACTTTCAGAAGGAACACGACTACGCAAAACAGGAAGACACGACGCGGCCCATCATATTCAGTTATCCCGAAACTGTCCCTCGCGGCGTCGACTGCTATGACCTCTTCAGCAAGCACTACCCCGAATGAAACGGAAATCTGGCGAGCAAGGATTATCCCAAGCTCAATGACGAATATGCGCACGTTTCCTGTTACAACGCTGAAACCTTGAAGCGTGATCCGGGCGTGAGGAACTACTGGGGGCGCAGCATTAAAGAGTTTTGGGAGAACTGCTACACTGCCGATGGCTGCCTGGGTGGCGCCATCTGGGGAGGCTTCGATGAAGTCTTCCTGCTGCCCGATGGACCGGTCGGATATGGCGAGTGGGGAATCATCGACGGGTGGCGGAGGCCCAAGCCCGAATACTGGCTGACCAAGAAGGCCTATTCGCCGGTGCGCATCGCGGATATTGACGTCGCTGAGGTGCCGGCCGCCGGAAGCCCTCTAACGCTTCCAATAAAGAACTGGTTCAACCACACCAATCTCGGTGAACTCCAGATCCGTTGGACGGTGGGGAAAGATTCCGGGCTAATCAAGGGGTTCACTCTGGCGCCGGGTCAGCAGGGCACGCTCAGTGTCCCTGGCCGCGCCTGGGCATCGGGAGAGGTTCTAAACCTGAAGTTCATCCGCGCCGGCGGAATTCTTGTTGACGAGTTCAACCTCCGGCTGGGAAGCCGATCCAATGTTTTCCCGGCGGAAAGAGGTCCGGCGCCAAAGTTATCCGAAGACGCACATCTCGTCGCTGTCGAAGGCCACGACTTCACGGTTCTGTTCGACAAGGCTAGTGGGCTCATCACGCAGGGGACATTCCGTGGAAAGCGGATCATTGAAGGTGGACCGATTCTGAGTCTCGGATCCGTCGAGCTTCCCCGCTGGTGGCTGGCCGGCATGAGCTACTCGACGACCTCTGATGCTGCGGTCATAAAGATCGCAGGTGCTTACATGCAGAGGCGCGGAGGCGGCGACGATCTCGGAGCGGAGTTCGAGATTCGCATCGACGGCCACGGGTTGATTACCACCCAGTACACGGTGCGCAGCCAGCAGAAGGGCATGAGCGAGATGGGAATCGCTTTCATACTCTCTAGTTCTATCAGTAAACTTACGTGGGACGGAACGGCCTTGTGGTCGGCTTATCCTCCCGACCACATCGGCCGTCCTCAGGGCTCAGCGATGCGCGATCCCGGCGGAGCGGCTGAAAGCTATCGCAACGTTCCGCAGGGGCCGTGGGCCCAGGACACAAAGAACTTCTTCCTCTACGGCCCGGAGGATCCCGGCAGGCGTGGAACGAACGACTTCCGCAGCCTGAAGGAGAATATACGGCAGGCGTCGTGCCTGTTGGCGGGAACTGGATTGGGCGTGCGGGTAGAGTCGGATGGCACGGCCGCCGTCCGCACGGAAGTCCTGGCGGATGGCAAGGTTTGCCTTCACATCGCTAACGTTTGGGGATATCCCGACCTCGAATGGGGGAATTACGACCGGCCGGTTACTCTTCCTGCTGGGTATAAGAATACCGTGCGCCTGCGCCTGACAGACACCGACGAAGGTTAGTGACACGGGGCCAAAACAGTGCTTAGCAGAATTAGTAAGCGATCTTACTCGCGGAAGCGGAAGGGCGGTGCTTTAGTCCTAGAGTTTCTACATTTGCTGCCCAAACCAGCGTTAAGAACCCTCCCCCCTTGGGGGAGAGGGTGGCCCGAGACGGCGCTTTCATCAGCCGTCCCGGGCCGGGTGAGGGGGCGATCTAAGTGGCACCTACAACGACACAAACCCATCCCCGCCGGCGCTCCTTCGCGCGCAGTAGCCCCCAAATTGCCAAGGCCCGCGAGCTTCGGCGGAACGAAACCGAATCCGAAGAGACTGCTTGGCGCTTGTTGCGTACTTTCAGGTTTCAAGGCTATAAGTTCCGACGCCAGCATGCTGTCGATCAGGACATTGTCGATTTCTGCTGCCCCCGGCGGCGGTTGATTGTGGAGTTGGATGGGAGCGCCCATGCCCAGCCAAGTCAGGCCAAGCGCGATGGGAGACGGGACGCTGAGCTCAAACGATTGGGATATACGTTCATGCGAATCCCTAATGGAATGGTTTTGGAGGCGCCAGGGCTGTTTGTGAGGAAAGTGCTGGATGTTGCATGGTCCCTGCCCAACGCATTTACAGGCGAGCTGTGAACGGCCAGGGAGTGGACGAAAGGTTGGGACCCCCTCACTCGTCCCGCCCCGGCTGATGACAACGCCGGTGCGGGCCACCCTCTCCCGCCCGGCGGGAGAGGGGACGGGGGCGAGGGTGCAGCCTACCGACCCACGGCTTACGCCGTGGGCTACTGGCTGCCGCCCGCTCCGCGGGCTGAATTCTTCAACGAACTTCTGACTGAGGACAATAACCAACGTTTCGCAAGTTTCAACCCCGGAGAGAGACAAGCCAATGCATGACCCGCCGACAACGAATGGAGACGCTAATCATGTCGAATATTTCTGAGACCTCTCGTCGACAATTCCTGAGCGACAGCGGAAAGCTGGTCGTGGGAGAAGCACTGCTGTCGCTCACGCCAACCTCAGCGCCGGCCGCGTTTCACGGAGGACTGCAAGCAGACACGCTAGAGGTCATCACGAAGTCGTCCATGAAGGTAACCGAATTCCTCTTCGGCGCCAGTGTTTACCCGGAACTGCAAACCAGAGCCGAGTGGAACGATATGCTGGACCACTTCCAGCGGGCGCATATCAACGCGGTGCGGGTATCAGAGTCGTCTTGGGGAAATCTCGAAACGGCTTCGGGGAAATATGATTTTGCCTGGTTACGAAACTTCCTGGACGATTTAGAGAAGCGAAAAATGAAGGCGATCCTGGGCACAGGCTCATACCTTCCGCCGCAGTGGCTCGCCGCCGGCAACTCCGACATCCTGGTGCAACTTCACCCGGGAGTAAAGGCGCATCCCATGGCGCGGCATGCCCCCTGTCTTAATCATCCTCTCTATCGGAGCGCCCTGCGCGAATACATTCTGGCCATGGGTGGAGCCTTCCACGAGCACCCCACGGTCATTGCGTGGCAACTGGGCAACGAACAGGAAGGCGCCGTCACCCGCCTCTGTTACAATCCTGCCTGCGAAAAGGCCTGGAAAGAGTGGCTGAAGAAGACTTATGGCGCCGCGGAGGAGTTCAATCGCCGGCTGAATCTGGTGAGTTGGGGAATGAAGGTCCGGTCGCTCGATGAAGTGCCTCAGCCTGGTGAAGGCGTGGAGGAGAGCGGCAAGGAGATCGCCGCGCTCAGCCTCGCGCACCGCCACTTCCGCCGCGACGTTCTGTTGGGGTTCTTCGCCATGCAAGCGGAGGCCTTGCGCGAAGCCGGAGCAAAACAGTGGATTATCACAGATTGGAACACGGAGTGGGATGCGGTCGCAGACGATCCTCAGGCTGACAAGATTATGGACATCGCCGGCCTGAACTATTATCAACCTTGGGCAGACGACCCGCAATTTTGGGCCGACCTGGCCTGGCACCAGAACATGCACCGCTCCGCCTATGGACGCCGGCACTTTATCACGACCGAAAACCGCTTTGGAGTTATGGGTAGCACTTCCATCTGGGATCCGTTTCCGTCCCACGAGCAATTCCGAATGTATGGGCTGGAGGCGGCTGCGTTTGGAACCTGCGGCCTGTTCTATTGGAGCGGCAACCGCTGGCGCGGCGGCCACTGGCCCCATTGGGGCGGGCTGCTGGACTGGTCAGGGCAACCCGAGCCCGATTTCGAGTGGGCGGTGGAACTGGGCCAGATCTTCCAAAAATGGGGAGAGCACCTCATCGATAATCCTGTGCAGGCCAAGGCCGTCGTCCTTACGGACTTCGAGCAGCGCGCCGCACTCGAAATCTATCCGCACATCAAATCCAGCCCGGCGGTTTTGCCACAATGCTTTGACGCGCTACATCGGCTGGGTATAGGCGTGGACAGCATGAATATTCCCAAGGCGGCCACTGCTTCAAATCTCGCGAAGTATGCACTGGTGGTGATACCCGCGGCGACGGCTTTGGACAACGCTCAGGTCACTGCTGCGCTACGGGAATATGCAGAGGGCGGGGGAGTGGTCGTGATCACGCCTTTCACCGCCTATATGGACGCAAACGGTATTTTCCGAGGTGACGGATTTGCCGCCAACCTTCAGATGCTCACGGGAGGTTTGGTGCGGACGATTCGCTGGATGGGTCCGGCGGGAACAAGCGGAAGAAGTGCTCCACAAGTCGAGTGGCAAGGCGGAGGAATGACCGGCACCTCTCCCGTGGGTTTGGAAGGCTACTGCGAATTCCTCGAGTCAGGTCCCGAAGCTGAGGTGATCGCCGCCTTCAAGAGTGAACAGAGCATTCTGAATGGCAGGCCTGCCGCGACACGGCGGAAGCTGGGGCGGGGAACTGTTGTGAAGCTAGCTTTCTGGCCGGGAGATGACAGCTTCCTGCAACTGGTTCGGCAAATGATTCCAGACGGCAGCGGCTTCCTCAGCACGCCGCTGCCTGCGGGTGTGCTGGCGGTTCCCCACATGGACAACAGCACGTTTATTGTGAATACGACGGGCAAGGAAATGCCCATTGAACTTTCGAAAGCTGCGTCGGACCGACTTTCTGCAACCCCGATGAGTGGTCGAACGCTCTTGAAACCGTTCCAGGTTGTGTGGTTGGAATAGCCGGAGGGCTGGCGCACAGCCAAGCTGTGCGTATTGCCGAGCCATGGCACATCACGACCGCAGGTCTTCGCTCCGCGCCAACCCGATTCCCCTCCTTAGTTAAGGAGGGGGAAGGGGGTGGTTGGTCCGGTTGTGGTGCTGGCACCCACCACCCCTGCCCCTCCTCCCGCTGAGGAGGGGAGTCATTTTCAGGGCAGTCGCTCGTGCCCGTCAACTGGCAGGCACCCAAAAAGATCACGCGGGTGGCGCATACGTCCCGACGTACTTTGTCGGGATGTATGCGCCTCTCGTGCGGCTAAGGCCCACCGCCCCCTTCTCACGGCACGCTGGCCATCGCCAGCAGTGAAGCGTCGCTCAGGAAAAAAACCTCCAACTCGACCACGGCCAATCTCTGGGCTCCTTCACCCACCCTCGCTTCACCGGATTGTTATGCAGGTAGTTCAGTTTCTCTTCCGCCTGCTTGGCCGTCCAGCGGTGATTATCCGCTCAGACAGGGCGCATACATCCCGACAAAAAACGTCGTGACGTATGCGCCACCCGTGACGTCAAAGTGAGTCATTACTAGCCGGGCACATCGGTTGCATGGACACGCGAGGAATGTCATCATGTACGCATGCAAACTGTCTTCGAGGCGGCGGGTGGTAACGAAGGCCTGCGACGTCTTGCCGACGCCTGGCATCATCGGGTGATGGCGGACGAGGTGGTCGCCCATGCGTTCAGACATGGCTTCAACGCACAGCATGTCGAGCGACTCGCCGCTTACTGGGCTGAGGCGCTCGGTGGCCCGACCACGTATTCCGATTCCTATGGTGACGAGACCACCGTCGTCAAGATACACAGCGGCAACGGGGAGCACGATGAAATGGATCGCCGCGCGATTGCGTGCTTCGATCAGGCCCTAGTCGATGTCGGACTAGCCAACGACGCTGCTTTGCGACAAGTGCTGCACGACTACTTCGCCTACGCGACGACGACAACGATGTCCCGCTACCACCAGTCCGCCGATGATGGGCCGAACGGCCTCAGCATCCCACGCTGGTCATGGGACGGACTCCAGGAGTAAAACCTCCACGGCATACCACCGGTCTTGACCGTCCTCGACGTAGGAGGCGATCCGCACGCGGCCGGGATTCGCATCCAGCAGACGATCCGGTGCTGATGAGCCGATGTGGCATCAGGACCAGCACGCCGCGGGATGGTAACACAAGACGCGGAGAGACTGCGGCGCAAATGGCACGGAGTAAGGCCGACACCTCGAGACTGACAGCGTTGTCCGTAAGGTCAGGTCAAGGGTGTCACACGCGACAGATTATGCGGAGCTCGAGGACAAGAGTTACAACTGATGGTTCTCAGACGATTGGGCGTAGGAACGGGCTTGTTAGCCCGCGTGCTTGATGGCTATCATGGAGTCGGGAGGGTCTTTCGCAATGCGCACACGTGTGGAACGGCGTACCGTCAATCTGTCTGCCTATCCGGATCTGGTGGTCATCTATCTTGGGATGCGAGTTAATCGCATCGCCGGAATCAAGACACTGCTAGGCTTTGGGCCGAAGATATCTTCTTCTGCTGCGGCACAGCCCGACGGGCTGCTTCGGCACGAGACGTTCATCTACTCGTTATTTCCAATGCACGTTGGCATACGCCAATACTGGCGTGACCCAAACTCGCTTTTGGAGTGGACGCGTTCGGACCCGCATCGGCAGTGGTGGCAGAGCTTCTTGAAAGACTCCGGCGGAACCGGGTTCTGGCACGAGACGTATTTTCGACGCGGGGGCATCGAGGCTGTCTACGACGATGTACCGGAAAACATCGGCTTAATGACGTTCGCACCAGTGGTACCGGCTCGCGGACCAATGTTTGGCGCAGCCGCGAGGGCCGAAAAGGAATTTGGAGAGCGACCCGTACTGTCCGAGGAGGAGCTCTACGGGAAGCCGGAAACATAACGGCCGGCTGGCGCAGGGCGCCATGGATTACTGCCCATCTTCACCAAGACCTTTCGGTTGAGGCGCTGGCGGCGAAAGCTTGTCTCTCACCGCGTCATTTTGCTCGGTCCTTCAAACACACCTTCAGTGCTCCTCCCGGAGAATTCGTGGAGAAGTTGCGGCTCGAGGAAGCTCGCTGCCGCCAGTCGGCCCCCGGCGCCAGGATAGAAAGCGTTGGCGAGTCGGTCGGCTTCGCCAGCGCCGATAGTTTTCGCCGCGCCTTCGAGCGCCGCTACGGGATCGCTCCCAGCATCTATCGGGGACGCTTCAGCGCGGCCTGATGCCGCCTTCTGCCGCACTGCCTCGGTTCAGCATTCGCGAATCGGGAATACGGGCTACTGTGAAAGTGATAGTGGGGCCGGCAGTGCAATGAGGTTCGTTTGGCAAATTCCTCTGCCCTAGGCCCATCCTCAACCCGCGTCAGACTGCGGGGTGTCTTGCCAGCCCGCATTGGCCCTCCATAGCGAAAAATGTATATGGCGAAGTCGTCCTGACATATATTACTATCTTTCTAGTTATTTTTCTATTGACGGGCACCATCGCGGCGAGTACAATCTGCGGCATTAGCCAAGCATCATTATGCAAAGGTCAGAGAAGCGAATGAAGAGAGTTCTTGACCTTCGTTGCGAGCATGGTGCTCCATCCCGAACCGAATCCAAAGAGAGGAGGAAAAGATATGAAGCTGTTTCGAACGCTTGGAGTAACATTGATTGTAGTCCTGGCCTCGATGGGATCCGCCGGCGCACAGTCTTTGCCCCCCCGGCACCATCCCCCTCTACCACCAGCGAACGACGCGACCGCCGTCGCCTCGCTTCCCGTCGTCTCGACCACCACCACGGCGGGAACGTGGACGCCTCTCGTCAATCCAGCGCCTGAGAATATCGGCGTCATGATGCTGCTCTCGGATGGCACGGTGGCGGCCAATGGATACAATGACAACACCTGGTACCGGTTGACGCCCGACAGCACGGGCAGTTATGTGAACGGTACATGGAGCCAACTGGCATCCATGGATTACCAGCGCCTGTACTTCCAATCGGCCATGCTCCCCAGCGGAAAGATTTACGTCTCCGGCGGCGAGTACGGCAACGCCCCCGCAGGCTCTGCGGAGCTGTATGATCCAGTCGCAAACACCTGGACAGAGCTAGCAAACGCGACCACGGTGTACTCCGATATGAATTTCGTAGATGGACAAAGCATGGTGCTCCCGAATGGCAATGTGCTGGCCTATTCAGTAGCGGGGACGGACTGCATCGACTATCTCGCCGGCATTTACGAGGGCCCTATGCTGATCTACAACGTCGCTGCAAACACTTGGTCAGCGGCACCGTGCTCTATCGGCGATCAGGATGAAACCACGTGGGTGAAGCTGCCCGATAACAGCATTCTGACGCTCGACATCTACTCCACCACGTCAGAGCGCTACGTGCCCTCCACAAATGAGTGGATCGCGGACGCCATCCCCCCGGCGTATATCTTCAATCCAAACGGCGAATTGGGTGGGGGCTTCTTGTTGCCCAATGGAAACGCGTTTTACATCGGCGGCACCGATCAGACGTTGATTTATACACCCACCGGTAACACCAATCCGGGCGCCTGGGTTCTGGGACCAACGTTTCCTAAACAGGCTGGAGTCGCAATAGGGGCCAACGACGCGCCTGCCGCTATGATGGTCAACGGTGACGTTCTTATGGCCGAGGCCCCCTATGCGTGTGGCTATTGCGCTCCGACCTATTTTTTCGTCTACGACTACCGCAACAACAGTCTCACGGCGATTGACGCCCCCGGCGGCGGAACCTCCTGGCCTACGGTTCCGTTTATAATGGACATGCTTGACCTTCCGAATGGCACTGTACTCCTGTCGCCATTCGGTTTGCAGCTTTACACTTTCAAGCCTGCCGGATATCCGCTCCTTGCCGGAAAACCCGTCATCTACAACGTGAAAAAAAACAATGACGGTTCGTATCTTGTGACCGGCACCGGGTTCAACGGCATCTCCGGGGGCGCCGATTACGGCGACGAAAATCAGAACGTCTCCAACTATCCGATCGCGCGCCTTACCAGTCTCTCGAACGGGAACGTCTACTACGCCCGCACCTACAACTGGAGCAGCACCGGGGTGGCGACCGGCCGCCAGATTGTGAGCACCGAAATGACTCTGCCCGTCGGGTTGCCGAAGGGGTTTTATTTTCTGTCTATAATTGCCAACGGCAACAGCTCGTTGTTACCATGGCTCCTCTTTCTTTAGCTTGTATTGAAGGCACAACCGCATGCGGTCTCAGTGTCCTCCTGACAGTTTTCGCCGCAAGCCCCGACTACGAATCGGGGCTTGCGGGTTTTTCAGGCTTACACGGTTGTCGGCAACAGGGTTGGCGTAAGGAACAATAAGCACTACCCTGTCGTCGCAACCCAAACGGCAACAGTTTCGAACTCGGCTACCACTACGATCACAGTAGACGACTCCACCATAATTCCCACGCACACCAAGGTGCTCGATGCAGCCGGCATGAGCAGTCTCACAGTCTCGCCAGACGGCCGGCCCAGCCACGCTCGGTTCGAGTTCAAGCCCGAGTACGAAGAATTCGACGCCTACTTCAATTTCGACTACGGGACAGGACGCATTCGTGGAGTTTTCCTCGAGGGGGATGAGGCTGCCCGGCCGATTCTTCGCGCCTCGCTCAGGCCATTTAACGACCTTGGCGCTGCCACGCTTTCCATCGCCGGGGTCGGCTCGACCGATCACATGTCATTTGACGAAATCGGGCTTCCGGGGTTCCAGTGGATTCGTGATTATATGGAAGGCAACGACACACGCGCCCCGCACACCAACATGGATACCTATGATCATGACCTAGAAGACGATCTGAAACAGTCCGCCGCCGTGGCGGCGTTCGTTATCTACGATCTCGCCGTGCGTGAGGAAAAGCTCCCTCGCAAGCCGCTTCCGGCGCACTGATTAAATCAGGGCGTACTCGGTTGTCCGGGGCGCGCTTCGGCGGATCACTTCCCGGGCTTCACAAGCGCTTGATAGACCATGGGCTGGCTCAACGCTTGCACATTGGGCTCACCAGGGCCGATCCTTCGCTGGGTCATGCCCACAGAAATCAGGTCATTCGTGGGATCGGCCCAGAACCAGGTGTCCGCCGCTCCGAGCCAGAAGAAAGTGCCTTTGCCCACCACTTCGTCGGCCTCGCGCGGGTCCGTGTAGACCGCGCAATCGTAGCCCCACCCCAAGCCGGGCCGCATGATCTCTGGACCAATTGAGAACTCCCCCGTCATGAGGTTGGGGGCGAGATGGTTGGTGGTCATGAGCTCGACCGTGGCTGGCGCCAGGATGCGCACCCCATCCAACTCGCCTCCATTTAGAAGCATCTGGGCGAAGCGCAGATAGTCCTCGGCGGTTGAAACCATTCCGCCCCCACCCATCGGCATCGATGGCTGGGTGGCATAATCGTCGGTGGCTACGGTGGGCGCCTGGCTCAAAACCAGCTCGCCGTTCGGGCCCGATGCATAGAGCGTGGCAAAGCGGTTGCGCTTTTCCGCGGGAACGAAAAAGCCGCTGTCCTTCATGCCCAGGGGACCGAAAATGTGCTGTTGCATAAAATCGGGCAACGATTGGCCCGATAGTTTTTCCACGATGTAGCCCTGGATATCCATGGACGCGCTGTAGACCCAGCGCGTTCCGGGCTGATAGAGCAACGGGATCTTCGCCAGCTTGTCGATCATCTCTTGCAGTGATTTGGACTGCCACACGTGCTCGTCCAAGTACATCTTATCGACCACTGTGTTGCCGAAGAACCCGTAAGTGAAGCCCGCCGTGTGGGTCATCAGCTCGCGCATCGTAGGGGGATGGACGGGGTCTTCCAGAATCATCTTGCCGCTCTCGTCCACACCCTTGAATACTTTCAGATGGGCGAATTCGGGAATGTACTTCGAGACCGGATCCAACGGATACCATTTACCTTGTTCATAGAGGATCATCATGGCCACGCCGGTGACCGGCTTGGTCATGGAGAAGATGCGGAAGATCGTGTCCCGCGTCATGGGCGCGCCGCTTGCGATGTCCTTCTTCCCGTATGTCCTTTCCTCCACCACTTTGCCATGGCGCGCCAAAATGGTGACGATGCCGGCAAGCTGCTTCTCGTCCACTTCCTGCTCCATTACGGCGTGGAGCCGCTCCAGTCGCTCGGACGAGAAGCCAAACGCCTCCGGCTTATTCCCGGCAAGTTCGGGAGTCTTGCTGCTCGCTTGCTGAGCCTGAATCCGATGTGCGCCAGCCACTAACAGCAATCCGGCGAGCAGCGATAAAGCAAAAAGCGAGAGATGTGGGTTTCTCATTGTGTTAGTCCTGTTGGATTTATCGAGTGAGCTAAGTTTACCGTATCAACGAGCAGATTGCACCTGAATCTCTTGCTTGGAAGAAACCTCGCCACCTAAGTGGCCGCGGTTTGTGGATGGGTGGAATGACTCGCTGGGCGTGGACGTGCAACTCCTGCCTGAAACTTCCGCGGGGTTTCCCGTTGCTCCCTGTCGACCGCTTTTCTGGCTTCGTACAGAGCACCCGTAGAGGCCGAGGGCATGAACAAAGCCGGATTTCGTAACCCCACGCCGGCAAGCTAACCTGATGTGCTAATATGCAGCGAACAAAACGGCGCGCTCGGCGCGGCAAGGGAGGGATCGGAAGAGATGCCTTACTCATGCGTCACACGGCAGTGGCTGGTGGGGATGGGCACGGCGGCCGCCTTGTGCACGGTTCTTTTGGGCGCGGCTGGAGCGGCGCGCCAATCGGTCCCTGCGGCGGGCCGGCCCGGCGTCTGCGAGGTGCGTGCTTTCGGGGCGGCCGGCGACGGCAAGCGGTTGGATAGCTCTGCCATCAATGCCGCGATCCGCTGGTGCGCCAAAGCGGGCGGAGGGACAGTGGAATTCTCCCCCGGAACTTACCTGAGCGGCACGATCGAGATGCTCAGCAATGTTTCGCTGCACCTCGAGGCGGGTGCGACGATACTGGGCAGCCCGAAGGTCCAAGATTACCGCTCGATCAGCCGGTCTTCGGAGGGCCGGGCCACGGCGCTAATCGTGGCGGAGGATGCGCACGACATCGGCATCACCGGCCCGGGCGCGATCGACGGCAATGGCCGCGCCTTCATTCACGAACCGCGCCAGCCGCACCCGCCGGGGCCTTTTCAGGACTTCGCGGAGACCCGCCAGGGTGCGGCGGCGTGGGAGCGGGTGGGAGAAAACCGGGAAGGCCCCGTGCGCATGCTCGCCCGGCCGGGAGTGCTGGTGCTATTCGTGCAGTGCCGGGATGTGGTGCTGCGTGACCTGACGGTGCTCGATGCACCGAATTGGTGCATCCACTTGGCGTGCTGCAATCGCGCCCTGCTGACCGGATTGAACGTCCGCTGCAGCCTGCTGGTGCCCAACGCCGACGCCTTGGATGTGGCGGGCTCCCAGGATGTGCGGATTTCGGATTCTTATCTCGAGGCGGGCGATGACGGCATCGCCGTGAGCCCCTGCGCGGACGGGTATTGCCGGATGACTGCCGAGAATATCACCGTGAACAACTGCGTGATCGTCAGCCGCTCGGCCGGCGTGCGGCTGGGATGGGCGGCGCGCGACATTCGCAACCTCACCTTCTCGAACCTGGTGATCCGCGACAGCAACCGCGGCATTTGCATCCAGGTGCGCGGCGGCGAGACCATCGAGAATGTCTTGTTTTCGAACTTGCTGATTGAAACGCGATTGATAAATGGGTTGTGGTGGGGGCTGGGCGAGCCGGTGCACATTTCGGTGGTGCGATATGACCCGGCCGCCAAAGCCGATTCAGAACCCAAAGGCCCGCTGGGGCAAGTGCGCAACGTGCGCTTCGTCAACGTGATCGCTTCGAGCCAGGCGCCCGTGGTGCTGTATGCGGAGGAACCGGGGAAAATCCGCGACATCCTCTTCCGCGATTTCCGGCAGACAATCCGGGAGAGCGCGCTCAACGCCGCCATGGGCGGGAACCTGGATTTGCGTCCCACCACGCCGCAGAGGCTCGGAATATGGAAGTACGATCTGGGCGCTTTCACCGCGCACGGGGTGGATAACCTTGAACTGCGCGGCTTCGGGCTCGAGTGGCGGGGCGCGATTCCGGATTATTACACCGGCGGAATCAAGGTGGACGCGTTCAAGAACCTCGATATCGAGGATTTTGTGGGGCGCGGGCCGCGCGACGAGACGCCGGCCATCGTCTTGCGCGATGGCCAGGACGCGGTGGTGAAGAACTCGAGGCCCACGGCGGGGAGGCTGGTGATGATGGAACGAGTGCTAAGGGGAAGGGCCGAGTAGCGTTGTTGGATATTTGGGCTGTTCCCAACAGTTATGCTGCAAGCTTTGGTAATCGCGTCGCCTTAGCTGCCTCTCCCAGAGCATCTGGCGCATCTCGCAGACAAGCGTGACCGCCAAACTAAACCTAGGTTATAATCCAGACTGACGGAGGCCTTGATCAAGAGCATTTCCATCTTGGCCGCCCGCAAGCCGAGTTACGGGGAAGCATAACCAATTTGTTTCGATATCCGATCCGCCGAATGGAGGCCGGACCGGGGAGCGAACCGGCTGCAGGCGGCCGTAGCCTCCATCGCGAGAACCGAGGTCAATATGATGAGATATTCCTCCCGTACTCGCTGGTTACTGAGCGCCTTATTCCTGGGACCGTTCCTTTCCTGCTTACCCTTGGTTGCGCAGTCGGTGCCCATTCAGCCCCTGGCGCTGAACGTGCGGCAAGTCGAAGCCGCGCTTGAATACCTCGGCCAGCCTCTCACGACCGAGGACCAGCAGCACATCAATGAGGCGCTTGCCACCGCGGACGAGGCCGCAGCAGTGCGGGCCATTGAAGCAACTCTCGACAAGTTCGTTCTGGTCAACGTGGAGATCAACGCGGAAAGCCGCGTCAAGGTGAACACTGGCGCAGCCAAGCCGGAATTAATGCAGTCTGGCACGCGTATCTTCCTGGTCAAGGTGATCAACCAGGCCGGAGTGACGTCCAAGCTCGTTGTCGAGAGTCCCAACAGCGGCCCCGTGTACATCCAATCGAACGGTAGCGCGGAACCTGCCCAGGTACTCACCCCCGAAAAGGCGCGGGAGCGTTGGGCGGACATCACACTTTTCGACAAGAACCCGATGTCCGAGCGCCTTAGCGGCATGGGGTTGGAATACGGGATACTCGAGATCTTCAGTCTTGAGAGCGGCCAGCGAGCCGCCAAAATCAGTTTCAACGTCGGTCAGGGGACGCAGGACATAGGCTTCCGCAATGAGACGGTGATCCTCTTCAATGTCCTTCCCGCGCATCACGTCCAACTCCACGTGAGGGATGAAAAGGGCGAGCCGGCAACCGCGGCTTTCATCATTCGCGACGGCCTCAACCGGATCTACCCCAATCCTTCCAAAAGGCTCGCCCCGGACCTGTTCTTCCAGCCGCAAGTCTACCGCGCCGACGGCGATGAGGTAGTGTTACCCGCCGGAACCTACACGGTGGAGTGTTCAATGGGGCCTGAATACTTGCCCCAAACCAAGACGCTCGTGGTGTCAAACAGCGGCGAGCCCGAGGTTTCGTTTGCGATGAAGCGCTGGATCGATCCCTCGCAGAACAGGTGGTACTCCGGCGATCATCATGTACACGCGGCCGGCTGCGCGCATTACCAGAACCCGGCGGAAGGCGTGCCGCCCGAGACGATGATGCGGCAGATTGCCGGCGAGCGATTGAATGTGGGGTGCGTGCTCACCTGGGGGCCGTGCTATTACTATCAAAAGCGGTATTTCTGCGGCAAAGACGACCCCCACTCGAAGCCCGGTGAACTGATGCACTATGACCTGGAAGTTTCCGGCTTTCCTTCCAGCCACGCCGGCCACCTGGTGCTGCTGGGACTCGAGGATCAGGACTACCCCGGAACCAAACGCATTGAAGACTGGCCTACGTGGGACCTGCCCATCCTGAACTGGGGGGCGAAACAGGGAGCCGTGGTCGGCTTCGCGCACTCGGGCTGGGGGTTGGCCGTCAAGACCGAGAAACTCCCCAACTACGAAATCCCGGGATTTGACGGCATCGGCGCCAATGAGTACATCGTCGACGTCACTTACCCGCACTCCGTCGATTTCATTTCCACCATGGATACGCCCTACCCCTGGGAACTGAATATCTGGTACCACACGCTGAACGTCGGTTTCCGCACGCGCATCTCGGGCGAAACCGATTTCCCCTGCATCACCGACGCGCGGGTTGGCCAAGGCCGCGTTTACGCGCAGGTGGACGGCCCGCTATCCTACAAGGCCTGGCTTGATTCCGTGCGCGAAGGGCGCAGTTACGTCTCGGACGGCCGAAGCCACCTGATGGACTTTTCCGTGAACGGGCTGGTCGTGGGGCGGACCCGGCAAGGCGCGTCCGAAGATCATTCGAGCGAGGTCGAATTGGCGTCGCCCGGCAATATCCAAGTCAAGGTGAACGCCGCTGCCTATCTCGATCCGGATCCCGATCCGGACATTGAGAGCCGGCCTTACGATCAGCAGCCGTACTGGCATCTGGAAAGGGCCAGAATCAAGAACACGCGCCAGGTGCCGGTTGAGCTCATTGTGAACGGAGAATCAGTGGCCCGCCAAAACCTGACTGCCGATGGCGTCGTGCGCGAGTTAACGTTCGATGCGCCAATCCGGCGAAGCAGTTGGGTGGCCCTGCGAATCATTCCTTCCTCCCATACCAATCCCATCTTCGTGACCGTTAACAACCAACCCATTCGCGCATCCCGTGAAAGCGCGGAGTGGTGCCTGGCCTCCGTCAATCAGTGCTGGACACAGAAAGAGCCGAAGATCTCAAAAGCAGAACTCCCGGACGCCGTCCAAGCTTACGACCATGCCCGCGAGGTCTACAAGAAGCTGATCCAGGAGTGCTCGCAATAAATTCTTGCCCACGGGGTCCTTGGTTTCAGGGAAAGGTTCGGTATCGAGTATTTC
>Ga0187883_10001053_pt1 | contig 17146 bp, 16 predicted proteins | sample June2016WEW_20_1_2_FD_132966 | JGI IMG/M metagenome (GOLD analysis project Ga0187883, IMG submission 132966) | Peatland microbial communities from SPRUCE experiment site at the Marcell Experimental Forest, Minnesota, USA - June2016WEW_20_10 | ecosystem: Environmental > Terrestrial > Soil >...
CCGCACTGCCATCTGCAGCTCGGCCGTCTCCCGCTCGGAGGTACCCCGCTCCGCCGTCTGCCGCACTGCCATCTGCAGCTCGGCCGTCTCCCGCTCCGCCGCTGCCCGTACTGCCGAGGGTGGCGTGGTAGCTGCGGCTCGGCTCGAACGGCAGCGCGGCAGTCCTGCGCCAGCGAGGGTAGCCATCGGACCGGCTTACCTGCTCGCGAGCCGCGGCTGCGGCCACCGCCCCGTCGGTCATGTGCTCGGCCTTGCGTCCAGGGCGTGCTTGCGGGGTCGCGCGGAGCGCTGCCGCGAGGACCTGGCGGCGCGCGCTGTCGAGCGCGCCGCCGCGCCGGCTGGCCGTCCCGTCCGATACCACCGCCACCGCCATCCGCCCCTGGGTCAGCGTGCCGGTCTTGTCGAAGCACAGCACGTCCACCCGGCCCAGCGCCTCGATCGTGCGCGGGTTGCGGACCAGCGCGCCGCGTGCCGCGAGCCGGCGGGCCGAGGCGAGCTGCGCCGCGGATACCAGGAACGGCAGCCCCTCGGGGACCGACGCGACCGCCAGGCCGACCGCGGCGCCGATGCTGTCGCGAGCGGGGCGCCCCCGCAGCAGGCCCGCTGCCACGACCGCGCCTGCCGAGCCGAGCGCGATCGGCAGGGTGGTGCGGGTGATCTGGGCAAGCCTCGCCTCCACGCCGGTGACGGGGGCGGCGCCGGAAGCGGCCGCCATGCTGCGCCCGGTCTCGGTCGCGCTGCCGGTCGCCACCACGACGGCGGTGGCCCGCCCGGCTGCCACCGCGGTGCCCTCATAGAGCATCGAGCGCCGGTCGGCGATCGCGTGCGCGGGCACCGGCGCGCTCGTCTTGTCCACCGGGAACGACTCGCCGGTCAGCGACGACTCATCAACCTGCAGCGCTCGTGCGTCCAGCAGCCGGCAGTCGGCGGGCACCACCTCGCCAGCGCCGAGTACCACGATGTCGCCGGCGACCAGCCGGGCGGCGGGCACCGTCTGCTCGCGGCCATCCCTGAGGACTCGCGCGGTCACCGCCGACGTCTCGAACAGCTGTGCCATCGAGCGATCGGTCCAGACCCGCTGGGCACCGCCGATCAGCGCGGACATCGCGGCGACGCCGGTGACGATGACAGCGTCGGTCACCGCGCCGATGCTCGCGGACAGCGCGGCACCACCCGCGAGTATCGGCGTCAGCGGGTTGGCGAGCTCAGCGAGGAAGGCGCGCGGCAGCGACGGTGCGGGCGGCTGCCGCTCGTCCGGGTGCCAGCGGCGCCGCGCGTCCTCGCCGTCAAGGCCGGACGGCCGGGTCTGCAGCCGTTCCAGCACCACCTCGGCGGGCATCGCATGCCAGGGAGTGCGCGACGGCGGCGCGGCGGCGGGGCGCCGTGCGAGTTCCGCTACTGACCAGGCTCCGCTGGTCAGCGCGATCGCGGCCGCCCCGTTCACGGCCAGCAGGCTCCGGCTGGATGCGCCTGGCGCGGTTCCCCCGAAGGCCAACGCGGCTCCGAGGGCGGTGCCGGCCTGGGCAAGCGCCACGCCGCGGTGCGAGACCGCATGGGCGACTCGCACGGCGTCGATGACGAGCGCCACCGCTGCGAGATCATCGCCAGCCAGCAGATGCGCTCCCCACGCGGGCAGGCCGCCCGCGGAAGCGACCCCGACGCCGCAGTCGGCAGCCGCCAGCGCCCGGCGCTGCCTGGACACCAGCAGCACCCCCGCCCCGTCGGCCTGGAGCCCCCGGATGGAGGCCACCAGCCGTCGTCCGTCGGGCAGCAGCCGGTCGCCGAACGCGGCGCGGTGCGCGGTAACCAGGGCGGTGAGCGGATCGCCCCGGCTGCCCGCCTCGGCGCCTGGCCCGGGATCAGCCTGGCCCGCCCCGGAACCTGCCTCAGGAACGGCCACCATGAACGCGGTCCCGGCCCGGCCGGCGGCAGCGAGGATCAGCTCGGCCGCGTCGGCCAGCTCGAGCACCACGCCGACCACTGCGAGGAGCCGGCCGTCTCGCGCCAGGCCGAGCACATGTGCCGCGCCGCCGCTGGTTAGCCTCGCGGCCGTCCGGGCGCCCGTCCCCCGCCGCAGCCCCAGCGCGTCCAGCGGCCCGAGCGTGAACGCCCCGTCGGACCTGGCCTCGCTGATCCGGTCAGCAGTGAACAGCCCGTGCACCACGCCTACGAATTCAGCCGCATCGATGCCGCCGACCCCGACCACGTCCCCGACGACGAGGGCGCCAGTGGTCAGCACGTCGGCGTCGACCACGATGGTGTCGATACGGTCCAGCCTGCGAAGCGCGCCCTGGTCCATCACGACGACACCGCGCCTGGCCAGCAGGCATCCGAGGGCCGCGGCGAATCCCTCCCTCGACAGCCGCGCCGCCTTGGGCAGCCCGGCCAATGCGACGCCGGCCGCGCGCCGCGGGCTCCTGGAGACGGCGAGAACACCGCCGAATGCGCCGGCCGCGCCGAGGCCGACGCGCTCGCTATAGCGCTCGATCGGCCCGGGGGGCAACGGGCCCGGCCGTTCCGGCGTGACCGGGAGCGCGGCGGCGCGCGCCGGGTCACCGCACAGCTGCGGCTCGGACCGGGCCCAGGCGTCTCGCTGCAGCATCGCCTCGGCGAGCCGGGCGCCCCGCTGGCCGACGTCCAGCGCCAGCCCGCTCACTCCCTGCGCAGCGGACTGCGCGAGCGCGTTGGCCGCCGCCAGGGTCATATCGGCGCGGCCCGGGCCGATGGCACGCTCGACCGCCGAGCGCAGCCGCGGCTGGGTGTCGACGAAGCTGACCAGGGACCCGAGCTCGGCCGGCAGGCGCACGGTCCGGAATGCCCGCCCGGCGCCAGCAAGCGACAGGCCGGCCAGGTTGGCGGCCAGCGCTGCCACCGCGCCAGGCACCCGGTCAATGGGACCTGGGCGGTCGGCCGTCGTCTCCGGCTGAACCGGGTAATCGCGCTCAAGCTGCTCGATGACGCCGATGAGCTCAGCCGGGGCGACGTCCGGGCTGCAGGCGACGACAACGGTGCCGAGCGGGGCGTTGACCACGGCCCAGCTCACTGCGGGATGGCGCTGCAACCTCGCTTCGACCGCACGGGCCAGGGCCGAGTTGCGATCCTGGGTGACCCCGCGCACGGCCAGGTGCAGGCGCCCGTCACCGCGCCACACCACGCGCTGCACCGGCTGCCCGCGAACCGCCCGGCCGACGGCCGCCGCCACCGCTGCCGGGCGCGAGGTGAGCGAGAGACCGGGCATCGTATCGGCTGGCCGGCTCAGCCGCGTACGGCGCGGTAGCCTGGCGCGCTCGCTGCGGTCAGACCATGATCTGGTGTCCCGGTGCTCACTCCGGCATGATCTGCAGCCGCGGGCTGCCGTGCATCACCCTGGCAGGGTGATGCACGGTCCTGCGGCCGGGCACATCCTGGCGCCATGAGTAAGACTGATTCGAAGCCGGCCTCGGACAACCGGAGGTCATCGGCTGACCATGCGGAGCACAACGGCCATCACCACGGCCACGAAAACTACGCGGCCGGGATGGATCTGCCCGTCTTCGGCCACGTCGCCTACAAGAGCCTCGGCTTCTGGGCCGGCCTCGGGGTAGCCGGCGCGGTCGGGGTCATCGAGTGGCCGGTCGCCGCCGTTGTGGGCGTGGGCTACGCACTGGCGCGCCGGTGACCGGCGTATGACCGCCGGACCAGCCGAGCGCACCGCGGCAGCACGCCCGGCAGCCCGGCGCGCCCAGGCCGCTAAAGGCACCGCAAAGAGCCGCGCGCCAGCCCGCCAGGATCAGCCGGCCAAGAGCGGCGGAGCGCTAAGTCCTGCGCCGAGACCGGCCAGGCCCGCCGCGCGCGCCCGTACCGACCGCGGGCCGGCTCGGCCAGCGCAGGCGGCCCAGGCAGGCAAGCCGGCCGCCCAGCCGGCGCAGCCAGCCCAGGCACCCAAGCCGGCCGCCAAGCCAGCGCAGCCAGCCCAGGCACCCAAGCCGGCCGCCAAGCCAGCGCGGCCAGCCCCCGCGCCCAAGGCGCCGCCCCGCCCGGCGCAGCGGGCCGTAACGGCGGCGATCAGTAAGGAAGGCGGCCGCATCGTGCTGCCGTATGGCATCGGGCCAGTCCGGGTGCTGTCACCCGACCGGCTGGCCTTCTACGGCGGGATTGCCGCCCTCGCCCTGTTTGGCATCATGGAGTGGCCGGTCGCGCTCGTCATCGGGGTCGGGCACCTGCTCGCTGATGATCACCACCACAAGCTCCTCGCCGACTTCGGCGAGGCGCTCGGCGAAGCCTGAAGGCAGCGAACTCCGGGTCCGTCACCTTTGCTCGCCGACTTCCTGCGGGCGGCTGCGTGGCCCGCTTAGCGACGAAGGTCCCGTGCCCGGTCGACCCGACGGCCTGGCCTGACATCCGCGGCCGATGAGCGGACGGTCGCACGGCGACCTCGGCGGCACGTCTCTCGCAGACCGGGCGCGGCGACCGTCAGGTTCGCTCGGGGGCGAAGGTCCCGTAACCGGGTACCCAGTCGAGACTAATCTGACGAATTCCAGACGCAGGACACTAGCTCAAGGTCAGGCAGGCCGAGGATCTTCAGGAGATCGCAGAAATCGGTGATCGTGTAGTCGGCCGCGCAGTCCAGGTGCACTTTCGTGCCCTGATCGGAATCGAACATCGCGGTCCTCATGCCCGCCTCGCGCGCCCCGAAGATGTCGCGATACATGTCGTTGCCGACGTACAGAACATTCTCGGCCGCCACTCCCATCCCGTCGACAGCCAACTGAAAGAGCCGCCGGTCTGGCTTGCGGTACCCGTGGTCGCCGGAGACGATGATCGGGTCGAAATAGCCGGTCAGGCCAACCTTGTGCAGTTCGCCACGGGTGTATGCGCTCTGCGCATCGGTGACCAGTGCGAGCGGGTAGCGCCCGCGCAGAGCATCGAGCACCTCGCGCACATGCGGGTGGAGACGTAGCGCGCGGCGCGAGATACCGCGGGACATCTCAGCCAGAAACAAGGGCATCTGCTGCAGTTTGCCGGTCGGCAGGGCCCGGGTGAAAGCCGTCTGGTGCTCCTCGACGATGCTGCGCCAGATGCCGACCGCGTCAAACTCGGGATACTGCTGCGGACTGGCCCGCTGCTGCTCCTTCATGATCCGGAAATAGAGATCCCGGATCTCATGGCGATGCAGGTCTATCCCCTGATACGTGAGAAAGTGCGCCGCGGACCGGAAGATCTGATCCATGCCCTCCTCGGTCAGGATCCTGACCAGGGTGCCGTTCACGTCGAAGGCGACCGCTCGGATGTCCATGCTCCGCTGTCAGCGCTCCTTGCTCGACCGGCCGAAGCGCCTCGTAGCTGGGTGCTGGCCAGGTGGCGTAGGCGGGAACGGAGGACGTCCCCTGATTGCGAGCTTACGGATCCCCGCCACCTGGCGGCAAGGCAGAGCCGTCGCTTAACCGCGACACACTTCACGGAAAGTGACGTCCCGCGTCCTCCGGCCGGCGCACTGGAGTAACCTGCCTCCGAGTGCGGGTGCTCAGGCAGCAGCTCGGAGCAGCTTCTTGGCCCGTGCCACGAGCCTTTGGCCGTAGTCCTGGCCGATGTAGTCATTGCGCGAGATTCTCAGCAGGTTCAGCGCCATGTAATACGGTGCGCGCGCACTGATCGACTCGAACGCTCGCTGGCGATCGGGGAAATGGCAGCTGTATTCCCAGAGGAAATGCACGATGAACGACTCGGCGCGGTGCCTGTCACCGGTGCACATGAAGGCGTGCTCGAGCTCGCCCGCGACCCGGCCGACATCGAACATCCGGTCCCCGCGCTTCATCCGCTCCAGGTCGATTGCCGCGACGTCCAGGCCGCAGCCAAAGAGGAAGTTTGCCGGCGTCGCGTCACCGTGCAGCCAGACCTGCTGGTCCTGCCACATCCGCGGTCGGCCCCGCCACTGATCGCGCAGCCAGGAGAGCTCGTCGATGTCCCGATGTCCGATGCGGCGGGCTTTCCTGAGCCGGCCGACAAGCGTGTCGAAGTACCTGCAGTCGGGATCGAAATCGACGCCTGATCCGCTGGCCGTCCGGTTGTGCTGCGTGGCAAGGAAGTAGGCGAGCGCCTTCAGCCGCCAGTAGAGGTGGGCGTCGTCCTGGTACTGCGTCGCCCGCGCGATCGCATGGCTGAATTCCTCGCCGGAGTAGTATTCCAGTGCCAGCATGCCGTTGATATCGCGGCTGAAAGCCAGCGGGCGGATCACGTGATGCGGCGACCCGACCAGGTTGTACCGGCGCAGCATCCTGAGTCCCTCGTACTCCTGCTGTGCCATGCGGGCGGCCCTGTCCCGGTCCCATCCGAATCGGGGGCCATAGAACTTGCAGATCACCTTGGCGTTGCTGAACTTCTCCTCATACCCGTAGACCTCGTTGCTGCCGGAAAGCCGGAAGACGCGGAAGGCAGGCTGTGACTCACGCACTCCCAGGCAATCGCGGATGGTCTTGCAGAGGAAGCCATGGAGCGGGTCCTGACCCGCGACGTATCCGAGATATTTGCCGTTCATCCGGCAGGCTTCTCTCGCGCCGGCTCCCACATTCTGGTGTTCCCCGTTTCCGTACACATCGATCCCTCGGATCGCTTGTTGCTGTCTCGTCCCCTGTAAGAGCGCGCGGTCGGCTCGCTGATACCGAAACGCCGCCTCCGTTACGCGCCCATGACACATCCCGTTACCGGGCTGTTAACCTCAGCCCCCTCAGTGCACTCGTCGGCGCGATCTCCATGGCCCGGGCAGTCGGCAACCCCCGGCCTGGCCCGGCTGGCCAACGCCGCAGCCGCATTGAAGCAGTGCATCCTGAACTAAAAGATCCTTAAAGGCGGGCGACAGAAGGGTGTGAGGCCGAGCCCGGTGCTGGCGAGGAGGCCGGGCCGGTACTGCATCCGTTTGATCCGGGTCTTTCACCAGCGCGGTCGGCTGGGTGACGGCGCAGGCGACGTGACGTAACGGAGCTAGAGCCAGCCGATGGCCTTCATCTTCGCCACGAACGCCGCCACATCCTGTCCGGCAATGCTCTCCTCGCCGGGAGCGGCTCCGGCGGTACTGGCCACGACGGTCTGGGTAAACGAGTAGCCACCATTCGACGTGTAGATGACAACGATAATGCTGGCACCTTTGGATCCGCAGACGTACCACTCGTTGCCGCCATTCTCGATGTTGGCGTAACCGAGTTCGCCCAGCGCCTGCTCGGCTGCCGACAGCAGGTCACCGATGTCGAAGCCGCCCTCCGCCGGAAGATCGTAGGGGCCCCAAGTCCAGTGCATGCCTTCGTAGACGATCACAGCATCCTCCGCATTTGTGATTCCCCGGGACACCGGCCTCGCGGTCGGCTCGGCATCGATGGTCGTGCCGCGCTGGATCCGCCGGACAAGGCGACCTTACTTGGGGCGAGTCAACCGGTGAAGCAGCGCATGGCCACGAAATTTCGGCCGGCGCCAGCTGACCAGATATACGGTCCGGGCAAATATTTGGTGATAGGCAGAATCAAGGAACCTGGGTCGTCCCGAGTTTCGGTGCAGCGATCCGCCGACGGTCGGCGTCATTGCCGTCGCGGTTGCCGTCGGAGATCCGTTCGGGTACGCGGCACGCCCGGCAGTGCCTGACGGCGACTCGCCGGTCGGCCAGCGAGGAACTCATTGATGGTGGACCAGGAAGGATTCAAGGACGGCGCGCGTACGCTCCGGCTGGTCAGTCGTGAAGATGTGGCTCGCCCCGGCGAGGACTTCCAAGCGCGCGCCGGGGAGGACGGCAGCCATGCGACGTGAGTTCTCGACCGGCACGAGGCGGTCGAGGTCCCCGTGGACGAGGAGAGTGGGGATGGCCAGACCGGGCAGGCGACCCAGTGATCCCCGCCAGGCCATGGTGTCGGTGAGCTGAGCTACATAGCCGGCCGGATCTGTCGGGTGGGCCGCCCGGACGGCAAGGTCGGCGTCGATGTCGGCACGAGGCGTTCCCGGCGCATACACGAAGGGGATGGCGGCCTCGGCGGCCTCCTCCGGGGTCATCGCCCCCCTGCTCGCCAGGAACGCGAGCACTTCCCCGTCGAGGACGATGTCTGCGCCGCCCGGGTGCGAACACCCGAGCACGAGCCGGTCGACGGCCTCCGGATGGTTAAGGGCCAGCTCCTGCGCGATCGTGCCGCCCAGGGAGACGCCGAAGACGCTGGCGCGGGCGAACCCGGCAGCGTGAAGGACGGCGCGCGCATCTTGGGCCATCCGCTCCACGGAATAAGGCCGTTCGGCCCCGGTACCGGTGCGGCCGACGCCACGGTTGTCGAACCGGACGGTGGTGAAGTGCGGAGTGAGCCATGGCAGTGTGCGCCACCACATATCGCTCGGGTATCCCAGCCCCATGATCAGCAGTAGCGGCGGCCCGTTGCCCTCGACCTGGTAGAACAAGTCGGCACCATCGTGATGAAGAACGGGCATGAGGCCTCCTGAAATATCGCGGTTCCCGCCGAACCTCTCCGGCCGCTCACTCGGGCAGCAGCAGGACGGCACCTGCTGCCAAGCTACGTTGGCGTCAGTCCCGGATGAAGTAGTCGGGCCCGGCGTAGGCACCGGTGAGCTGCTTGCTGCGCTGCATGAGCAGGTCGTTGAGGAGGCTGGACGCGCCGATGCGGAACCGCGCCGGCGTGAGCCAGTCCGGCCCGGCGGTCTCGCGAACAAGCACCAGGTACCGGATGGCCTCCTTGGCGGTGCGCACCCCGCCGGCCACCTTCACCCCGACCCGGCGGCCGGTCACCTGCGCGTAGTCGCGCACCGCCGCGAGCATGACCAGGGTCACCGGGGGCGTGGCGGCCGGCGTGACCTTGCCGGTCGACGTCTTGATGAAATCGGCGCCCGCGAGCATCGCCAGCCACGAGGCGCGGGACACGTTGTCCAGGGTGGCTAGCTCGCCGGTCTCCAGGATCACCTTGAGGGGCGCGCTCCCGCACGCTTCGCGGACCTGGCGAACCTCCTGGAAGACCTGGCCGTAGCGGCCCGCGAGGAACGCGCCCCGGTCGATGACCATGTCCACCTCGTCGGCGCCGGCCGCGACGGCGTCGGCGACGTCGGCCAGCTTCACCGCGAGCGACGCCCGGCCGGACGGGAACGCGGTGGCCACCGACGCGACAGCGACTCCGCTCCCGGCCAGCTCGGCCCGGCAGACGCCGACCAGGTCAGGGTAGACGCACACGGCTGCGACCGGCGGAACGGCAGGATCGCCTGGATCGGGACGCATTGCCTTGGCGCAGATGGCCCGGGCCTTGCCCGGGGTGTCCGCGCCCTCCAGCGTCGTCAGGTCCACCATCCTGATGGCCATCTCGAGCGCCTGCATCTTGGCGTCCCGCTTGATGGACCTGGTCGCGAGCCCGGCCACCCGCGCATCCGAGCCGACCTGGTCGACCGGCGGCAGCCCGTGCAGCACCTGCCGCAGGGCGGCATCGGACGTCGCTACCTCGGACAGCCAGCGGCGGTCCGCCACCGGCTGCGTCACCGTCTCGATGCCCACCCCACGACGTTACCTGAGCCCGCTGGGCCGGGCGCCTGGTCAACGCCGGTCGGTGTCGGCTGGCTCTCAGGATCGACAGGGAGCCGGCCTGACGCGGCGCAGCCCGAGCGCGGGACGGCGATCCGCGCCGGCCCCGTCACCTCGGCGGCGCGGCCCGCCCGTTGGCCTCGGGCCTGGCCGCGGCGAAGCCCGGCTTGATCACCGAGTTGATGATGTTCAGCCGCTCATCGAAGGGCGCGAACGCGCTCTTCATGGCGTTGATGGTCAGCCACTGGATGTCCGCCCGGCCGTAGCCGAATGCCTCGGTCAGCGCGTGGAACTCCGACGACAGGCTCACCCCGCTCATCAGCCTGTTGTCGGTATTCACCGTCACCCGGAACGACAGCTCGCGCAGCAGCCCGATCGGATGATCCTTGATGGAGGCGACCGCGCCGGTCTGCACGTTCGAGGTCGGGCACATCTCCAGCGGGATCCTGCGGTCCCGCACGTAGCCCGCGAGCCTGCCCAGCGACGCGGCGCCATCCGGGGCCATCTGGATGTCGTCGATGATCCGCACTCCGTGACCGAGCCGCTCCGCGCCGCACCACTGCAGCGCTTCCCAGATGGACGGCAGCCCGAAGCCCTCGCCCGCGTGGATCGTGATGTGGAAGTTCTCCCGCGCGACGTACTGGAATGCGTCCAGGTGCCTGCTCGGCGGGCTGCCCGCCTCGGCGCCCGCGATGTCAAACCCGACCACGCCCGCGTCCCGGTGCCGGACCGCAAGCTCGGCGATCTCCAGCGACCTCGCCGCCGTCCGCATGGCGGTGAGCAGGGCATAGACGGTGATTCCGCGCTCGCTGCTGCCGCGCCTGAAGCCCTCGACCACGGCCTCGACCACCTGGTCGAGGCTCAGGCCGCCGCCGACGTGCAGCTCGGGGGCGAATCTGACCTCCGCGTACACCACGCCGTCGGCCGCCAGGTTCTCGGCGCACTCGGCGGCCACCCGGATCAGGGCCTCCCTGGTCTGCATGACCGCGACCGTGTGCTGGAAGGCTTCCAGGTAGAACTCGAGCTTGCCGCGCTGCGCGACGCCGGTCATCCAGCGGGTCAGCTCGGTCACGTCGGTCGACGGCAGGCCCTGGTAGCCGGCCAGGTCGGCGAGTTCGATGATGGTCGCCGGGCGCAGCCCGCCATCGAGATGATCGTGCAGCAGGACCTTGGGCAGCGCTCGGATCTCGTCAAGTGTCACAGGCACCTCCCCATTCTCACAGACCGGTCCGGCCGAGCACGCTCGGGCGGACGGCCGGCGGGCGGGCTGCGATCTCGATCGCGCCTGCTAGCGCCGCACGGGCCCGGCTGAACCGGCCATCGTGGTCACCGCGCAGCTCCAGCACCGGCTGGCCGCGCTCGACCCGCTCCCCCGGCTTGGCCAGGCAGATGATCCCGGCGGCGGCGCTCACCGGATCCTCCTTGCGGGCCCGGCCCGCGCCGAGCCGCCAGGCGGCCACCCCGACCGCGCGGGCGTCCAGCCGGTGCACGAAGCCGGCCGCCTCCGCTGTCACGACCTCGGTACGGGCCGCCTGCGGCAGCGGCGCGTCGGGGTCACCGCCCTGGGCGGCGATCATCCGGCGGTAACGGGCCATCGCCCGGCCGTCGGCCAGGGCAGCCGCCGGGTCCGCGTCGAGCCCGGCCAGCAGGAGCATCTCGCGGGCCAGCGCCAAGGTCACCTCGGTCAGGTCGGGCGGCCCCTTGCCGCGCAGCACCGCGACCGCCTCAGCGACCTCCACGGCGTTACCGACGGCCCGGCCGAGCGGCGTGTCCATCCCGGTAAGCAGCGCGATCGTCCGCACGCCCTGCTCCGCGCCGAGCCTGACCATGGTCTGCGCCAGCTCCCGCGCATCGGCCATCTGCTGCATGAACGCGCCGCTGCCGACTTTCACGTCGAGGACCAGCGCCGCCGTGCCCTCGGCGATCTTCTTGGACATGATCGAGCTCGCGATCAGCGGGATCGACTCGACGGTCCCCGTGACGTCGCGGAGCGCGTACAGCTTGCGGTCGGCGGGCGCCAGGCCCGGGCCGGCCGTGCAGATCACGCACCCGGTATCGGCGAGCACGGCCGTCATCTCGGCGGCCGGCAGCATGGCCCGCCAGCCCGGGATGGACTCCAGCTTGTCCAGGGTGCCGCCGGTGTGGCCGAGGCCGCGGCCGGACAGGTGCGGCACCGCGGCACCGCAGCTGGCCACCAGCGGCGCCAGGACCAGCGAGACCTTGTCGCCCACCCCGCCGGTGGAGTGCTTGTCGACGGTGGGTAAGGGCACGCCGCTCAGGTCGAGCCGCTCGCCCGAGCTGACCATCGCCGCTGTCCAGGCGCGTAGCTCGGCGGGGTCAAGGCCCCGGAAGTAGATGGCCATCGCCATCGCGGACATCTGCTCGTCCGCGATGGCCCCGTCCGTATAAGCACTGATCAGCCAGCTGATCTCGGTACCGGTGAGCGCCCGGCCATCCCGCTTGGCGCGGATCAGCTCGACGGCGTCAGGCACCGGCGTCACGCCGCGCGGTCAGGTCGGCCCCGGTGAATGCCCCGGGCAGGAGCTCGCCAAGCGCACGGGGCCCTGACTCGGTGTCGAGCAGCAGGCCCGGGCCCCCGGCCTCGAGCAGCAGCTGGCGGCAGCGCCCGCAGGGCACCAGCGGAGCGCCGTCAGCGGCGACCACGCTGACCGCCACCAGCCGCCCGGCGCCGGCCGCGTGCAGCGCCGATACCAGGCCGCACTCGGCGCACAGGGTGAGTCCATAGGAAGCGTTCTCCACGTTGCAGCCGGCCACGATCTGGCCGTCCGAGGCCTGGCCCGCCGCGCCGACGCGCAGCCGCGAGTAAGGGGCGTAGGCGTTACCGGCCGCCGACGTGGCGGCCGCGCGCAGCGCGGCCCAGTCGATCGCCATTCGTGCCTCCTGCCGAGCCGATGCAGAGCGGTGCCGAGCGGATGCTGAGCGGATTCGATTCGAACATCTTCCTCTACATCACCGAGGCGGCGATCATCCTCGTCCAGATCGGCCTGTTCAGTGCCAGGTGGGGCCGCGTGTCCGGGCCGCGGGCGAGCATCCGGCCGCCGCCGACACGTCGGCATCCGGATGCTTGCAACCAGGTACCGCAATGTCATCATGGGCGGTGTGCTCGCAGGAATCGGCCACCTCCTGGCCATGGCGCCGTACCTGGCCACGATCATCGTGGTGGCCGGCCTGGCCGGCAACGTGCGGGCGCCCAGGGCCGACGGAAAGCCGTCCGTCAAGGCATGACCACCGACCCCTACGCAGCCGCGGCGTCGAGCGCAGCACGGCTGGCGCAGCTCACCGGCCAGCCGGCGCATGACGTCGCGGTGGTCCTCGGCTCCGGCTGGGCGGCGGCCGCCGACGCGCTCGGTACGAGCCGCGCGGAGGTCGCGCTGGCCGACCTCGGCGGTTTCCCTGCGCCCACGGTCACCGGCCACCTGCCCGCGGTCCGCTCAGTCGCCGTCGCCGGCCGGCGCATCCTGGTGTTCCTGGGCCGGGCGCACCTGTACGAGGGGCATCCGGTCGACGCGGTCGTGCACGGCGTGCGCACCGCGGTCGCGGCGGGCTGCCGGGTCATCGTGCTGACCAACGCCGCGGGCGGGATCCGCGACGGGCTCCGGGTCGGCGAGCCGGTGCTGATCAGCGACCAGCTGAACCTCACCGGCCGCTCACCGCTCACCGGAGACCGGCCGCCAGCCGGGTACCCATCCCGGTTCACCGACCTGACCGGCCTGTACGCCAAACGCCTCCGCGCGCTAGCCGCCCGCGCCGACCCGAGCCTGGCCGAAGGCGTCTACGCGGCGCTGCCCGGCCCGCACTTCGAGACCCCGGCGGAGATCAGGATGCTCCGCGCGGCCGGTGCTGACCTGGTCGGGATGTCCACCGCGCTGGAGGCCATCGCCGCCCGCCACCTCGGCGCCGAGGTGCTGGGCATCTCGCTGGTCAGCAACCTCGCGGCCGGGCTCAGCGCCGAGGGCCCCGATCACCTCGATGTCATCGCCGTCGGCCGCGCCGCCGCGGCCCGGATGGGCGCCCTGCTGGCGCAGATCCTGCCCGGGATCGCCTGACATGCTCCCCGAGGACCTGCAGGCGCAGCTGGACGCCTGGCTCGCCGACGATCCCGACGAGCGGGACCGGGCTGAGCTGAAGGCCCTGGCCGCCGACGACAGCCCGGAAGCCCGCGGGGAACTGGCGGACAGGTTCGGCGGGCGGCTCGAGTTCGGCACGGCCGGCCTCCGCGGCGCGGTCGCCGCGGGCCCGAACCGGATGAACAGGGCGGTCGTCCGCGGCACCACCGCCGCGCTGGCGCGCTGGCTGCTGGACCGCCGGCCCGACGCCGCGCAGGCGGGTGTCGTCATCGGCTGCGACGCCAGGCACCGCTCCGACGAGTTCGCCGATGAAGCCGCCGCCGTGCTGGCCGGGGCAGGCATCCGGGTGCACCTGCTCCCGGGACAGCTTCCCACGCCGCTGCTCGCCTTCGCCGTCCGGCGACTGTCCGCTGCCGCCGGAATCATGATCACTGCCAGCCACAACCCGCCCGCCGACAACGGCTACAAGCTCTACGTCGACGACGGCGCTCAGATCATCCCGCCTTCGGACGCCGAGATCGAGGCGGCGATCGACGGCATCGGCGCGCTTTCCCAGATCCGGCTGGCCGAGCCGGACAGCGCGCTGATCACCCGGCACGGCGATGAGATGGCCAGGGCCTACCTCGACGCGGTCTGCGCCCTGTCCCCCGCGCCGCCCGGCGCCGCCTGGCTGCGCTTCGTCTACACGCCACTGCACGGCGTCGCCGCGGGCATCGCGCTGCGCGCCTTCGAGCAGGCGGGCTTCACCGAACCGGACATCGTCACCGCCCAGGCCGAGCCCGACCCGGACTTCCCGACGGTCACCTTCCCCAACCCCGAGGAGCCAGGCGCGCTCGACCTGGCGCTGGCCGTGGCCCGCCGGTCCAGTTCCGAGCTGGTGATCGCCAACGACCCCGACGGCGACCGGCTGGCCGTGGCCGTCCCCGACCCCGATGCGCATGGCGGCTGGCGCACGCTGACCGGCGACCAGGTCGGCGCGCTGCTCGGCGCCTATCTCCTGACCCGCGGCCCGGACGAGCCGCAGCCAGACCGCAGGCTCGTCGTCGCGACCGTCGTCTCTGGCACGCTGCTGTCCCGGATCGCGGCGGCGGCCGGCGTGCAGTACGCCGAGACACTCACCGGATTCAAGTGGATCGTCCGAGCGTCCGGGCACCGCCCGGATACCCGTTTCGTCTTTGGTTATGAAGAGGCACTCGGATACGCGATCGGCGATGTCGTCAGGGACAAGGACGGGATCGGCGCCGCGCTCGCCGTGCTCGGCCTGGCCGCGCGGGCCCGCTCCGGCGGGGAATCGCTGCTGGACGCCTACGATGCGCTCGAGGCCACCCACGGCGTGCACCTGACCGCGGCGCTCACCGTGGCCACCGGCGCGCCGCCGGACATCATGGCGCGGCTGCGGGCGGCGGCGCCGCGGGAGTTCGGCGGCGCGAGCGTGCTGTCCGTCGACGACCTGACCGGCGGGACCCCGGAACTGCCGCCGGCCGACGTGCTGCGCTACCACCTGTCCGGGGCGCGGGTGGTCATCAGGCCGAGCGGCACCGAGCCGAAGATCAAGGCCTACCTCGAGATCGTCGAGCCGGTCATCGGCGGGCGGCTCGAGGAAGCCAGGCTGGCCGCCCGGCGGCGGCTGGACCCGCTGCGCGACGCTGTGCACGAAATACTTGCCCGCTAACGGCCCGTCGGCGCCGGTCAGCGGCCCCAGGTCGGTCGCGCCGGGCCGCGCGTGGCAAGCTCAGCATCATGACCAGCTCGCCTGACGACCCGGCCTGCAGCGTGGCGCACGGCACCGCCCCGGCTGGCGTGCCGGACGAGGCGGACCAGCGGGTGCTCGTCGCCGTCTTCGCCTCGCCGGTCGCCGATTTCCTGCTCAGGTACGGCCGCGACGCGGGCTACCGGACCGTGCTCGTAGAGCCGGACCTGGATCGCGCCCGCGGCGCTGCCGAGGCCGGCACCATGGTGGAGCCCGCCGTGGTGGCCTACCCGGCCGGATCGGCCGACGTCGTGGTCACCGATCATCACCGGGCGGAACTCGGGGTGATGCTCCGCGATGCCCTGGACAGCAAGGCCAGGTGGGTCGGCATCATGGGCAACCCCCGGGTTCCGGCGCCGCACATCCCGGCGCTGGCCGCGCTGGGCGTAGCGGAGGACCAGATCGGCCAGGTGCACCGGCCGGTGGGCCTGAACATCGGCTCACGGGCGCCGGCCGAGATCGCCATCGCCACCATCGCCGGACTGATCGCCAGCAGGAACGGCAGGCCGGGCGGCTTCGCGTTCTAGCTGTGCCGGGGCCGTGCGGTCCTCCGTCGCCGACCGGAGCAGGCGGCCGGATAGCTGCGCGGTCATCATCAAGTCCCTCGCGGCGTCAGGGCCCGCAGATCGACGCACGCCAGGCGGCCAGCGCCGGCTCGGCCTCGATCACGGCAGCCAGCCGGATCGCGTCGAGGACCAGCACCCGCGAGCTGACCAGCAGGCGCACCGTCACGCCCGATGGCGGCAGCGGGCGCCCGTCATCGCCGAAGTCGCCGGCGAACTGCCCGCTGACCACGGTATGCAGCAGGGAACCGGCCCGCTCGATGACCGCCGCGCCCTCCAGGATCACGAAGCACTGGTGGCCCGGGCGAGCCCCGTCGCACAGCCGGCTCCCGGCCGGCAGCACCGCCTCGTCTCCGGCCAGCCCGAGCAGGCCAGCCACGCCGTCGTCAGCTGGTCGCTCGGGCCGGACGTTCATCCTGCTGTTGTGCCTGACGCCAGTTACAAGATGGTGACAAGCTGTCTGACAGCACTTCAGGTAAGGGGAACCAATGCAGGCAGCAGGCCCGCTGCCCGGCCACGCCGGGCGCGTTGGCGTGACCGGCCGCCGACGGGCGCACCGCGTTGCGAGCGCGCCGGCCGGGGCGGCACGGCGATGACAGCTGATGCCGGCTACTCGCATACGCCGCTGCCGAGGAAACTCGGTATCGGCCCCGAGGACGCCGTCGCCCTGGTAGGCGCGCCCGAGTGGTTCATCGACATGCTGGGCGGGCTTCCTGAGGTGGCCGCCGTGCACACGGACCTGAGCGGCGCCGAGCTGTTCGATGTCATCATCGTGTTCGTCGAACGCCGGGCCGAGTTCGAAGCGGAACTCGGCCGGCTCCGCGACCGGATGGCGCCGGCCTGCGGCCTGTGGATCGCCTGGCCGAAGAAGTCCTCGCGGGTGCCCACGGACATGTCCGACGAGGTGATCCGCGAGGTTGCGCTGCCCACCGGGCTGGTCGACAACAAGGTCTGCGCGATCGACGCGACCTGGTCGGCGCTGCGCCTGGTCATCCGGCGCGCGGACCGCCCACGGTAGCCCGCCGGCTAGCCAGGCCGGTCAGTCGAGTAGCGGCACTCCGTTGAATACGCCGAGTTCCTCCCGGTACAGCTCGAGGCCGATGCCGTTCGGGTCGCGGAAGTACATGCTCTCCTCGACGCCCCGGTCCGGGCCCAGGTAGTCCACGCCGGCCTGCTCCAGCTTCTTCTTGGCGGCGTCGAACTGCTCGGGCGAGACGGA
>Ga0187883_10001055_pt1 | contig 17137 bp, 18 predicted proteins | sample June2016WEW_20_1_2_FD_132966 | JGI IMG/M metagenome (GOLD analysis project Ga0187883, IMG submission 132966) | Peatland microbial communities from SPRUCE experiment site at the Marcell Experimental Forest, Minnesota, USA - June2016WEW_20_10 | ecosystem: Environmental > Terrestrial > Soil >...
CCCACCGCCAACAACACCCACGAGGTCGCCCAGGCCGTCCGGCCCGACGCCCGGGTGGTCTACGTCGACAACGACCCCATCGTGCTGACGCACGCCCGGGCCCTGCTGACCAGCACCCAGGGCACCACCTCCTTCATCGAAGCGGACCTGCGCGACACCGGCCTGATACTCAGCGCGGCCGCCAAGACGCTGGACTTCAGCAAGCCGGTCGCGATCATGATGATCGCGGTGCTGCACCTGATCCCGGACCAGGACGACCCCTGGCGCATCGTGTCGGAGTTCGTGCAGGCCGTCCCGCCCGGGAGTTACCTGGCGGTATCCCATCCGGCCAGCGACGTCGACTCCCGCGACGGCGAGCGGGCAGCCCAGAGCTACAACCAGCACGTTGCCGCGCCCATGCGGCGGCGCAGCCGGGAAGAGTTCCGCCGGTTCTTCGACGGCCTGGAGATCATCGAGCCGGGCATCGTGCAGATGCACCAGTGGCGCCCGGCCGAGACCGACCTGACCGCCCCGTCGTCCGGCCACGCCGCCGTCGCACGGAAACCGTAGCCGGGTTGTTAGGACAACCGCACGGAGCCTGAGCCGATCGGGCCTGTTCATGCCCTGTGCCCGCAGCGCTTGGATGAACTGCTGGCTGAACGTGCTGTCGGAGAACGCGATGCTGATCTCGCAGGACATCGCCGGGCTGCCCGAGCCCATCCGGGCCCGGCTCGGATAAGGTCCCGTCCTTCCGCCCGGATCCGCGGTGGCGTGTAATGGACATACCGGCGACCTGCTAACGGAGGAAGGCTCGATGACGTACCAGGTAGTGAACCCGGCCACCGGCAAAGTGGAGCGCGAGTACCAGACGGCGACGGACGCCGGGATCCAGGAGGTGCTCGAGCGGTCCGCCCGCGGTTACGCCTCATGGCGGCGCACCTCCTTGGCGGAGCGGGCCGAGATCCTGAGCCGGGTGGCCCAGCTCTACCGGGACCGCGCCGACGAGCTGGCCGCGATCATCACCCGGGAGATGGGCAAGGTCACCAAGGCGGCCAAGGGCGAGCTGCGGTTCGTGTCCGGGATCTACAAGTACTACGCGGACAACGGGGCGGATCTGCTCAAGGACGAGCCGCTGCCGTCGAAGCTCCCGGGCACGGCCTGGGTGCGGAAGACCTCCATCGGCTCCCTGCTGGGCATCATGCCGTGGAACTATCCCTACTACCAGGTCGCCCGGTTCGCCGCCCCGAACCTGATGATCGGCAACACCATCGTCCTCAAGCACGCGCCGCAGTGCCCTGAGTCGGCCCTGGCCATGGAGCAGATCCTCCGCGACGCCGGGCTGCCGGAAGACGCCTACATCAACGTCTTCGCCGGCAACGAGCAGGTCGCGGACATGATCGCTGACCCGCGTATCGCCGGTGTGTCGGTGACCGGCAGCGAGCGGGCCGGAGCGGCGGTCGCCGCCGCGGCCGGGCAGAACCTGAAGAAGGTCGTGCTCGAACTGGGCGGCTCGGACCCGTTCATCGTCCTCGACGGGGCCGACCTGCCGACGGTGGCCAAGACGGCCGCCGCGGCCCGGATGGAGAACGGCGGGCAGGCCTGCAACGCGTCCAAGCGGATGATCGTCGCGGACGCCGTGTACGACGACTTCCTGCGCGAATTCACCGCGGCCATGTCCGGTTACGTGACCGGCGATCCCACCGACCCGGCCACCAGCTACGGGCCGCTGTCCTCGGAGTGGGCGGCGCAGAGCCTGATGACGCAGATCGACGATGCGGTGAGCAAGGGCGCGACCGTGCACCTGGGCGGCCGCCGCATCGACGGGCCGGGCGCGTTCGTCGAGCCGACCGTGCTGACGAACGTCACCCCGGACATGCGGGCCTTCCGGGAGGAACTGTTCGGTCCCGCGGCTGTGGTCTACCGGGTGGCCGACGCCGACGCGGCGGTGGAGCTGGCCAACAGCAGCACGTTCGGGCTGGGCGGGGCGGTCTTCAGCAGCGACGAGCAGCTGGCCATGGACGTCGCCGACCGGCTCGAGGTCGGGATGGTCTGGATCAACACGGCCGAGCTCGGCGGCCCCGAGCTGCCGTTCGGTGGCACTAAGCGGTCCGGCGTCGGCCGCGAACTCGGGCCGCTCGGCATCGACGAGTTCGTCAACAAGAAGCTCATCCACACCCCGCCCAGCGCGGAATAACCCTTCGGGACTGCCCCTCGCTTTAACCTGTGATGCTGCTGCACAATGGCTTATGCACGTGAACAGGGTGGCCTGGGTGGTTGTGGTGCTGGGTGCTCTCGCTGCCCTGAACGCGATCCTGGCCGGGGTACTCGGCGCACACGTGTTCCTGCTGGCCGCGGGGACCACTGGCTTCACCGTTGCCGCCACGGGCGGGGCACTCAAGCTGCAGGCCAGGAAAAATGACAGTTTGCTGGAGCTGCGCCAGGAGCAACTGAGCCACCAGCAGGAACTGAAACAACGGCAAGCGGCCAGACGGTCACTCGACAGACGCAGGCTTGACCCGGACTGCGCCGAAGTCCTGTACCGAGCCGAGGTAGCGGTCAAGACCATTCTCGGCTCTGACGCCCGCACTGAGGGCCTGCTCGATCCGCCGGTCGACGAGAAGCTGCTGAGCGATAACGTCGAGGCGATCTGGGGCACGGTGCGTGAAATCTGTGATCTGCGGGCCCAGCACAGATCAATCGTCGCGGCCAGCTCGGCCAAGACGGACGTGCCCGCCGCGATCGCGGGTACCGCCACGGCGCTGCGGCTGACCGGCGGAAGACCGTGCCCGGCATGCCGGGGAACCGGCGCCAGCGCCGGCGTCGTGCCCCGGGCGTGTCCCGACTGCGAGGCCACCGGCCGGCAGAAAAGCTGGATCCTCGCGCAGAGCCCCGGTCCGATGACAGCCGCGGTTATCGGACCGCAGCAGCAGTATCTCGCGATGGTGCTGAATTCCGTCACTTCCCATGCGCAGAACCTGGAGCGCTACGCCGAGTCGGTCAAAGCGGTAGACGCCACGTACCGGGACTGGATCGGGGCCCAGCAAGCGGAACACCTCAATGAGCGAGTCCGCCACCTGCTGGCCAGCACCGTGCGGGACGAACTCGCCGCGGCGGAGCTCAGGAGGCTGACCGAGCGGACGGCCGTGGCAGAGCAGGCCTTCCGGCACAGCATCCAGGAGGCCAGCCGGGCCGCGGAAACGCTCGCGCTTCCCGACGAGTGAGGCCGCCACCGGTCTCGTAGTCACCGGGAACGACGTCACCGCCTACGGCCTGGCCGTCGAGCATTACCAGAAGGATGAGGTCATCTGGAGCGGCCAGGGCGGCGCGGATTTCTTCTTCCAGAACGAGCTGCCCTACGACCCGCCGACCCAGGCGGACTGGATGGCGGGCCGCAGCCCGGAGCCAGCCGTCGTACCCGTGAGCAGCCGGTAAGAGATGCCGCGGCCAGGACCTTCCTGGTCAGCTGAGCAGGTCGGCGACGGCAGCGGCTGGCCGGCCGAACGGTCGAGCCGAACCAGCAGCCCCGGGCTCAAACCGGACCACTCAATCGCCATGAAATCGGACCTTACCAGGGTGCCGGCTCGGTTCTACCGTGCGTTTTATGGGCCCATTGACGCAGGCGCAGCCTGATACCGCGGTTCCCCCCCGGCTCCTCAGCGTGCCGCTGGCCGTCACGTTCCTGGCCGAGTTCACCTCGCTCACCAGCTTCTTCCTGCTGTTGTCGGTGATGCCGATGCTGGCGGCGGCGGCCGGCGCGGGCAGCTCCGCGGCCGGGCTGATCACCGGGTCCCTGCTGCTCGGCACCGTGACTGCCGAGGTCGTGGCCATAGCGGCGATCAGGCGGTTCGGCTACCGGATGGTGCTCGCGGCCGGAGCCGTGCTGCTCGGCGGGCCGGCCCTGGCCATGCTCGCCCGCGAGCCCCAGGCCGTGATGGTGAGCGTCAGCCTGGTGCGCGGGCTCGGCTTCGGCTTGTGCGGCGTGGCCACCGGCGCGCTCACCGCCAAGCTGCTGCCTCCCGCACGGCGCGGCGAGGGGCTCGGCCTGCTCGGCGTCGTCTCCGGCGTCCCAGCCGTAATCGCGCTGCCGGCCGGGGTCTGGCTCGCCGGGCACCACCTGGCCGCCGCGGCCGCGGCGATGGCGGCCGCGGCCGGCCTGCTGCCGCTGGCGGCCATCCGCTGGCTGCCGGGCGGGCGCGAGGCACGGCCGAGCGCCCGGGCCAGCCGGGTGCCAGGCACCCGCAGCCGCGGGCGGACGGCGTCCGCCGCGCTGCGGCTGCCGCTGATCTTCGCCGCCGCCACCATCGCGGCCGGCGTGCTCGACCCGTTCCTGCCGCTCGCGAAGGGGATCCCGAGCAACCTCTCCTCGGCCGCCCTGCTCGTCCAGGCGATCACCGCCACGCTCAGCCGCTGGCAGGCTGGCAAGCACGGCGACCGGTACGGTCACGCCCGGCTGCTCATCCCGGCGCTCGCCGTGGCGGCACTCGGCATGGCCACCATGATGTTGCTGGGCTCACCCGGGGTGATCTTCGCCGGCATGGTGCTGTTCGGCGCCGGGTTCGGGGTGATCGAGAACGCGACGTTCGCGCTGCTGATCGAGCAGCTGCCTGAGGCCAAGGCCAGCGCGCTGTGGAACCTCGCCTACGACGCCGGTTACGGCGCGGGCCCGGCCGTCTTCGGCCTGGTCTGCGTCCGCACCGGCTACCCGATGGCGTTCGCGCTTACCGGCGCGTTGATCCTCGCCGTGGTCCCGGCCGCGGTGCGCGAGCGGAAGGCCGTGGCCAGCGTGGCTGGGCCGGTATGACAGGCGATTAGTTGCCGAGCGTAGGGCGGCTATCACGTTAGGTGACGTTTGCCCCTGACTTGCCAGTCATTCTCCTCTAGGTACCAGTGTACACGGTTCGTAATGTTGTGTAACAGGGAGTGAAATGAGGCTTTTCTGCGCTGGGGGCAACGCAAGACAATGAAACTCAACAAGGTAATCGCAATCCCGGCCATCGCACTCACAGCCGGTCTCAGCCTCGCAGCGTGCGGCTCGGTCAAGGCTCCCGCTCTCGGCAATAACCACACGCCGACCGCGTCGGCCGCTGCTCCGGTTGCTACCAAGACCGCTCACTCGGCCAAGCCTGCCCCGGGTGCAGCAACTCCTGCTGCTGTACCAAAGGCGACTGTGACACAACCCGCCGGACAAGTGCCTGTTCTCGACGTCAGCGCGGATGGTTACCGCGGTATCAAGCCCGGCGAGATAATTTTCAGCGGTGACGGTGGCTACATCATCACGGGCATCGTCTGGTCAAGCTGGGGCCCCCATGAGGCAGACGGCACCGGGACGTCCAACATCCAGGGCTGTGTCCCTGACTGCGCGACCGGCTCGGAGACGCCGTACCCCGACACCATAGTGCTGAGCGATCCGCAGGGCGGCCAGTTCACCCAGGTCAGCTCCACCAGGGACGGGACCGTGAGGGCAGGCTCAACCCTGCTCATTCTGGGTGCCGAGCAGAATAGTCCTGGTGCGACCCGAACCAGCCGGGATACCCCGATGGGCCGCACCCGGTGACGCAGCAGAAGACCTCCATCTTCCGCCTCAGTTACCTTCATGGCTGGGCGCAGATCACCCCGTCGAAGGCAACCGCGACCGACCCGATTGACAGCTCGGATAAGGACGCCTTCAGCAAAAGCTTCCACGGCTTTGGCTGGTAAGGGCTCGTCAAACGAGGGAACCGGCCATGAAGAAGCTCGCTGGGAACGGCGTACCGACCAGCGCGGCTGCCGCGGAACATCCCAGGGCATTAGAGCCCGGGAACGCCGGCGCGTGGCCAGGCTAGTCCGGCCGCCCGCCGGGGAGCGGATCAGGCTCATAGTGATCGAACAGCACGTTCCTGAAGTCCCGGATCGCCAGATCCAGCTCGCCGACGGCTTCGTGAACCTTCGCGGCCCCGGGATGGTCTCCCATCAGCTCCAGTGCCGTCTGGAGACAGAGCCCGGCGGAGAACAACCGGTGCACCACGATGTCGTTCATGCCGCTGGCGATGCGATCCCGATCCTGCGCCAGGCGCAGGGTCACCTCCGCCGAGTCGGCTGCCCTCCCGGGCAGGGGATCGCGCGTCGGCCGTACGCTCGACCGTTCCGCTATCAACCCGTCGCAGGGCACCGTTGATTGGGAATGCATCGCTGAGGTACTTCCTGTCCTAGCCGGCGTGACTGGTCGTGCCGCCAGGGTCCGGAGCGACGCGGTAACCCGCGCACGTCCGCAGGCCCGGCGCAGGATCTAATGGCTACTTCTCCACCAGCGAGCCTACGTCGGCTCCCGGCGCATGGATAGGCTCCGGCGGCTCGGCAGAAGAAAGGAAGCCGCATGCCCACCACCACAGGTCGGCGGCCGGCACGGGACATCGCGCCGAAACATGCGGGTCATACCATGGCTCCACTCGTGGCCGCGGATCCCCGCAGGTCAGGCATTTAGCACCCATGGAGGGAGCGCGGATTTGACCGGAACTCGCGGCAGCTGGCTGACCGTCATCGGCGGCGGCGTCATGGGCCTGATGACGGCGTACTACGCAGCGCCGCTGGCGAGTTCGGTTACCGTGCTGGACAAGTCGCGGGTCGGTGATCCGGCCACCGCCTCGTTCGCGCTGACCCGATGCCTTCCACCTACTGACCAGGAAGCTGACCAACGTAACCTATACTTCTGACTATGACGATCGCCGCTACGCCCGTGCCGCTGTCCGAAGCCAAGGCGCGCCTATCCGAACTGGCCAGGCGGGTTCGTCAGCAGCACGAGCGGATCACCCTGACCCGTAACGGCGAGCCCGAGGCCGTCCTGGTTTCCGTGGACGACCTGGAAGGCCTGGAGATGACCCTGGAGATCCTGGGCGATACCGACGCAGTCGCCCGCATCTCCGAGAGCCTGGCCGCGCTGGGCCGCGGCGAGCCCGGCGCTGATCTGGCCACCGTCCGGCAGGACCTGGCCCGGCGTCGCGCCACCGGCGCGTGAGCGCCGAGTCAGGGCAGCGGTACCAGATCCGATTCCAGCCGGCCGCGCGGCGGGCGATCGCACAGCGGCTTCCCGAGACAGTGACCGCCGCCGTGCTGGAGTTCTGCGAAGCCACCCTCGCCGTCAGCCCGCACCGCGTCGGCAAGCCGCTGTTCGGCCCCTTGGCCGGCTGCCACGGAGCCCGGCGCGGCACGTACCGGATTGTCTACCGAATCGACGAAGACAACCGCGCCGTCCACGTCCTCGACATCGACCACCGCTCCGAGATCTACCGCCCGCACTCCTAGCGACCTTTGATCCTTCGGCGGACCAGGGACGTTAGGTCAAGGCGCCGAACTGTCCTGGACCGACCTGGCGGTCCAGGGCTAGGGTGCGGGGCATGGCCAGGGTACGGGCCAGGGTTCACCCGGGCGCGACGGGCGGCTCAGGGCGCCGACGGTGGGTGACGTAAGGCCGTCCAGCCCGGCCAGGAAGCCGGTCCGATGGCTATGCCGATCAGCATCTCGGTGACCCGCGGCCAGCCGCCTCCCGGTCACGGCGACATCGCCATGACCGGGACCACCCGCGACGCCGCAGTGCCATGGCTGCAGCCCGCCTGCACCCGACGCGACCGCGATGACCTGATCCGACCTAAGGAGGGACCATGACCACCGCCACAACCAAGGCCGCCACCCAGCGCGAACCCGAACTGCTCGGGCAGACCGTCGTCGTGATCGGCGGCAGCGCAGGCATCGGGCTGGAGACGGCCCGCCGCGCCCGCGCGGAGGGAGCTGAGGTCGTCCTGACGGCCCGGCACGCGGACCGCCTGCAGCAGGCCGCGGCCGAACTGGGGGTGCGGAGCACCGCGGCGTTCGACGCCACCGACGCGGCCGCCCTCGGACAGTTCTTCGCCGGCCTACCCGGGCCGGTTGACCACGTGATGGTCACCGGCCCCGGCCCGTACTACGGTTCCCTGAACGACCTGGATCGCGAGCAGGCGCACCGTGACTTCGACGATCACATCTGGCTGGCGGTCGAGGTGGCACGGCTCTCCGTCGGCCGGGTGCGACCCGGCGGCACGGTGCTGTTCATGGGGGGCACGGGTGGCCGTAGCCGCGGCCCTGGCCTGTCGCTGATCGCAGCGGGTACCGCTGCGCTGGCCGCCCTGATCGCCAACCTGGCGGTGGAAGTGGCGCCAATCCGGGTCAACCTGATCGCGGCTGGCTTCGTCGACACCCCGCTGTCCGCATCGTTGCTCGGCGACGACCTTGAGCAACGCCGGAACCAGCTTCGCGCCACACTGCCGATCGGGCGCGTGGTCGGGCCGGCCGACGTGGCCGCCCTCGCCGTACACATCATGAGCAACACCGCTCTGACCGGCGCGACCTACGACATCGACGGCGGCCAGCAACTCGTGTCCGGAGCGTGACCGGAGTAAACCACCTGCTGAAAGCGGACCGGCGATCCCACGGCTGTCCGGCCTGATCGGGAAGGCGCTGATCATGGAATACCTGGTCACCATGACCACTTCCGTTCCGGCTGGGACTCCGGACGAGACGGTCGAGCAAATCCGGGCCCGTGAGGCCAGCCGGTCGCGCGAGCTGGCAGCCCAGCAGCACCTGCTCCGGCTGTGGCGGCCACCGCTGCGGCCCGGCGAATGGCGCACCCTCGGGCTGTTCGCCGCGGCCGACGGCACCGAGCTCGAGCAGGTGCTGGCCTCGATGCCGCTGCGGGTGTGGCGCACCGACGAGGTGACGCCGCTGTCCCCGCATCCCAACGACCCAGCCTTGCCGCCCCAGCCGGGCGCCGCGGAGTTCCTGACCACGTTTACGATCACGATCCCGCCGGGCGCTCCCGGCCAGGCCGTCACGGACGCCGAGGGGCGCGAGGCACAGCGGGCGAAGGAACTGGCCGGGCAGGGACACCTGCTCCGGCTGTGGCGGCTGCCCGAACCGGGACGCACGCTGGGCTTGTGGCAGGCCGGGGACCTGGCCGGAATGCAGGCGATCGTGGGGTCGCTGCCGCTGGATCCCTGGATGACCACGAACATCGTGCCGCTGGCCCCGCACCCGAGCGACCCGGCCGGCGCCGGAAGCCGGTCATGAGCGCGAAGGACCAGCGGGTCGCCGTCATCACCGGGGGCTCGCAGGGCATCGGGGCCGGGCTGGTGACTGGATACCGCGGCCACGGCTGGGCTGTCGTGGCCAGCGCCGGCAAGATCGGATGGGGCTCAGAGGTCGAGACGATCCCTTCCTTCGCGCATCCCAGTCCGCAGCCGCTCGATGTCAGCACGGCTCAACGATCTCTGCCACTCGCTCAGCGTGCCACCAACCACGAAGCCGCCCGACGTAGCCTCGGCCGCGGTGAGCAGGAAACCACTGGGCAGCGCAGGCCGGACCAGGGGGAAGGCCGGGAATCGCAGTGACCGGCGTCGGCCGCGCACGTAGAGGGCACGGGGCCGGATGAAGATGGAGCGCCCGTCGGCGCCCGCCTCCACTTCCAGCCGTGCCCACGGCGCGCGCGCCAGGCCAAGGTGCGGAACGCCGTCCTGCAAGGTCAGGTTAAGCAGGGGTGAAGCGGCAGCCAGCCAGCGGGACGCGACCGGGGCCGGAACGAATGCCTCGACCAGCAGCGGCGCGGCAACCAGCGCGGGCTGGGTGCCCGGCCGCAGATGCACGTTCCTGGCCAGGACCTCCAGCCGGTCGAGCCGGTAGCCGTCCCAGTCAACATCCCTGGCGGAGATGCGGACCTGACCGTACTGGCCCATGGCCCGGGCAACGTCCGAGCCTTCCACCGCGATATCGGTCAGCGTCAGGGTCAGATCGTGCCCGGAAATCCGGAAGGACCTGGGCTTCCCGACGAGCCACGCGCGGGCCGCGCCCACGGCCGCGGCGAACGGGTCACCTGGCAGGGTGGCCGGCGAAGGCAGGCCGAGCGACGCGAACATGGCCGAGGACGCCGACAGCATGTCCGACCAGTTCCGCCGCCAGTCATTGGCCCAGGACCGGCCCAACGGCCACCACTCAGCCACGGCCACAACCTCGCCCAGGGCACCTGGGCAGGCAACGGACCAGGCAGCCGATCAGGCCACGAGCCCGCGCCATCACTGACCGAGCCGGTCCGGCAGACCGCGCCGCCAGACTGCCGACATCGGCTCGGCCTGGCACCTAATCCCTGGGCAGGACACCGAGCAAGTCGCCGACCGCCGCCACACCGGGAGCGTCGGCCGGGTGGGGAGTGGGTGGGTAATCGTCGCCATCTTTCCTCTCGTTCACGCGGAAGCTACAGGTCACAGCCCCTGGAACATCCCAGTCACCGCCAGAGCTCGCAGAGACCATCCACTCCGCGGCCCACTTGGAGGCCGCATAAATGGTGGGGTGAATCGGAGCCGCGGGGAAGCCGAGGTCACCCGGTTTCGCTAGTCCAGAGAAATCAGCCGGGCTGAACCTCGCGATTTCGCGGGTACCGCAGCCACCCTGCAGTACTACACAGGATTTTGCCTTTGCTTTTTGCGGGCCGCTAGATGCCCCTACTCCTTCGTCTTGCGCTCTGCAGCCATCGTAGTTTTTCGGGAGGGCGAGACGTCGAGTTGCTGGCAGGTTTTAGGCTCCCGCACCGCCCGGCATCGAACCGGTCGACGTGAACGATCTGATCGAATCATAGACTCCAGGAGCCGGTCAGACCTGCTCGGCCTGAACCACAGGACCCCAGAGCCCACGTTGCTCGAGAATATCGATGAGGTAGTCAGCGCCGCCGAGAATATGCTTGTCCATCAGGCTTCTCACCTTCCGTGAGTCACCCTTGGCCAGAGCGGCCAGCAGCTGAGGATGCTCGTCACGGGTCTCCGCCGCCCGCCCTTCGATGGTGGCGTAGAACCGGTTCGGGAGGTGGCTGGCCACCGAGCCGAGCAGCAGGGCGAGGCGGTGCGAGCCTGCGGCCAGGTTGATCTCGCGATGGAAGGCATAGCCCATGTCGGCGATTGCGGCATCGTCGCCGGCGGCCAGGGCTTTCTCGTAGTTCTCCTGATACGCCGTCAGCCTGGTCAAAATCTCGGGTGTCATCTTCTTGGCGGCGCGGGCGGCCAGCTCACTCGCCAGCTGGGCCTGCGCCCAGAACAGATCCCGTACGTCCTGCCGGGTGAAAGGCGCGACGACGAAACCACGGCGTGGCACGAGGCGGACAAAGCCCTCGCTCCGAAGGGCGAGCAGACCTTCGCGGACCGGGGTGTTGCTGACACCGACGGCCTCAGCGATCGGCTCCATCCGCAGGTACTCGCCCGGACGCGCGGTGCCTGAGATGATCAGTTCACGAACGTAGCTAGCCACCTCCTCCGGAAGCTGCTGCCGCGAACCCCGGGGATGGATAGGAACCACGTCACTGACCATCGGTCGACCTCCGTTACCAAACATAAAACATGATACATCTCACGGGCTCACGGTTCGGGCAATGCGGTTCGACGCGCCACAGGAACCGGAAGACTGCCGCCGCGGCCGCGGCCGAGAATCCACCATCCCGGTCAAATGACCGGCGCTCATCCAGCGGATCTCTGCCCCCGCCGGCCGCGTTCCGCACACCCGGGCGACGGCTTCCCACTCACCGTCAAATATATTATATTTAGGATCGCTGGAGAGCAACGTGGTCCGGGCGGCATCCGCGGGCGCTCGACCGGAATGGACCCGCCGCATCAGCTTGTCCGGCTCTGCCGGCAAGCGGAAAGTGGAGCGATGACCGCAGAAGTAAGCGCTGAGGATTTCCGCCTGATCCTGGACCAGGTCCGCGACTTCGTCCGGACCAGGGTGCTGCCCCGCGAGCGGGAGATCGCCGACACCAACGCCATCCCGGCCGACCTGCGCAAGCAGACGGCCGAGATGGGCCTGTTCGGCTACGCCATCCCGCAGGAATGGGGCGGCCTGGGCCTGGACCTGACCCAGGACGTCGAGCTGGCCATGGAGTTCGGCTACACGTCGCTGGCGCTGCGGTCCATGTTCGGCACCAACAACGGGATCGCGGGCCAGGTCCTGGTCCGGTTCGGCACCGGCGAGCAGAAGGCGCAATGGCTGGAGCGGATCGCCTCCGGGGAGGTGGTCGCCTCGTTCGCCCTGACCGAGCCCGGGGCCGGCTCCAACCCCGCGGGGCTGCGCACCAGCGCGGTCCGCGACGGCGGCGAGTGGGTGCTCGACGGCCAGAAGCGGTTTATCACCAACGCGCCGCTGGCGGACCTGTTCGTGGTGTTCGCCCGTACCCGGCCCGCTGGTGAGTCCGGGACCGGGATCGCGGTGTTCCTGGTGCCCGCCCCCTCCCCCGGCCTGCAGGTCGGGCCCAAGGACAAGAAGATGGGCCAGGAAGGCGCCTGGACCGCGGACGTCATCTTCTCCGGGGTGCGGGTGCCCGCCTCCGCGCTGATCGGCGGGGACGAGGAAGCCGGATACCGGGCGGCCATGACGTCGCTGGCCCGCGGGCGGGTAACCATCGCCGCCCTGGCGGTGGGCGCGGCGCAGCGCGCCCTGGACGAGTCGGTCGCCTACGCCGCCTCGGCCACCCAGGGCGGTACGCCGATCGGGGAGTTCCAGCTGGTCCAGGCCATGCTCGCCGACCAGCAGACCGGGGTCATGGCGGGCCGGGCCCTGGTCCGGGAGACCGCGCAGCGCTACGTCAGCGGAGAGGACACCCGGATCGGGCCGTCGGCGGCCAAGCTGTTCTGCACCGAAATGGCCGGCCAGGTGGCGGACCTGGCCGTGCAGATCCACGGCGGCACCGGCTACATGCGAGAGGTACCGGCCGAGCGCATCTACCGGGACGTGCGACTGCTCCGGCTGTATGAAGGCACCAGTGAGATTCAGCGCCTGATCATCGGCGGCGGCCTGGTCCGGCGGGCCCAGCGACACTCATGAGCGAGCATGCTGCGAGGCACGAAAGGGGACAACTGTGATCTATTCCGGCGGGCCGCTCCAGGCTGATATCCCGGATAGTGATCTTGCTAGTTTCACGCTTCATCGTGCGAAGGAGCTTGGCGACAAGCCTGCGCTGGTAGATGGTCCTTCCGGGCGGGCGCTGAGTTATGCCGATCTTGAGCGGTCGGTGCGTAGCTTGGCTGCTGGGCTGAGCGCGCGCGGGTTCGCCAAGCGCGACACGTTCGCGATCTACATGCCCAATGTTCCCGAGTACGCGGTCGAGTCAGCCATGTCATGGTTCACCGCCTAACGCCCTGTCCTCAACGCATCAGTCGTCCTGGCCGCCAGATCCGATTCCGGTTTCCCGGCCTGGCAGCTGGCCCTGACGATGCAGCTGTTCTACCAGTGGCGTGGCTTCTTCCATGACTGGAAGCACACGATGGACATCGCGCTCGCGGCCGCCGACGTTGAGCGGCGGTGTGCGGCCAGCGGCCCTGCGCGACCACGTTGAACGTCCGCCTACAGGGGAAGGTGAAACACGTCACACGAGAAGTGATGATCAGCATGTGGTGGATCTACATCGTGATGCCGATCCTGTTCGCTCTCGCGATCTACGGCTTTGTTTCCAGGCGCCAGCTCGTCCTGGCCTGCGGATCAGACCCCGTCCTCTCAGCACGTTGTTACCTGGCCAGGCGGGGCAGTTTGCCGGGCGCCCGGATCAGGTCCAGGCGAGTTACCCGGCCGGCGGCCGCTGTCAGGGAGACGATCGTGACGAGTTGGCCTTGCTGGTAGACGGCGAACCCCAGTGCCCCGTTGACGACGACGCGGTCGATCACGTCGCCTGGTTGTTCCCTCGCGAGGATGCCGCGCAGGAACCGCGCGACCCGGTCTGCGCCGATGACGGGCCTGCGGGCGGAGGTGACGAGGCCGCCCCCGTCGCTGACCAGGACCACGTCCGGGTCGAGCACGCGGATCAGTGCAGCCAGGTCGCCTGAGGCCGCGGCTGAGGCGAAGGCCTCGACCACGCGCCGATGCTCGGCCGCGCCGGCAGCCGGCCAGGGGGATTGCCCGCGGACGTGCCGCCTGGCGCGGGAGCCGAGCTGCCGGACGGCCGCCGGGGTCCGGCCCACGATGGCCGCTATCTCATTGAAGCTCACGCCGAACAGGTCGTGCAGGACGAACGCGGTCCGCTCCGCCGGCGACAGCGTCTCCATCACCACTAGGAGCGCGTAACTGACCTCGTCATCCAGCGTCACCTGGTCCACCGGATCCGCGGCCGTCTGACCGGGTGAGGCGACCACCGGCTCGGGCAGCCACGGGCCGACATAGCGTTCCCGCCGGACCCGGGCGGACCGCAGCAGGTCAAGCGCCATCCGCGACACGGCCACGACCGCCCAGGCCTCCACATCGCGCACTGGCTCGCCCTGATCGGCGGCAGCCAGCCGGAACCAGCAGTCCGCGACGATGTCCTCGGCCTCGCTGTGGCTGCCGATTATCGCGTACGCCACCCGGACCAGCCTCGGTCGCGCTTGGCTGAAGGCAGCGGCCAGCAGGTCGGTGCCGGTGCTCACAGTGTGCCCCGCGCCCGCAGCTCGGTCACCCAGTCCCTGAATGTCTGCCCGCGCAGCCCCGGCCTTACGGACAGGCCGCCGCCCGCGGCCAGGGCCTTGCCGGCCGGGCCGGGCACCCGCACCGAGACGACCAGGCGCCTGTCCCCGCGCGCGCGGACGACCTGGCGGATCATGTCCGCCATTATCTCCTCCCGCGGGCCCGCCAGCTCAGACATGGCCACCGGATCGCCGACGGCGATCTGAGCGAGCGCCGCGCCGACCTCGCGGGCCGCGACCGGCTGGGCACGCCAGCGGGGGACGATCACGACGGGCCCGGGCACCTTGGCCAGGTACTGCCTCGCGAACTCATGGAACTGCGCCGCCCGCAGGATGCTCACCGGCGCAGGCGAGTGCTGAAGGACCTGTTCCTGGCGCAGCTTGCCCTGATAGTAGCCATACGGCACCCGGTCGATCCCGACGATCGACAGCGCGACGATATGCCGCACGCCCGCCGTGGCCGCCGTGCGCATCAGCGTCCGCGCCGTGGCCTCGAAGAACTCGCTGCTGACCCGCTTGCCCGTCGACGCGACGTTGGTCGCGTCGACCACCGCGTCCACGCCCGCGAGCGCGGCCTCAAGGCCCTCACCCGTAACCAGGTCAGCACCGGCCGAACGGGCGATTACGATCGCCTCGTGACCACCGGCGCGCAACGCATCCACCGTCCAGCGCCCGGCAACGCCCGTCCCGCCAGCCACCGCGATTTTCATCCGTCTCACCCCTGCCGCCACGATTTGGTGCTGACGGACAAGGACGAGACAGGGCCGCGGAGCGTGACATCGCGGCCTTTATGACGGATCTGGTGTGGTCCTGTATGCGCAGGCTGAGCACCGGTTGCTGTGCCTGACTGCTGTACAAGCCGGCGGTCACTGTGTGCTCAGGTACGGAGCCGGGCGATGAGCTCGATCTCGACGGCGATGCCGACGGGCAGCTCGGCCAGACCCACCGCTGAGCGGGTATGGCGCCCGGCATCGCCGAAGACCTCGACCAGCAGGTCCGAGCATCCGTCCAGGACCGCGGGAGTCTGGTCGAAGCCGGGGGCCACATTCACCATGCCGAAGACCTTGATGATCCGCTGGATCCGGTCAAGATCACCGAGTTCGGCCTGGAGGGTGGCGAGGATCGACAGTGCCGTCATCCGTGCTGCTTCGCGGCCCTGCTCCAGGGTGAGATCACTGCCGACCTTGCCGCGCATCATCTGGTCACCCGTGACCGGGCCATGGCCGCCCACATACACCAGCCCTTCGTCGATGACGCAGCTGAGGTAATTACCGGCGGGCGGGAACGGCGGAGGAAGCTCGATCCCAAGGGAATCCAACCGGTCGGCGATCGTCATGGCCAAAGCGTATCGGCCGACGTCGATGGCGGCGCAAAGAATTCCAACGCGATGTTGTCCGGATCACGGAAGGACAACCCAGAACCATAAGCAGCATCGACGACACCGCCGTTGACGATTGCGAGTTCTTCTAGCCGGATCGCCCATGCTTCAAGTTCACTTCGACTACTACAGGAAAAGGCCAGGTGGTCCAGGCCAACTCGACGCTCATTGAAGGGAAGAGTGTCAGCCGGATCGGGAAATTGGTGAAATCCGACGAGGGTGTGACCTCCGACGAGCCAGACAGCGCGCCGAAATGGACCGGGCTCTTCGTCCAAAACCAGCTTGGTGTCGAAGACTCGCTCGTACCACCTGACACTGCGATTGAGATCGCTAACTGTCAGTGTTACATGGGCAATTGTCATGGATTCGGGCATGTTTGCCTCCTAATAGACCGACGGGTGACGACCGCAATGCGGGGACGGCGTTATCGGCGCCATCATCCTGTTCCGATTGTGTGGCATCCTGTGTGTTCGGTCCTACTAGTCTGCCCGGATCTTCCTCGCAGGCGCGAGTCCCCATGGGAGTGGTAGCCGAGTCTAGGTTCGGTCGCTTAACCGTGCGGCTCGGCTAACCGTGCGGCCCGGCTCCGGGGACCGGGTTGGCTGCCGGGCCGGTGCTGGGGCTGCCGGTTGAGCCGGAGATATCGCCGAGGAAGCGCAGGACCTCCTGGTTGGCGGCATCAGGGACGTCGGTGATGTAAACGTGGCCGGCGTCCGGGAAGACCACGAGCCGGGCTCCGGCGACGCCGTCGGCGAGTCGTCGACCGTTGACAGCGGGGACAATGCGGTCCAGGGCTCCGTGAATGACCAACGTCGGAATACGGATCTCCGCCAGCCGGCTGGTGACATCGAAGCTCGCGGCGCCGATGAGCTGGCCGCGGCGTCCCCGCCCGCTGGCCCGGGTGTGCCGGACGATCTGCTGATCTTCCGCTCGGCGGCTGGCCGGGGTGCCCGGTGCATAAAGCAGCTTCCATGCCATCCGGTTGAGGGCGGCGGCGGGCACCAGGGACCGGACTCGTGCGAGTAGTGGGCCACGCGACGCGCTCTCCGCGGAGGCGGCGGTGCACCCGAGGGTCAGCGACCGGACTCTGCCGGGGTGGCCGAGGGCCAGTTGAAGGGCGATGAATCCGCCCATCGACACGGCGTAAACGTGGGCGGACGCGGCGCCGGCGGCATCCAGCACAGCCAGAGCGTCGTCCGCCATCAGCTGCACCGGGTAGGGCCCAGGCGGGTCGGAGCTGCGGCCGATCCCCCGGTTGTCGAACCGGATAACGCGGTAGGAGGCCGCGAGTTCGGGGGCGGTGCGATGCCAC
>Ga0187883_10001063_pt1 | contig 17087 bp, 16 predicted proteins | sample June2016WEW_20_1_2_FD_132966 | JGI IMG/M metagenome (GOLD analysis project Ga0187883, IMG submission 132966) | Peatland microbial communities from SPRUCE experiment site at the Marcell Experimental Forest, Minnesota, USA - June2016WEW_20_10 | ecosystem: Environmental > Terrestrial > Soil >...
GAATGATGCCAAGCCGGTCCAGATCGTAACGCGGCATATAGGCGTGGATCATCTCAATCGCGCAACAGGCCAACCCGAAGGTCATCGGCCAAAGACTGCCGGTGCGAGCCCAGTTCACGACTTTGTCGACGTTGGCGACGATGAAGCCTTTGTCGGCGATCTCGCCGGTGATGCCCTTGACCACTGCATCCTGCTCGGGACCGGGCGGCAGATGGTTACGGTTCCAGGCGATGCCCACGGGGGCGATGGTGGTGTCACTCATTGGATCACTCCCACTCCAGCGCACCTTTGCACCACTCGTAAACGAAGCCGATCGTCAGCACGCCGAGGAAGCCGATCATCGACCAAAAGCCGAGTGCGCCGATCCCCTTCAGGGCAACAGCCCAGGGAAACAGGAAGGCAACCTCGAGGTCGAAGATGATGAAGAGGATGGCGACCAGGTAGTAGCGCACGTCGAACCGGCGGCGGGCATCGTCGAACGCCTCAAAGCCGCATTCGTAGGCGGACAGTTTTTCCGCGTAGGGCTTCTGGTGGCCAAGGAGCAAGGAGCCGCCCAACATGGCGACGGCGATGCCTCCGGCGATGACCAGGAAGACCAGGATGGGCAGATACCCGTAGAGCAGCGGCTGCATGGGATCAGTTACCTTACGTCATGCCGCGCTGAGGCGATCCGGGTTCCGCGGAAACCAGACCTCCCCTACCACGCGGGCGGACCATAACCAAACACCTCCGGTCCCGCCATAGGGTGAGGCCGTGAAAAACGCCGCAGTCGGGCGAATCCGAAAGCGCCTGTGGTTGCCTGCCCACACCTCCGGCGCGACACTGCCTCGGCCACACCGGGGGGAGACGCGACCCATGAGCGAGCTGCGCAACGCCGACATCGACGCCGCGCTCAACGAGGCGAAGGAGACCTATGTCGCCACCAATCCGAAAAGCCTCGCCCGTTATGTCGAGGCGACCGCAGTCATGCCCGGCGGCAACACCCGCACGGTCCTGCATTACGCGCCGTTCCCGCTGGCGATGGAGCGGGCGTCGGGCTGCCGGCTGTGGGACCTCGACGGCCACGAATTCATCGATTTTCTGGGTGAATACACTGCGGGTATCTTTGGCCATTCGCATCCGGTGATCCGGGCAGCTTTGGACCGCGCGCTGGATGGGGGGATCAACTACGGCGCCTCCAATATCGTCGAGGCGCGGTTTGCGCGGGCGGTGTGCGCACGGTTCGGACTTGAACGCGTGCGGTTTACCAACTCCGGCACCGAGGCCAACCTGCTGGCGATCTCCCTGGCCCGGATTTTCACTGGGCGGAAGCGGGTCATGGTGTTCGACGGCGGTTATCACGGCGCGGTGTTCGGGTTCGCCGGCGGCGGCTCGCCGATCAATGCGCCCTTCGAATATGTGGTGGCACGTTATAACGATATCGAGGCGACACGGTCGCTGATCCAGGCCCATGCTGCCGAACTTGCCGTGGTGATCCTCGAACCGATGATCGGCAGTGGCGGCTGCATCGCCGCCGAGCCCGCGTTCCTGGCGATGCTGCGCGAGGAGACCCGACGCGTTGGCGCGCTGCTGATCCTCGATGAGGTGATGACATCGCGGCTGGCGCCCGGCGGATTGCAATCGGTGCACGGCATCAAACCGGATCTGACGACATTTGGGAAATATATCGACGGCGGTATGTCGTTCGGCGCCTTTGGTGGGCGCGGCGACATCATGGATCTGTTCGATCCGCGCCGGTCGGACGCTCTGCCGCATGCGGGCACGTTCAACAACAATGTTCTGACCATGAACGCCGGGCTGGCAGGCCTGACCGAGATCTATACGCCGGAAGCGGCGCGGGCCTTGAACGCACGCGGCGACAAACTGCGAGAGCGGCTGAATGAATTGTGCAAGGCGGTGGACGCTCCGGTGCAGTTCACCGGCATCGGATCGATGCTGGCCGTGCATACCATGCGCGGTCCGATCCGCTCGCCGGCTGACGCTGGCAAAAGTGATGCGAAACTCAAGGAGCTGTTCTTTTTCGATATGCTGGCGCAGGGGATCTGGCTGGCACGGCGCGGGATGATGACGCTGTGCCTGCCGATCGGCGATGCGGAATGCGATCAGTTCGCCGGTGCCGTCGAGGAGTTTCTGGCATCACGTCGCGCGCTGATGGGGTAGGAGGGCGTCAGGGCTCCGTCCTGGAACCCGCCAGGGGACAGCGTCCTCTGGTCGGGGTCTCGGGGCGAAGCCCGGCCGCCTGCCTACGACTCCAGCATCCGCCGCAGCAGTTCCACGCCCTCGGCGAAGTCGCCATCCAGCTGCATCAGTTCGTTGATCCGCGACACCGCGTGCATCACGGTGGTATGATCGCGGTTGCCGAACTTGCGCCCGATCTCCGGCAGGCTGCGTGTCGTGAGTTGCTTCGACAGGTACATCGCCACCTGACGCGGCCGCGCCACCGCTCGGGCACGGCGCGCCGATGTCATCTCGTGCTGGCGAATGTTGTAGTGCTCAGCGACCTTTTTCTGGATCTCCTCGATCGTCACCTTGCGATCGTGGGCGCGCAGAATGTCGTGCAGCACCTCCTGTGCCGTTTCCAGGGTGATCACCCGGCCGAACAAATTCGCATGTGCGACGAGCCGGTTCAGCGCACCCTCCAGCTCGCGAACGTTGGAGGTGATCTTGTGCGCCAGGAACTCCATCACCTTGGGTGGCACCGGCACGCCGGCCCGCGCCGCCTTGGACTCCAGGATCGAAATCCGCAACTCGAAGGTTGTCGAGTGCAAATCCGCCACCATGCCACAACCAAGCCGCGTGCGCAGGCGGTTATCGAGCGCGGTCAGATCAGACGGCGACTTATCCGCCGAGACGACGATCTGTTTTCCTGCTTCAACCAGATAGTTGAAGGTGTGGAAGAACTCTTCCTGGGTGTTTTCCTTGCCGATCAGGAACTGCAGGTCATCGACCATCAGCACGTCAACGCCGCGCAGCTGTTCCTTGAACTGGATCGTCTGTTGACCGCGGATCGCGGCGATGAAGCGATACATGAACTTCTCGGCGGAAAGATAAGCCACCGACACGGGTTTTCCGCTCGCTTCACCGCGTTCCTGCAGGTGCCAGGCGATCGCGTGCATCAGGTGCGTCTTGCCCAGACCGACACCGCCGTACAAAAACAACGGATTGAATCCTGGGCAGGCAGGCTGCTCGGCAACCCGGCGAGCGCAGGCATACGCCACCTCATTCGGCTTGCCGACGACGAACGCATCAAAGGTAAAGCGCGGATCGAGCGCAGCCGCAAAGTCATTGCGTGACTCCGGCTTTTCCTCGATCTCGACACGGGCTTTCACATTGTCCGCAACTGGTTCCGCTATCGTATCCGTTATCGTGCGCGCGGCATTGTCGACCACGAAATCAACCCGGCGCACCGCAGGATATTCCGCCTGCCACAGTGCGTTGACACGGGCGCCGTGATGATCGCGCACCCAGTCACGTACGAAACAAGTTGGCAGGCTGATCGCAACCTCATCGCCGGTCAACCCCGTCAGGGTCATCGGCCGTAGCCAGTTGCGGTATTCGGCATCTCCCACTTCGGCCTGCAGCAGTCCACGAATTTTGGCCCAGATACTTGCGAGTTGCGGTTTTTCCACGTTCTCTCGCTCCCCCAAAAACATTATTGAGCATCGAAAATGCTCGCCCCAGCCAACGCGCGAGCTACGATTATCGCGCCACCCCCTGATCCGCAAGGGTTGGTCCCCTACCGCGGTACCACATTATCCACCGACCACGTTCACGAACTTTCTATTCATGAACTACAGGTTTGGCTGCCGGTCATCTCTGGTTAACAATCTAATGCTGACTTCCGATGCGACGCAATGGTGATTCGGATCACAAATTGGCGTTTAAGCAGAACGAAATATGATTACTCAGACTGTAATTGTGGGGATAACTAAAGACGAGGCCATTTCTGTACTGAAAGTAGTGCCGCGTCTGCAACGATCCAGTGCGCGCAAACCTGCCGTCGCCTTGATCATCAACTGCAATCAGAGTGCCCGAAACCGCCGGCCTGGTCAACCACCAGACCGAAACGTTCCGGACATAACAGTCAGCTTCCGGCCAACGCTTTGATCCGGGCCGACAACCGTGACAGCTTGCGAGCGACCGTATTGGCATGGATCACACCCTTGCCCGACGCACGCTGCATCTCCGGCTGTGCCGCATGCAGTGCCGCCGCAGCCACCGACTTGTCGCCACCCGCAATCGCGGCTTCGACCTTCTTCACGAACGTGCGCATGCGAGACCTGCGCGCCGAATTGCGGGCGGTGCGAACAATCGCCTGACGAATACGCTTACGCGCTGATGCGGTATTAGCCATGATCTCGGTTCTGTGCGCCTCTGTTTGGGTTCGGACCGCCCGACAACGTCCTGCGGCGGAAGGCCGGGTTTCTATCTGCGGTAGCGGCCCAGGTCAAGCGAGCGAAAATGGCGAGAAAGGCACGGAACCCGCCACCAGGTGCACAGATGATCCGGCCAGGCGTCGTTTCGGCGGCTAACGGCCGGATCGGTCCTGCCATATGGTTGTATGAATTTTTTCGATAGCCGCCCCACTGCAATCCGCTCGAAAGTCATCAAGCGCCCCACCATGGACGGGTTGGGGACCGGTTGGCCGACGTCACCATACCCGGCCTCCGGCCCGCTGGATCGTGCCGCGGACTGCGGAATAATTCCAGGGGCCTGGCGTAATCGCTGGGCAAGGCAATCGGCAAATCCGGGTCGGCCTGAGCCAACCGGCAAGGTGGCCGCTAACACCATCCCGGCCAGTCGCCACCACTTCCTTCCCGTTTCGGGCCCACCGGAGAGCGTCTGATCAGGCGCTAAGCAAGCCGGCATTGGACTGCGACTCACGGACCGAAGGCGTTCCGGTCGCGACCGCATCAGGACCGGACGGGTAGGAATGAGCGAAATACGCAGTGGAGGAGCCAGAGGATCTCTCGGTACGACCGATGCCATAGATATGCGAGGACGTATTATATAGTACCGCGGCGTCAGGGATTCGAACCCGTTGCAACGCACGACGGCAATGTCGGCCGAACGCCATGCCTGGCCAGAAAGTTTCCTCCATCGGAGCACGGATTTGATCGTTCAGGTGGGTTCGATGCAGTCGCGCCGTGTAAGAACTTCGCCCGGCGCAATCAGAACTTCCTTCCCGCACCGGATCCGGTTCAGGTACGGATCCGGTTCAGGTAGTCGGCGGAGGCGTCGGGGCGTTCAACCGCCCGTTCGACGGGGCACTTAGAGACACCGCAGCGGACGACAGCAGCCCTCGTTTCATGCTCTGGGCGGGCAAATCCCCCAACCGCAGCGGCGACTGATCGGGGACGGCCGGTGGCGCAACAAACGGGGCTGTCACTTTGGCGACTTGTGCGGCGATCGGTCGCGGTTGCTCCGGTCGCCTCGGCGGCGACTGCATCGCCGTCGGTTGCGGCCTGGCAGGCGTCGCTACTGCCTCCGGCTGGTTGGCGCGCTGCCGCACCTCCGCGGCGCGGGCTTCGTTGCGCGCATGCAGGCTGGCAAAATTGGCCATCCAAAGATGTAGGTTTTTGCCGATCGCCATCGCCGAAGCGCGCAACCGTATCAGCATGGCGAGTTCCAGGTCGGCCGCACCGGCATCGCGCATCGCAGCATCCAGCATGAAGCGCAGGGAGATGCAATGGCAGGCAATCATGGCCTCCATTGGATTGGCGACCTCGAAGGTACGGAAGAGTTCGACGATCGCCGCGCACCGCGTTTGCAGGTCCTCAGCGGTCTCGCCGGGCTGGCCGGTGGCGCCCATGACGCCTCGAAGCATGTGGGCATTGAACTCATCTTGCGCGAGCATCAGGCGGTTGGGGTCCATGGTTCGAGGTCCGGTAAAGGGTTTCGATGAATGTTAGAATAAATAACAGATTGGGACGCGTCAAGCGTGCTTTTCGCCGCTGCGTCTCGCCGGGATGGCGCCGCCGAGAGTTGACCTGCGTCAATGCAGCGCGGTCGGCATCCGCTCAAATAGCGACGGCAAACCGCCATACCCCAACCGGAGGGCAACCAATGCGTGCGATGGACGTGATGACGGGCGACGTGATCACCGTCACTCCCGAAACTTCCGTTCAGGATCTTGCCAAACTCCTGAGCCAACGCGGTATCAGCGGAGTACCCGTGGTGGACGCGGCCAACCGCCTCGTCGGGATCGTCAGCGAGGGCGATCTGTTGCACCGCACGGAAACCGGAACAGAGCGAAGGGTTCAGCCACGCCGCGTGCGGTGGCTCGACGGTCTGATGTCGGACCAGAACGTCGCGCGCGATTACCTGAAGTCACATGGCCGCCAGGTGCGGGACGTCATGACGCGCGATGTGATCACGGTCGAGGAAACGACCGAACTGGCCGAGGTCGCCGATCTGCTGGAGACCAAACGTATCCGGCGCGTGCCTGTGGTGCGCGACGGCGTGGTCGTTGGGATCGTGAGCCGGGCCAACCTGGTGCGCGCTCTGGCCATGGTGCAGACCGAGATACCGAGCGGCAACGGACTCGATGACTTCGCCATCCGCGACGCGCTGCTGACCGAACTCCGCGGCAAGCCCTGGGCGAAAGTCTGGGCTTCTGAAGTGATGGTGCGGAATAACGTCGTGCATGTCTGGTATTCCGATGACCAGCCGATCGAGGAGCGCGAGGCGATCCGGATCGCTGCCGAGAACACCCCGGGTGTCGCTCGCGTCGAGGAGCATCTCGTGCATGTGCCGATGACCCCGGTCTTGTAGCGGGGACTCTGCGCCGGGCGTCGCACAGTGCGGGCTCGGAAGGCCCGGACAGGCTGCATGCGCTGTATGCTAATAATCGCGTCATGGAACTGTTGTCCTCTCGCCGGCATCCCCGGCTTGTCCGGGGGACCGGAGGAGGCACTGTGCTGGATCAGCTCCCCCGGACGAGCCGGGGGACGACGTGGGTTGTAGGCCGCTGAGCGCCAGGTCGACTTAAGTAGCGCGTATCCGCACGAGGTCTGTTCCTGCGAAGGCGGGGGCCGGGCCATAACGCCAGGCGATTGACGTCCGGGCAATCTTTCTGCCGCTCGGTATTAAAGGCCAGGCTTGCCTGGCGCACGTTCGGTCCGCTTGCGAGCCAAACCGCCGCAGCGCATACTCGGCCAGGAAAAAATATGTCCTGGGAGAGAAACAATGTCTGGCTTCATGTTGCAGCGCCGCACGGCGCCCTTGCTCGCGCTGTTGTCCGGCCTCGCCGTGACCACGGTGGTGCGTGCGGCTCCTTTCATGATTGTCGGTGACGATGAAAAGGTGGGCACCGACGCCCAGGGCAAACCAATGGTCAATCCGACCGGGAACGATGCGGTGCTGATCGTCGATCTGGCAAAGCCCGAGGACCCGAAAATCGTTGCCTCGTTGCCGCTGGAGAACTCGATCGTCGGACCGCCGGTCAATCTCGATATCTCACCGAACGGGGCAATCGCGTTGGTCGCTGACTCGATGACGGTGGCGGAGGACAACGGCGTCCGCAAAATGGTGCCGACGGATAAACTGTTCGTCATCGACATGAAAGCCAACCCGCCGAAACTGGTGGACACGCTGACTTTGGGCAAGCAGCCATCCGGCCTGTCGTTCAGCCCGAGCGGCGACATGGCGCTGGTGTGCAACCGCGCCGATGGCACGATCAGCGTGTTGAAAATCGACGGCACGACGGTAACGCAGACCGGAACCGTCACTGTCAGCCCAGGGGTGTCGCAGGTGGTGTTCACGCCCGATGGCAAGCATGCGCTGGCGGTGAAGTCGCCGGATAACAAAGTCGCGGTACTGGATGTGGACGGCGACAAGGTCGCTTACAACAAGCTCGACGTGCCGACGTTCCCATTCCCGTACAACGTCGTGGTCACGCCAGACGGCAAGCTGGCGATTATTGCGGACAATGGCGGCGGCGGTTCCTCGGACGGTAGTCTGGATGCAGCAACGGTGATCGACCTGCAGTGGCCGCATCCACACGGTATCAGGCATATCACGGTTGGCGACGCACCGGAGGGCCTGGCGATGGCGCCGAACGGCAAATACGCCGTGATCGTCAGCGTGAACGGGTCGAACAATCCATCGGCGTGGTTCTATCACAAGACCGGCGCCGTGACCCTGCTGAAGATCAGCGGCACGACCGTGACAGAAGGCAAGACGGTCCAGGTCGGCGCCCTGCCGGAGGCCGTGATGATCTCGCCGGATTCCCGTTACATCTATGTCGGGAACTTCCTGGATAAGGATTTTTCGATTCTGCAGGTGACTGGCACCGACCTGACCGACACTGGCAAGCGGTTCAAGGTTCCCGGCCACCCGGCATCGGGGCGGATGGGACCGAAATAGCCACTCTGTCGCGCAGCAACAGAGGCACAATGCGCGGGCTATCGAGCAAATAACGGCCTGCAAGCCGCCGTGGATCGTTGGCCAGCCGGTACGCCCATTCCAGCCCGTCGCGTTGCATCCAGCCGGGTGCGCGGCGTTCGGCGCCAGCCAGAAACAACAGGCTGGCGCCGATGCAAAGCCCGGTCCCGGTCGCCTGACCGCTGGCCGCCACCGCGGCCGCCAGATGCTCCTGTCTGGGCGATCCGACCGCCAGGAATACCAGCCGCGCCGGGTGCGCCAGGATAAAGGCAACGGTGTCCCGGAAGGCAGCAGGATCGGTATCGAACCCCATCGGCGGGTCGTAATGAAACGGCGGCGCCAGCCCGTAGCGCGCCATCAGCGCCGGCAGCCATAACGGCCGCAATCCGATGATGGTAATTTGCTCGCCCGGGTGAATATGTTGACAAAGTAACAATGCGGTCAAATCGCTGCCGGTGGCGACCCGCGGGGTCAGCATGCCGCACCCGCGAGCGATCGCCGCCACCACACGCGAGTCCAGCAGCCGCAGCCAGGCGTTGCGATAAACCCCGGCCAGTACTGAATCACGCGACATTCGCACCAGATGGTCGGCGTTTGGCGTCACGACATAGCCGAACGGCGCTCCATCCGGCCGCGCCGCGATCGCCGCAGCCGCTTCCGCCGCCTCCAGATCGGCAAAGTCCATACCCAAAAGTGTCACGGTGCGGATCACAATGCGACCCGCACCGACAGCAACGTCAGGCTGCGCGTGTAATCGCCGGCTACACTGCCGGCGGCCAAATGTGCATTCCGGACGTCGGCGAAATCGTAGGTCAGGGACAGCCGCAAATTACGGTTGATCAGCCAGCTCTCACCGGTGTCGAAGCCGAGGCCAAGCTGCTGCCCGCCGGTCTGATTGAACGTTGCCTGCCGCACCGTGGCCGATGCGGTCAGCAACACGTTCCGCAACAACTCGTGATCCGCCCGCAACTGGGCGCTCGTATAAGTGTAGCTGGACAGGCCGGTCTGCGCCGCGTCCTCGATCCCGCGGAAGACTGAGGCGCGGAGTGTGGTCATGCCGGACGGCGACCAGGTGATCTCGGCCTCGGCGATGCCAGTGGTCTGCGATGCAGTGGAAGCCGCCGCCGCCTGGCGATATTCGACGCCGCCGAGCAGCCGATAGCGCCAGACCGTATCGTCGTCGTAATCGACCCCGAACAGGGTTTGCCAGGCGTTCGAATTGTTCGATGGTTGGCCGGCTGAAGGGTGGTCGTAGCGCGTGTCGACAACGCGGTTCACCCAAAGCAAATCACGCCCGGACATCCAGCTGTAACGCAGCGTCACACCGCTTTGGACGCTGGTTCGATCGCGCGCCGCCTCACTGATCGGCTGGCCAAAGATGGTGGTGTCGGCGAACTGGAATTGGTTGACTTCGATCGAGGGCGTGGCGGTGAACCGGCCGAACACGGCGTCATAGGAGGTGCGGAAGTTTGCCACGGTGAACGCCACCGGCCGGTCGGACGGCAGTGCGTCGAGTGCGGTCCTGTCCTCGTGCTGCGACAGATAGCCGGCGCCCAAAGTGAGCTTATCGCGTCCGAGGTTGATCGTCCCGCCGAAGAATGCCGAACCGTCGGTGCGGTTCTGCGATGGTTCGCCCTGGTAATGAACATCGTTGGCAGAGAGGTATAGGCCGGCACTGCCAATCGAGTTCTCCGTGCTGGCGAGAACCGAGGGCTGCGTTGCGATCTCCCACGCGCCGTGATGGGCGGGCCCGCCGAATATGTTGTTGTCGTAGCCAACGGACACGCCCAACAGGGGTCGGAACATCGACGTGTCGATGCGTATCCCCAGCGGTTCGTATTCAGGACGAGTGCGCGACTGCACGGTGACGCCTTGTTCGGTCCCGTAGCCCGGCACGCCTTCGGGAAACAGCGAGTCGAGCAGCTGCGCCTGTGCCACCACAACGCGGCAAAGCGGGGTGCAACACAGCAGGCAAAGCGCCAGGAGCCATTCGCGTCCGTTACGCATCCCGACGGATGCTGACGGTCATGGATGAACGCGAGGTAAATGTCCGGGCTAATATTTGGTTAAGCGGCGGCCGATCAAGATCGAAAGCCTCAAATCTTCGGGTCGGCAGCCGCCTGCTTCGCGCCGTCCGGCTTTGGCGCATTAGGCAGATCGGTTTCCCAACCACCGCCCAGGGCTTTGTATAACGCAACCAAATTGTTCGACACCGTGGTCGTGCTGTCCGACAACTGTAGCTCGGTGGCCAGCAAGGCCCGTTGTGCATCCAGCACATCCAGAAAGCCCGCCACACCCTGGGCGTAACGCGCCTTCGCGAGGTCCAGTGCCTGGCGGTTTTCGGCCACTGCGTCGATCAATTGCTGCCGGCGTGCCTGTTCCGACCGGTAGGCGGTCAGCGCATTATCGACCTCATGCAATGCTGTCAGCACAGTCTGCTGATAGGTGATCGCTGCCTCTTTCTGCCGCGCCTCGGACAGATGCAAGGTGGCTTTCAGCTGACCCCCTTCGAAAATGGGCACCGACACGGTCGGACCCAGCGCGTACTGGCGGGCATTGAACCCGAACATCGGCGCGAACTGGATGGCTTGCAGACCAAAACTGCCGCTCAGGGTCACCGAGGGATAGAACGCTGCCTCCGCGACACCGATATTGGCGGTTGCCGCATGCAGCTGAGCCTCCGCCACCCGCACGTCCGGCCGCCGCCGTGCGAGTTCCGACGGCAGGCCAACCGGCACGACCGGCGGAACGGGCGGCACCGCACCCGGCGTCTGCAACTCGGCGCGTAGCGCGTTCGGCGGCATGCCAAGCAGCAGGCTGAGCGCGTTGATCAGCTCCGCTTCCTGCTGCTCCAGCGTGGGAATTTGTGATAGCGTGGTGCTCAACTGGGCCTGTGCATTGGCGACATCGAGATTGGTCGTTACGCCGCCGGCAGCGCGCTGCTGCGTCAGCTTGAGACTATCTTGTGCGATTTGCACATTGTCGCGGGCAATGTGCAGGTCGGTTTGCACGCCACGCAATGTGATGTAATCGCGCGCCACCTCGGCGAGGTTGGTCAATAGCACACCGCGTCTGGTGTCCTCGGAGGCCCGCACGGTGGCGCCAGACGACTCCACCGAGCGACGAATCTGGCCCCAAAGATCGAGTTCCCAGGAAGAAGTGAAGCCGATCTGATAGGCATCGAATGCGTTGAGCGTGTGCGAGCCCAGCCCGCCTGCCGTGCTGCCGGAAATCCCCGAGGCGCCGAGCGCGTTGGGGGCATTGGCGAACACGCCGACATTGGAGGCCTTTTGCCTTGTATACGACGCGTTGGCGTTGATGTTCGGCAGCCCGGCCGCAGCGGCGACGTCGTATTGCGCACGGGACTCCTCGATCCGCACAGCGGCGACGCGGACGTCGAGGTTCTCTTTGGCAACGCGCTGTTCGAGTTCGGTCAGCGTGGGGTCCTTGAACAAGGTCCACCAGTTCGGATCGATCGGTGCCTCGACCGTTTGGCTGACCGGTGCACGCGGCTTGCCGCCGCCAAACCATGACCCGGGGCCGCTCCAGTTGGGCGAGCTGAAATTCGGGCCCACGGTGGTGCAGCCACCGAGGAGGAGAAGGGGGAAAAGGCGCCCAGGGGCAATCATTGGGAGACTCATGCGCCCGCCTTGCACGACGAGGCGGGTTCGCGCAAGCGTTGACGTTTCCACCAGGAGGTGACTTTGACCCAGGAGCTGATCCGCCTGACCGCAACCGAAGCAGTGGCCCGGTTGCGCAAACGCGAAATTTCCCCGTTTGAACTGATCGATGCGGCCGAGGCGCGGATTGCAGAGGTGGAGCCTCAGGTCAACGCACTGCCGACGCTTTGTTTCGATCGGGCGCGGCAGCACGCGAGGCGGCTGATGGCGGAACGGGATCCGCCCGAGGCTGGCGAACCCGGCTGGCTGGGCGGCTTGCCGGTGTCGATCAAAGACCTGAACGACGTGGCAGGCGTGCGCACGACGTATGGCTCGCCGATCTTCCGCGACCATGTGCCGGCGCGTTCGCATCCGTTGGTGGAGCGGATTGAACGGCTTGGCGGCATCGTGGTGGCGAAGTCGAACACGCCGGAGTTTGGCGCCGGCGGTTCAACGTTCAACGAGGTGTTCGGGCGGACGCGCAATCCGTGGAACCTGGCGCTGACCTGCGGCGGCTCGACCGGAGGCGGCGCGGTCTCGGTCGCCACCGGTGAGGTTTGGTTGGCGCAAGGCACCGACCATGGCGGATCGTTGCGGCGTCCGGGAACGTATTGTTCCGTGGTGGGGATCCGGCCCTCGCCGGGCCGGGTGACGCGCGGGACAGCGAACAATCTTTGGTCGCCGCTGTCGGTGCAAGGGCCGATGGCGCGGAACATTCCGGACCTGGCATTGTTCCTGGACACCATGGCGGGATATTGCCCGCTCGATCCGCTGACCTTCGATGCACCGGCGAAGTCGTTTGTTGCGGCGCTCGGCCGTACTGGGCCGCCGAAGCGGGTTGCTTATAGTGCCGACTATGGGGGACGGATTTTGGTCGAGCGCGAAACCCGTGCGATCTGCGAAGCGGCCGTGCGCCGCTTTGAAGAGCTCGGCTGTGTCGTTGAAGAATACGCCCCTGATCTCGGCGGAGTTGAGGAAGCGTTCATGATCCTTCGGTCGCAACATTTCGTCGTGGACCGGGAGTTGCAGTTGCGCGAGCACCGCGACCTGCTGAAATCCGACATCATCTGGAACACCGAGAAGGGCCTTTCCCAATCGCCTTCCCAACTCGCCTGGGCTGATCGCGAGCGGGCCGCTTTTTACCGTCGCGTGACCGAAATGTTTGAACGTTATGATGTGTTCGTGACGCCAAGCGCAGGCACGCCGGCATTCGACGTGAACCGCACGCATCCGGAAACGATCGACGGGGTGAAGTTGGCGAACTACATGGGCGGCTCGACGCTGAACGCCGCAATGACGATGGCGAGTTGCGCGGCAGTCGCTGTGCCGGCGGGGTTCGATCAGTTCGGGCGGCCAGTTGGATTGCAGATTGCGGCACCATCGCGCCAGGAAGCCCGCGCCTTGGTGGCCGCCGCGTTTCTGGAACGATTGATCGGGCTGGACCGCCAACTGCCGATCGATCCGAGGCCCGGCACGGTGCCGGTGGGGTAACCTCTCGGGCCGGGAAGGACCTGCGGCGCTACCAGCCGGCTCGAGTTTTCGCGGGCACCGGTCATGATTCAAGAAATTTGCAGCAAAGTCGGACCGCTCAAACGATGGGGCTTTTCCGCTGTGGAAATTCGCTGCGTATTCGCAGCATGATTTACGGCCATGGCGACAGCTGCCACAGGCCTTTTCGAATTCGAGCGACTGCGACAATCTTTGTGCCGCGGCACGGTCGCCCCGATAGTTGTCGGTTGTGCCCAGATGGATGATGGCAAAGGGGGGAATCATGAGCGGGGAACGCGGGGTCACAAATGCAGTAATTCAGCCAGGCCGTCGTTCGGCGTTGGTGATAGGTGCGCTATCGGCGACGGCATTATTCGCGGGTCTTGGCGGTGTGGCCCGGGCCCAGAAAGGCGGCGCAGTCAAACTCACGCTATTGATTACCCCGCCAAAAGACCCCGATGCCTTCACCAAATACTATCTCGCGACCCATATACCCCTTGTAGGGAAGGTGCCGGGTGTGACGAGGACTGACGTCGCGACCGTTTTGCCGCCACCGCCCGGTCAACCGGCTTCGCCCTACTACCGCATCACCGAAATCTATTTTGAGAACGTTGGGGCGATGCAGACATCGCTCGCCTCGCCTGAATGGAAAGCGGTGGTTGCGGACGTGCCGAACTTCGCGGACCCGAGCACTATCACGGGATTTGCGTCACGGGTCGGCGTTTAGATCGTCGACGATTAAGTTCATTCGTCCGGTCACGGGTGCCGGTGAAAACATTGCTTTTGACAGGAACACCGCTCGCACCAACCCGATTTCGATATCTGATAATGTCCTTTCTCGGATATAGTCTAGCCCCTTGATTTCACTCATATTCCCCTCCATTCCCCGGCCCGGGACAGACCGAACATGCCGAACCACCAGCCCAATCAACCCGCCGCCATCGCCGAACGCATCGCATTGGCGCTCGCCAAGGCGGACGGCAAAGCGTTGCAAGCCGACCCAGACCGTTACCGCCGCCTGGCGATCGCCGCGCTGAAATCGTTACTCATCCCAACCGAGTCCATGATCCGCGCTGCCCATGCCGCCGTCCAGTTCGACATCGCCTGGGCCATCGACACCCACGCCGATTTCCGGCGAGCGGTCACCGCCATGATCAGTTTCGCCATCGCCGAAGCGCGAGTGACCGAAGCATAATCATCCTGCGACGTTTACGATCGCCGGCGCTCCGGCGACCGAGTGCACCCCGCCGCGCGTCGTTTACCTGTCGTCGGAAACGCCTCCGCTCGCCGAATGGCGACGCCACTGCGATGCCAGCCCAGGTCATCCAGGCGATCTGGTCTATTCACAGCCGCAACAATGGGCCGTGTGTGCCCATCCGCTTCTCCGCCCGGCACCTCGCTGGTAAACCCGAACGCGAGCCCACACTCAGACGTGTTCAACCGCCGGCATCGGCCGGGAACTGATGCACCAGAAAGGACGATCCACCGATGGCCAGGCGAGCGGCCCCGCCGGCAGTCAGCGACACCCGGGTGCGCGCTTTGCTGGACAAGTACCATTGCCCGGTGCCGTTTCACGCAGTGCGCACGCGGATACTCGGCCATATCGCATCACCGGCGCCGGACGTCTCGCCCACAAAGCTGATTGAAGCCGTTTGGGGCGGCGAACTGCCGGTCTTCGACTCCATTGACGACGCCAACGAACTATTCGGCGCATTGATGATGGGTCTGTGGAACCGGCTCACCCGGCATCAGGAACTGTCAGTGCCGTTTCGTCTCACCCGGATCGATGTTCCCGCCACGCGGGAGGGGCTGAGACGGCTTGCCACCACGCGCCAGGAGGAACTCCACGGGTTCCGGGAGGGTTTGTTCGGCGCCAACGAAAGCCTCGACCTGCCGGAGCAGGCGCATAAGGCGGTCGCCATCCTGTCCGAAATCGGTGCCATGCTCGAAGGGACCGCCGAGGTCGCCAGCAATCCCGACAAATCCGGGACGGACGCCGAGGCCGCCACCTTGATCCGAACATTGCATGAGCTCACGCGGATCGCGGAACACGAGATCCACCGGGCCGTACGATCCTGTGCTCGGGCTAGGCGGCAAATGACACCACCGCCTCGCGGGATGCGGCACTAAACCCAGAAGCGATACGCGAGGTTTTGCGGCCGGCGTTCACACCTCGTCCAGCGTCTCCAGCAATCCCGCCATCAACGCCGCCCGCGGCGCCAGTTGCCGCCACAGAATATGCTCATGTGTCGCATGCGCTCCTGCCCCGGGGCAGCCCAAACCATCCAACGTCGGGATCCCCATCGCCGCGGTGAAATTCCCATCCGACCCACCGCCCCGATGCTGCCGCGGCAGAGTCAGCCCCACCTGCCCTGCAATCGCCCGCGCCTTTTCATACAGCGCCACGATCGCTGGATTTTCGACATAGGGCGGCCGGTTCATCCCGCCCTCGACGATCACTGTGCAGCCCGCAATGCGCGACTCCAGCCCCAGAATACGCGCGCTCATCAGATCGCCGTCGCGCTGTGAGTTGACCCGCAGGTCGATCTCGCACCCCGCCTCGGCCGCCACCACATTGGGCCGCGTGCCGCCCCAGACCGGCGCGGTGTTGATCAAAATGCCGTCGTCCGGCTCCACCATCTTGTGCAGCGCCAGGATCTGGTGCGCCAGCTCCACCGTCGCTGACGCACCATCGACCCACCCGGTGCCGGCATGTGAGGCCTTGCCTGTCACCCGCAACGTGAACCGCCCCACACCCTTGCGCGAGGTGACGCAGGCCCCACCCTTGCCCGCCGGTTCGGGGATCAGCACCGCTGCCGCGTTGGCCGCCTCCCGCTCGATCAGCGCGCGGCTGGAGGGACTGCCGACCTCCTCGTCCGGGGTCAGCAGCAGAGTGATTGGATGACGGGTGGGGATGCGGTGCCGCAGGATTGCGCGGACCGCATGAAACGCCAGGAAACTGCCGGCCTTCATGTCGTAAATGCCCGGCCCGTGCGCCTTCTCGCCATTCACATGGTATGGCATTTTGTTCAGCGTCCCGCGCGCCCAGACGGTGTCGAGATGCCCGGCGACCAGGATTGGCTTAAGCGCCGGCGACCTCCCAGGACCCGGCGTGCGCGCGATCAGGCTGTCGCCGAAACCCGCCGTGCCGGCCACGCGAGTCAACGCCGCACCAGCCTGCGCCAGATCGCGCTCGGCAACATCCATCAGACCATTGACCGCCGCCGCATCGGTGGTGGGCGTTTCGAGCCTGACCCAGCTCGCCAGTTCGGCCAACAGATCCTCGGAGCTTCCAACATCGGCGCTCGGCATTGTCTGGTCCCCTCTCAGGCGAGGCAGCATGATGGAGGATCGTATGTTCGGAAACCCTTGACATAACCAATCGAAATGGCGATATGCACGCACATGAAGGGCATATCACCACCACGTGGCGTATCCGAAGGCGTCCTGCTCGCGTTGCGGCGGGGTTTTTCACTGGACGTGGTTGACCGCGTCCTGGAGGACGGGAAGCTTTCGCTGGCGGAACTCGATCGGCTCGTGCTGCCGCGCAAGACA
>Ga0187883_10001064_pt1 | contig 17086 bp, 16 predicted proteins | sample June2016WEW_20_1_2_FD_132966 | JGI IMG/M metagenome (GOLD analysis project Ga0187883, IMG submission 132966) | Peatland microbial communities from SPRUCE experiment site at the Marcell Experimental Forest, Minnesota, USA - June2016WEW_20_10 | ecosystem: Environmental > Terrestrial > Soil >...
CCGCGAAAGCGATCATGCCCATCGATCTCGGGCGCCTTGGGCAGGGACAGACAGCCGCTGGCCATCACGTAGAACCGGCAGCTCAGCTCTCTCCCGTTCTCCGTACGGATCCGCCAGCGTGTGGCCGACTCGTCCCAAACGGCCGACTCGACGCGGGTGGAGAACACAATGTCTCGGCGAAGGTCGTAGCGGTCCGCCACGAATCTCAGGTACGACAGGATCTCCGGCTGGGTGGCGTACTTCTCCGACCAGGTCCAGTCACGCTCGAGCTCCGGATCGAAACTGTAGGAATAGTCGGTCGTCGGTATGTCGCACCGGGCGCCCGGGTAGCGGTTCCAGTACCAGGTCCCGCCAACGTCCCCGGCAGCGTCGAGGACTACGGTCGAGAAGCCGAGTTGCCTGAGGCGGTGGAGCAGGTACAGGCCGGAGAACCCGGCACCCACCACGACGACGTCCAGGTCCGAAGACACCAGGCTGCCCGACCCGTCACCTTCAGCCACCATGCGCCCCCCTTTCTACCCGGACGGCGAGAGCCCCGACTGTGGTCGCTCGCCTCCGCAGTCTGTCACTCGGCAACCACTGTGTCGACGGACCAGACGGGGGCCGCTCGGGGGAGAAGCACCTGAGCTCCCACTCCGGGAACATGTCCACCGGGTCGGAGCGACGTGAGCGAGTCCTCGCAGTTCCCCAGGTGCTGGCAGAGAAGCACGACGAAAGGGATCGGGGCCGTTTCTTCTCCTGAGCCACTCGTCAATCGTGGAGCCGCGTGGTCAGTCCCACTTGGCATACAGCGACTCGGACTTGAGCCGTGAGGGTCGGGCGCACGGTGCGCCCGATGGTGGCCCAGAGGACAGAAGAAGCCTTTCCATGGATGGACCATCGAGGGGTCGGCCGAGCAGGTACCCCTGCCCGAATCGGCACCCCAGTCGGCGGAGGACCCGGTCCTGGGATTCCTGCTCGATCCCCTCGGCGATCGTGGTGTGTCCAAGGGCCTCGGCCATCCGGATGATGGCGTTCACGAGAGTGACGGACTCGTTGTCGTCGGAGAGCGTCGCGACGAACGAACGGTCGATCTTCAGGATGTCGATGGGGAGCCGCTGGAGGTAGGCCAGGGACGAGTAGCCCGTTCCGAAATCGTCGATCGCAATTCGGAGACCGAGCTCTTTGAGGGAGCGCAACTCGTGCACCGCGGCTTCAATGTCGTTCATCATGGCGCTCTCGGTGATCTCGACGATCAGGTTCGACGGGTCGAACCCGCTCTCGGAAAGCAGGACTCGTACGGCGCGGTCGATTCCGGCCTCCACCATGTCCCGAGCCGACAGGTTGACGCTGATTGACGCGTCATGAGTGACCAATCCCGATTCTTGCCAGCGGAGAACCTGGCCGCATGCCTCGGTCAGCACGAAGCAGTCCACGGCGCCCATGAACCCGGCCTGCTCGGCGAACTCTATGAACGCGGTTGGACGGAGAAGCCCACGAGTGGGATGCAGCCATCGCACCAAAGCCTCGAATCCGACGATCGCCTTTGAGTCGAGATCGACGATGGGCTGATAGTGAACGACCAGGTCGCCATTGGTGAGACCTTGACGAAAGTCCGCCTCGAGCTCGAGGCGCTCCATGACGGTTGTGTGCATGCGGTCCCGGAATTCCTCGTAGCGATCCTTGCCGTTCTCCTTCGCCATGTACATGGCCAGATCGGCGTCCCGCAGCAGTTCTTCACTGGTCGAGCCCGGGGTCCCGAACCTGATCCCGATGCTCACGGTGGCCACGACATCCTTGGAGCCGAGCGACACGGGACGGCGGAGCGCCGTCAGGATGTTCTCGGCTACCTGAATCGCCTCCGAGTGGTCGCCGAGATCCTCTATGAGTACGGCGAATTCATCTCCGCCCAGACGCGCCACGGTGTCGCTCTGTCGCATGCAGCCCACCAAGGCCTCGGAGACAATGCTCAAGAGCAAATCGCCTCTCGAGTGCCCGAGGCTGTCGTTGACCGTCTTGAAGTTGTCGACATCCAGGAACAAGACGGCCAGTTGGAGCCCGGAGGTCTCCATTCGGGCCACCGCGTGATTCAGCCGATCCCTAAAGAGTGCCTTGTTGGCCAGGCCCGTCAGTCCGTCGTGGAACGCCTGATGCGCCAGTTCAGCCTCGAGGCGGGTGCGTTCGGTGACATCACGGAAGCTCCACACGCGACCGACGACTCCCCCCTCCACGAGCTGAGGTCTCGAGTAGCGCTCGAAGACGCGGCCATCCCGGAACTTAATGATGTCATTGCTCTCTGCCTGGGGTCGCGTATAGAGCTCCTCGATCTTTGCGATGAAGTCCTGTGGATCGATCAGCTGATCGAGCACATACGCAATCCCCTCGGAGTCCTTTCCCTCTGTCAAGAGGTTCTCGGGGATACCCCACATCTTGCTGAACCGGTCATTGAAGCCGGCGATCCCGCCTTCGGTGTCCACGACCAGGATCCCGTCGGCCGTCGAGTCGAGAGTGGCCTGGAGGAGCGACAGGGCTTGGCGAAGCTCGCGGTCCGAGGCCACCCGTTCCGATACGTCATGGGCCGTGACAACCAGTCCGCCCACAGTCGGATCGTCGATGAGATTGACAAGGGTGAGTTCGAAGGGGACCATGTCGTCGCTGCCAGGGCGGAGCAGATGCACCTCCACGACCTCGGGTTGTGTGGCCGTAGCGCCGCGGAGCGCTCGTGCAATGGCGAAGCCGAGCTTCGGCCGATCATCGACGGCGACGAGATCCGCCAGAGACCCGTTCTCGACGACCTCCGGGTCGTGTCCGAGCATCCGAGTCAGAGCTCCGGAAGCAGAGTTGATATGGCCGCTGGGTGATATCAACATCGTGATGGTGGCGGCGTTCTGGACGAGCATTCGGAAGAGAGCGATTTCGTCGCGGGCCACTTCATAGCGACGACGTTGTGTGAGGTCGCGCATGCAGAAGAGCACCGCACCTTCTTGCAGCCAGTTGACCGGGGTTCCGATGAGTTCGACGAGTCGCCATCCGGAGGGGGTCTTCAGTCGGACTTCAATGGCTGTTCCGATCTCCTTTCCCTGAATGGAGACGAATGACAGTGCGGCGAGCTCGAGATCATCGGGATGCACGAAATCGAACCCCGATTGACCCACGGAGTCGTGCAACGACCGTCCGAACAATCGTTCGGCGAGCGAGTTGGCCCAGATGACGTTCCCGGCTGAATCCAGGATGACCACAAGGTCGGGAAAGTCCGTCAGCAACCGACCCAGTTGCGAGTTCGCGATGGTCACCGATGTCCCCCCCTCATCATGTGGTGCCTCCGGCCGGCCGGCCCGAGATCGACAGTGTCTGTCATATCGGCCATAACTGGGCCGCGACTGAGTGGGAAAGCAGGATCCCAAACGACATTTGAGGAGCGGTAGAGTGGCTGGTCGGCGCCGCTTTCTTTGCGTTGCCCGCTCGGTCGCCGCCGGGTTCTGTCGTGACGTCAGGAGGGGTTGCGCCGCGGCGGCCACCGGGGTTGGGTCACGACCGCCTCGGTCCGAGGCCGATGGCGCGGACGAAGTGGTTGATCTGGCGGTTTCCCTCCCGGTAGATGACCCGCCGCGCCTGGCGTTGCGCAGCGCCCCCTGTCGCCCCTGACAGCCCACCGCGCTTGTAGCCGTGCTCCACCGCCTCGATGTTCCCGAGGTCACGCGCCAGGCGGTAGAGCTGGGACCGGGTGGTGCTCACGTTGGCACCTGCTCTTTGATGGCGCGGTCCGCCAGGATGATTCGTTCCACGATGGCGCGGAGCTGTTCGTGGTCCGCGGTTTCCTCCATGAGTGTGAGGTCGTCGTGGGGAACCGCGACACACCCCATGGCGTTGTCCTCGAACTCGGTGGAACGCCAAGCCAGCCATGCTGCCCCGTCCGGGTCTCGTCCGTCCTCCTCCACGGCATTGATGAGCGCCACCAGTTCGACCTCGCCGCTGGGGTCGACATCGTATTCAATGAAGAGCACAGCACATCCTTCCGCCGACGCCCGTCAGAATACGGCATTTCGGCGCGAAGGTCAGGGTGTTCCGATGTTGTACGAGCGCGGCGATCGCGCTCGGTATCGGCGTCGATCAGGCTGGGGTTCGCGACCGGAGTCGCTCTTCAACCAAGGGATGGGAGAGCACCTCACGGATCGAGGTCCTGTTCGTGGCCTCAGAAATCTGTACCAGATGATTCGGTCGCTGCCGTCGGCGTGGGCTAGCCGGGCATCCGACGCCACAAGGCCGGCGGGAGAAGTCTCAGGGTTGAGAAGACCCACTTCAGCACGCCTGGCGACCAGATCACCATCTGCCCACGCTCCAGGCCGCGCACGATGTCGGACGCGACCCGTTCTGGTCCGACGGCAAAGGGCGCAGGGGAGCGGCCGGCGGTCATCTTGGTGCGCACGAAGCCCGGACGGACCACGTGGACCGTGATGCCCGTGCCGCGCAGGGACTCGCCCAGTCCCAGTGCGAAGCCGTCCAGACCGGCCTTGGCAGAGCCGTAGATGTAGTTGGAGCGGCGGACGCGGTAGCCGGCCACGGAGGACAGGACGACGATACGACCGTGACCCTGCCTCGTGAGGTGTGCCGCCACCGCCGTCAGGGCCGCAGCCGGCCAGGTGAAGTTCACCGTGACCATCTGTGTGACCCGGTCGGGATCGGCCTCGTCCGCCTCCTGGAGCCCGAGCTCTCCTACGGCGACGATGACCAGGTCCACTGCCTCGGCGGCGGCCTCGAAGCACTGCGTGACCGTCTTGTCGACGTTGTCGGTCGTTGCTGCGTCGAGCGGCACGGTCTCGACCCGAGCCACGGAGCGGCGGAGCCCGACGGCTGCGTCCTCGAGTGTGACGGGGTCACGCCCGGCGAGGACGACGGATCGGCAGCGTTCCGCAGCGAGCAGCGTGACGACCCTCCGGGCGATGTCCGAGGTCCCACCGAGAACGACGACCGACTGCGGATGACCGAAGGCGTCGTTCATCCGGAGATTCCCAGGCGGCGCGAGAGGTCGGACGCCAGAACACCCTCGGGGTCGACTCGACGGCAGACAGCGTTCATGTCCCGCAATCGGGGGTACATGACGGGAAGCAGCTCCGGCTGCAGGCGCGCGTCCTTGGCCAGGTAGACGCGGCCTCCCGCATAGGCAACGGCCTCGTCGAGGCTGTCGAGCAACGCCGGTAGACCGGACGGGCCGAGCGGGAAGTCGAGGGCCAAGGTCCATCCTTCCTGGCTGAAGGAGAGCGGCCCGGGTGTGCCGGGGCCGAAGCGCTTCAGCACGGCAAGGAAAGAGGGTATCCCCGACGACGCGATCGCGCCCACGGCCTCCCCCACGACATCGCCCCGCTCGGGAGGGACTGCGAACTGGTACTGCACGAACCCGGCGGGGCCATAGAGCAGGTTCCAGTCGCCTACGCCGTCGAGGGGGTGGAAGAAACCGGCCAGCGGGTGCAGGGAACCGACAGATGTCGTGGAACCCCGGAACCAGGCTTCGTTCAGCGCGCGTACCGACATCCGGTTGACGAGTCGGCGGGGAGCCGACCGGGGGACGCGGATCCTCGGGTCGCCCGGGATCTCGCGACTGCGAGCTCGCAACCGGTCCGGGATCGCTCCGGATGAGGCATGGTCGCCGCGAGTGAGCACGGAGCGGTAGTTGCCGTCACGGTGGCCGACACAGTCGAGCCAGGCCACGCTGTAGCGATACTCGTTGTCCGTCTCCTCCATCGTCGTCATGAGGTCTTCCAGACGGGTGATCCGCTGGCTGTCCACCTGTATCCAGGACGTCTCAATCGGGATCAGTCGCAAGGTGGCACTGATCACGACTCCGGTCAGCCCCATGCCGCCTGCAGTGGCCCAGAACAGCTCCGGGTCACGGTCCGGGGAGACCGTCACCGTCCCGGTGGGGGTGACGAGCGTCATCTCCACCACGTGCTTGGCGAAGCTTCCGTCGCGATGATGGTTCTTCCCATGGACATCTGCCGCGATCGCTCCGCCGACCGATACGTAACGGGTCCCCGGCGTGACCGCGACGAACCATCCCGACGGGATGATGTGCCGCATCAAGTCATGCAGGCTCACGCCACCGCCGACCTCGATCGTTCCCGATACCTCGTCCAGCACCCCGATGTTGCTGAGTCCCGACGCGTCGATGGTGAGCCCTCCGCTGCACTGCGCGGCGTCCCCGTAGCTCCGGCCCAGCCCCCGGGCGATAATTCCGCCTGTCTGCGTGCGCAAGGCGAGCTCAATGGAGGCGACGTCCACCGGATGGCTGACCATGGCGGTGGTGGACGCAGTGCGGCCCCATCCGGACAGTGGTTGGGGCGAGACCTCGACAGTGACGCTCACGCGTACAGGCCGATACCCATGAAGGCGAGCCAGAGCAGTCCGTAGCCCTGGAGGATGTGGTCGTGCAGGGCCAGCTGCTCCGGCTCGCCGCCCTGCCCGGCGTCGAGCAAGCGGAAGATGTGCAGGACGGCGAGCACGAGGGGAATGACGGTGAGCTCGATCCACACGACATGGTGGCCGGCGTGGGCGAGCAGGCCGGTTCGCTCGAAAGCCCAGAGGCAGTAGGCGGAAACAGTCACCGTGGCCGCGATCGTGAGGGTCGACTTGAGGAAGGACTCGGTGTACTTCTCGAGCACGAGCCGGTGCACGCCGCGGTCGCGGCCAAGTCGGGAGTGCTCCGCGGAGCGTTTCCCCGTCACGATGAACAGGGCGGCGAAGGACGTGAACACGAGGAACCAGTTGGAGAGGTGGACATACGCGACGACGCCCCCGGCGACCGCCCGGAGGACGAAGCATGATGCGACCACGGCCAGCTCCATCACAGGCTCTCGCTTGAGGCGAAGGCTGTAGGCGATGCTCAACCCGGCGTAGGTGGCTACGACGACCCCGAGACCCCAAGGGCCGATGAGCAGCGCGGCGGCGATGGCCAAAGCAATGAGCCCGATCCCGACACCGAGCGCCAAGCCGGGCCGTAGGGCACGACTCGCGACGGGCCTGCACCGCTTGGTGGGGTGGTGCCGATCGGATTCGGCGTCGACGACATCGTTGACGAGGTACGTACCGGAGGCGACGACACAGAACACCAGAAAGGCGCCGACGACGCGGAGTGTGGTGTGCCACTCACCGAGCACGCCCGCGGCGGCGGGTGCCATGAACACGAGCACGTTCTTGATCCACTGCCTTGGACGCATTCCCCGCACGATCGGGCCAAACGTCGAGCGGAGCCCGGTCGCCGGCAGGTCGTGCAGGGTCGCGGTGCTCGCACCAGATGGTGTCTCGTCGGCCGGTACCTGCTCTACCCACGTCACGGGGACACCGCCGACATGGTGATGAAGTCTCGTGCCCACCACGTCTGGAAGTAGCGGCCGGGTGTACCCGTCATTCCGGCCAGGAGCTCAGAGCCGTTGGTGGGAGTGGCCGGACCGCCCGGAGTCGACGGCTGGTACGTGCTGTAGTTCACCCAGTCCGTGTTGATGTCGAGCTCCATCGCCCGCACCGCGCCGGCCCGCACGAGGATGGTGGCGAGGTCGGCGATGTCGAGCCCGGGACCACCGACGTAGACGAGGGCGCCGTTCGCGGTCACGCCGAGCCCCGAACGCCACACGTACAGACCGCCGCCGAGGGTCGCGCCCCATTGCGTCGGATCCGAGCTGTACGCCGCGGGGACAACCTGCCCGTTGTCGACCAGCAGGTCAAGATTCTGGCGCACGGACACGACGTTGGGGCCCATGGTGGCGTCGCGCCCCCATTGTGCCACCGTCGCGGAGCCGTTCTTGTGGACCACGAACGAGGCCGCTCCCGTCCGCAGCGGAATGACCGTCTTGTTGTCCGTGTAGTACCCGCCGTTGGCGTCGGACATCAGGAAGCCTGCGTTGAAGGCGGAGACCACTGTCGTCGCATCCGTGGGTGAGATCGGGGCGGTGTGGGTGTAGGGGCCGCCACCAGGTATCTGGCTGCCCGAGTAGAGCGTGGCCTTGAGGAGCTCCGTGTCCATCCAGGCCACGCCTACGACGTAGCTCGTGTGGATCGCGCTCGGGCGCACCATGGTCTCGTAGACGGCCGGCACCCCGTCGACCAATCGACCGGCCGGTGACCACTGGCCCTCACCGGCAACGGGCGGGCTCGCGAGAGGCGCGATCGGAGCCGGAGCCGGAAGGTGTGGCACGGTGGCAGCAACCGGAATGGTGCGCAGCACCTTGGGTTTGTGGATGGTTCCGGGGGCGAGGGCGCCACCGATCTTCGGCTGGTGATGGGAGTACCACTCGTTCTCAGCCCACACGACGACGGATGCCCCTCCGTGCTCGCGGAACCACTCCGCGGCGCGCGCTCCTACCGAGGACCCCAGAGCCGGGTTGGTCAGCGCGCCACCGAGTGAGATGGCGAGCCAGAGGAGGAGGACGCTGAGGGTGGCGGCGCCGACGGCCAGAATGCGCCGCCGCCTGCGGTGGATGCGCGCCTTCGACCACCGGGCCTTCCCGGACGGCCCGGCCTGCTGCGCGCGCGGCTGAATCTCGCGCTCGTCCACCGATGGGCTCAGCACCTTCGCTCCACGAGGTGCAGTGCCTGTGTCGGGCAGGCGCGGACCGCGCGCACGGCGTGATCGACGAGGGCAGGGGCGACGTCCTCTCCGTCGATGATCGGGTATCCCCACCGATCGAGCTCAATGCGTTCGGGGAGCATCTCGGCACAGACCCCGCGTCCGTCGCACGCGATCGGGTCGACCATCAGCTCCAAGGTCCAGCGGCTCATGCTTTGCTCACCAGCCTCCTCCTCGCCGTCCTGTCGGCAACGGGGAGCACTCGCGCTGCGTGCGTCTGGGAGCAGGACCCTCGCCGTTGGTGTGCTATCACCTCGTCGCAGAAGACGCTCAACCCGGTTCGCACGAAGCGGGCCACACCGTCGGGGTGGCGGCAGGCGCCACGTCCCTCCACCAGGTTGCAGATCTCGAGGATGCGCTCGACGCGAGGTCCGCTCGAGCCGCCGTAGGCGAGCCGCTCCATGGCGTCGGCCAGCTCGGCGAGGCCATGGACACAGGGGCCGCACTGTCCGGCGCCCTGACCCTCCATGTACCGGACGACGTCAGCCATCTCGGCCAGCGGGCAGACGTCGGGCGGGAGGAGAGCCACCACGCCGGCACCGAGCGTTGCACCGGCTCGCCGCGCGGCCTTCTCGGACACCGGGAGCTCGCCGAAGGTCGCCGGACTGACCCATCCGCCTCCGTAGCCACCGAGGAGGAGCCCCCGGGCGCGGGCCACGTCTTCGGGCCGGAGGCCCGTGGCCTTGCGGAGCGAAGAGCCCAGCACCGCCTCGACGATCAGCGGTCCTTCGGGGCGGTTGACGGTCAACAGCATGGTGCCGGGGTTGTCGGGCGTGCCGACCTGCCGGAACCATTTCGCCCCGAAACGGGCGATGAGAGCGACGTGAGCCAGCGTCTCGACGTTCTGGACCAGGGTTGGCCTGCCCCCGACGCCGCGCTCGCGGATGGAGGTCCGTCCCACAAAGCCGGGGATCGCACCCCGGCGCCCGCCGAGTGCGTTGACGACGGAGGACTCCTGCCCGGAGATGAAGGTGTCGGCCGATTCGGCTATCTCTATCGCCATGGGATCGAGGCGGTGGGCGCGGCGCTCGGCGACTGCAGCCTCGACGGCCGGGATGCTGTTCCTGGGGACGTACACGATGGCCTGCTGCGCCCGCAACGCGCTCCCGGCGAGCATGAGCCCGTCGAGTACCAGGTGAGGGGCGTGCGCGAGCAGCAGCGCATCCTTCTTGCTCGCGGGCTCGCCCTCAGCGCCGTTGGCCACCACGACAGGTCGGCGGCGCCCGCCGGCCGCGACGGACCTCCACTTGGTGGACACGGGGAACCAGGCTCCCCCGTGCCCCACGAGGCCGCTGGCGTCGAGTTCGTCGATGAGATGATGCCTCGGGCGGAGCTCCCCCCACCGTTCGAGGTGGGTCTCGAGGCCCGGATCCGGCGTGCCACCGGCGAGGCCGTGCAGCAGCCGCCTTCCCGTCTCCGGAGCCGTCTTGGCGTCATTGGACAGGGTGAGGCTCATTGCACTGCGCTCCCTGAGACCTGCCCGGTCAACGTGCCGGCACCCGGGTCGAGCGAGAGATTCATGGTCAGACTCAGTGAGCCGGTCGGACCATTGACGACCGCGCCGATGCTCGACCCGTCCAGGGCTGTCACCTGCCCGGTGAGCGCACCGAAGGACACCTCGCTGCGGCGCATGGCGACGCCCCCGTTCTCGGAGGGACCGATGATCCGGACCTGGAGCGGCGCGGTGGTGTTGCCCAGCTGCATGGTGAGGGTGACCTCGGAATCGCCGTCCGCGTTGGGCGGCGTCGTGGCGACCGTCCCCGACACCGAGGTGTCGAACGGGGTCGTTGGGATCCCTGCGGTCGGGGGAGGTGAGGTCGAGGGCGTCGCCGACGTGGGGGTACCGGAATACGAGGTGGCTGCCGCTCCGGAGAGCTGGGCGAGGAGGGCCGAGGATGTGCCGGCCCGGTGGGACCACCCGGGCCTGAGGGGCCCCGCCACGGCGAAGGCCGCCATCACGAGCAGGACGGCGGCCCCGGCCACCGCTCCGCCGAGCCGCCAGCTGATGGAGCGTGCCCGGCCGGCAGCCAGGCGCCACGCCACCGCCGCGGCGACCGAGCCGGTGCACACGACGAACACGAGCGTCGCCCCGGGGAGGCGGGCGTCGGACCCGGAGCCGAGGCCGTGGACGACGGCGATCGGCCAGCAGGCGTAGGCCAGCCAGTGGACGCCACGCCAGGCGGCCACCCCGATCCGGCGACGGAGCCCGCTGGTGATCGCGACGGCGAGCAGCATGTCGAAGGCCAGCGCCCCGAGGCCCACCCAGATCGGGCGGTAGGGGGACCGGAAGGGGATCACCACGTCGGCCAGGCCGATGGGCACGTAGCCGTCGCCGATGGTGGAGACGATGTGGACGCCGATCAGCGCGATGCAGAAGAGGGACAGGTTCCGGTGCACCGACTGCGATAGGAAGCGGGGCCAGCGGTCGGTGGTCCATCCCACCGATGCAATGGTTCCCAGGACCACCGTGGCCGAGAGCAGGATGAGCGAGACGAGCCCGGTCGCCCGCGTCAGGTACCACAAGGCAGTCGAGCCGTGACCGACCGTGGCCACGAGGGCGGCCATCATGGGGCGCTCAGCTCCAGCACCGACCGCTCCGGCTCGGGCACCGGCCATCCCGACGTGTACGCGACCGACCCGTCGACCCTCACGAGCCGCGCCGGGAGCCCCAATTCCTCGAGCCAGGCGACGGCGCGCTCTCCCAGGACGATCGCCGCGGTAGACGCGGCGTTCGCCTGGACGCAGGTGGCGGCGGTCGTGGAGACCGTCCGCCAACAGGGGGCGCTGGGCAGGCAGGTGGCGGGGTCCAAGATGTGATGCACCTGGTGGGTCCCGAGACTCCACTGGCGCACGCCGATGCCAGAGGAGGCAAGGCCGCCCGAGGAGATGCCCACCGCCTCCGCGGCGGTGGGCGAGGTGCAGGTGTCGGCGATGCCGATGGCGAATCCGCCCGCAGGCGCCGGGCCGGCGACGGCGGCATCGCCGCCCAGCGAGACGAGCACACCACACCCGAGCCGGTTGTGGATCGTGGCGGCGGCCCGGTCTGCCGCCAGGGCCTTGGCCGTCGCGCCGAGATCGAGCGCGGTGTCCACCGGAACCCCGACGACGCGTCGCCCGGGGTCGACGGAAACGGAACGCCATCCGGGCGCCGCCTGTGCCGGCGGGAGGTGGCCGTCGACACCAGGGAGCACCTCGGAGAAGTCACGGTCGTAGCCCAGTCGGCCCATCGCGAGACCGACGGTGGGGTCGACCAGACCGCCCGTCGCCGCTGCCATCGCGAGGGCGACCTCAATCGCCTCGAACAGGTCAGCGCTGACCTGCGTCTCGGACCCCGCGCCGGCGTTGAGTCGGCTGAGCTCGGAGTCAGTTCGGAACCTGCTGGCCACGCGGTCGATGCGCTCGAGCTCCAGCTGGAGCAGCTCCGAGGCAGCAATGAGCACACCGCCGTCTGTCACCACGAGTTCTGCGATGGTGCCGAGCGCGCGGGTCCGGTAGACGCGCTGCGTGTCGGCGGGGGCGTACGCCTCCGACATCAACTCGATCCGCTGGTGACGGGCGCGGGGGCGGGGGCGGCCTGCGTCGGCGTCGACGGCGGGTTGAGCGAGCTCTGGGAACTCGACGTGCCGGCGCCCTGGGCAGGGGTGCCCGAGGTGGAGGAGGTCCCGGTGGTGGATCCGGCGTGATGACCGGGGAGCGCCTTTCCGACGTAGATGCCCAGCGCCCCGACGGCGACGATGGTGGCGACGCCGATGGCCGCGGTGATGCTCGAGAGGCGGGTGAGCGCGCCGTCACGCCGCAGCGCCGCCGCATGGCGGCGCTGCGGCGGGCTGGACTGCCTGACTCTTCCCATGCTTTGCAGGGTACGGACGCACCCTGACACCTACATGAAGGAACAGGTGCTCAGGCTAAGGATTCGCTAAGAGTCTCGCCGGCAGGGTTGGGCTTCCCCTTGCGCGGCAGCACCTTGCGCCACGAGATCTCCATTCGGGCGCCGCCCAGCTCGGCCACGCCGATACCCCAGTTGCCCTGAGTGGATCGCACCACCGAGTCGGCGATGGCCAGGCCGAGCCCCGTACCCGCCACCGCATCGGTGGCTCTGTGGAACCGGTCGAAGACGGCGTCCCTCTCGTCCTCGGGGATCCCGGGGCCCGAGTCGTCGACGCGCAGGTCTACCCGGTTGCCCCAGTCACGGACGCTCACCTCCACCTGGCCGCCTTGTCCGGCGAACTTGCAGGCGTTGTCGATCAGGACGCCGGCCAACCGGTCGATCAGTTCGGGTTGTGCCTGGACCGTGAAGGGCCCGCTGCCGACCCTCCGTGCCGACAGGGTCACTCGGTGCGTCGCCGCAAGGGCACTGAAACGCTCCACGCAGCTTTCGACCACCTCGGCGACGTCAGCGACGTGGTCGAGGTGGTCGGGCGCGGGATCACTGTCGGCCCTCGCCAGCCAGAGCAGGTCCTCGACGATCCGGCGCAGCCGTGTGCTCTCCCGACCGACCCGCTGGAGCACGTCCCGGTAGGCGGCGGGGTCGCGCGGTCGATCGAGCGCAAGTTCGACCTCTGCCTCAATCACCGAAATGGGGGTGCGCAGTTCGTGCGATGCGTCTGCGGTGAACTCCGCCTGGCGGCGACGGACCAGCTCCGACGGCGCCGAGGCGCGAAGGCCGACGACCGTTGCCCCCGCAAAGACGGCGGCGGCCAGGATCACGCCGAAGACGAGTTCGGCGACGAGCAGCGCCGATTGGACGTTGGACGTGCCGGCCATGCTCTGTCCCGCCACCAGCACCGTGTCGCGGCTCCGCAGTGCGTCGAAGCGGAAGGTCGACGTCCCGACGTCCAGGGTGACGGGGCCGGAGTCCCAGCGTCGGGAGGGGAGCGACGGCGCTGCCGGCGTCAGGGGGGTCACCACGCCCGAGGGCGCGATCGACCATAGGAACATCGGCGCGTCGTCGAGGTCAGGCTTCTGTTCCGGCGTGCTCGAACCGGGGAGGGTGAGCGTCTGTTGGCTGGTGTCCTGGAGCCGGTCGGCCAGGCGTGCGTCCGTGCTGCCGACCAGGTGGTTGGTGACGATCAGGTTGAGCACAATGGCGGCGATCACGTAGCCGACCATCACGATCAGGGTGGCCACCGCCGCGACCCGTACCGCGTGCCGTCGGTGCGCCCGGGTCAGGTTCACGACTCGACCATCCGGTATCCCGTGCCGCGCACGGTCTCGATGTGAGCCCGGCTGTGGGCCAACTTGGCCCGGACCCGTCCGACATGGACGTCAATGGTGTTCGATCCGACGGCGTCCGCCTCGTCCTCCCAGACCTGGGTTGCGATCACCCGCCGCGTCAGAACGCTGGGTGACCGCCGCAGCAGGAGCTCGACCAGCGAGGTCTCGATTGCCGTCAGCGCGACGAGCTCACCCGCCACGGTCACCTCTCGTGTGGCGGGATCGAACTGCAGGTCGGCGCACTCCGGGACGGGATCCAACGCGAGCGGTGGACGACGCTGAAGCGCCTGGATGCGCGCCACGAGCTCGGAGAAGTCGAACGGCTTCACCAGGTAGTCGTCGGCGCCGACGTTGAGGCCGGCGACCCTGTCGGACGGGGCGTCGCGGGCGGTCAACATGAGAATGGGGGTTCGGTCGCCCAAGACCCTGGCCTCGGCGACGACCTCCATCCCGGTCCGCTCCGGCATGCGCCAGTCCACGACGGCAACGTCGTAGTCGTACGAACGAAGGTGGCGGAGCGCGGCCGCACCATCGGTCACCGCGTCGACGACGTAGCCCTTCTCCCTCAGCCCGCGCTCGAGCACTGACCTGAGTGCCGCATCGTCCTCAGCCACCAGAACCCTCATCAGGTGTTCGAACCGGCCTGTGACATGGATTTCAGGCTAGGGGCTGAGCTTGCCAGCCTGCACTCGGCCAGCCTTCACCGGTTCTTCAGGTTCGAACCGTACGCTGGTTGGCGCCGTGGACGACTTCGACGAACGCGCGCGGGCGCAGGAGCAGCCCGGCCTTGAATCGTCGTGAGACGCGGACGAGACCAGTACTCGCCGACCGCGCGCGCACGGGCGCAAGCCCGCATCAGACGCCTGACCAGAACCGCCATCCTCGTGGCCGGTGGGGCCGCGGCGTTCATCGGGGTCACGGTGGCCAAGGAGCACCCGGGGTCTTCGGCGGGCTCGAAGGCGCCCAGTCTGACCTCCGTGCCCACGACAGCGATTCCGGGGACGCCTGCAACCACTCCGACGACCACGACGACAACGATCGCCCCGACCACGACGACGACCGCAGCGGGCGGATTGAGCTCCGCCCCGGCCACGACCACGCCGACGACCGCGCCACCCACCACGACGACCACGATCCCGCCCACGACGACCACGACCCAGCCGGTCGTGACGTCTGGGGGGACCTCGAGATAGCCGGCTCCGGCGTCAATTGCGCTGGGAATTGCATCGGGGGGTCGACGCGCCAAAGATGACCGCCGTGCAGAGGGCGGAAGCAAGGTAGGACGTGGAACATTTCTTGGCGTCAGTGGGCTACGGCGCGGTCTTCGTGCTCAGCTTCATCTCGGCCATGGGCCTCCCGGTGGGGGCCGAGCTCGCCCTCATCTTCGGCGGGGTGCTTGCGAGCTCTGCCGGTGCGGAGGCAAACCACGTCTCGCAACTCTCCTTGGCTCTCGTCATCGTCCTCGCGATCCTGGGCGAGGTCCTCGGCTCGCTGGCGGGCTACGCCATCGGCCGCTACGGCGGTCGGCCCCTCGTCGACAAGTTCGGCAAGTACCTGCTCCTCACCCACAGGGACCTGGACCGGGCCGACGCCTGGTTCGCCCGGAGGGGCGAGCCCGTCGTCCTCTTCGGCCGCTTCATTCCGTTGCTGCGATCCTTCGTGTCCTTCGCGGCCGGCTTGGGGGAGATGGCGCTCGGCAAGTTCAGTGTTTTCACCGTGATCGGCTGCGCTGTCTGGTGCACGGCGCTGTGTTCTCTCGGGTACAGCCTCGGCAGCAGCTACAACCATGTGCTCAAGGCGTTCAGCTATGCGGGATACGTCCTGGGCGTGCTCGCGGTCATCGCCGTGGCCGTGGTCTTCTGGCACCGGTTGCGGGAGTACCGGAAGCAGCGCGATCTCGGTCGGACCGAAACGGGGGCGTGATCATCGTCGGGTGATCAGCGCGACGTGACCGCCGTGCACCGCACTGTGCGTCCACGGCGTCGTCACCGACGACGCGTCAAGGCGACCCCATGGTCTTCCAGACCGCAACCCGTTGGCAACCGGGGATGCGCATTGGTGGTCAAGGGTGCTTCGCGACGGGTCGAAAAGTGGAGAAAGCATTGTTGAAATGCCCGTTGAGCGGCGTCCGTCGAACTGTTACGTTCCAAATGGGAAGAGGGCGAATGGAGGTGAGGGGGATAAGGGCGATCCGTCGTCGCGTCGGGACTCCGGTACATGACCACGTCCATTGGGCCACAGCGATCGTCGCGGGATTCGCAGCGCCGCCCCGTGGTGCCCACTGTTCCTGCCGCCATGCAAGCGGAGCCGGCGAGCGGAGCTGCAACCGACACCGTGACCGCTCCTACGTCGTCCAGACGAATCCGAACCCGGACCTCTGGAACCGCTCAGTGTGGAACACAGCGTGGCATGGGTCGATCTGGAACTGACGGTTCCCATGGCGGCGCCGTGACTGGCGGGAAGGCGGGCCTCTCGAGGTCAGCCCTGGTCGTTGTCGCGGCGTGGGCCACTACTGGCGTGGTGGCTCTGGCCATCGCGACCCACCGCCTGTGGGTCACGGGCTGGCCCAACGCGACGGAGACCATGTTCGCCGTGGTGTTCGGCGTGCTCATGGCGGCCACCTGGGTCTGGCCGATCCTGCTCTACGTCGACGACCAGACTGACGCGTTCGATCTGGACGAGGGATTCCTCGTCCTGCTCGTCCTGCTCGTGCCGGCCGCCATGACGGTCCTCGTGTTCGCCGTCGTGACGGTCGTGGCACAAGCCCTGAAGCGCCGGCCCCTAGCCAAGTCGGTCTTCAACGTCGGCCGGGTCGTCACCTCGGCCGGGATCGCGGCCCTCGCGTTCGTCCTCGTGCACGGCCCGGATCACTCGGCCGGCTACTTCAAGGTCGGAGCCGCGCTGCTCGGGGCCCTGTGCTACCTCGTGGTCAACACCGGCGCCATCGTCTCAATCTTCTCGACATTCCACACATCGTGGCGGGAGACCGTGTTCGGGGGCCTGGAGGGCAAGCTCCTCGTCGCCGGCGTCAGCATCGCCATGGCCATTCCGACGGCGCTGCTGCTCTCCTATCAGCCCGAGTTCCTGCCGCTCGCCGTACTACCGCTTCTCGTCCTCCGGTGCCTGAACGAGGGCCACTTCTACGCTCGCCACGATCGGAGGCGGTTGCGCGTTCTGTTCGAGGCGACCCTCGACGTGAACCGCTCCATCGGCGGCGACGAGACCCGTGCCGCTGTGCTCAGCTCCGCCGGCTCGCTGCTGCGCTCGCCCGATGTC
>Ga0187883_10001065_pt1 | contig 17069 bp, 12 predicted proteins | sample June2016WEW_20_1_2_FD_132966 | JGI IMG/M metagenome (GOLD analysis project Ga0187883, IMG submission 132966) | Peatland microbial communities from SPRUCE experiment site at the Marcell Experimental Forest, Minnesota, USA - June2016WEW_20_10 | ecosystem: Environmental > Terrestrial > Soil >...
CGAGAAAGTCAAGAAGAGCAAGAACGACAAGATCACCAAGAAAGCCAAGCAATCCGATTCGCCGGTTGCGGCATCGGGAGCAACCTATGCCGACGGTGCCCCTCTTGACCGAGTGACCTATCTGGAAGCCAAACTAATCTTGAAGCCCGACCGCTTCACCTCGGTGCAGAGCTTTCACGACTTCGGCAAGATTGTGCGTCGAACCGCCAAAAAGACGGGTGTGGGTTTCATTGAGGACGAAAAGGCGGGGCTAAGGCCGGAAATCAGAGAGATCATTTTTGGCGACACAACCGACTTCCGCCTTTACAACAACGCTTTTATTTTGCGGCGGCGCATTTCCTATGTGGATGGCTTTCCGGTAGGCGACCCGGAGATCGTATTCAAGTTTCGCCACCCGGATGAGGAGAAAGCCACGGCCCTGGATGTGCGGCCCAAGATCGCCGGAAAGTATCGCATCAAGTTCAAGGCGGAGGTACTGCCGCTGAAGGACCAGGTGGGCGGCTATCGCATCCTCTATTCGCACAACTGCCAGTTCGGATTGAGCCAGATGCATGAGGGAGATCGAGCGTCCATGGCCATGCTGGTGAGAGTATTCCCCGCGCTGGCTGCCATCGAGAAAGACGAGAACGAGAAGATTTCCCTGGTCAACGAGGGCATTGTGGAAGAGGTTTTGCTCCCACTCGGGCAGTTGGACTTCGGAAAGGGCCTGGTTGGCAAGTGCGACATCGGGTTGTGGCGCACTCGCGGCGAGCATAAGTCTCTAGTGGCTGAATTTGCCTTCCAGGTGCAGTTCGATCGCAAGGAAGACGTAGCCGACAAACAGAAGAAGCTGGCGGTGCAGTTCTATGTAACGCTGCAACGTGACGTGGCAGACTGGCTTGCGCTTGGAGTTACGAAGACGGGCATGGTGTACCGCCTGAAGGGGAACGAGCCCCAAAGCCACGAGTGAGGCAGACGCAATTGCCGACCAACGGGATTGCAGGCCTTATCGAGACACGGGAGAAGCCAATCCGAAAGACTAGTCGAGGCTGTAAGCCTCGCCTTTCAATCTCATCGACTTCACCATACGGGATCGGGCAATTTAACTCTGTTGACAATCTGTTAACACTACGTTGACAACTTGCTGACAAGTCCCTGCACACGGGGAGCTAAGCTTGGGGTCGCCCTCGAGCCTGTCCGTTACGGTTGAAAACCGCGGCCAGTCTTGGGGTTGGGCTTTGTAATTGAAAAAGTTTCCAACCCAAATCCATCAAGAACCGGGTCGGGAACCGTCCATCAACCTTCAACTATGGATGGGACACGCTCTGTGTTTCAGACTAAGGAGTATATTGTGAACAACAATATCAATAACGTCCAAATTCCGAGTCAGTCGATCGCCGCCAACCGTTTGCGCCGCACCGGCGTGGTCCTGGCTAGTATCCTCCTCCTGCTGCTTGCCGCTCCTGCGCTGATCGCCCAGGCTTTGGGTGTTCCATCGTTTCTTCCCAGCCCCATTCAGATTGTCTCCACGGTCCCCGCGAATGGCGACGTGAACCCTTACGGCGTGGCCTTTGTACCTTTGACCTTCTCCAGTGGCGTGCTCGATCCGGGCGACATCCTGGTATCGAATTTCAATAATAGCCAGAACCTCCAAGGTACAGGCACCACCATTGTTCGCGTGCGGCCGAACGGACAGGTCACTCTGTTCTTCACGGCCCAGGCTAGTCAGCAGGGTCTGTCAACTGCGCTGGGCATCGTGAAGGAAGGCTTCGTCATCGTCGGCAACTTTCCTTCTCCCGATGGCACTTGCCAAAGCGCCGGGAATGGAAACCTGTTGGTCATCAACAATGTCGGCCAGCAGATACAAACCATCACGGATGAAACCTACATCAATGGCCCGTGGGATATGGCCGTGTTTGACTTCGGCGGCGGAAGGATCGACGCTTTCGTTACCAATGGTCTGAGCGGCAATGTCACGCGCTTCAACCTGATGGTCAGCGGAGGAAATCTGATCGTGCAAAGCAAGACCACGATTGCCTCCGGCTATTTGCACCAATGCGATCCCGTTACCTTCGTGGATGCGCCCACCGGATTGGTCTACAACCCCACCACCGATATTCTGTATGTGGCATCAAGTGTGGACAACGCGGTTTTCGCCGTCTCCAACGCCTCGACAAGAAACACCGATGCTGGAACCGGCCAGATTATCTACCAGGACCAGACCCATTTGCACGGCGCTCTTGCCATGGCTGCCGCGCCCAATGGCCACCTGCTGGTCAGCAACAACGACGCGATCAATTCCGACCCCAACCAGCCCAGCGAGATTGTGGAATTTACCATCACAGGCCAATTCGTGAAGCAGATCTCCATGGATCCGAATCAAGGTGGGTCATTCGGACTCAACGTGCAAACCAGCGGACTGACGGCCCGCTTCGCTGCGGTCGATGACAATCAGAACGACCTTAACGTTTGGACGTTACCCAACTGAAGGCACAGTAGCGAGCCAAGGTAATGCTGGCCGACGAGGTTCGGCCAGCATGTCACCAAGACGGGGCCCGCTAGAATACTCGCCGGCCAAACCTATCCGATTGCTGTCGCAAGATTCCCATTAATTATTGGAAAATTGACTGGGTAAGGACGAAGACTTCCAGCCGACCCTGACGGCGTGGGTGAGATACTAGAAAAGCCTCGCAAACGGCGGCCTGCGCGGCAAGGCTGTCATCCGCCTCCAGACTAGTCGAATCCTGTGGCGCTTTGTGACATCCGATCATTTTGATTGACTTCCTCGTGTTTGCAGCGCGGAGGTTTTTGTGTCGCACGAGCAAGAAGATCGGGCGAGCGGCAAGATCAATGAAAATGGACGTGGACGATCCGAGGGAGAAGTCATGAGTAACCAAACGGGTGCCAGATCCCCCCTTTATGACCTTTTACCCACCGAAATCGAGGGGTTTGATTCCCTGGCAGAGCTGGCCCTGGACATGCGCTGGTCCTGGAACCATGCTGCCGACGGACTGTGGCGCGCGCTCGATCCCACACTGTGGGACCTCACTCAGAATCCCTGGGTTGTTCTACAGACGGTCTCGCGCGACCAGATCAAGCGCGTGTTGGGCGATCCTGCATTCCGTAAGAACCTTGATGACCTGCTGCGCGCAAAACGTCAGCTGGCGGTGACGCCCGCATGGTTTCAGCAAAAGCATCCGCACTCTTCCTTGACCTGTGTCGCATACTTCAGCATGGAGTTCATGCTGAGCGAAGCTTTGCCGATTTACTCGGGCGGGCTTGGCAATGTGGCCGGCGACCAGCTTAAAGCAGCCAGCGATCTGGGTGTACCGGTGGTCGGCGTGGGATTGCTGTACCAGCAAGGCTACTTTCGTCAGGTGATCGACAAGAACGGAGAGCAACAGGCGCTTTACCCGTACAACGATCCCGGACAATTGCCGATCACGCCGGTGCGCCAGCCGAACGGGGAGTGGTTGCGGTTGGAGATCGCGTTGCCAGGATACTCGGTCTGGCTGCGCGCCTGGCAAGTCCAGGTCGGCAGAGTGAAGCTGTACCTGCTGGACAGCAACGATGCGGCTAACTTCCCTGCTCATCGCGGAATTACCAGCGAACTGTATGGCGGCGATCCGGAGTTGCGCCTCAAGCAGGAACTACTGCTGGGGATCGGCGGATGGCGACTCCTCCACGCTCTCGGGATCAAGCCGGAGGTCTGTCACTTAAATGAAGGACACGCGGCGTTTGCTGTTCTGGAACGTGCGCGCGACTTCATGGAAGAGACAGGACAGCCCTTTGAAGTCGCGCTGGCGGTGACGCGAGCCGGTAATCTCTTCACCACCCATACGGCGGTGGCTGCCGGGTTTGACCGTTTCGCTCCGGCCCTTATCGAGCAATATCTCGGGTGGTATGCCGACAAGAGGCTCGGTGTCCCTCTCAATGATGTGCTTGCTCTTGGCCGCCAGAACCCGAATGACTCGTCGGAGAGTTTCAATATGGCCTATCTGGCGATCCGCGGGAGTGGGGCGGTCAATGGCGTGAGTCGCCTGCACGGGAAAGTCAGCCGGCACCTCTTTCTGTCTCTGTTTCCGCACTGGCCGGAGGAGGAAGTTCCGATCGGGTACGTGACCAACGGAGTCCACATGCCGACCTGGGACTCTGGCCCTTCCGATGATCTTTGGACAGAAGCCTGCGGCAAAGACCGCTGGCTGGGAACGGCGGAAAACCTGGAGCAGGACATTCGCCGGGTCTCCGATGCCAAGCTCTGGCAATTTCGCACCGCTGCCAGCAAGTCTCTGGTGGAATACGCTCGCGAACGACTGTCCCGGCAACTGGCTGCCAGGGGCGCGTCGGTCGAGGCGATTGACAGGGCCAAGCATCTGTTCGATCCCAACGCGCTGACGCTAGGGTTTGCCCGACGCTTCGCCACCTACAAGCGACCGAACCTGCTGCTGCACGACCCGGAGCGGCTGCTTCGTCTGTTGACCAACGCGCAGCGTCCGGTACAACTCATCCTTGCTGGAAAGGCCCATCCGGCGGACCTGCCGGGCCAGGCCTTGATCCATGAATGGATGAATTTCATCCGGCGGCCGGAGGCACGCCCTCATGTGATCTTCCTCAGCGATTACGACATGCTTCTGACCGAGCACCTGGTGCAGGGTGTGGATGTCTGGATCAATACACCGCGCCGGCCTTGGGAGGCTTGCGGGACGAGTGGCATGAAGGTGCTCGTCAACGGAGGCATCAATCTGTCAGAGTTGGACGGCTGGTGGGCGGAAGCTTACACGCCTGAAGTCGGCTGGGCATTGGGGGACGGCCAGGAGCATGGCGAAGATCCCGCCTGGGATGCGGCCGAAGCCAATACACTCTACGACCTGCTTGAGCACGAGGTGGTCCCGGAGTTTTACACCCGGGACGCCAGCGGTATTCCCACCGCCTGGGTCAAGCGGATGCGGGAAAGCATGGCGCGCTTGACGCCGCAATATTCCGCGAGCCGCGCGGTGGGGCAATACACCGAAGAACATTACCTTCCGGCTGCAACCGCTTACCGTGAACGCGCCGCGAACAAAGGCGCAGTAGGCGGGCAAATGGTCGACTGGCGGAATACAGTGGATCGGAAGTGGAATTCATTGCGCTTCGGAGACTTGCGGGTGAAAACCGACGCGGACCAGCACGCATTTGAAGTCGAGGTCTTTCTCAATGATCTCGACGCGAATGCCGTGCGGGTTGAGCTCTATGCGGACGGAGTCAACGGCTCCGATGCAGTGCGTGTGGAGATGACGTGCACGCGACCGCCCGCTGACACATCCCACGGCAGCTGGGTTTATCGCGCAACAGTACCCGCTACACGTCCAGCCACGGACTACACGGCGCGCGCGATACCTCAGCACTCCGGAGTGGAGGTTCCGTTGGAATCCGCTCACATTCTATGGCAACGATGAAAACGCTTCACGGGCCGCTAAATGCCTACCGTTCGACGCGAGCCAATGAAGGATGCATCGTGTCTTTCGGAATCATGAGCCACGCCACCGTAGAACCCGCTACAGACAGGCCCGCGCAAATCAGCATTACCATTCGGAATCCAAATACAAATGCTCCCGCAATCGATTCCTTGACGGCAACTTTGACGGCGGGACTGAGAACAGTGGGCACGGGCAAGCCAGCCAGCTTGATTTCGTTCGACTGAACCTCCTCGAGAACACCGGGCGGCAGCAAGACCTGGGCGAGGCTGCGATTCAGGCGGGAAGCAAAGGCGTTCACCATCACAATCCCGAGGACTGCAATCGCAAGTACCCCAGCAACGCGCGCAACGGCGTTATTGATTCCAGAAGCTGCTCCGACACGGTCCGGCCCCACTGAATTCATTACGACCGTGGTGAGGGGCGCCACGGTGATCGCCATACCCAGGCCAAGAACAATCACCGCAGGAAAAAACATCTTCCAGTAGCTGCCGCCGACCGAGGGCACAGCAAACAGAACAAAACCCAACGCGGCCACGAGTGGACCGATCATCAACGGAGGCCGGGGGCCGTAACGCGTCACCAGGCCGCCGGACCAGCGGGAAAGAAAGAAGATCAGGAGGATGAAAGGCAGCAGAGCAGCGCCCATAGCGGTTGCGGAATATCCCTGGATTTGGATCAGATTCAACGGAAACAGGAAGAAGAAAATCCCAATCGCAGCATAGAGGAACAGCGTCAGTAGATTGGCCCCACTAAAGCTCGGGGATGAAAAGAGCGACAGTGGAACCATCGGTGAAGTCACCCTGGCTTCCACAAACAACAGGAAAATCAGACAGGCGCAGCCCACGATCAGGCTGGCGACGACCAGAGGATTTCTCCAACCGAGGCTCACCGATTCGATGAAGCCGGCAACCAAGCCTCCTAATCCGAGAGTAGCGACCAGCGCGCCCAGCCAATCGACGTGGCCTCCAGCGGCATTGCGACTTTCGGGAACATGCCAAAGCGAAATTGCTATCACGGCCGCCGCCAGCGGAAGATTGATGAAGAATACCCAGCGCCAGGAGGCATGCTGGACCAGCCAGCCACCCAGAACGGGCCCGATCGCGGTAGTGATCGCCGTGAACCCGGACCACGTGCCGATCGCCTGACCGCGGCTTTTCTCGTCGAAGGATGTACTGATAATCGCCAGGCTGCCGGGCACGAGGAGTGCGGCGCCGACACCCTGAACGCTTCTTGCCAGGATCAACTGACCTATGTTCGAGGCGAAGCCGCAGCCCGCGGACGCCACCGCGAAAGTCGCCACACCCAGCAGGAACATCAAGCGGCGCCCGAACAAGTCGCCGAGCGAGCCCCCCGCCAGAATCAGCGCGCCTGAGAGCAGTCCGTAAGACTCGACCACCCATTGCACATCCACCACGGTTGTATGAAAGCCGGCTTGCAGCGCAGGCAATGCGACGTTGACGACAGTGCTGTCGATGAACGCCATGCTGGAGCCGATAATGGTCGCGGCGAGTATCCACTTCTTTGCCTCTGCGGCACACGGAACTTCGACATGCCCCGACCGGATTACGGCTTCGTCGCAAGGCAGTCTCATGGACGCGGTCCGGCAGCCATCCCGTAATCGATGCTGAATCTACCTGGGCCGGAACAGATCAGCCAGACAAAGAAGAGTGCGTACAGAACTTCTGGAAGATAGAGAAATTCGTCCAGCCAGTTCAGAGGTGAAAGGCCTTTGGACATTGTGGCGAGCTTTGTCGTCAGGATGGCGACCAGCATATCGACCAGCAAAGCCAGGCAGGCCAGGCTCGACAGGAACCCCACGGTCAGCAGGCAGCCGCCGACGAACTCGACGCCAGATACGAAGTAGGTCATCAGTCGCGGAAGAGGGACGTTGGCTGCCACCAGCGTTTCGTACATGACCTGTGCCCGCCGGGGAACAAACAGCTTGTTTGCCCCAGAGATGGCGAAGAACAGACCCAGCGCAACCCGCACCACCAGGATCGCGTACGACTCCAACTCCTGGTTGCCCAGCAGGACAAACCGGATCAAGCGTTCCCATTCCATCACCGTTACCTCCCGGAAAAGCGTCCAGCCATCATCGCTCGGTGGTGCGTTTCGGCCACTTCGAAGGGGACGGCCTGGCCGTCCTTAAGTGCCCTAAAATCTCCGCGGCTTTATTGAGAGCTGCGGAAGTAATGTCCTATCCGACGGTGGAAGCGACGGGCTTCAGCCCGGCGAAATCGCGCAACGTAAATGACGGCTTTAGCCGCGGTGAACCGGGGCTAAAGCCTGTTTCCTGTTGCCCCTTTACGGCACGGCTTAAAGCTGTGCCCTTCCACCGTATTAGGGCATTACTTGCAGCAATCAATAGCCCCTGCGGTACCTCGCTGTGGCTTAATCAGAACTGCCTTAGTTCATCTTCATCCCTGGCATTGCGGAGTGATCCATATTGTCGTGGCCGTGGTCATCATCATCCGTGGACCAGATTTTCTTCGGATCGGTTTCATACGGGTAAACATGGACCATCCAGCCCAGCACATGAGGATGAAACTCCCCGTCCTCGGCCTCACAAGCTTCCTTGGTAGTGATAGAACCCAGCAGGCCGAATTTCGCTTGCGGGCCAAAATACTCGAGCTTCTTTCCTAGCGGCGCTTTGCAGAAATTGATGTGTTGATGCCAGCGCGCGACGCTAAGCGGGATTCGCTCGTTCAACTCCTCCTCACTGGCGTCAACCCGATCGGTGTACATCACTCCTACCAGTTTGTATCCGCCGTCCGCAGTTTTCTTGTAGAGCAGCGAGGTCGGCTTCAGAGGGTCGAATCGCAACCGCGCCTCGAGCCCGTTCACGCCCTTCGTAAAGTGATATTGGGGCTGCGGAATATTCGGGAGAAAGATTTCAAAGCCGTCAGCCAGGGCCTTGCGATAATCCTGGTAGGGAGCCATGGCTGTTTTAGCCGCCGCCACGGTTGCATCGGCTTTTTGCTGGTCGCCAGACTTGGGTGGTCTGAGCGACGTCATATACATGTGTGCCATCATGCCATCAGACATGCCGGCGGCCGGCGCATTCTGCTGGTTTCCTGGCAAGGAATTTCCAGCCCGTGCTGACGCCGGTCTTCCGAAGAAACCGATCGTCATGCAGACCAGCGCGGCTGCACAAGTCCTCAAAGCGAACCGGAGATTCAGAGAGAGTCGCATTCCACGCCTCCATCGAAAGATGAACTTCCGCCTTCAAAGACTCGCAACATTTGCTGTCTTCAGGGATCTCAACAGCAGCACACCTGGCTCCCGCTGGTTGCATCGCCCGTCAGGAAAACGTCAGGTGACAACGTCAGCTGACAACCAGGGGCAGACGTGCAAGAATCACTCACCGAGCGAGAATGGTGCGCGAATGAACCTGCCTTCGGCAACAGTATCGGCCAGCGGCGTCCCGGCGGCAAAAGGCCGTGGGGATGTAGGCCCGCGACTCTGCGCCAGCTTGTCGTATGCCATTTTGGTGGGCGGGATGTGCACTATTGCTGTCGCTGTGTACACAATCTGGGTAAGTTACTCCAGCCTTCCGTGGTGGGACACATGGGAATACATGGCAGCCATTGCCAAAGGCGCGAATCCGCTCTCTGCCAGTTGGTTGTGGCGCCAGCATAACGAACACCGGTTCGTTATTCAGAAGCTGTTTTTCGCGGTAGATCTGAAGATGTTTCACGCCAGTCAGGTGTTTCTGCTGGCCAGCATCGTCGTAATCCAACTCCTGCATTTAGGGTTGTGGGGATGGAGCATGCGAGTGCTGGGTGGATGGCGGGGAGCGTTGTGGCGCAGCGGCGTGGGCCTGGTGGCGTTCTGTATCTTCTGTCCCGCCCCCTGGCTGAACTACACCATGGGATTTCAAGTCTGTTATGTGCTTTCGCCGCTGTTTGCCACGCTCTCGTTTGTCGGACTGCTGCTTTATTGGACTGATTCACAGCGCGATCCAGGAAAGCCAGGCTCATCTAAATTTCTCTGGCTGTCTATTCTGGCGGCCTTGTGTGCAACCTATTCGCTGGCTAATGGAACTCTTCTCTGGCCGTTGCTGGTGGCAGCGGCCCTTTTGCTCAGATTGCGTCTCTCTGCGGTGCTGAGTTATGCCATTACGGGCGCGGTCAGCACTTCGTTTTATTTTTATCGCTACGTTCGCCCGCCTTATCACGCCGATCCCATTGCTTCACTCGGTGCGCCTCTTCGTCTCATAAAGTATGTGGCAGTGTACTTCGGGAGTTCATGGGTAGACGAATCTATGGTTGCCGCAGGGGTAATCGGCGGTATCGGATTGGCCGTCGCCTTGGTTGTGCTTCTCCGGACGCCCTTCTATGTCCGGACATCTGGTGCGTTCGCGCTCCTGGTTGTCCTTACCGGCACCTTCTGCGTGGGAACGGCCATCATTACCGCAGCAGGACGAATAAACTTCGGGGTCTGGGAAGCGTTGCAAAACCGGTATCAGACATTCGCACTTCTTTTCTGGTGTAGCTTAGGATTGCTGCTGTTGGGTTACGTCTGCTCGCTTCGTGAAAAACAATACCGTTTCCTCGCGGCCCAAATATGCCTTCTGGCGGTGTTGGTGAGGGGTGCGATTCTAGCTGATCATCCGATTGGGGAGGCGCGAGCGCACGGTTTTGGGCTCAATCTCGCCAGTATGGGCCTGCGAACAGGTGTCTATGACCCGGAACTGTTAACCGGGATTGCAGAGCGCAGCGACAAGTTGCTGTTAGGGGTTAATTACTTCAAAGAGCATCAACTATCGCTATTCTCGGGGTGGGATTCTTCTTGGCTGGGAAGTCCACTGGACAAGGTCTTCCGCGTTGCGTCGCCCAATGATTGCCGAGGCCGGCTGGAGATCGCTCCGCTCAAGGATTCCGCCGAGCCGGGATGGTTTGTCTCAGGCTGGGCTTGGGATAACCAGCACCACCGGCCGCCGCGTGAGATCGTCGCGACTAGCGAAGGAATAATCACCGGCCTGGCCGCGGTGGGATACAAGCCCTTCAAAGCCTGGGTATCGGATCCAGAAATCCGCACCAGTTATGACGGATTTGCAGGATATGTTCGGCAACCGAGGCCCGGGGCTGTAGTGAAGGTTTACGCGATCCTGCACGACAGCCCGCCCTCGGCCTGCTATTTTGACACCAGTGACGACGAGTACCGCGGCCAGTGACTGATATTCCGCTGAATGCCTCGTGCCCTTCAATGTCCGCTGGAATCCCCACGCCGGCTGGCCTCGAACAGGAACCAGGTGCGCCGCTCAGTTTCGTCAACCCAGACTTCGATTAGGCTCGCTGTGGCGATGTCGTTATGATCTTCGCAAACGCCGTGGGCCTCGCGCAGACGTGCAGCCAGCGTCTGATTGTCCTCGCGCAACTCGGCCAGCATGTCCTCCGGCTCGACGTACTCGGCATCGTTGTCCAATACGCGTTGCGACCGGGCGATATGGCCGATCGATCGGAGGGTGGTTCCTCCTACCTTGCGTACCCGTTCGGCAATCGCATCGGTCATAGCGAAAAGCTGGTCGGCCTGCTCGTCGAGCAGCAGATGGTAGTCCCGAAAGTGTGGCCCGCTCATGTGCCAATGGAAGTTCTTGGTCTTCATATAAAGTGCAAAAACATCCGCCAGAATGGCGTTCATAGCTCCCGAGATATCTCTTGTCGCCGCCGGTTTCAAGTCCGTGGGAGTGGCTAAGGAAGCCAGTTGTATGCGCTCCTCTTCTTGTATGGCTGCATTCGATTTCTTCATGAATTCGCTCCTTGCTGATTTGGCTGACTCTTACCGCTCTTCTCCTGACCGCCCAGCGCTTCGACGGCAAGGGATGTGCTTCTTTTGGATGTCTGAGGGGCTGGAGTTGACGCAGATATTGGTGATCCAGGCCCTGAATCTCGCGTGCCAAGTAGTCGAGGGACTTGGGAGTGAAAAAACCCACCCTTTGGTTTGACCGAAGGGTGGGTTCGCAATGGGGCGAAGATCGTAGCTGACCGACGCCGAATTAATTATGGGGTACTCAGCTGCCGCAGTTTCTCGGTAGCCATTACTTGCACTTTCCCGCCGAGCCGGCGTGATACAGCGCCTGAATCTCCGTCGCGCTCAGTGCCCGGTTGAAGATCTCCACTTCATCCAGACCACCCTTGAGGAATTCTCCGCCGCCATTGCCTGCGCCCTGCGCTGCCATCACCAGCGGGATGCCTGGGGTATTCAACGTAAGGTTGTCGTAGGCGGAGGGATCAAACGTACTTACGGCGCTCCCGCCCAGATAGAAGGTTCCGCACGCCGTACCACAAGCAGACGAGCTTCTATCCACCGTGACGGCTACCAGATGCCATTGACCGTCCGCCGGTACAGCGGTCGGCGACACCCAGTTAGTGTAGTTGTCGTTGTTGGCCAACTGCAATCCCAGCTTGTCGTTGTACAGGAAGAATTGATACCCCTGAATCGGGCTGCCCTCGCGCTTGTCCACCAGCGAGACAACGCCGCTGTTCACGCTGCTGATCTTCACCCAGGCGTCGATGGACAAATCCTGATTCGCGCCGATATTCAGGTACGACTGGTCCGGGACCTGCAGGTATTGGGTGGTTCCATTGAAGGACAGCGCGCCCGATACTTCCCCGTTAATGCTCAGAGGGGTCCCATGGGCTGTGGCAGGATTGGCTGTGCCGGGGTCGTTATGGATCAGGTCCGGCTGGGAGGTATTGGTGGCATTACTGAGAACATCCAACGGATACCATGCAATCATGTTGCTGGGTGGGGCGAGGCACGACGAAACGAAGGCAAAGCCGCCCGCGCCGTAGGTGCTATTCCCATTGATACCGTTGAAATCGATCTGAAATGGAAGCCCGCCAACTTCGGTCGCGTTGCCGGTGGTGAAATCAAACTTCGCGAAGCCGGCGTTATCGCTGTTGGATTGATGGTCGTAGACAACGTAAAGGGTGCCCGATGGATCAAAACCGATTTCCTGGAAGTTGTTGATGGCGCCGGTGTGGTTATACGGGAAACTGACACTTCCGTCTGTGGTGCTAAGGATCACGATGTTATCGATACCGCGGTCGCTTCCATAAAGAACACCGCTGGCGGAATAAGCCACGCCCAGGATCTGTTGTCCATACTGCTGCCCGTTGTACGTGTAAGTGGTGTGGCCCACCAGCGTCTGCGTCGGAAATAAAGGGTTGGAGACGTTGATGAGGATCAGCTCGTTATTCCCATACGCGTTTACGGCGTAGAAATTGTTCTGTCCATCGGCAGCCAGGCCGCTCCATTCGTTCTGGTCGGAGCCTTGGGGCCAATACGGTAGCGTGAGCAGCCCTGTGAATACGCCATTATTCACGTTCACGCTTCCGAAAATACCCTGCGCCGTGATCCCCCACAAAATATTGTTGTAGTTGTCAAACGCCAGTCCCCGGATCTCGGAGTTGTATTCAGGCGTTCCTATTGGCCCCGCGGTGAATTGGCCACCAACGGCGGGGAATGTGAACGACATCAGCGTGTTTGTGTCACATGCCGGGTTGGTTTGACAAGAATTGTCTTGCGCCATCATGTAAACCGTCTGCGCCCGCGCCGAGAGCGCCATTGTTATAACCATCACGACCAATGCCAGCTTGAGTGTGGTGGAGCTCTGCCTTTTCATGCGGTCCTCTTTCTGGAACATGGTTTGAGGTTGAATTGCGACTGCGCTGGTGTGCTGCTTGCTGATCTGCGTTTTCATGGTGACCTCCTTGTGGTCATGGGTTGTGGCGGCGAGGTTGGTTGAAGGTGGGAGCAACTTCACCGCGCAGTCGCTCCCTACTACAGCACTTGGCACTTGGCATTTGGCGCTTGGCCTAAATCGAACGCTCTCCACTTCCTAAACCTTCACTGCGAGTTCCAGCAGGCCCTCCGACCGGCGCCGGGCCACAGTCAAAATCAACGTCAGGATCGGTCCCAGTTTTGACGGCGGCCGCGGAGCAGCCTTGGTCTCGTGGAATGCTTCCTCTTGCGTATCGAAGGGGAGGTAGTCCGAAGTCGAACCCTCGGCCGGCACTGACCGAAGGGCTTCGCCCGATGCTCTACCCCGATCCGGCGACGACAACAGAATCAGGGTCAGGAATGGCCCTAGCGTCTTTGCTCTGGTGTAAGTGGTTTGCGCCTGCATAGTGACCTCCTCTTTCGTTACGACCTTGGCTACGGCTGTCGATTTCCACCCCGTAAGACCGCTTTGCCTGCCATCGTTTCCCGGGAGCGGGATGGTTGCCCCGCTCTCGGGATCCCCCCTTACGAAAGTGGCCGGCCTGTTGTGCCTTTTTTCCGCTCTCGTGAACGCACAATGCGCCCAATCGCACGGGCGATCAATACTTGGAAGGTCATTTGGAGGTCAGTTCTAGGTCAGCAGCTAAGTGGCTGAAAAAGTGGGCGGTTAGCGGGCGACATCATCGAGCTGAATGCCGCGATCGGTTGGCAAAAGGAGGCGCAACCGGAACCTGATGGGAGTAGCGAACAGGTCTAAGCGCAGCGTCGTCGACACGGGGAACGTGCCAAAAGCAAAGGAGGCTTGGGGTCGAAAACAGAAAAGCCCCACGCAAGCTTCGCTTGAGTGGGGCACCCGGCGAGTGTTCTTTGAGGCGTAGCTTCGGAGTCTCTTGAGAAACTCCGAAGACTACACTTCTTTCGTGATTTGTGTTCCAAAGCCCAGATTCTCTACGGTGTGCCTAGGTCCAACCACACAAACTTGGACGTATTTGCGTCATATTGCGCGTCCCAAATATGACCGTCTTGCCCCCGAGCGTACACGTTTGGCGGATAGCCTGGATCGCCCGCGACATCCCCATAGGCTAGGCCTGTAGTAGGTGGGTATCCCGAGGGGACCCAGATCCATCCCGACTGCGAGCCGCTATACCATAATTGAACTAGGGTTTGTGAAAAATTCGTCCCTGAGGAGCTGGTGCTAGCATTTAGGAACACATGCCCGCTTCCAAGTGCTATCGGACGTGTATCGGCGTATGCCGTCACAGGGTTGTGATTTAGGTACCATGTTGGCTTCCCTTGGTTGATCCAGTACCACTTTCCGTTCGCGCCGTCGTACCACCGTTGCCGCAACGTCCCATCGCTGCATGTTACAAATACCTTTGAGGAATCCATAGGCGCGCCAACGTAGAGGGCGGTAACGGGTGCAGTGCCCCAGCCCGCATTTTGGCAATAGCCGTTATTCAGGAAGATCCACTGGCTACCGTTCCACCACATGTTAATCAGCTCTCCCCCGCTGTCGATGAAGAACAAACTTCCATCGTATAAGACGGAAGGAGTGCTCGGGCTCGCGCCGCCATATCCGGTGTTATTGGTGAACTTGGTCCACGTGCCTTGGCCTTCACCAAACTTCATCTCCCAGAGATTATTGTCGCCGTTGAGATTCTGGGCGATTAAGTAAACGCGGTTTCCATACATCACTTCGCTGGGCGTTGTGACGATGCTCGCTCCCGGAGGGCCGCCGTAGTCTATCCAACTCTGAGTTGTAGCGTCGTATTGGACGAGGTGACTGCCAACATCATTACTGGGAAAGTACTCGACCATGAAGAACGAGCCGTCTGGTTGAGGAGCCGCGGGGGGACATGCCCAGGCGTAACTGGGCGTGGGCGTCCCAATTGCCGTCCAAGCGTCGCTGCTATAGCGTTTCACTTGGCCGTCTTGCCCGACTGCATAGAACTCGTTCCAATTGTTGGTTGATGCCGCACCAGGAGCGTTAATGTTGCTGGGGGAGCTGCATGCCGGCGCCACGACGACAGTTAACGTCGCAGCGCAGGTACCAAACCAATCTTTGACTTCCGTCTGCAGGACCTCACTCTGTCCCGCAGTGGCATTAGGAGGTACGGAGACGTGGAAGTAGCCAGCGGACGATGCGGGAAGGTGGAATTTCTGCGAACCGCTCCACGAGTATATGGTATCAGGGGGGTTACCATTATAAGCGACGTACGGAGGTGGATTCGTGAAATTTCCGCTTGCCTGGAACCATGCGGTGACCCAACCCTCCGAAAACCAAGTTTCGGATATCCCACTTATCGTGAAGTCAGACGTCACTGTTTGCCCGGGGGCCGCGTATCGCGTAACCGCCTGTGGGGAGAACGAGCAGCCTGCAAAGGCCATTGGGGACAAGACAAACGAGCCTACCGCGATGATAGCCAGCAAAGCCGCTTTTGGAGCGGTGTTGGCGAGTTTCCGGATGAGGAAGCTGATTCGATTCATTTGAGTTTGTCCTTTCGGCGGTTGGTTTGGGGTTGAAGTTTCAATAGCTGCGTGCGGTGCGAGAGCCTGTGTTTTCATGGTGACCTCCTTGCGGTCATGGGGTTGCGGCGGCGATATTGGTTGAAGGTCGGGAGCAACTTCACCGCGTTAGCTGCTCCTCACCACAGCAGTTGGCACTTAGCATTTGGCACTTGGCCTAAATCGAACGCTATCCATCCGCACCCTCACCGCAGTGAAGCGAGCCAATCTCATGGCCTCGCCAGCCTGAACATGTCTGCGACCCGCTCGAAGCCGCCGTACCTCAGTACCCAGGTCGCGGCGACGGCAAAGAACACTGCCGACAGAAGCGGCAGAAGACGCCCAACCCCGTTGGCACGGTGCAAGCTGCGCCGCCTTGGAGCCTCGAGTACGAAGTCGTGGGCCAGGAGCCTGCAGTCCAAGCGCACTAAATGTGGTTTGTCCATCATCATGGCCTCCTTTTGTTCATCGCTGGCGGCCGGGTTTGCGGCAGTGCCAGGTGCGTCTCAAGCGGCGTGTCAATCAGCCCTTCCATTTCGTCTACCGAGAGAAGCGTCTTGCCCACGCGGAAGCCATAGACATACGCGTTGTCACCTATGAGCTCGGGCGCAAACCCGGGGTGCTCCTCGAGGAAGCGGGCGAACTTTCCGATCTGGCTGGTTCGCATTGCGGTTAGTGTTTTCATGGCGACTCCTTCTGCCTTCCATTCCTTTGCGCCCCCGGAGGCAGGATGTTTCCCCTGTCTCCGGAAGCGTCCCCCTGAAAAGCAGGTCGTCGAGCTCGGCTCAATTCCCGCTTTCGTGAGCACAATGCGCCCGATTGAGCTGGCGATCAATACTTGGCGGATCATTTGGAGGTAAGTTCCAGGTCAGTTTCACATCAACGGCTAAGCATCTGAGTGCCAAGGGGTTAGCAAGAGATGTCATTAAAATAAATCATGCTCCTGGAGGCGATACCGTTATATAATCCGGCTCAACTTTCAAGGAGACGTTGGTTGGACGCCACGCAGAAGCTTCTTCGCTTCGGAGCCTTCGGGCTAAATCTCGATACGGAAGAGCTGCGCAAGGATGGAACCCTCATCAAACTGGCGCCCCAACCGTTTCGACTTCTGGCCATGCTCGCCAGCCATGCCGGCCAGGTCGTAACCCGCGAGGAAATTCAAAAGCAGATCTGGGGCGATGACACGTTCGTGGACTTTGAGCACGGGATGAACCAGTGCATCAACCAGATCAGAAGTGTGCTGAACGACAGCGCAGACCGGCCGGTCTACGTGGAGACAATTCCACGCCGTGGCTACCGTTTTCTGGCTCCAGTTGTCTCAAAGATGATCTCCGTGGCACCAGCGGTGGTCGAATCCAAGTCGGGGATAATCGATCTGCCATCGGTCATCCCCGCCGCCAA
>Ga0187883_10001076_pt1 | contig 17003 bp, 15 predicted proteins | sample June2016WEW_20_1_2_FD_132966 | JGI IMG/M metagenome (GOLD analysis project Ga0187883, IMG submission 132966) | Peatland microbial communities from SPRUCE experiment site at the Marcell Experimental Forest, Minnesota, USA - June2016WEW_20_10 | ecosystem: Environmental > Terrestrial > Soil >...
AGACCGTAACGCGCCTTCGCGGCGTAATCGGTATCGAGAAATCCGGTGGCCCCCGGAACCTTGATCAGGTTCAGTCCGGCCAGCCGGCCGAGCCCGTTGACCAGATCGACCGCCGATATCACCGAGCCCTCGACGCCGAAGCGTTCCTTGAGCGTCGGCACCGCGGGCCGCGTGCCCTGCCCCCAAAACCACGCCGAAGTCGCCTCGGTTTTGCCGGCGGCACGGCGCGCCTTGTTCACCGGATGCTCGCGCATAATCTCCGCCGAACGCCGCATCAGATCGCGGAGCAAATCTGCCCCCTCGCCCTTGGGCAGATGCGCTTCGACGGGCTTGCCCGTGATGTCGTGCGGGGGCGTGAGGTGCGTCGTCGCGATTCCGCCGCGCCACATCATCAAATGCCGGTAGCTGACGCCGTTGAAAAACTCGATTCCGCCGCCGGCCAATTCTGTCCGTAGGTCGGCGACGATCTGCGCGGCTTCTTCGCTGCTAATATGGCCCGACGTGAAATCGTTCATTATCAGCGCGCCGCCGTCAGCCGGCTTCAGCGACACGAGATTCATTCGAAACACCACGTCGCGCGGCCCCATCTCGATTCCCTGGCTCGCCGCTTCGATCGGCGCGCGCCCGGTGTGATACCGCGCCGGGTCGTAGCCCAGCATCGTCATCGTGCCGACGTCGCTGCCCGCGGGCATCCCCTTGGGAATCGTCGCGACCATCCCGAGCGTCCCGCGCGTCGCCATCAGGTCCATGTTCGGCTTGTGCGCTGCCGCAAGCGGCGTCTTGCCGCCGAGTTCCTCGCACGGCCAATCGGCCATGCCGTCGCCGTGTATGATGACGTACTTCATCGCATCGATCGGCCGCTTCGAGTCGCGCCGCTTATTCGCGCTCCAGAACTTTCATCACTTTCGCGAGGTCCGGTTCCACCACGATTGTGTTACTTAAGTTTTTCAGCGCCGTGTCGGGATCCTTCAGGCCGTGTCCGGTCAGCGTGCACACGACGACCGCGCCCGGCTTGAGCATCCCGGCGCCCGCGTATTTGAGCAGCCCCGCGACCGACGCCGCCGACGCCGGCTCCGCGAAGATGCCGCCGCTGGCGATCAAGCAATACGCCGCGAGGATTTCCGAATCGGTGACGATGTCGATAATCCCGCCCGACTCGTCGCGCGCGGTGGTCGCGCCCTTCCAGCTCGCGGGATTGCCGATTTTGATCGCCGTCGCAACGGTATGCGGATCGTCAATCGGATGGCCGAGCACAATCGGCGCCGACTCTGCCGCCTGGTAGCCCATCATCTTCGGGATCCGCTCGCTCAATCCCTCCGATTTATATTCCTGGTAGCCGGCCCAGTAGGCCGTAATATTCCCGGCGTTGCCGACCGGCAGAAAATGATGCGTCGGCGCGTCGCCCAATTGATCGCAAATCTCGAACGCCGCGGTTTTCTGCCCGGCGATTCGATCAGGATTGATACTGTTGACCAGCCGAATCCCCAGCGGGTCCCGCTCCGCAAGATCGCGCACCACCTTCAGACAGATGTCGAAGTTGCCGATCACCTCGAGCACCCGCGCGCCATGCATCACGCTTTGCGACAGCTTGCCGAGCGCCACCGCACCTTTGGGGATCAGCACGTACGCCTTCAGCCCCGCGCGGCCCGCGTAGGCCGCCGCCGACGCCGCCGTGTTGCCGGTCGAGGCGCAGATTACCGCGCGGGCGCCCTCGCCCAACGCCTTCGAAATCGCCAGCGTCATGCCCCGGTCTTTGAACGAGCCGGTCGGGTTGGCGCCTTCGAACTTAAAGTAAACCTTGATGTTCAGCCCGAGCCGCTCTGCAATCGCGGGCACCTCGATAAGCGGCGTGTTGCCTTCGTTCAGCGTCACGACCGGGGTCGAATCCGTCACCGGCAGGAAGCGGCGGTAATGCTCGATCAGGCCGGGCCAGTAAGACAACCGCTGCTGTTTCGATCCGCGCTTGGAGTCCGACGCCATCGCCTAAAGCTTCTCCTCGATTCGGATAAACGCGGGAGCCGACTGCACGATTTTCTTCCTTCGAATCTCCGCCAGCGCGCGTTTCAGATTGCGCTCGGGCGCGTCATGGGTCCGCATGATAACCGGCACCGTCTGCGCCGTTCCGCGACCCTTCTGGATCACCGACGCGATCGAAATCCCGTGACCGCCGAGCACCGACGCGATGGCGCCGAGCACCCCGGGCTTATCCCGCGCCATGAACCGCAGGTAATACTCGCATACCACGTCGTCCATCGGCTTGACACTGGCGCCCTTCATCAGGTGGATCGGAAATCCGAACGCATGCGCCCGCGCCGAGCCTTCGGCCAGACGATGGCGCGCGATTTCCAGTATATCGGCCATCACCGCCGTCGCCGAAGGCATCTCGCCCGCGCCGAGCCCGGAATACATTGTCGCGCCGAGCGCGTCGCCATGGATATAGATCGCGTTGAACGCGCCGCCGACGCCGGCCAGCAGATGGCGCTGCGGGATCATCGTGGGATGCACCCGCGCCTCGATGGCGCCGTCGTCATCCTTGCCGATGGCGAGCAGTTTGATCGCGTAGCCAAGCTCGCGCGCGTACGCGATATCCGCCTGCGTAATTCGCGTGATGCCTTCGGTATAAATCTGCGCCGGTTTCACCAGCACGCCAAACGCAAGCGCCACCAGCAGGCAAAGTTTGTGGACCGAATCATGCCCCTCGACATCGACCGCGGGGTTCTTCTCGGCCAGGCCCTTGTCCTGCGCGTCGGCGAGTGCGACGCCAAACTCGACGCCGTCTTCCGTCATGGTGGTGAGGATCGAATTGCAGGTGCCGTTGACGATTCCATAAACTGCGCGTTGGCGATCGCCGGCCAGCGCCTCGCGCAGTGTGCGGATTATCGGCACACCGCCGCCGACGCTTGCCTCGAAACCGACCGCCAGGCCGCGCCTGCCGGCCGCGCGAAAAATCTCGCCGCCATGCTCCGCGAGCAAAGCTTTGTTGCCGGTAACGATGTCCTTGCCGGCCGCCAGCGCCTTCATGATCAGAGTGCGGGCCGGTTCGTGACCGCCAAACAACTCGACCACGATATCGATGTCGGGACGCGTGACAATCGCGGCGGCGTCGCGCGTAATCAGTTTCGCCGGCAGGCCAAGCGCGGCGTCGGGCTTGAGGCTTCGATCCGCCACCGCCGCCAACTGAAGCGGCGCGCCGAGCATGCGCTCGTATTTGTCGGGGTTGCGCAGGATCAGCTTCACTACGCCGCCGCCCACGGTACCGCATCCGAGCAGGGCAATCCGTACCGGTTTCAATTTGTCCCCGTTGTTTCTGCGACTGCGCTTTAGGAGGCGCTGGCCGTGCGCACCGGGATATCGGCGTGGCCGGCCCTGAGCGCGTGACGAATTCCGCGGATCGCCTGGCGGCTGCGATGCTCGTTCTCGATGAGCGCGAAGCGCACGAACCCGTCGCCGTCCTGTCCGAAGCCGACCCCCGGCGAAACCGCGACCTTGGCCTCAGCGAGCAGAAACTTCGCGAACTCCAGCGAACCCATCGCGCGGAACGGCTCCGGAATTGGCGCCCACACGAACATCGTCGCCTTGGGTTTCTCCACCGGCCAGCCGGCCCGGTTGAGTCCGTCCACCAGCACGTCGCGCCGCCGCCGGTACCTGGCGACGATCTCGGCGACGCACTCCTGCGGTCCATTGAGCGCCGCGATCGCGGCGACCTGCACCGGCGCGAACATCCCGTAGTCGAAGTACGATTTCAGCCGCGCCAGCGCCGCGATCATCTCGCGATTGCCGACCGCGAAGCCCACCCGCCACCCCGGCATGTTGTAGCTCTTCGACAGCGTGAAGAACTCGACGCCGACATCCTTGGCGCCCGCAACCTGCATCATCGACGGCGCCTTGTAACCGTCGAAGCAGAGGTCCGCGTACGCGAAGTCCTGCGCGACCATGATGTCGTTTTCGCGCGCGAACTCGACCACCCGCTGCATGAAGTGCAAATCGACGGTCGCGGTGGTCGGGTTGTGCGGGAAGTTCATGATCAGGAACTTGGGCCGCGGCCAGCATCGATTTACCGTAGCCATCAACTCGTCGAAAAATTCCTCTCCGCGCCGGATCGGGACGCCCTGCACCTGCGCGCCCGCAATGATGCATCCGTACTGATGAATCGGATAGGTCGGCGTCGGCGCCAGCACCACGTCGCCCTGGTCGAGAATCGCCAGCGTCAGGTGCGCAATCCCTTCCTTCGATCCGATCGTAACGATCGCTTCCGAATCGGGATCGAGCTCGACGCCGTAGCGCCGCTTGTACCAATCGCAGATCGCAAGCCGCAGCTTGTACACACCGCGCGACACCGAGTAGCGATGGTTGGCGTTCTTGGAGGCCGCCTCGATCAGCTTCGCCACGATGTGCGGCGGGGTCGCCTCGTCGGGATTTCCCATCCCGAAATCGATTATGTCCTCGCCGGCTCGCCGCGCCTTGAGGCACAATTCTCCGATCGCGTTGAAGACGTAGGGCGGCAGCCGTTTGATTCGTGGAAAATCCATTTTCCTCTTGCGGTTAGCGATTGCGCGCGGACTCTGCGTCCGCTGAATACGCGAGCTATAAGTTTTAACGGACCCCCGCCACCGCCGCTAGTGGGCGCCTATCGCCCGTAATTCGGATCACTTCGCCGGGCTCGCCAGCGCGACCGCTTCGCTCCCGCGTCGGCGCGTCGCCCAATACACCGGCGCCGCGCACACCGATATCAGCCCCGCGATCTGCCATTCGAACGGTATCCCTGCCGTATCCGCGATTCGCCCGGCCACCAGCAATCCCATTGCGCCACCCATCGTCTGGAACGTGGAGTTGAATGACAACAGCGTCGCCCGATTGCCCGCTTCGATCTGCTCGTTGAACCAGCTCTGAACCAGCGGCATCATCGCCCCGGTGAACAGATTCATCACGAACAGCATCGCGAGCGAAACCAGCGCCCGCCCGCCGAACAGTCCCGCCAGGAACAGCATCGCGCTCGCGCCGATAACCAGCATGCTCACGCGCGCCGCGCGCTTCGATTCGTCGCCCTGGATGCGCGCGCTTACCTCCGCGCCGACGAGCCGCGCCGCAGACAGACCGCAATAGATCCAGCCGACGATCCACACGCCAACCGCCAGGCTCTCGTTGAACATAACCGGCCATTCGATCCAATACGGCGCCCACGCCGCAAACGTAACTGCACTCGCCACGCTAAGCATGAGGACCGTATGCGCGCCCAGTCCGGCGCGGATGCCGTCGCCCACGTTGGCGGCGACCTGCCGCGGAATCGCCGCGATCCTGACCGTCGTGGTGCGCGGACGCTCGTCGTGCATCAGGAATGCGCCGACCGTACCGCTGACCAGGTAGCCGGCTGCGCCGAGCAGCCACGGCCATGCGATATCGATGTCGGCCACGTACGCGCCGATCATCGCCGACCCCATGAAGCCGAGCGTCGTCAGTTGCGAGATTCGCGAGAACAGCCGGTCCTTGAGCCCGTCGTATCCTGCCTCATCGAGCGCATCGACACCCCACGCGTCAATCGCGCCGTTGCCGAAAGTCGTGCCGATACCGTCGATACTCTCGGCGATCAGGAATACGTAGTAATGATGCGCCATGAAGTACAGGAGGAACGCGCAGACCCGCAGCGACGCGCCGAGCACGTACGAGCGGCGCCTGCCGAGCAGGTCGGCGAACGCACCGGTGGGCACGTCGGTCAGAAACAGGACGACGAAGTACGTCGCCAGTACGCTATTTATCTGGAACTGGTTGAGCCCGCGCGAGCGCAGAAAGATCGGATAGACGCCGAACAGAAAACCGCCGGCGAAGGAGTACAGACCCCATACCGTGTAGTAGCGGCGGATGATGTCTCGAATAGTCGGAGCATGCGGTCGTGCGATTTCCACGGAAATTTCCCCATCCAGTATCCCGCGCCAAAAGAAAAAACCCCGGGGCTCTCAAGCGCCCGGGGCTTTTTAGAGCCAAGTTTCGATGTCCGTCTCAATTCAGGAGGACCCTCATTGAATTGGGGACGCGGCGTACATCATCACTCGGCTTCATGGCGTCAGAGTAATCGAGCGGCTGATCATCAGTCAAGCCGCTCCTCACGGAGCGAACCGGGCGCTCTGTTCTCAGAATCGCACGCATAACATAGGATTTAACCTTCACTTGACGAGACTGAACCCTGGTCCGAACTCTCCGCATGAGCAACCCGAGCATCGACCGCAGCTTCGATTTTCCCGCCGACGTACCCGAACCCGGACTCGCGACCCGCCTGTGGCGTTTTTGGAACGTGGTATCGCTCGCCGCGGACGTGTACGCGGGCTACAAATGCACCCAGCTCTGGACGCGCTTTGTCAGCGATCGCAACAAGGCCGAACTCTATCGCCGCCAGGATCTTCGCGCGGCGCAAGCTCTCAACCGCACCGCAATCCGCCTCGAAGGTTTGCTCATCAAGGCATGCCAGTTCATCGCAACTCGCGCCGACGTGCTCCCCGACGAGTGGATATCCACGCTATCCGGCCTGCACGATCGCGTCCCGCCGCGGCCGTTTGCGATGATCCGCGAACAGATCGAGCGCGAACTCCGCCGGCCGCTCGAGGCCGTTTACGCCGAGTTCGATCGCGCGCCGCTGGCGTCGGCCTCGCTGGCGCAGGTGCATCGGGCGCGCCTTCACGACGGCCGCCGATGCGCGGTCAAGGTGCAGTATCCGGGAATCGACGGAATCGTCCGCGCCGATCTCCGCAACATGACGCTGGTGCTGCGATGGCTCGCGAAGCTCGAGCATGACTTCGACTATCGGATCCTGATGCGCGAGGCGCTCAAGTACATCCCGATGGAGCTGGATTTCGATCACGAGGCCGACAACTGCGAAACGATGCGCCGCAACTTCGCCGCGGATTCCGATGTGATCGTCCCCGAGGTCTATCGCGAGTTCACCACGCGGCGCGTGCTCACGATGGAACTGCTCGAAGGAATCAAGGTCACCGACGTCGACGCGCTCGAGCGTGCGGGGATCGACAAGCACGCGGTCGCGCAGAAACTGATCGAGATTTTCTGCGACCAGGTCCTGCGCGACGGCTTTTTCCACGCCGACCCGCATCCCGGCAACATCCTTGTTCAGCCCGGCCCCCGGATCGTGCTGCTCGACTTCGGCCTGGCCAAGGATTTTCCGCCCGCGTTCCGCGACGGCATCGTGCGGCTGACGTTTTCGATCCTTACTTCGAATCGCGATGGAATCGTCGCCGCGTTCACAGAGCTGGGCTTTCGCACGCGCACCGGCTCGCCCGACACGCTGCTGGCGTTTTCCGATTTGTTTCTCGGCAACACCATCAAGGCGAGGAAGGCTTACGCGGACAAGGACCTGATCGAAGAGTTCTCGGAAGAGCTTCCGCGTGCGATTCGCGCCAATCCCGTGGTCGAAGTCCCCGCGGACGTTTTGCTTATCGGCCGCATGATGGGCCTGCTGAGTGGACTCGGCAAAACACTCGACTCGCAAGTCGATCTGTTCGCGACCATGATGCCGTATGCGCAACGCTCTATGATCGCGCAGCCGGCCCGCGCGCCTGTCAGCGGCGTTTTCGACTCTCCTGCCGATGCTCCCGCGGACGCGCCCGCCCGCAAGTAGGCCGGTTTCGCCGCGCTCCGCTTTCATGGCACTGTTTTGCCCAGGCAATTTGTTGTTTTCCGGATGCGGCCCAAATGCCGCTGCCCTGCCGACTTTGACGATGCGGAGTCCAATCGATGTCTGATCGACGAAATCAACTTGTGGCGCTCGCAGCGGCGCTCGCGGCCGACTTTGCCACTCGCGCGGGCGAACACGATCGCGCCAATTCATTCCCGGTCGAAAACGTCGATAAAATGAAAGCGGCCGGATACACCGCGCTGGTCATTCCCGAAAAATACGGCGGACTCAGCGCTGACCTCGAGGATTTTGCGCTCTGCCAGGAGCAGCTAGCGCAGGGATGCGCCGCGACCACGATCGCGATCAATATGCATCTGTTCGGCATCGGCAGCATGGTCGAGCGCGCCACCGGCCGCCCGCAGGAGGAATTGTTCTTCGACGCGATCGCGCGCGGCCGGCAAATCCTCGGCGGCGGTATCAGCGAACCCGAGACCGGCGGCGATTGGGGTTACTTCGCGACCCGCGCGCGGCGCGACGGCGAGACTTATGTTCTCAACGGCCGCAAAACTTTCACCAGCCTCTCGCCCGTGATCGATCTGTTCATGGTCATGACGACGATCGAGGGCTCGAATCCGCCCGCCGCCGGCACCTTCGTCGTGCCGCGCGGCACGCCCGGCTTCGAGCTGGTCGAAACCTGGGACGCGATGGGGATGCGGGCGACGGCCAGCCACGACCTGGTGATCAAGGACGTCCGCGTGCCCGCGATCGCGATGGCGGAATCGCGGCCCATCGGTCCCGTCAACGACCAGGCGATTTCGCTGTTCGCATGGTTCGGCATTTCCGTCGCCGCAACCTATACCGGCGTTGCGATTGCGGCGCTGAAGTTCGCCAAGGAATTTGCCGGCCGCCTCAAACCGCTCACAATGCCGCGTACGATCAAATATTTGCCCGGCGTCCAGTTCGCCATCGCCGAGGCCGAAGCGCTGATCGCCCAGTCGCGCGCGCTCTACCTCGGCGTCGCCCGCGACTACATTCGCGATCGCGATTCATTCAAGGGCGAGACCGGACTGGCGCGAGTCGTGATGCCGAAGTATGTCGCGACCAACAACGCGATACGCGCGGTTGACTACTGCATGGAGGTCGTCGGCGCGCACGGGATGCTGAAAAAATTCCCCATGGAGCGCTACTACCGCGACGTTCGCGCCGGCCCCAATCATCCGCTCTCCAACGCCCGCGCGCGCGAGCTGCTCGGCAAGGCCGCGCTCGGGGTGGGTCTGGCCGAGACGCCGCGCTGGTAGATGCGAAGTCGTGCCGCGGATTGTCGATTGATCTGCGCGTAGCGCTGGACGCCTCTCCGCGCGAGTAATATCTTTCCAAAGCTGTGAACAATGAAATCGAACAAGTTGCGCTCCGCGCCGCGCGTGCCGCCGGCAGAATCCATCTCAAACGGCTCAGCAGAATAACCATAAATCGCAAGTCGAACTCGATCGATCTTGTCACCGAAGCCGACCGCGAATCGGAAGCGGCAATCATCGAGGTGATCCATCGCGCATTTCCAACCCACGCGATCCTCGCGGAGGAAAGCGGCGCCACCGCGCATCGAAGCGACCATCGATGGATTATCGATCCGCTCGACGGCACCACCAACTTCGCGCACGGCTATCCGCAATTCTGCGTATCGATCGCGTACGAACGGCGCGGCCGCGTGCAGTTCGGCGTAGTCTTCGACGCGCTGAAAAAAGAATGCTTCATCGCCCAGCGCGGACAGGGCGCGCGCTTGAACGGCAAGCCGATTCGCGTCAGCACCACGCCAAACCTCTGCGCCGCGCTGCTGTGCACCGGATTCGCGTACGACCGGCGCGAACGCCGGCGCTTCTATCTCTGCTTCTGGGAAGAACTCATGACGCGTGCCCAGGGCGTGCGCCGCACGGGGTCGGCCGCGCTCGATCTCGCCTACGTAGCGGCGGGACGCACCGATGGATTCTGGGAGTTCGGGCTCCGGCCCTGGGACGTGGCGGCCGGCGCAATCCTCGTCGAGGAAGCACACGGACGCGTGAGCAACATGGACACGTCCGAGCTTGACCTTGCCGGCGCGAATATCGTGGCGACCAACGGGCGGTTGCATGAAGAGCTCATCGAGGCGATTGCTCAGGCGCGGCCGGAAGCCGACCGCCGCCACGCCGAGATGCTTCGTGAGACCAAGGCCTCAGCGTAGAAATACTCACCTGATTTTCGCGGCGCGCCTCAGATGGACGTGCAGATTCGACGCGCAACCCGCGGCTAGCGCCGCGCGATGAACATCCCGGTATCCTTGCTGATTCGAATTTCGCCGCGCGCCGCGATTTCATTCTCGAGATGCCGCCGCATGTCGGCAACCTGTTCGTCGGTGACTCTGCTTCGCACGCGCATCGAGCAGATATAGTCCATCAGCGGCGCAGCTTCGGTCACAACCAGCGAGTCGGGGTAGCGTTCGAGCTTCACCTCGCCGAAGGCCCGGCGCATGTAAGCCTCGCCGCTCTCGAGGCCAAATCGCGCGGTCGCCTCCGTCATTCGCGGAACCGAAAAAAAGCGCGCCGCAAGCTCGTCGATCTCTCGCATGTTCGCGACTCCCATCGTGGCCGCATAGCAGAACCCTGACGGCTTGAGCACGCGCCGAACCTCGCCAAGCGCGCGTGGAATGTCGGGCACATGGTAGAGCATGTGATTGGCGATCGCCGCGTCGAACGATGCGTCGCGAAACGGGAGTGCCTGCGCGTCGGCCTGCGCGAAGGTGAACGGATGGCCCAGCCGCGCGAGATTGGCGCGCGTTTCGCGGAGCATCCCGTCCGACATGTCGGTTAGAATCACGCGCCATCCCGCAGGAACCTGCGCCGAGCCGCGCCACAATATGCCGGTGCCGCAGCCGAGCTCGAGCACGCTGGCGTTTTCAGGAATCCGAAAATGATCGAACATCCAGCGCGTCAGCCCGTAGCGATTGGTGCTGAAGCGCTGATGCAGCCGTATCCGCGCCGACAGGTTGGAGCCGTCCTTGTATTGCTCGCGCAGCAGCCGCGCGGAGTCGAGATCGGTGTTTGTCGCCATCGCCGCGATGTTGGCGCGCGAATCCTTTTCCGTCAATCCATCGCGCTTTCTTGTTAGCTGCGATTCCTTGATATAGTGCTTGCCTCTGCCGCGCCCTTCGCCCCGGTAGTGAAAAGGACATCACGGAGGTCTCCGGAACCTCAAGTCCGGGTTCGATTCCCGGCCGGGGCACCAAAGTCCGGTAAACGCTTGCTTCAAACCTTTTCACGTCGCGCCGATTGTCCCTCTCGGCTCGCCAAGCAATACTGGACGGAGCGAATTACATGATCAACGCGAATAGTAACTCTTCGAGCATTTATGACCAGAGGCTCGATATGACCAAAATCGGCGCGTCGGGCCATTCTCAGGGCGCCACCGGCGCCGAGCGGAAGATCGGACGTCCGGCGAGCGTGAACGACTTCACGCCCGTGCGAAGGAAAGGCGCATGAGCGCGGCGTCACTCCATCCGGCGAATCATGGTTTTCAATGGACACCGGTTCGCGGGCCGTTTCGTCGCATCACCGAAGAGCAGGCGCAAGCGTACAATGAACGCGGCTTCTTCACTCTGGACGATGCGATCGATAGCGCGACAGTCGAGCGCGTGGTCGCTGAGATCGATCCGTGGGAAGCGAAGTTCGAGGAGATGCTGCGGCGTCACGCACCGGGCGGCAAGGAATTCATCGCGCAGGCCGACGGAATCACTTTCACGGTTCATTTGGTAAAGCGTTCGCGGCTGCTGCGGGAGTTCGCGGCAAGCGAAGTCTTCGCAGACCTATGCTCCGATTTAATCGGGCCCGACGTGCGGCTCTATTGGGACCAGGCAGTCTACAAAAAACCCGAATTCGCCAAGCCGTTCCCCTGGCATCAGGACAACGGCTACACCTACGTAGAGCCCCAAACTTACCTCACCTGCTGGGTCGCTCTGAACGACGCGACTCTCGACAACGGTTGTCCGTGGGTGATTCCGGGCGGCCATCTGCGAGGCACTCTCGCTCATCGGCTCAGCGACCTCGGATGGGTCTGTCGCGAAGCGGACGGGCCCGAGGCCACGCCCGTACCTGTACGCGCGGGGAGCATCGTGGTGTTCAGTTCGCTCACCCCACATCGCACCGGACCGAACATCACCAAGTCAGTGCGCAAGAGCTACATCTTGCAATACGCCCCCGACGGAGCGCGCGTCGTTCAAAGCGGCGCGCGCTGCGATGAACCCGACCGGCAGTTCCTGGTTCTGAAGGGTGGTGAGCGGCTTCCTTAGCGCTTGGTACCGGAGCCGCGATGAAAGTCAGCACCACGGTTTGAACGGTCGGGCGCTTCGTCCGGCGCGAAGATCGCGAGCCTTACATAAAGTAGAATTTGCTTACATCTACACCGCCTGTGAAGGTTATAAACTTACAGTAGGCAGGTAATTCTTACTGTTTACTTAGTCTATTGGAATTTTTTAGGTCGCTTATAGATGTTTTAATGTCCCATATATCTCATGACTACTCTAGTCTTGCTTCTGGCCCTATTCACTGGCAGAATGCCAGGCGATGAAGCCCGATACGCAAGAGAATCCGATTCTCGTGCCGCAAGAAGAGTGCGAGGTCCTCAATTTAATCCGCGACGACCATGAACTTATCGAGCGCCTGAGGATAACCCCTGACGAGCTGGAGGCGCTGTCGAAATGCGCGATGCTTGGAACGCTGACCTGCAAGCAGCATATGCTTGCCATCTTGCGCCAGATTCGCGAGGCGGGCAGGCCCGCGGCGGGCGGCCCCACGATCAATCAGACAGCCCTCTACCCTGAGCCGGCTCTGCCCGAGGACCGGGAGGAAGTCCCCGTCCCGGACTGCCGGCGCATGCTGGTTCGTCTCGCTGGCAACGCCGTGCCCGAGTCGGGCTCGCTTGAGGGCGTTGTTCGTCGCCGCGTGCCCGAGCAGTTCGGCGTTCTTTTCTGGACGATCGTTCTGGCCGTGGGACTGGCGTGGAATTTACTGATCATGATGTTGCGCTGGCGCAGTAGCTTCATGACCAGCATCGGAATGGCCGCCGACCAGGCTGCTCCTTCGGCTGCGTGGTACAGCAATCTCGACCAGTCCTACATTCTGTTCTGGGGCGAAGTTTTGCTCGTGCTCGGCATTGCAGTTGCGATGTACCTCAAATCGCACAGAAGTTACCGCCGCTTCAAAGTCAGACCGGGCCGCGGCTGGCGCTAGCCGGTCCGCCCCGTTCTCGAGTATCTCCGCGCGCGTAGCTGCGAGCGGAGACCGCGCGACGGCGCTCAGCAAAGAATCCGCCGACGAGATGGTCTGCGCGGAACTCACCTCTCCCGCGCCTGCGACTCGGTCGCACGGCGCAAGCCGTGATAGGTCGCTCGGCGACATTCATGTCGCCGAACGGGTGAAGGCGGACGACGCGTGCAAACATCTCATCATCGAAAGGACCGAGCCGACCGCGCGCGCAACTCACGATAGGCTGCGCCAGAATTCCCGCAGCAGCACGCTCATCAGCTTGGGATGCTCTTCGGGAAAAAACAGCTTCCCGCGCGGCACCATGATCACCCGCCGCACGCCGCCGACATTGTTCTTGAGCCAATCCACCGACTTGACATCAAAAACGGTGTCGGCGTCGCCCCAAACAACCTGGGTCGGCACGGCGAGTTCCCTCAGTTGCGGAGCGACGGAAACCATCACCTGCACATTGCCGAGACTCGCAAAGCGCCGCAGGTTGCGGCTCCGTTGGTTCGACGACAGCACCGGCTCGAAATAGGTCTTGAACGCTTCGTCGGGGATGTGCTCGGGATCTTCATAGACTGAACTGAACGCCTGGCGCGCGACCGCTGGCGACTGCAGCATCGCGTTCAGCGTCGCGATTATCGACGGGTCCGCGAACTGGTCGAGCACCGATTTCAGCATCGCATTGGGCCACAGGTCGTGAACCTCACAGTTGGTGAGCGTGAGACTGCGCAGCCGCGACGGATATCGCGCCGCGAACACCTGGCTGATACCGGCGCCAGTGTCGTTGCCAATCAGGTCCACCTGGGACAATCCCAGCCGGTCCAGGAAACCGGCTATCATTGCGGCCTGCTGGTCGAATTCGAGGTTCTGCTCCACCCCGACTTCGGTGTAACCCAACCCCATCAGATCCAGCGCGATACATCGCCGCGTAGCAGCAAGATCCTCCAAGGCGCCGCGCCACGCGAAGCCGTTTAGCGGAAAGCCGTGAACGAATAGCGCCGCGGGTCCGGTGCCACTTTCGACGTATGCAATTCGGCCCGACGCGGTCTCGGCGAATTTCCGCGCCTGATGGAACTCGGCTGCTTTCATTGCTAACCTGCCTCCTGTTGTGATTGGCTTTGGTTGGCATTTTGCATACCAACAGTATGTATCTGACATGAGAACGGTATGACAGTCAAGCGCCGCAAGCTCGAGCAGTCCCAGGCGACCCGCGCCGCGCTCATCAAGACCGCGCGCAAGCTGTTCGCCCGCCACGGCTACGCCGACACTGATATCGAGACCGTCGCGCGCCGCACTCGCGTCACCCGTGGCGCGCTCTATCATCACTTCCGCGACAAGCAGGATTTGTTCTCGGCGGTGTTCAATCTCGAGGAGCAGAAACTCGCTCAAACCGTCGCCGAGGCCGCCCTCACGCAGCCGGGCACTTGGGATGGGATGCTGGCCGGCTGCAATGCCTTCCTCGATGCTTGCCTCGATCCCGCCGTGCAGCGCATCGTACTTATCGACGCGCTGGCGGTTTTGGGATGGGAACGCTGGCGCGAGATCGATACCAGGTACAACCTTCGACTGGTCCGCGACGCGCTACAGGCGGCTGCCGACCAGGGCATTATCGCGCCGGAACCGCTCGACCCGTTGGCGCATCTGCTGATTGGCGCGCTGACCGAAGCTGCTATTTTTATCGCGCACGCGGATGACCAGCCCGCCGCCCGCCGCGAGGTCGGACAAAACGTCGTGCAACTGCTTTCGGGCCTTCGTATCGACAAATCAAAAGGCTAGTCCAACACGGATTGCCCGCGCGCTCTCACCGGACTACGACTACGAGTTGCAGCAACAGCTTGCGCGGGAGATCGCGATGGAATATCGAATCACGCCTGGCAGATTGGAAATCGGCAAGTTCTCGCTCTACTACGAACGCGTCGGCGCCGGCGCGCCGATCGTCTTTCTGCACGGCCTCGGCGGCAACCATCTCTCATGGTGGCAGCAAGTTCCCTACTTCATGCGATCGTTCGAGTGCATCACGGTTGACCAGCGCGGATTCGGCCTCTCGCCCGACCCAGACGGCCTGTTCAATCGCGCGCATCCGAACGATCTCGGCGCACTGCTCGACCATCTGAAGATCGACAAGGCCGTGCTGATCGGGCAATCGATGGGCGGATGGACGATCGTCGGCTATGCGCTCGAGCGTCCCGAACGCGTCGCGGCGATGGTGATGGCGGATACACCGGGCGGAATCTTCACGCCCGAGATGAAGTTCGAGCGGTCCCGCGCGCCGATGCCCGTCGATGCGACGCCAGCTATCGGATCGTTGCCGACCTATGCCGCCGATTATTTCTCGCGGCGCCCCGAGATGGCGTTTCTGTACGAAGAAATCCGGATTCATGGCGCGCGGCCTCCCGCCGACGCGGGCATGCGCCTAATCGGCCTGCGCTACGATCTCGCCGCCGTAAAGCGACGCCTGACGATGCCCATCCTGTGCATGGTTGGCGAGGAGGACACGCTTATCCCGCCCGAGATCGTCACGGCGCTCGCGGCGACCCTGCCAAATTCGCGGCTGCGCACGGTCCCCGGCAGCGGTCATTCGATCTATTTCGAGAATCCCGCCGTTTTCAATCAGCTGGTGCGCGATTTCATCGTCGAGACCGGCTACGCGAAATAGCCGGCGCGAAGTCGTCGTCGCGAAACGAAATAATCCGGAATTCGTCGAATTGTTAGGTGGATGACACAGGACTATAATCTGGACACTATGAGTCGCGTCGCAAATACCCTGGCGGTCTTCGGGCTGGCGGTGGCTCTGGCGGGATTGGCGTCATGCGTGCCGGTGCAGAATCCCTACGGCACCGGTGCGACGAAAGCGGCGCCTCTGGGGAGCTCGAGCGGCTTCGGTTCCAGTTCGAGTCTGCCGCCGCCATCGAGCGCGGGCACTGTTGCCGGCGGCACGATCGATTCACCGCAAAGCCAGGGTCTCTCTGATTATCTGAAGCATCACTCGCTGCCGCTGGTCAGTGCGCAAGTCGTCACCAGTACGAGCGGCGGTAAGCAGGTAATCCTGTTTGGCTTCGTCGCAACCGACTTCGGCAAGACCGACGCCGAGCAGAAGGCTCGCTACTATCTGAAGGATCCGTCGCTGGTGGTGGACAACCGGATCAAGATCAGCCCTGAACTGGCTGGCAGCAGGGGCAGCTCCGGATCGACGGTCAACGGAGTTCCGTCCGATGGCTCCGATCCGTACGCCGCGTCCGGCTCGATCCAGGATTATCAGAACAACGAACCGCCCGGTGCGCAGGCCTACCAAGCCCAAGGCCAGTATCAGCAGTATCAGCAATACAACAGCGCCCCGCCGAACATGTTGACGACGATTCTCCCGAGGCTGCTCGGCGGAGGAATGTCGATGGGCAGCGGCGGCTTCGGCGGAGGTATGGGTGGATTCAGTTCCGGCTTCGCGCCGGGTTACGGCAGTTACGGCGGCTATCCAGCTTATCCCTCGCCGATGCCAAGTTCCGGTTATGGCGCGCCTGGATACCCTTTCTGATTCGGCCGCGCGCTTTCGATCAATCGGCCCCGCTATCTCGCCAGCTTGAACCGCTCGCCCAAAAACACCTCGCGTACTGCCTCGCTGGCGACGATTTCGCGCGGTTTGCCTTCGAACAAAATCTTGCCGGAGTGAATGATATAGGCGCGATCGATGATCGACAGCGTCGCGTGCACGTTGTGATCCGACATGAGCACCCCGATGCCGCGCTCTTTGAGATAAGACACGACGCGCTGAATCTCGACGACGGTGATTGGATCGATTCCCGCGAACGGCTCGTCGAGGCATAAGTACACCGGATCGAGCACCAGCGCCCGCGTGATTTCCACGCGGCGGCGTTCGCCACCGGACAGCACGCCCGCCTTGGCCTTCGCCAGTTTCGCGATTCCGAGTTCGTCCAGCAGCGATTGAAGGCGCGTGTAACGCTCCTCTTCGGTGAGCGGCAGCGTTTCGAGAACTGCCAGCAGATTTTGCTCGACGGTCAGCTTGCGGAATACGCTGGGCTCTTGCGGCAGATAGGAAATCCCGCGGCGCGCGCGCTGGTAGAGCGGCAGGGTCGTGATGTCCTCGCCGCCGAACA